>Ga0187782_10000190_pt1 | contig 37737 bp, 34 predicted proteins | sample 0715_SJ02_MP15_2_FD_132454 | JGI IMG/M metagenome (GOLD analysis project Ga0187782, IMG submission 132454) | Tropical peat soil microbial communities from peatlands in Department of Meta, Colombia - 0715_SJ02_MP15_20_MG | ecosystem: Environmental > Terrestrial > Soil > Wetlands > Peat | place... | reverse complement strand
GATGACCGACTCCCTCCCACAAGAACTCCGCGAAGAATTCAATCGCTGGGCGGAGGCCGGACGCGGCGATGGCATGGAGCAGGATCATCTGCCGATCACGCTACCCGTGCTGGAGAAAATGGGACTGGCCACCACAGATAACGTCCTGGATGTAGGATGCGGATCAGGTTGGCTTTCGCGACGCTTGAGCAAGTTGCTGCCGCAAGGGCGCGTGGTCGGCATGGACATCTCCGACGAAATGATACGCATAGCACGGCGCAATAGCGTTGATCATAACAATGTTCTGTTCATTGTCGGTGAAGTTGCGGAAATCCCTTGGGAGTCGAATTTCTTCAGGCACGCTGTCTCGGTGGAATCCGCATATTATTGGCCTGATCCTGCCGCGGGGATCAAAGAGATTCATCGGGTGCTCCGGCCGGGCGGCGCGGCCTGGATCCTGATCAACTATTATCGTGATAATCCGTATTGTCACCGTTGGGGCGGTCTGTTGGCGGTGCCGACACACTTGCTCGCCGCAGACGAGTGGGCGGAACAATTCCGGAGCGCTGGATTCGCGCAGGCAACTCACCAACGCATCGTGGATGCCTCTCCGACCCCGGAGACCTATACCGGCCGCTGGTTCCGTGATGCCAGCGAACTGCGAGCCTTCAAGAGGGAAGGGGCGCTATTGGTTCAGGCGACGAAGTGACTTTGGGTTGACGGAACTTAATCATCCAAAGCCTGGTAAAGTGAACCTTCTCACACGTTTCCCGATTGCCGCCCCATGCGCGATTAGCCTGAAAATAGGCACAAATCTGTTGTCACTTTCGTTCTTACTAATGACTAGGTAAACCAACCGACCGGCATATCTGCTAGAGTTGGTTAAAAGTGACCGCATCCTGACGCGAGGTTGGGCCATTGCCCTGTGGCCAGGGATGAACCAAACAAACAGCAAGTACCAAGTCCTGGTGGTGGACGACTCGCCGGTGTACCGCAAACTTGTCGAACAAGTGTTGGCCTCGGCGTCCTATGAACTGCTTTTCGCGGCCAATGGTACCGAAGCGTTGAAAATGTACGAGCAACATTCACCGTGCATGGTGATCGCGGACTGGATGTTGCCGGACTTCTCTGGGTTGGAATTGTGCCAACGCATCCGTTCGGACGCCACCCGGCCGTACGCCTACATCATCATCATGACCAGCAACAGCCAGAAAGAAGACGTGGTGAAAGGGCTACAGGCCGGTGCCGATGATTATCTGACAAAACCGTTTGACTCTGGCGAAATGGTGGCGCGGGTCGGCGTCGGAAAACGCATTATCGACTTGAACCGCGAGTTGGCTGCGAAAAGCGAGAGGCTCGAAGAAGCGGCCCGCACGGATCCCCTGACCGGCTTGCCCAATCGCCGGGCCATCGAAGAATGGGCCTGGAAGCAGTTGCGCGGGGCGGTGCGGCACAAGTTTTGTCTGTGGGTGGTGCTGGGCGACCTGGACAGTTTTAAGACCGTAAATGACACCTTTGGCCACGACGCGGGTGACATAGTCTTAAGGACCTTTGGCGACGTGTTGAAAAGAAACACCCGTGCCTGTGACATCTGCGGCCGGTTGGGCGGCGATGAATTTGTTCTGGTGCTGACCCACGTAGAACCCGGCGCCATCGACGAGACCGTTAACCGTTTCCGGGAGCAATTTGCCGCGCTGTCGTTCCCGCTGCAAGGACGCAGTGTACAGGTAACTGCGAGTTTTGGCGTTGCCGGTAGCGATGGCAACGACATGCAAGATTTCGGCACGCTTTTGCGCAAGGCCGATCAGATGTTGTATGAGGCCAAACGTGCCGGGCGTAACCTGGTGCGCGTTTCCTTCTCGCCATCCCCCGAATTGTGACGGCCACTCTGGCCGCACCCCAGGAACTGTGATAAGAGTCCAGCCATGCAAGCGTGTGTGGCCGGAACGGCAGATCGAAGGTGACCGATGGGATTCTGGGACGATGCAGTAGCAGTGATCACCGGGGCCGGTTCGGGGATGGGCCGGTGCCTGGCAGAGCAACTAGCGGCGAAAGGCTCGGCTCTGGCGTTGGCAGACGTCAGTGAAAAGGGGCTGAAGGAAACAGTGGGGCTTCTTGGCAGTGCCAAACAAAAAGTGACCCAACACATTGTGAACGTGGCGGACGACGCTCAGGTGAGGGCCTTTGCGGAAGATGTTGTCGCGCAGCATGGGCGAGCCACCACGCTGTTCAATAATGCCGGCGTGGCTCTTCTGGGGTACCTGGAGGAGATTTCGCTGCAGGATTTTCGCTGGCTGATGGACATTAACTTCTGGGGCGTGGTATATGGCGTGACCTATTTCTTGCCATTGTTGAAAAGGGAAAAACAGGCGCACATCGTGAATACCTCCAGCCTGCTCGGGCTGTTTGGCGCGTCCGGTCAGGGCGCATATTGCGCCAGCAAGTTTGCGGTCCGGGGATACACGGAATCGCTGCACCACGAGATGCTGGGCACGAATGTCAGGGTGACTTGCGTGCACCCGGGTTTCGTACGCACTGCCATCGCCGAACACGCTAAGCTGGGACAGCGTGCGGGAGCCGACCTGCGCCAAGAAAGCATGAGCAGGTTCCAGAAGGTGGCGCGCACCGATGCGCGCATAGCGGCCGAGAAGATTTTACGGGCGGTGGAACTCGGCCGGGCGCGCGTGCTGATCGGGATCGACGCGTATTTTGTGGATGTTTGGCAGCGCCTGAAGCCTGCAAGCTACTGGAACTTCATTGCCAGGCAATTCGATGACCCCGCAATGAAGGTGACTTGACGCGTTCTTCCGATGCCCCGCATTCAAATACTCAAACAGAGCGACCTGACCAAGACATTGGCAGAGCGGCTGCGTCAGGTCTGGGACGCGTACTTGATGGCCGACCAGGAAATGCACAGTGAGGTGCTGGCCGATGATTATCGCGCCGTACACCCGGATGGAACAGTGCATCAGGGAAAACCCAGCGCAAGGGAGATGGCCGCTGCTCCCATTGAGGATTACTGGTTGCGCGAATTGGAAGCTTGGCCGGTAGGCGATGAGGGAGCAATCGCTACCTACACGGCGGAAGTTGAGGTGCGCAGCGGCCTGTCTGCGCGACGACACCAGTTCGCCGTGGGTGAGGTTTGGATGAAGCACCGCGGCGTATGGAAGTGCCGCTATTATCACGCCACCATGCTCAAATAACACCCCAAGCCAAGGCCTGTGACGAAGGTCTTTGACGCCGCAAAAGCCAAAGATATACTGAAAATAGCGCGAAGGGATGGAGAGAGGTTCCTTGTGGGTGTCATAGACCAGCGGTTCGAAAAGAACTTCCTGATCACTTCGGTCGATTACGTCTTCAATTGGGCTCGGAAGAGTTCGCTATGGCCGCTAACCTTCGGCTTGGCGTGCTGTGCCATTGAAATGATCGCTTCCACAACCGCGCGTTTTGATATGGCTCGATTTGGCGCGGAAGTGTTCCGGCCCTCGCCACGACAGGCAGACTTGATGATCGTGTCAGGTACGGTGACCCTTAAAATGGCCCAAGTGATCCAGCGGGTGTGGCAACAAATGCCGGACCCCAAGTGGTGCATTTCCATGGGGGCGTGTTCCAGCGTTGGCGGCCCATTTAACGCCTATTCCGTGCTACAGGGCGTGGATCGCATTGTGCCCGTTGACGTTTACGTGGTGGGCTGCCCGCCGCGGCCGGAAGCGCTGTTCTATGCCCTGCTGAAGCTGCAGGACAAGATCGATTCGATGACCCTGTCCAAGCGGCCCACCGAGGTGCGCTTACGGCACGACATGGTGGACGAGTTCAAAAAGAACGTAATGGTGGCGCAAGTTCCCGAGCCTGCTGAGCGATAGTTCTTGAAGTTAGCAGCACGGGCGATTCAAGCGAGGCGGAAGCAATGGGATTCGTGAGGACTGTTAGGATCGAAGAATTGCCACCCGGCACCATACGGGAATTGCAGATTGAAGGGAAAGCGGTGGCCTTGGCCAACGTTGCCGGCAAGTTCTACGCAATCAATAATACCTGCTTGCATCGCGCGGGACCGCTTGGGCAAGGTGCGCTGGAGGGGAAAATCGTCACTTGCCCATGGCATGGGTGGCAGTATGACGTAACCAACGGAAGAGCGGTCCAGAACCCCACGGTAGGAGTAGATTGCTACCCGGTGGAGGTGCGCGGCCACGATCTTTTTGTCGATGTCGGGCCCTGAGAGGTCGTTCCGGGCAGCGCCGTGCCAGACGATTCCGCGTCAATCCACAGAAAACAGTGCAGTTGCATCGAAGGAGTGGTTTTAGTACCGGCGCGTGGCGGTTTCGGCCTGTGGAAACTCCCTATCCTTAACATTTTGTTTGGTTTTCGCCACGCCTCCGTGTATTCTGCACCCGAATCCTGGAGCCGATGGCGACTGCGACCCCTCAAACACGACATTACTGGATCTTCAGCGCTGACCCCCATCACTATCACTGGGACACTCTCTTCGTAAAAGGCAAAGAGATGTGGCATGGAGCGGGCGCCAAACCTGATGCCATTCGTGCGCTGAAGCAGGTCAAAAAAGGTGACCGTATTCTTTGTTATCACTCCGCACCGGAGCGCTCCTTGTACTCAATCGCGGAAGTGACCCGCGACCCTTACCCGGACCCCCACAACTACGATGGCAAGAACCTGGTTGCAGATCTGCGTGCCTACGAGAAGCTGCCCCGCCCAGTGACCCTGGCCGAGATGCGCGCCAACCCCGCCTTGCGCAAAGTGAAGCTGCTGAAGAGTGTTCGGCGTATTGTTTCACCGCTGAGCGAAGCGGAATATCAGGAACTATTGCGAATGGCCGGAATTGTTGCCATGCCCGGCGTGCCACTCCCCTGATGCGGCGCTTCCCGTGGCCAGCGAATTTGCCGTCGTAGCAAACATTTCCGGACCCATTTACGTCTTACACTTACGGTCGCGTTCAAGCAGCCTGGTCCCGATGATCTAATTCATTTCCAGAAAATGCCTGAAACTCACGAGGCTTGAGCAGCCAAGGAGGAAAAATGCGCACACGCTTGGGGTGGTTACTCGGATTCGTTCTGCTATTCGCTGCGGGCCCTGTAAAGAGTGCCGAAGAGGCACCGCTATTAGCGCAACAACCAGCGGTCAGCAAAACCACCATTGTGTTCCAATACGGCGGCTACTTGTGGAGTGTGCCACGCGAAGGCGGCGAGGCCAGGCAACTCACCACAGGAGGGCACGAGAGCTACCCGCGATTTTCTCCTGATGGCAATTGGATCGCGTTCACCGGGCACTACGACGGCAATACGGACGTCTTCGTAATACCTGCGGACGGAGGCGCACCGAAGCGGCTCACTTGGCATCCCGATCAGGACGCGGCCGTGGGCTGGACACCCGACGGAAAAAAAGTGCTGTTGGTGTCCGGTCGCGAGGCGTATGCGGATTTCACGCGGCTCTATACCGTACCGGCGGAGGGAGGCGTTGTGGAAGTGCTGCCGATGTGGCGCGCGTTCGAAGGAGCGTACTCGCCGGATGGCAGCCGCGTGGCCTACGTTCCCAATTTCCAGTGGCAAGCAGCTTGGAAACGGTATCGCGGCGGCCAGACCACTCCCATCTACATTGTGAAGCTCAGTGATTTGTCGCTCGAAAAACTGCCGCGGGAAAACTCCAACGATTCCAGTCCGGTGTGGTTCGGCGACATCGTGTATTTCCTTTCTGACCGGAATGGGCCAGTCAGCTTGTTCGCTTACGACACCAAAACGAAAAACGTGAAGCAGGTGGTGGACAACAAGGGATTTGATCTGAAGAGCGTCTCGGCGGGGCCGGATCTTTTGGTATACGAACAGTTCGGCGGCATTTTCCTGTTCGATCCGCAGACCGGTAAGTCCCGGAAGGTCGACATTCACTTGAACGGTGATTTGCCGGCGACGCGTCCGCATTTCGAGAAAGTGGCCGAAATGATCCAGAATGCGTCCATTTCTCCGACAGGGGCCCGCGCGGTATTTGAGGCGCGCGGCGAAATTCTTACCGTGCCGGCAGAAAAGGGCGACATTCGCAATTTGACGCGCACCACGGCGGTGGCCGAACGCGACCCGGCGTGGTCTCCGGACGGCAAGTGGATTGCCTATTTCTCGGATGAATCGGGCGAGTATGCGCTGCACCTGAGGGACCAATCGGGACTCGGGGAAGTGAAGAAGATCAATCTGGGGAATCCGCCATCGTACTTTTACGGCCCCACGTGGTCACCCGACAGCAAGAAGATCGCTTACACCGATAAGCGGCTAAACCTTTGGTCTGTGGACGTGGAAAAGGGCACGCCGGTTAAGGTGGCGACGGAACAGTTTGAAGATCCGACCAGCACCATGAATCAGGTATGGTCCCCCGACAGCAAATGGCTGACGTACACAAGGTATCTGGCGAACCACCAGCATGCAGTGTTCGTGTACTCGGTGGAAAGGGCGAAGGAATCGCAAATCACCGATGGCACGGCCGATGCGCGTTATCCGGTATTCGATAAGAACGGCAAAACTCTGTATTTCACCGCCAGCACAGACGTGGGACTGAGCCTGGGCTGGCTGGATTTGTCGAGTTTCCAGCACCCGCTGACGCGAAGCGTCTACGCCGTCGTGTTGAAGAAGGGTGATCCGAACCCGGTCGAACCACAAAGCGACGAGGAAAAACTCGCCAAGCCGGACGAGAAAAATGACAAGAACAAGGACTCCGATAAAGACAAGGACAAGGGCAAGGATACGGACAAAGACAAAGGCAAGGAACCCGAAAAGAAGGATGAAACCCCGGTAGTCACCATCGACCTGGAAGGAATTGGACAGCGCATCGTGGCTCTGCCGATTCGCGCCGCTAACTACGTTCAGCTGGATGCTGGCAAAACCGGCGTGCTGTTCCTTTCGGAGATTGTGGACGTGCCGCGATTCTCCGACCCGCCAGCGCTGACTGTCAGCAAGTTTGACCTGAGCACCCGAAAAACTGAGCCATACATCAGCGGCGTAACAACTCTGGTCATATCCGCGAATGGAGAAAAAGCGTTGCTACGGCAAGGACCGCCGCGCGGCGCCGGACAGTGGACCATCGCCGCAACCGCCGCAGCGCCCAAGGCCGGTGACGGAACGCTGAACACGCCGGATATGGAAGTCTACGTAGACCCGCGGGCTGAGTGGAATCAGATGTACCACGAAGTCTGGCGTATCCAGCGCGATTTCCTGTACGACCCCAATCACCACGGCCTGAACATCCCAGCTACGGAAAAGAAATACAGCGCCTATCTCGCCGGAGTCGGAGGCCGCGAAGACCTGAATTATCTGTTTGAGGAAATGCTCGGCGAGGTGACCATCGGACACATGTTCATCAGCGGTGGCGATGTACCGAAGCCTAACCAGGTCAAAGGTGGACTGTTGGGCGCCGACTACAAGGTCGAAAATGGGCGCTACCGTTTTGCCCGCATCTACAACGGGGAAAACTGGAATCCGGAACTGCGTGCGCCGTTGACCCAACCTGGCGTCGACGTGAAAGTTGGCGATTACCTGCTGGAGGTTAATGGCCGCGATGTAGTTCCGCCCATCGAGGTGTACAGCTTCTTTGAGGAAACCGCCGGCAAACAAATCAAAATTAAAGTCGGTCCTAATCCTGATGGAAAAGAGGCGCGCGAAGTAACGGTCATACCCGTGGATAGCGAGTTCGCGCTGCGGAATCGCGCCTGGGAAGAGGACAACCGCCGCAAAGTGGACGAATTGAGCGGCGGAAAATTGGCTTACGTGCACGTGCCCGATACCGCCGTAGGTGGGTACACTAACTTCAACCGCTTCTATTTCGCGCAAGTCGACAAACAAGCCGCCATCATCGACGAACGCTACAATCATGGCGGTGAAATCGCCGACTACATCATCGACATGCTGAAGCGCCCGTTGCGCAATTGTGCCATCAGCCGGGAAGGTGAAAAGTTCTGTTCCCCGTTGGCGCAAATCTATGGCCCCAAGACCATGATCATCAATGAGATGTCGGGATCCGGCGGGGACGCGCTGCCTTGGATGTTCAAGCAGGATGGCGTCGGGCCGCTGGTCGGCACTCGGACCTGGGGTGGTTTGGTGGGCATTTATAACTACCCGCGGCTGATGGATGGAGGTTTTGTGACCGCTCCGCGCGTGGCCATTTATGGCCTGCACGGACAGTGGGAAGTGGAGAACCATGGAATCGCCCCGGATATGGAAGTGGAGAATGATCCGGCCTCGGTGGCTGCCGGCCATGACCCGCAACTCGAAAAGGCCGTGCAAGTGACGCTCGATGCGCTGAAGAAGAACCCCGTGGTGTTGCCGGATCATCCGCCATATCCGAATTATCAAAAGGCGAAAAAGTAGAAGTGGGCACTCGAATCCCGGCATGTCGCGTTTCAGCGTGCTGTGGGACGGCCAATCTGTCAGCCAGCGAAAAACTGGGATCACAAGGAACGTCAACTGTAGGAAAATGACAGCCGCCGTGTCGTTCGGCGGAAGGATATGCCCGAGCTTCCCGAAGTTGAAACCGTAGCGCGCGGCCTGCAGCGCGACGTGGCCGGCCAGCGGATTATTAGCATCACGCTGGGTAAAACCGATTTCATTGACAATCCCGCCACATTGGAACGTGAACTGCCGGGCAGAACCATCGTGCGCGTGGAGCGCTATGGCAAGTTTATGCTGCTCCGTCTCAGTGCCCAAAACGGGGCGCGAGGCGACGAGAACGCGGCTTTGCTAGTGCATTTGGGAATGACCGGATCGCTCCTGCCCGTGGTGGTGCAGCAGCCACAAGCAAAACATACCCACGTGGTTATGCTGCTCGGGGACGGGCGCGAGTTGCGCTACGTCGATCCACGGCGTTTCGGACGCATGGCCTACCTTGCGGGAGAATCGCTTTCCAAAGAGCTACAGCGCTTTGGCGCCGATCCCTTGGAGGCCGACGTTCAGGAATTTGCGCGCCGGATTCATCGCAGAGCGCGGATCAAGGCGTTGTTGCTGGATCAGCGCGTAATTCGCGGGGTCGGCAATATCTACGCGGACGAAAGCCTGTGGAAGGCAAAGATTCATCCGGCACAACTGGGAGCGCGGCTGCGACCTCCGCAAGTGCAAAAGTTGTACGCTGCACTGCAACAGGTCTTGCGCAAGGCTATTTTGCTAGGCGGATCTTCGATTTCCGACTTTCGCGATTCCGACGGTATGCCAGGAGAATATCAGCAGCACCATCGTGTATACGGGAGAGAGGGCAAACGTTGTTTCCGTTGCGGGACTGCCATTCGGCGCATTATTGTGGCGGGAAGAAGCAGCCACTATTGCCGGAACTGCCAGCCGACGCCGAAGGGACAACGACGCAAGCATCGGAAGGCTGCGGCGCGCCATTGAAAACGCTATTGCAGGGGCGTTTGCTGGGCACGCCGCTGATAGACTCAGAGGAGCGAGAATGCGGGCAGTCGTGCAACGGGTGAGTAGGGCCAAAGTCACCGTGGAGGGCCAAGTCGCCGGAGAAATCGGTCTCGGGCTGATGATTCTTCTCGGGGTCGGCAGAGAAGATACCTCGGAAGTGTCTGCGAACATGGCCGAAAAGCTGGCGAATTTGCGTATTTTTGAGGATGCGGCGGGCAAAATGAACTTGTCCTTGTTGGACGTGAAGGGAAGCGCCCTGGTGGTGTCGCAGTTCACTTTGTACGGCGATGCGCGCGGACAGAGGAGGCCGAGTTTCATCTCGGCGGCTGGGCCGGAATTGGCGAAGCGCCTGTATGAGGACTTTTGCGACGCGCTCAGGCAGTTGGGCATCACCGTGGCTACGGGCGTATTTCAGGCCATGATGTCCGTGGAGTTGGTCAATGAGGGGCCAGTCACGATCCTTGTCGACTCACAAAAAACCTTCTAGCTCGAATTCCAGGCCTTCGAACCATGCCGGGTTTTGGACCGTTCGCCGGGCCGTCGCCGAGTTGCGGCGTCACGGCAACAGGCGCAATGTCGAGGGAATGGCTAGGTTTGGAATCCGGTCCAAAAAGATTTGCGGCGTCTCCAAGCCAAAAATGGATGAAGTTGCCCGGAGAATCGGCAGAAATCACTCCCTGGGACTGGCTCTTTGGAAGACCGGGATCCATGACGCGCGGCTTCTCGGGATGCTGATCTCCGATGCGCCGCAAGTGACCTCCCGGCAGATGGAATTGTGGGTGCGAGACTTCGATAATTGGGACGTCTGCGATGGAACCTGCTGCCATTTGTTTGTGGATGCAAAACCGGCTTGGGAAAAGGCATTCGCATGGACCAAGCGCCAACAGGAATTTCAGAAACGGGCCGGATTTGCCCTGGCGGCATTTCTGGCGATTCACGACAAGGTAGCCAAGAACGCTCCTTTTCGCCGATTCCTGACCGTGATTGAACGTGAAGCCTGGGATGAACGCAATTTCGTCCGCAAGGCGGTCAACTGGGCTTTGAGAAACATCGGCAAGCGGAACCGACTCTTGAACCGCGCGGCGATTGACACTGCTGAGCGAATCCGGCGGGAAGGCACGCCTGCGGGCCGGTGGATTGCCACGGACGCCTTGCGGGAATTGAACAGCGATGCGGTGCAGAGCCGCTTACGGAGGAAGTCGCGACGGCCAAACAGCAATGGACGTAAGTAAAGAAGCCATTAAGGTTCGCAAGGCCCGATTAACCGACGCCGCTCGCATTGCCGAGCTTTCCGGCCAATTGGGATACCCTACAACTGCCAAAGAGATGAGCGTGCGATTACGGGCCGCATTGGCGCTGCGACACGCCGCATGCTTTGTGGCGGAAACGAAGCAGCGCGGAGTGATTGGCTGGACGCAGGTTAGCGTCACGCCTCTGCTGGAGGTGCCACGCCGGGCCGAATTGAACGGGCTGGTGGTGGATGAGCGTGTGCGCAGCCGCGGCGCGGGAGCGGAACTCCTGCAAGCCGCCGAGAAATGGGCAAAGAAAAACGCATGCACCGGCATGTCCGTGCGCTCTAACGTGATTCGCGAACACGCGCACGCTTTTTATTTGCGGAATGGCTACGAGCACTACAAGACTCAGAAAGCATTTCGAAAACCCCTATAGCCAATCTTGCCTGATTGCCGCCTTGAGATTTATTGGCCGGCATATAATAATCGGTCGATTCGCAAGCTCCGGACCGGCTACATACTTTCGCCCAATGCGATACGGGAGTTACTCGCAGGAACGTTACCACTCACCGGTAGTGGCAGAATATATCGTATTACGATAAAGTGGAAGTATGCCGGGGAAAGTCACTGAGAGCGAATACCGTGCCTTGGGTGAACTGCGCCACCTGATCCGCAGGTTTGTGCAGGAAGGGGACGTCACCGCAAAGCAAGCGGGCTTGGAACCGCAGCAGTATCTGCTGCTTTTGGCCATTCGCGGCCTGCCGCCGGGACAAGCAGCCACGATCAGCACGCTAGCCAGCCGGCTTTCGCTGCGCCACCACAGCACCGTGGAGTTGATCGACCGCATGGAAGCCCATGGCTACGTGAAGCGTATCCGTGGGCGGGAAGATCGCCGGCAAGTGCTGGTCTCTCTGCAGCCGCACGGCGCCAGACTCCTGGAGCAGGTGGTGCAGCAGCGCATGATCGAATTGCGGGCCAACGGGCGGGCTTTGGTTGCGGCCATCAGTGAGCTATTAGAGCCACGGCCACGAACTTTTGCGGGGAAGAACAGACGACGGAGGGGAAGGACTGTGGCTCTGACCAGGTAACAGGCTACAGCCGGGAAAGCAGGTTTGAACGGGCGAGGAAATCACTTACCAAAAAAGAAGCGAAACGGAAGCGCGAAGACGCACCAGGATAAACTCGGCGATTTTTCGGTGCCGTGGAGTGTCCTCAAGATCGCGGCTTTGGCTTTTCCTATAGGCGCGTTGGCGGCGGTTGCTGCGTTGGCACTCCTGCGGCTGATCGCGCTGTTCACCAACGTCTTTTATTTCGGCCGCTTTTCGTGGGCCGGTATCGACCCCGGCATGAACCATCTGGGCTGGTTCGCCGTGATCGTGCCTGTGGTCGGCGGAGTAATCGTCGGTTTCATGGCGCGCTACGGGTCGGAACGCATTCGCGGCCACGGAATACCCGAGGCTATCGAGGTCATCCTGCTGAATGGCAGCCGCATCGAGCCGAAAGTGGCGATACTGAAACCCACGTCGGCGGCGATCGCCATCGGGTCCGGTGGACCATTTGGCGCGGAAGGCCCGATCATTGTGACCGGCGGAGCGTTCGGCTCGATGATTGCGCAAATGTTCCGGTTGACCAGCAGTGAACGGAAAACCCTGCTGGTGGCCGGGGCAGCAGCCGGAATGGCGGCCACCTTTTCGGCGCCAATCGCGTCAGTGCTCTTGGCCATTGAGCTCCTTCTGTTCGAACGCAAGCCCCGCAGCATCATTCCTGTTGCCATTGCCTGCGGCACCGCCGAACTGTTACGGCAATATTTGCTGGGGCCCGGGCCAGTATTCCCCGCAATTCCGCATACCACCCTGGTCACTCCGGTGGCGCTATTGTGCACCGTGCTGGCTGGAATCGTGTGCGGCTTGGTATCCATACCGCTCTCTAATTCCGTGTACTTCGTCGAAGATATGTTTGGGAAATTGCCGGTTCACTGGATGTGGTGGCCGGCCATTGGCGGCTTGGTCGTGGGCATTGGCGGCATGATTTTTCCCCAGGCGCTTGGAGTGGGCTACGACATCATCGCGGACTTAGTGAGAGGCGACCGGGCACTGCACCTGGTGCTGGGTATCCTGATCGTCAAATGGTTAATCTGGGCGTCAGCGCTGGGCTCCGGCACATCGGGCGGTGTGCTCGCCCCTGTGATGATGCTCGGCGGCGCACTCGGCGCGCTGATGTCCTACGTGATGCCTGATATGGGGCCGGGATTCTGGGCCATGATCGGGCTGGGCGGCATGCTCAGTGGAACGCTTCGCGTGCCCATGACTGCGATTGTCTTTACAGTGGAAGAGACACACGACTGGAACATGCTGCTGCCATTGCTGGTGGGCTGTGTCGCTTCGTATGCCGTGTCCACCCTCCTGTTGCGGCGTTCCATATTGACGGAAAAGGTGGCACGACGCGGCTATCACGTCAGCAGCGAGTACGCCGTTGATCCTCTGGAGTTGCTGTATGCACGGGAAGTGATGCGCGTGCCGGCTATTGCCCTACCAGCAGACGGCTCGGTCGATGAGGCTGTGAACCTGCTGAGTCTAGACCCTTCACAAAACCAGAGATTGCTGCCGGTCGTAAATGAAATCGGGTTGCTGGAGGGGATCATAAAACGCAGCGAGCTGCAGAAGAAATTCCAGGAAACGCACGCATCTGGCAGGGAAGTGAATTTGCGAACGATGATGAAGACCGATCCCGTGGTCGCTTATTCCGACGATCCACTGAGGGTGGTAGTCAATCGAATGGCCGCCAAGGGAGTGACTCGAATGCCCGTGGTCGAGCCCGGGAACGGCAAGTTTTTGGGCCTCATCTCCTTGGACGATTTGTTGAAGGCGCGTTCGCGCCACTTGGAAGAGGAGCAACGCCGCGACCGCACTTTGTGGCTGCCCTATTTTGGCCACACGCGAACCGTCTCCGCCAAATCAGACCATGACGTCGTACCGTAACGGTTTCTTCTTATGGTGAAGGTTGCCGATCCGGCTGGCGATACGCCTTCATAATGTCCGAAAGGTCGATCACTCCTAGAATGCGAGAGACGTTCGCCCGGCTCAACACCGGCACCAGCGGGTAATTGGTGGCCTGGCGCAGCGCTACCTGCAGGTCTTCGTCGGGATGCAAATAAGGAACGACCGATAGAATCTGCGTCTCTTCCAGCGAGCGATCATCGCCGTCATCGATCAGCTTTTTCAGTTCCACCCGCGATATCACCGCAATCGATTTGCTCTGCCGCCTCACCAGGAAATGGTTTTCGTTGGTTGCTTCCACCAAAGCCCATGCATCAGGGAGTGTCTTTTGGCTGTCTAAAATGATAGCCGGCCGTGGACGCATTGCGTCCTCAACCGTCAACACCTCCTGCTCGCGTTCCTCTTCCATGGCGGGCAAATAGAGCCCGTCCTGCCTGGTGATTTCTTCCAACGCAGGAACCGGACGAAGTCTGCGTGAGATCAGGTAAGAACACATATTGGCGACCAGCACCGGCAAGATGATGGAGTAGTCGCCACTCACCTCCAACGCCATAAAGACGGAGGTAATCGGGGCGCGAATGAAGCCGGCAAACAGGACGCCCATTCCCACCAGCGCATAAGTGGCCACGGAACCAGTCAGATGAGGAAATAAAAGATGTTCCACGGTGCCCACGGCCCCGCCAAGCATCGCTCCGATGAACAGCGTCGGCGCAAACATGCCACCAGGCGTGCCACTCCCGAATGAAAGGGTAGTGGCCAGAATCTTGAGTGCCGCCAGCATCCCGAGGACTTCCCAGGTGTATTGATTGTGCATGGCTTGATCCATGAAGTAGTAGCCCGCGCCCATCACCTGCGGAAAGCCGGCCAGCGCAATCACTCCCAGAAGCAGCCCGGCAATCGACGGATACAGAAACTGCATGTATCTCGGGCTCTGTTTGATTTTCGGATGCAACCAACCAATCGCCGCCGAGAAGACTACCGAAGCGATCCCACCTAGAATCCCTAGAACGCTATACGCCAGCAACTCTTCCCAGCGGACTACGCCCACCGGGGGAATGCGGAAAAATGGTTCGGCCCCGAGGAACAGACGCATGGTGACAACGCTGGAGACTGCTGACAGAACCACGGTGGCCAGAATTCCTGCGCTCCAATGGCCGATAACCTCCTCGATAACGAAGAGCACTGCGGAGATCGGAGCGTTGAAAGCAGCGGCCAACCCGGCGGCGGCCCCAACCGGGGCCAGGATGCGCAGTTTTTTGCGCGAAAGATTGAGTCTGGTGCCAATCGCCGACGCTAACCCTGCGCCAATCTGCAATGACGGGTCTTCTGGTCCCAACGAATGACCCGAGCCGATGGCCAAAGAAGCGGTGATGAATTTCCCGATCACCGTCCGAACGGGAATATAACCATTCGAAATGTACAGAGCGGCTTTCGTTTGATTGAGTCCACTGCCGGTGGAACCTCGGAACACCGTGAATACCAGCCCGGAAATAACCAAGCCGGTCAAAGATGGCGCTAGAAAGGCGCGCCACGGCGGCGGTGTCAGGGCGCTGCCGAGCAGGTACAGGCGGGTCCATTCCATGGTGATACGGAAGCAGACCACCGCGAGACCGGCAAAAATCCCGATGAACACAGCCAGAATCAGGAAGAACCGGTCCTCATTGAACGCCAACTGAGCAGTGAGCCGGCTGGCAAACGCACCCCACGATGGATGCACCGGAGCGCTCGGAGTAGAACCTGGGGTGGTAACGACGTCCGGTGTGCTCACTGTTGGTCCGTTTCCCGCCGGCCAGCAAGAGCCAACAGCGCGGAGTCCTCGGGCGAAGGCTCGCCGCAAACCGGTTGCGCCACTTTTTCGGCGGAAGTGGAGAAATCGAACAAAGTGTCACGGTCCTCTGGATGTTGCTTGAGGTACCGATTGTTGGCTATGGCCTTCAGTTGCTTCCAGCGGTCCAAAAACGGCGCTATTGCGGAGGCCGCGGAAGCCTTCCCGGAATTGGCACAAGAATCTAGGCGATGTCCAGCAAGCTCAAAAGCCCGCAAAGTCCGTTTGATCTTCTCGGACTCAGGAATGCCGCGTTCATACGGATTCAAGAGAAAAACCGATTGGGTAACCGTCAAGAGCTTCTTGACCGTGGCATTCGTGGCATCCAGATGGATGGCGCGGGTCAGATAATCCTGAGCGGAGCGGTAATCGCCGAGGCCAAAGGCCGCTTCGCCAGCGCCCTGAATCGCAGGCAAATACCCGGGGTCAAGCTGCATGGCGGCCTTGTATTGAGTAAGCGCGCGCTGATCATCGCCAACCTGGGTATGAAGATCGCCGACTCGCGTATGCAGTTGCGGGTCCTCGGGTAGGTTGTCCGACAAAATGATTAACTGCGATTCGGCGTGGCCAGCGTCACCCCGCGCCAGATAAAAATTGATCAACTCCAGAGAAGCGGTGCGGCGATTGGCGGTATCGTCGGTCGGCCAATCACCAAAAATGGCCCCGTTGAAGTAGCGCTCGGCACCCACCGCGTTTCCCTTTCGTTCATACAGCCTGGCTAATTGAAGGTTAACCGGGCCGCTGCTCGGATTGCGCTGCCACAGGCCGAAGTAGTAGTTGAGCGCCTGATCGGTGTGATCCGCCACAGTCAGGGCATTCGCCAGTTGCATGCTGAAATTCCAGTTCTGCGGGTCGTAAAACAGGGCTGTACGGAAATCCTCTATGGCAACTTCCGGCCGATTGTCCTGGAGTTCTTCATTGCCGCGCTCGAACCACTGCACCCCGAGCGCGGCACGCCGGCGGTCGTAAGCCTGGCTAAACGCGTGGGTAAGCGCCGAAAAAACAATGGTAATCACCACCAAAATGCTGACCAACAGAGGCTCGCGGATCCGGAAATCGCGCGTCAGAAAATTCGTTCCCGAGGATGCCGCCATGTACTTCCGTTCTCCAAAACGTGGGAGTCACTGCAGCGCGAGTCCACGCCCCAGACGTCCTGACTTATATCGTATCACGACATGATTTATCGAAAGGGAAGAACCGGAAGTTGTGGCAGCGAATCGACGAAGATCAAAACCCTCCGCCCCCGCCCCCGCCGAAGCCGCCGCCGGAGTATCCGCCGCCTCCGGAAAACCCGGAGCCGCCGGAGGAGCGCGGAGCGGAGGAAAGAACCGTGCCCGTCTGCGTAGACATGGCATTCAGATTGTTCACGAAAGCGTATGGATAGAACCCCGGGCCATAAGTGCCGCCTTGATACCACTGTGGCGGCTGCGTGTAGATGCCTTGAAACGCCTTGCTCCAGTTTTTCTCAACCCCAAGGGCCATGGCGAAGGGCAGGAATTTTTCGAACATGTCGGGCGTTTTGATCATGCGATTGAAACGATCCGCCTCCACATGATTCAAGAAGTCTTCGAAACCCAGAATTTGCTCCACGGTCCGCGCGCCCGAGATTGTGTGCGCGGCCATAAACCACCCGAAGCCACAAATGATTACACCGGTGAAGATTCCGGCAACTGTGAAGGGCAGCGGCGCCATTCCGTAGTTTTTCGCCAGCAAATTGCCGCCACCAATAAGGATAAAGGCGACGACGATGCCAAGGCCAATGTACGTGGAGCGGACACTGTCGGGGCGGCGCGCGTAATAGCCCTGAGTCACCAGTGAACCAAAGATTCGGTTCTTGATACCGGGAATGTTTCGATAGAAGCGGTTGTGAAGGTCCGTCAAGGAGACCGTTTCACCTGCATTCCCCGTTGAAAAGATTCCGCTCAGGAGTTCTTGCTCATGAGCCTTGAGTGCGCCCCACTCGGCCTGCGATTTCTTCAGATGAAAAACATAATCCTTGGAGTGCGTCAGGCCAAGCAAATGATCCTTCTGTTGCTCCTCGATGACCAAATAGCCGCGCACGGCAAGGTCGACAATGGAAGCGGTAATGTCGCGCATATTTACGGAATTGTCGATCAGCGTGCCCACCTCGCCGGGCGTGAGCTTGCCGGGAGGCTCGTATTGGGCCGTAATGGGGCGAAGCCGCGGATCACGGCCGTGATTCCACCACCACCAAAACATAATTGGGAGGGCGAGGATGGGAATCATCAGTGGCCAATTGCTCCGGAGATAAAGAACGAATAGAGAGAAAGCAGTGGGCTCACGCACCGATCCTTTGTCGAACGCCACGGCCACGGTGAGGCCTTCATGCATGGCCAGAGGACCGGTGGTGCGCACATCCACGCCGTTGCCGGTCACTTCCGCCTCCGCGTTGTGGCCGGTGGAGCGGAAACCACCGGTGAAGACGTTCACCCGGATATCTTGCGTGCCTTCGGGCAAAACGATGTGCGAGCTGGCTTGTTGGATTGGCAGCGACCACTCGTCCCCGGTAACGTTCCAATAGAATTCGTCGTGATCATCGAAGAACCGCAGCGCATCGCTGACGGTGTACTCGATGGAAACGGTGCGAATGCTGTTGTCGGCGTCGGGAATGTAAATCTTCAGTTTCAGGTATTGGCGTTCGCGGCTGGTCTCGTAGCGGAGCTTGTTCTCGTTCTCGTCCGTGACGTTCTTCACTCTGACCAAAAGAGTGTAGTTCAAACCGTGCGGGCCAGAGTATTCCACCGGGATGGTGCGGTAGATTCCATGCCACGGGCCGCCAATGAATTTGAAGGTGATATTCTCGGTAACGTCGACGCTGCTGTTCGGGAGCACCGAGACGTCCGAGAAGAACTTGAGGAGCTGCTGTTCTTTAGCGCGCAGCGGAGAAGCCAGCCCGAGGAACAAAGCTAAACCGAACAGCGTGGTGGCGAATCGGCCAGGCAATTTGTATCGAACAGGCATGGGGCAAGCAGAACCAGCAATCAAGCTGTCGGAGCAGCAGGATTGCTGAAACTGACTTTGGGTGCTTCGCGCTCGGCAGGGGCGGAGATTTCGAAGAATTCGCGCTGCTTGAAGCCCAGCATACCGGCGAAGATGTTGGTCGGAAATTGCAGCACTTTGGTGTTGAAGTCGCGAACTACCGCGTTGTAGTAACGCCGCGCATTTTGTACGTTGTCTTCAATCTCCGACAACGAGTTCTGCAGCGAGGTGAAGCTTTCGATAGCGCGGAGTTGCGGGTAGGCCTCCGCCAGGGCGAACAGGCTCTTCAGAGCCCCGGAAAGCATGTTCTCGGCTTGCGCCTTATCGGCCGGCCCGGTGGCCGACATGGCACGATTGCGGGCGTTGATAACTGCCTCTAATGTGCCTCGCTCGTGGGCGGCATAACCTTTCACGGTTTCCACGAGATTGGGGATCAAATCGTAGCGGCGTTTGAGTTGCACATCGATATCGGCCCAGGCGTTATCGCATTGGACTTTCAAACGGACCAGGCCGTTATACATTCCAATGCCGAAAATCACGAGGAGCACGATGATGCCAAGGAGAACCCAACCAAACATCGGCCAACCTCTTTCGGAAGGATTAAACACCGTCGGAACACTTTCACTATACGTGTGCCATGATGCGGAGTAAAGAAGCGCGCGCTAGGGGGCGTGCGCGGAATGTGCCATTCTCCGTCGCCAACCCAACGCAGCCTCTTTAGGTAGCTATAGCATACCGTCTACAACTGGTATATACTCGACATCAGACTGCCAGCAGGTCCTGCATGCTTTTCAAAACCATCAGCGCATCCGTTTATGGCATAGACGCATACCCGGTGGAAGTCGAAGTCGATGTAGGTTCCGCGTACATGAAGGACTTTAACGTGGTTGGCCTACCCGATAATGCGGTCAAGGAGAGCCGCGAACGGATTAAGTCGGCGCTGCGAAATTGCGGATTCGAGTTCCCTTACTCACCCGCGGACCTGCGCAAAGAAGGATCGGGATTTGATTTGCCCATGGCTCTTGGCGTGGTCGGTTGTCAGGGGCAGTTCTTCGGAAAAATCCTTGATCAAATGATGTTCTTGGGTGAACTGTCCCTGGACGGCAGTGTCAGACCCGTGCGCGGCGCGCTTTCTGCCACAATTGCCGCTCGCGAGAAGGGGCTGAAAGCCGTCGCGGTTCCTGAAAGCAATGCGCGAGAGGCCGCGGTGGTGGAGGGAATTGAAGTCTTTGCGCTGAAATCCCTGCCGCAGGCCGTAGACCTGGTGAATTCGCCAGAGTCGTTCCAGAAAGTGCACGTCGACGCCAGTCACATGCTCACCGAGGCCGCCCAATATTCCGTGGATCTACGCGATGTCCATGGCCAGCAGGCCGCCAAACGAGCGCTCGAGGTAGCCTGTACCGGCGGCCACAACATCCTGTTCATCGGACCGCCCGGTGCCGGCAAGACCATGCTGGCCAAGCGCATTCCCACCATTCTCCCGCCCATGTCCCTGGAAGAAGCCATCGAGACCACTCGAATCCACAGCGTAGCGGGTACCTTGGATGGCACCCAAGGGCTGATTGGAACTCGTCCCTTTCGATCGCCGCACCACACCATCAGCGACGCGGGACTGATCGGAGGCGGCGCTGTGCCGCGGCCCGGAGAGGTTTCCTTGGGCCACAATGGTGTGCTGTTTTTGGATGAATTACCAGAGTTTCAGCGCAACGTGCTGGAAGTGATGCGCCAACCGCTCGATTTCGATTGACCTCGTGACCATCATTCGCAACCAGATTTAGCATCAACGCCTTGACCACGTAGCGCTCAACCCGGATTTCCGGACACAACGTCGCGAGCAGCTTCCGCTTGTCGTCGCGCTCCAGAAATTCCCATTCGGCAAACGGCTCAAGGGCCGCCTCGATCTCCGCCTCCACTGGCACGTCTGCGGCGGCGGGCATCGTTTCCAGCAGGATTCTGCGGAAGGTGGACAACTCGGCGTCGACCTGGGCGGTTCTGCGGTCGCGCTCCGGCTTGTCGATGACGCCGTCGTAGAACGCCTCCATGACCCTGGTCCTCTTCGCTTCGAGTGCGGCGAGCTTCTTTGCGATCACCGCCTTCTCCGCGGCGGCGATTGAAGGGCCTTTGGTCCTGGTGTTGAACTCGTCCACCACGCGGCCGAGGAAATCGGGCTCCAGCAGTTTCTCACCGAGCAGCACGTCGACCTTCGGTTCCAGTTTCTTGCGCATCATGTACGGGTTGGAACAAGGCACTAAACCACGTGCCGCGCGCAGTCTCGCTTCGCGGGTGTTGCGCGATTTGCAGACGAAGTATTCGTCGTTGGCGGTGTGGGTGTACAGCAGGCTTCCGCAGTCGTCGCAGGTCAGGAATCCGTTGTAGGTATAACGATTCGGCGTTTCGGCGTAGGAGCGCCAATGCTTCTGCCGCTTCAGTTCGATGATTTGCTGGACGCGGTTGAAGTCGGCCTCGCTGACGATCCCGTCGAGCACCTTGGTGCGAATGACTTCGTCCGGCGCGCGCGGAATCTTCCGCCGGTACCCTTGCCGACCGTTGGGGCTGCGCACGTAACCGTTCGCAGACGGGTCGCGCTTTTCACCGTAAACCCGCCAGCCGGTGTAGATAGGGTTGGCGAGCATGAAGCGAAGGTTCGTCCGCGGGATCTGCAGCCTTTGCGACAAGAGGGTGTAGCTGCTTTCGCCGCCGAGGATGAGAAGAAAGGCGGTTCGCACTTTCTCCGCGTCCGCGGTGTACGCCCATCCAGTCTTCGGCGAGTAGCCTAATCGAAGAAGTCCCTGCTAACAAACAAATTCAGTTGATTGTACCGGTGGGCATGGCTGGTGAAATTCTCTGCTGAGTGTTAGAACATATCTGGTCGATCGAATCAGCCTATGCCACCGTTAACAGTACGATAATTCTCCTCAAGCCTTATAAAGACCAGTACCAGGAAGAGGTCGAGCGTGAGAGACACGATTGCATTTTCGTATCAGCATGGCGGGGCTTCGCTCTTGGATTTTCTAAATGCTCAGGCTGACTATCGAAGCGTACAGGTGAATTATTGGGACCTGGTCGCTTCATATCTGAACGCCGCCGCGCAGTTGAATCTCGCTGTAGGCCGCGAGGTGATCCCATGAACCACAGGGATTTCCCAATCCTCGTGTGTTTGGCTTCCGTATTGTGCGGAGCAGGTTGCAGTAGCAAGAGTGATCCTCAAGCAGAAGCACCACCGCCTCTCAAGGTCGAGCGCGTAGAGGACCGCAACGTCTTTGAAGTTGAGCGACCTGAGCGCTTCCAGTTAACCACGGCGGTCGAGCACATCGCTGTCCCCGAGCTGAGAGTCACTGGCACTGTCAATCCAGACATTCTGCGTGCTCAGCCAGTCATATCGCTGGCGATGGGCCGTGTTGTCGAAATTGATGCCAAGTTGGGTGACACCGTCAAAAAAGGGCAAGTCTTGCTCAAAGTGCAGAGCTCGGATATTTCTGGCGCCTTTTCGGATTACCAGAAAGCAGTCGCGGATGAACAACTGGCGAGCACTCAATTGGAAAGAGCGAAGCTCCTGTACGACAAAGGGGCAATTTCCCAGAACGATCTGCAGATCGCGCAAAACGCCGAAGACAAGGCCAAAGTAGATGTCGCAAACTCGGCGGAAAAACTCCGAGTGCTTGGAAGCCCCGTCCTTACTCGGCCGTCTGGAATCGTTGAGATTCGCGCTCCCATCTCGGGCGTCATTACTGACCAACAGGTCACAAATGCCGCTGGCGTGGCCGGACTTTCCTCGCCTAATCCATTCACAATCTCGGATCTGACCTATGTCTGGGTCTTATGTGATGTGTACGAGAACGATCTTGGCAATGTGCGCGTTGGGGAGAAGGCCGATGTACGTCTAAACGCGTATCCAGACAAAGTGTTCACTGGCACCATTAACAACGTTGGTCCGGTTCTCGATCCCAACATTCGTACAGTCAAGGTACGTATCGAGATGCGCAACCCCGGCTTGATGCGACCGGGCATGTTTGTGACCGCCACCTTTCACGGGAAACAGAAACAGAAACGAGCTGCTGTCCCGGCGACGGCGATCCTGCATTTGCATGATCGTGACTGGGTTTACGTGCCGCTCCAGAAAAATCAGTTTCGGCGCACTGAAGTGGTCGGTGGTGACACGCTGCCCGGCAACATGCAGGAAATCATTTCCGGCATTGAGCCCGGCCAGCAGATCGTAGCGAATGCGCTTGAATTCCAGAACTCAGCGGAACAGTAATGATTAACGCGCTTGTCAATTTTGCACTGAAGAACCGGTTCGTGGTTCTGAGCATCGCGTTTCTGCTTTTTGTGTGGGGCATTATTTCCTTCCATCGCCTACCAGTGGAAGCCTACCCAGACGTCGCGAATACCTGGGTGCAAATAATTACCCAATGGCCTGGCCGCGCCGCCGAGGAGGTGGAACAGCAGGTCACTATTCCTATTGAAATCCAAGTGAACGGGATTCCGCACTTACTGCATGTGCGTTCAGCTTCTCTCGCTGGCTTATCGGTCGTCAACCTGATCTTCGATGATGACTCTAGCAATGACTGGGACCGCCAGAAAACGCTTGAGAAACTTGCCCAAGTCTCCTTGCCGCCCGGTATCTCGGGCGGAATCGGGCCCGACTACAGTCCCGTAGGACAGGTTTATTGGTACACGGTTGAGAGCACAAATCCAGGATATGACCTGATGGAGCTGAAGTCACTTCAAGATTGGGTGATCAGCAAATACATTCGATCGGTGCCGGATGTTGTGGACGACTCTTCCTTCGGCGGACTGACTCGCGAATACCAGGTTCGAGTGGACCCGGACAAATTGATCTCCTATGGCCTCAGTCTCTCTCAGCTCGAACAGCAGCTTACCAACAGCAACGCAAATGCAGGTGGGAGCTTCATCGAGCAAGGGGCGCAGCAAATCAACGTTCGTGAAGTTGGTTTGATCACCAATGTTCACGACCTTGAAAAGACCGTGATCAAAACCCAAAACGGCACCCCTATACGGATCAAGGATATTGGGGTGGTCACGCAAGGACCAAAAATTCGCCTGGGCCAAATTGGAAAAGCAATACACCGCAGGGATGGAGCAGTTGTCGATGACAACGACGTAGTCGAAGGCATCGTCTTGCTTCGAAAGGGTGCAGATACTGCGGCGATGCTCGAGAATCTCCACGCGATGGTCAGGCGGCTGAACGAGCAGGTGCTCCCCAAAGGTGTAAAGATCGTCCCTTATCTCGATCGGGATGATCTGGTTCATTACACGACCCACACCGTTCTGCACAACCTCGCCGAAGGCATGATCCTGGTGGTGATCGTGCTTTTCCTTTTTCTGGGGAACGTCCGTGGGGCGATTATCGTTTCTCTGACGATTCCTTTTTCTCTGCTCTTTGCTTCAATCTGCCTCGAAGGACGCCACATTTCAGCCAATCTTTTGTCGTTAGGCGCATTGGATTTCGGCATGGTAGTAGATGGCGCCGTAGTCATGGTTGAAAACATCGTTCGTCACTTAAAACAGGAAGAGAGAGTTCCCCGAACTCCCTTTGAAAAAATCACCGCCGCCGCACACGAAGTTCAGCGGCCCGTGTTTTACGCGATTGCCATCATCATCACGGCCTACCTTCCAATCTTTACACTCCAGAGAGTCGAGGGGAAGTTGTTCCGGCCGATGGCGTGGACCGTCGCATATGCGCTGATCGGAGCTTTGATTTTCTCGATGCTGGTCGCTCCGGCGTTATCGAGCTTTGCGTTCAGTAAAGGCGTAAGGGAGTGGCGCAATCCGGTAATGGAGTATTTGAGGCTTCGCTATCGGCGGGCCGTTGCGTTGGCGATTCGCAATCGCCGAGCTACCGCTGGCGCGGCAGTCGTTGCGGTGTTCTTGGCGATGTTTTTGGCCTTCAGCGGCATAATCGGGTCGGAATTCCTGCCCCACCTTGACGAAGGTGCGATTTGGGTGCGTGGCACCTTGGCACCGAGCACAGGACGGAGTGAGAGCGCTCGCATCGCTGATAGGGCTCGAGAGATTCTTTGCTCCTTCCCTGAAGTCCCGCAGGTTGTTAATCAAATCGGACGACCAGATGATGGAACGGATAACACGGGCTTCTTCGATACAGAATATTTCGTCGATCTTCTCCCTAAGGAGAAATGGCGTCCAATATTTCACCAGGACAAAGACCGCCTCATTGCTGCCATCGATCGCGAGCTTGAAAAAATCCCCGGAGTGATTTGGGGCTTCTCACAGCCGATCTCTGACAATCTCGAAGAGGCGGTAAGCGGCGTCAAAGGGGCCCTGGCGGTAAAAATTTACGGCGATGATCTGAGGACGCTGGAAGAGAAAGCTGATGAGATCGCTGAAGTCATGAGACCCATCCGTGGAATCGAAGACCTCGGCGTTTTTCGGGTCCGTGGCCAGCCCAATCTCAACTTCGCGGTGGATCGCGATCAAGCCGCGCGTTATGGCATTAACGTTTCCGACGTACAGGATGCTATACAGACAGCTGTGGGAGGTAATGTCCTCAGCCAAGTGCTCATCGGAGAACAACGTTATGATCTCGTCCTGCGTTACCTGCCGGAGTACCGGGACACTCAGGAAGCGATCGAGCGTATTCGATTGTTGGCTCCGACAGGTGAAAGAGTTTCGCTGGCGCAGCTCACGAAAGTGACGGTGACGGACGGAGGGTCAGAAATCTATCGAGAAGGTAATTCCAGGTATGTTGCGGTCAAATTCAGTGTGCGCGACAGAGATTTGGGCAGCACCGTTGAGGAAGCTATCAAGAAAGTGACAGCCCGAGTAAAGCTCCCCACGGGATACACCATAGATTGGGCAGGAGAATATGAGAGCCAGAAGCGTTCGCAGAGGCGGTTGGCGCTCGTCCTACCTCTCACGATCCTTCTGATCTATATCATTTTGTATCTTATGTTCGATTCGACCAAATGGGCCTTTCTGATCCTGACGAACATTGCCATGACACCAATCGGCGGCTTGATCGCGCTACTTGTAACCGGCACGAATTTCAGTGTCTCGTCTGGCGTGGGTTTCCTAGCCCTCTTCGGAGTTTCCGTACAGACCGGTGTGATCATGGTGGAGTACATCAATCAGCTCCGTGCGCGAGGATATTCAACCGAAGACGCAGCGATTGAGGGTGCTGTCCTGAGATTGCGGCCGATCATGATGACGATGCTTGTCGCGACGCTGGGTTTGCTGCCGGCGGCGATGTCACATGGCATCGGATCGGATTCGCAGCGGCCGTTTGCAATTGTCATTGTCGGCGGATTGCTTTCCGACTTGATCCTAAGCATCTTTCTATTACCGACGCTGTACGTTTGGTTCGCGCGGCCTGAAGATGCACTGCCCGCAGCGGAAGTGGAAGAACCCGTGTAGGCGTGTGGAATGCGGGTGATGAATCGGTGCTAGTCAAAGGGGGACCAGTGACAAAAGAAGAGGTATGCAACGCGGTTAAGCAAATCGGAATCATTCCCGCAGTAAGAGTGTCATCGACCGACGATGCGCACTTCGCGGTTGAAGCCGTTGCGGGTGGTGGAATACCTATCGTCGAAATAACGATGACGGTGCCTAGCGCCATCGAGATGATCTCGCATGTTACTCACTACCATGCGAAAGTTATCGTAGGCGCTGGTACGGTCCTAAACGTCGAAACGGCCCAGCAGTGCATCGATGCCGGTGCAGGCTTCATCACAGCACCCGGCTTTAACGCACGAATTGTGGAGTTCGCGACAAAGCACAATGTCGCTGTTCTCGCGGGCGCTTTGACACCAACGGAAGTAATCGAGGCATGGGAGACAGGTTCAGATTTTGTGAAGGTGTTTCCTTGTGCGCCGGTCGGGGGCGAAACATACCTCCGAGCGCTGAGTACCGCGTTACCCCAAATTCCGCTGATCGCCGCTGGAGGAGTAAACCAACAAACAGCCCGTGCCTATATCTTGGCGGGAGCCACAGCAATCGGCATAGGCCACGATTTGATTCCGCACGACGCAATTGAGCACCGCCAGGCGGATCGTATTCGGGAATTAGCACACCGCTTCCTTTCTTTCGTAAAAGAGGCGCGCGAGCTTCTCGCGGCACGACAGCAGAGCATCACGACAAGCAAGGCGCTCGAAGAGTGTGAAAAAGGAGCAGCCGCAGGGCGCGGCAAGAAGCGGTAAATGATCGAGAGGCGGAACAAACTCGTAGCCTGCGGACTGCGGATTTCGTGAGACTCTCCTCACCGCCACAGATTCTGGCATCCGCTCAATGCAGGACCAGCACAGAGCCTATTGGCTATGATGCGAAATTTTCGCCCGTCTCCATTGCTTTCGTCAGACAATAGAAGGCCCGTGCGTTCGGCTGTCTCTTCATAGGAGTATCCGTCCATTTTCCTCTCTAGACATGAACATTTCCTTTCGAATCTTTTGCGTGAGTCGATGCTCGATTTGAAACCCACCACATTCCTGCAGCGGCTTTGCTCCTCGCACACCGAGTCGCTAAGGCAGGATCGGCAATTCGGTGTCGTCGCCAGCATAGCCGCCGTCAGGTGCCGCCAATTGCTTCGTCCGGTTGTCCAACGGCGTGAATTCTCCGGTGACACCAAGCGCGCGACTGGCCGCTTCGTTGAAAAGCCGCTGGAACTCCTCGGGGTTACACTTTGGACACGGCGACGGGTGCGGCCCCGCTACTTGACCTGACGCCACTGCGCGTTCGGAAAGTTCCAAGTATGCACCGATGGTTTGGCGAAGCTCCCGGGCTATCGCCGCGAAGCCAACGCGGTCTCGCTTGGACTCGGCGTACTCGAGCATGTTCCAGATTTTTGATTTTAGACGCGACATTTCGGAGAGCAAGTCGTCCCCAAGGTTTTCGTTGCGCCGAGTCGCAGCACTTACGAGAGCGGTGGCCACGTGCTTCTTGTGTCTTTGAACGGCTGCCCGCGTAAGTCGGAATTGGCTCGCTATGGCTCGATTCGATCTACCCAAAACGATAGCTTTATCGATCTTTAGGCGCGACTTGTGCGAGCAAACTGTGCAGGTTCTCGGCATTTTTGTTTCCCTCAGGCACTTTCTTCCGCTCAAACCTTCTGCGGTATTTTGACGGTACTCTCGGCCTCTGACTTCTTGAGTTTCTTCCCATTCTGCAACTCTCCGTCGATTTCCAGCAGCCGTACGTGCGGCGGTTGCAGGTTGCGGTGTTGCACCAGCACGTCGGGCGCAATGAGGTTCGTCGCCCCCGAATCGTTCCCCTCCCAATCCGTGGGAATCCTCATGCGTGACACCTCCATCTTCAAAAATTCACGTGCAACTCGACGATCCGGGGGATGGTTACGAGGTCAGCCGCGAGAAGACGGTCTGGTGACCATTGCGCGCGCGGCCGTTTCGGTCACCTTCCCATCGCGGTTCATGTTGGCGGCGGCGATGAACCCGTGCCCGTGCAGCTATTTCGGTGACCCTAGACGCGAGTGCCACTGCACCGCACCGATGATCCAGCGCTATGTCTCGAAAATATCCGGCCCGTTGCTGGACCGCATTGATATCCACATCGAAGTGCCGGCCGTGAAGTACAAAGAACTTCGTGCACCGTCCTCTGCCGAAGATTCGGCTGCCGTACGCCGCCGCGTGATTGCCGCCCGCGAAATCCAGGCCGAACGATTCAAGGGAGAGAAGAGGACCTACTGCAATGCGCAGATGGCGTCGAAGCTGATTCGCAAGTGTTGCGCGATCTCACAGGAAGGCGAGAAGTTGCTGGAAAACGCGGTAACTCGCTTGGGCCTTTCTGCCAGGGCTCACGATCGCATCCTGAAAGTGGCCCGGACCATCGCCGATTTGGAAGGATCGGCGGATATCCAGGCCAAACACCTCAGTGAGGCCATCCAGTATAGAACCTTGGACCGCAGCTACTGGGCTTAAGCCGGAATGGGGTCAGCGGCACCCCGTCGGCTTGCACCCCCGTACAGGATTGACCCGCGACAATCGAGTGGCGTGCTCCATTGACTTACGTTTGTCCGCTGTGTTACCAGTAAGTACGCCGTTTTTGTATCTGAGGCCCAGCGACAGGCGGGAATGACGCCAGAGGTAAAGCATCTGGAAGTAATTCTGGACACCCACGTCGAGAGCGTCAATCTCGCCGAAGAGATGTGCCTTCGTGTCGCGGAAGCTGTTGGTTTCAACGAGGACGAGTGCTATCGCATCGGCATGTCGGTCCGGGAAGGGGTCATCAACGCCTTCCATTACGGTAACCAGGAAAAACCCAGCAAGAAAATCTATCTGGCTCTGGATCTCACCCAGGAGAAGATGATCATCCACGTGATGGACGAAGGGAAGGGCTTCAAGTTGGCTGATGTCCCGGATCCTTTGGCCGAAGAGAACCTGCTGAGCACATCCGGCCGCGGCATTTTCCTGATGCGTACCTTCATGGATGAGTTTGACGTGGTGGCGGGGCGCACCGGCGGCGCAGAGATCATTATGTCCAAGAAAATCCCGCGTCGCGAGACCTCCGGCAATGGCAGCCATGGCAGTCCTAGCTCAGACACGGCTCCCAAGCGGGAAGCTTAGGACCGACTATGGCCCCCGCACTATTTCTGACACAGCGAGAAGTTGGCCCGGTTACCATCGTGGACCTGAGCGGCAGAATTTCCTTGGGCGAGGGTAGCGCGCTTTTGCGAAAGACCATCCGCGATTTGCTGGATACCGGTTGTTCGAAAATTCTGCTAAATCTCGGGGACGTCAATTACATCGACAGCTCAGGGATTGGCGAACTGGTCAGCGGCTTCACCGCCGTGCGCAATCGCGAAGGCGAGCTTAAGCTGTTGAACTTGACGAAAAAAGTGCACGACCTGCTGCAAATCACCAAGTTGTTCACGGTGTTCGATGTGTACGCGGATGAGGCCACCGCGGTCCGGAGCTTCAAGTAAATCCTTCCTGCCTTTCTGCAGCGATTTTCCGACCCAGTTTCCTTTAGCACAAACCTGGCAACTGCGGCAGAATCGAAAAGTATGAGCACCGATCCCGCCCGCGACTGGGTTCTCGAGCGCGCCCACAAATTGGGCTTCGATCTGTGCGGGATCGCGCGCGCGGAGCAACTTCCGGAGTTGGAGAGGTTTCGGGAATGGCTGGACCGCGGCTATGCAGGAGAAATGAAATATCTGCACGACCCGCGGAGGCTTGACCCACGGCGGGTAATGACAGATCTCCGAAGCGTGATTGTCTGCGCTCTCAACTACAACACCGCTCACCCTCATTCGACAGAAATGGCCGGCACCACTCAATCCCCAGATAGCCCGGCGCAAGGCTGGATTTCCCGCTATGCCTGGGGTACCGACTATCACGAAGTGATGTGGCACAAGTTGCGTGAGCTGATCGCCACGTTACAGGAGAAATTTCCTGAGCCATTCGCTGCGCGGGCGTATGCAGATACTGGACCGGTGTCCGAACGGCTGTTCGCCAAGCATGCCGGCCTTGGTTGGCTGGGCAAAAACACGCTTCTGCTGAATGAGAAGTATGGGTCGTGGCTGTTTCTCGGCGTGATTTTTACTTCTTTGGATTTGGCTCCAACACTTGGACCAGCAGACGTCCCTCCGCCGGACCTATGCGGAAATTGCCGGCAGTGTCTGGATGCGTGTCCCACAAAGGCACTGGTCGAGCCTTACGTTCTGGATGCCCGCAGATGCATCTCGTATCTCACCATTGAGCTACGAGGCAGCATACCCCCAGAGTTCCGCGAGCCAATGGGTAGGCAGGTGTACGGATGCGACATTTGTCAGGATGTTTGTCCCTATAATCGCAAGGTTCCCAACAGTGCGATTCCGGACTTTGAGCCACGCCAAAAAGGGACGGACCAGAGCTTGTTTCAGCCGGTTTTGGAGTGGCTGGCGCAAATGGACCAAGAGCAATTCCGCGAAACCTTCGGCCACAGCGCTATCAAGCGAGCCAAATGGGCCGGACTGCTACGAAATGTATGCCTCGCTCTGGGAAATATCGCGCTGGGACAGGGCCGTGACCGGCGTGCTCGAACCGCGGCATTGCTTAAGAATCTCTCCCAATCGGCAAATTCTACAGTCGCGGAATCTGCCAACTGGGCGCTCCGCCGCATCCAATGAGAGCCGCCAGCGCCCCAGGTTGTAGGGTATAGAGTCGGTTGAGCCAGCCGGGGCTTGGCGGTATACTTTCGCGCGCAAGTCAACCGCCCACCGAAACTGAGGGTTTTCATACAATGGTCGAAGTTTTTTGGCGAGCAGCCGTCTTGCTGGTGTTGGCGTTGTCGGAGCGAGCTCGCTATCATCAAGTGTTTTGCGAGCTACCAGGCCGAACTCAAATTCACATTCCCATCACAATTTGGAGGATAAATCGTGGCTTTCACTGTACCCCCACTGCCGTACCCTTTTGACGCACTGGAACCCTATATCGATGCTAAAACGATGCAAATCCATCACGACAAGCACCACGGCGCCTATGTGACCAACGTGAATAAAGCGCTGGAAGGCCATCCTGACCTGCAAGCCAAGTCCATCGACGACCTGATGAAGAACTTAGACGCGGTCCCGGAAAATATTCGCACCGCCGTCCGAAACAACGGAGGTGGCCATTGGAATCACTCGCTGTTCTGGCCGCTGATGAAAAAGGGCGGAGGGGGCGAGCCGAAGGGGGACCTTGCGAAAGCTATCAACTCTGCGTTTGAGTCTTTCTCCAGTTTCAAAGAAAAATTCAAGGCCGCGGCCCTGGGCCGATTTGGTTCCGGTTGGGCGTGGTTGCTGACTAAGGACGGGAAACTTGCTATCGACTCCACGGCCAACCAAGACACACCGTATCTGCTGCATGGCAAAGCGGTGCTGGGCTTGGATGTTTGGGAGCACGCCTATTATTTGAAATACCAGAATATGCGCGGCGACTACATTGATGCTTGGTGGAACGTTGTCAACTGGGACCGGGCCGCCGAGTTATACGCGCAGAACAAATAAATCGCCCCTTCCGAAACAAAAGGCCCGACCGAAGTGCATTCGCGTCGGGCCTTCTTCTTACTGCTCCGAACTTTCGAGCTTTAAGCCATCAAGCGTGGCCGCGAGAGCGGCAGGATTTTCCCCGGGCCCTTCGCCGTCATTTCCGAACCGTTGGAAAAAGGCCGGACGTTCTGCGCGGGAGGATTGCTCACCACCGGCACCGGCCGGATAGTTCGCTGAGACGCCTCGCGCATCAGTTCCATGCGGCTATGCACCTTGAACTTGGAGAGCAGCGAAGAAACGTGGAACTTGACTGTACGCTCGGACAGGTTGAGCTCCGAGGCGATTTCCTTATTGGCCAAACTGCGAAGAATGCCGTCAAGTACCTCCTTCTCGCGACGCGTCAATTTCACGTTGGTTTTGACACTCTGACCGGCTTCCAGTAGTTGCTGGGCCTTCTGTGTCAGTTCGCCAAGATTTTCGGGAGATGTCGGTACCATGATGAGGTAATCGCTGGGGGATTGCCCGCGCACCATGCAATGCATGGCTAACATGCCGGCCGCATGATCTACTGGAAGCGCTCCGTCGGGACCAGCTTCCACGTGAAAATGAGCCGTACCTGTGGATTTCTCGTAAAACAGGTAAATGCTTGCAACGGGCGCAGTTGTGGGCTGAGCGACAGTATGGGCGGTTCTGCGGATTAACTTCACGTGCACTCCTCCGTGGGTGCCTCGCGGTGGGGACGAGACTCCTTTTTGAGTTTTTGGACTGCGAACCCCTCGTATCCGAGGGTGGCCGGACTCACCCGGCAAGGAAACAGGGCGTGTACCGCGCTGCGGTGACCTTCCAAAAGCCCTCAGCAAGATCACCCGCAAGGGTAACGAGAAGGAGTCCCTGTCAACTTGCTAGCAAAGAACGTAAAACCTGACCGTGAAACTGTTTAGCATGCAGCATGCCGGACTGGTACTAGCATTGAGGATACACATTTTCAACTAGTTAGGAAAATCTTTGCACAATTTGAGCGGCCCGCCCGTGGTAGAAATTGCGTAGCTCCCGTAGTTTTTTCCCTGAGGAAAACCCGTCCAATTGCCTGTCAACGCGTCAGCACGCGCGTTTGCTCTGGTGAGATCAGTTCGTACTCAATGCCGCGCCACCGAATCTTGCGTCCCACCAACGATGAAAAGAAATTCACAATGTATAGAAAGGGCACCACCAGCGCCAAACAGATGTAAATCCACGATTGCGACATGACCTGGGCGCGAAAGGAAGGTAGTGCTTCTGTGACGCCAATCACACGAACGGCTCCGCGTATCGCCGCCAGCAGCAACGGAAGCGCCAACAGCGTCGTCACCTGAAATGCCGGCCTCGACGCCAGCGTCAGATTTGCCATCACTATCACGCCGATCACCAACGTCAAGCAGTACAGTAAATGCGTGGCAAACGCGGTGACCCACGTGTGCGGCCGATACACACGCGTTATGCGCATCTGTCGCCCCGTAAACTCCAGCAGTCCCGCGAGATTGGTCTGTACAAAAGATGGGGTGAGACATTCCGGCAAAAACAAGATTTGCCGCCGGCTGCGTTCGATCATCACCGTCATCGAGTAATCGTCACTGAACGAGTATTGCCAGGCATCCAGCATCCCAATCTGCTCGAAAATAGCGCGGCGTATGGCGGTGCCTCCGCCCCAGCAGAAATTCTTGTTGTGAGGGCCCAACATCGTAACCACGGAGGCATTCCAAGCGGCCAGCAGGGCGGAAGGCAACCCGTTATCGTTGGGCAGAAACCACCGCATAGTGGTCGTGGCACCGATTCGCGAATCGGTAAGCGGAGCAACCAGGCGGTGTAACCAATTCTTTCCGGGGCGTCCGTCGGAATCCGTAAATACCAGGACCTCGAACTCCTCGGGCAAATGCTCCACCGCGAAGCGCAAATTGTTCACTTTTTCGCTGCAATTTTCCGGCTTTCCTGCAATCAACACGTGGGCCTTGACTCGAGATGTGCCAGCCACCCGCTTCACAATGCTGTGGGCTGGATCGCTTTCCGAAGCCAGAACAAAGAAAACCTCATAGTTTTGATGATCGAATTCGCACAAGGAAACCAGGTTTCGTTCCAGTCCGGGCTCCAGTCCGCGGCATGGACAAATCACCGCGGTCCGCGGCGCATAAAAACCTGGATCTGTGTTTAATCGGCGCCGGACATATGTCAACCACACGATTCCCTGCCACAGCAGATACAGGCCGATGGCCACCTGGGCGAGCGCCAGAAAATCGAACAGGTCTTCCACGGTGAATTCAGAATAGCAAAGCTGAAAGGGCACAAGCTGTGCTTGTCTAGAGGTAGAATCGCAGCGGTAAACATCCTTTTCGCTCGGAGGGGCTCACAATGACGGGACGAGTAGACAGTTCCATGGTGACATCGGCGAACGATTTATCTGGATATCGCGTGGTGCGGAATTTCGGGATTGTCCGCGGAATCACCGTGCGTTCCAGGAGTGTGTTGGGCAATTTGGCCGCGGGAATCCAGACCATAGTGGGAGGAAACATCACCGTCTTGACCGAATTGTGCGAGAAGGCTCGCATGGAGGCCTACGAATTACTGTTGCAGCATGCTGCGGAGCACGGAGCCAATGCCATTCTGGCCATGCGCTACGACGCCAATGAGGTTATGCAAGGCGTTACCGAAGTGCTTGCCTACGGTACGGCTGTGCAAGTCGAACGCGTCAGTTAGCGACGTGCAATCTCCCGGCACTGTAGATAGAATGCAGATTCCATGTTTTGTATTTCCTGTGGCAACAAGGTCCCGGCTCATGCGCGCTTTTGTCAGCGCTGCGGTACTCCGGTAAACGGCGCGGATCCCGACGCAACGGTGCTCGGTGACGACGCCGGTCATAACGAGGGGAGCTTAGAAACCATCGCGCCGGAGCCTGTGCGCACACCCCCGCCCACGCCGCGGCAAAGGCCCACGTCACAGCCGCGTCCCAGTGCCCTGCGGTCCAATCCCACGCTAAGTAGCTCGGATGCCATTGGCGGCGGCCGCTTCCCACCCGGTGCGATGATCGCCGAGCGTTACCGCATTGTCGCGTTGCTGGGTCGCGGGGGAATGGGCGAGGTGTATCGAGCTGAAGATCTGCGGCTCAGCCAAATGCTGGCCATCAAGTTCTTGCCGGAATCGTTGGCCAAGGATGAGGCCGCGCTGGCGCGTTTTCATTCCGAGGTGAGAGTGGCGCGGCAAGTGTCTCACCCCAACGTGTGTCGAGTGTTCGATATTGGCGACGCCCAGGGCATGCCCTTTCTCACCATGGAATATGTCGATGGCGAAGATCTGGCCGGCCTTCTCCGCAGGATTGGGCGCTTGCCTCAGGACAAGGCCATCGAGATTTCCCGTCAGATTTGTGCCGGACTGGCGGCTGCGCATGAACGCGGGGTCGTTCATCGTGACTTAAAGCCTGCAAATATCATGTTGGACGGAGCCGGCCGGGCCCGCGTTATGGATTTCGGCCTGGCCGGTATTGCCGCGAGCATCGTCGGGTCCGAGGTGAAAGCGGGCACTCCGGCCTACATGGCTCCCGAGCAACTGGACGGGAAGGAAGTAACCACCAAGAGCGATATCTTTTCGCTCGGGCTGGTGATGTACGAATTGCTGACCGGCCGGCGCGTGTACGACGCGTCCAGCATGGCCGAATTGATGAAGAGCCGCGAAGCCGCGATCAGCAACCCTTCCACAATCGTCAAGGATTTGGATCCCTTGCTGGAGCGCGTGATCTTGCGCTGTTTAGAAAAAGATCCCGCCAAGCGGCCCGCCTCTGCATTGCAAGTGTCTGCGGCTCTGCCGGGAGGCGATCCGCTCGCGGCGGCATTGGCGGCAGGAGAAACCCCTTCGCCGGAAATGGTGGCGGCGGCCGGCGCTACCGAAGGCCTGCGTCCTGGCCTGGCTCTTGGCCTGCTCGCTTTCATTGTCGCAGGCTTGTTCGCCTCTCTGATTATTGCCGACCGCACGCAACTGGTGAATGAGACCAAACTGGAATACCCGCCGGAGGTTTTGGCCGCTCGCGCTCGCGAGGTCATCCAGAAATTGGGGATCAACGAAAACTCGGTAGATTCCGCGTACGGTTTTAATACCAACTTGGACTACCTCAATTACGTCCAGCAGCACGACAAAACGAAAACTCGCTGGCGAGTGCTGCAACAATCTCGGCCTCCTGCGCTGTTGTTTTGGTACCGGCAAAGCCCGCGAGTTTTCGAACCAGCACAATTCTTTGGCGGGGGAACCGGAGGCGGCTCCGTCACTCCGGATGATCCCCCAATGGACATAACCGGGATGGTGTCCGTCGTTCTCGACACGCAGGGACATCTGGTGCGGTTGCACGTCGTGTCGCCTCAGCAGCAACCAGCAAAATCGGCGCAACCGCCAGACTGGTCCTCGCTTCTCGCGGCGGCTGCCGTTGATCCTTCATCCTACAAAAGTACCGAGCCGCAATGGACGCCCTTGGCTTGGGGAGACTCTCGAGCCGCATGGACGGGAACCCTGTTGGGGCCATTCAACATGCCCATTCGGATTGAAGCGGCCGGCAACCGCGGCCAACCCATCTACTTCGACATGCTGTTTCCTTGGAGTCAGGCGTCTCGCGATCACGAGCAGACTGCCACCACAGCACAAAATGTGTCGGCCATCGTGTTTAGCGTTCTTTTTGTGCTGGTCCTCGGCGTCGCAGTGTGGGCCGCGCGTTCCAATGTGAAGCAAAATAGGGGAGACCTGCGCGGCGCCGCGCGCTTAGGCATATTCATTTTCCTGGCCACGTTATTGATTTGGCTTCTGCGGGCGCATCACGTCGCCGACTCCTACGAAGTGGTCATGGTGCTCATCGCAGTGGCCTGGGCTCTATTCTTGAGCTTTTTCGTGGTTCTGTTCTACATGGCCCTGGAACCATTCGTACGGCGGCGCGACCCCCACATACTGATCTCCTGGAGCCGTTTGCTGGCCGGGCAGCTGCGCGACTCCCTGGTTGGCCGCGACGTGTTGATCGGCGTAGTTTACGGTGTCGCCCTCATCCTCTTCGAGACTTCCGACAACTGGGTGCTGCCACTGTTCGGCAAGCTGCCTCCGATGCCGGGAGTGGTCTCGACCGATTCGCTGGTGGGGATTCGTCAGGCCCTGGCGCTGCTGCCAGCTTACGTGGTGGTGTGGACCTTCTATTCCCTTTGTGTCTTCTTTGTGTTGTTCTTGCTGCAACGGTTGCTGCGCAAGACGTGGCTGGCCGTGATCGCTGTAGCGGCTATCGGTACGTTTCTTTCTTTTGGTCAGGCACAGGAGTATCCCCTCTATACCACGGTCTCGCTGGTCGTGCTGTATGTCTCATTCCTTCTGGTGCTGAAACGATTTGGGTTGCTGCCGCTGGTGGTCGGTTTGCTGGTGCAAAACATCTTGATCGCTTTCCCAGCGACCATTCACTTTTCCCGCTGGTATGCAGCGCCGTCCTTAACCGGATTCGGCGCGATCGCCATTTTGACTATTTTCGGCTTCCGCGTTGCTTTGGCGGGACGGCCGTTGTTTTCACCAGAAGCGCTGGACCGATAGCTGCTGTGCTTCCTGCCACTCACTTCCCACGAGGCGCCGTGCTCACCGAAAATACCGCATCGCTCACGTGTTCGACCAAAACCTCCAGGTCGCTCAGCGCTCGGCTGGCGGCGACCCGTGCATTTTCCAGGAACGACGAATCCAGCATGAACGCGCAGCGGTCCACGAACGGATGATTGGCCGCCTCGAACGGCTTTCGAATGCGTCGCGTGGCGTGCGCGCGCGCCAGGATGTTCTCGTACAGTTGCAGGTCCGATTGGAATTCCAATGCGGTGGTCACGTTCCAGTGTTGCTGGCGGGTCATCGCGGCCAGGAATTTCTGGCGAAATGCCGCAGCCTCTTTGCGCGTCATAGCTGGGGCCTTCCGACCCTGCTTACCCGCCGCACTTCTGGTGGCAGTGTCCACAATTTGCACCGAAGCAGCCAGCAGAGCTTCGCGTTGCAATAGTGTTAGCAGATCGCGATACAACGCGGCGTGCACTTGCAGCGCGTAGCGGCCATGTTCCACCACATAGGAGTCCACGAACCGCGGGATGATGCGCTCCCGCACAAGCGCCTCGGTCAAGACTTGCGCGAGATCCGCGGCGCGGTCTGCCTTTGCCTTTTTTGGTTGCTGTCCGCCCATCGCGCTGAATTTCACATGGTAACAGCAGTCCGGCAATTTGGCCGCTGGTGGCACGGCAAATCGGCATAGGGGGGAAGGTCACCCGTCCTCCCCTGCCACACCACCGTACATGCGGGTCCGCATACGGCGGTTCGGCGGATATAGCTAAGAGCGTACGACCATCGGCGGAAGCCCAAGCTG
>Ga0187782_10000189_pt1 | contig 37788 bp, 36 predicted proteins | sample 0715_SJ02_MP15_2_FD_132454 | JGI IMG/M metagenome (GOLD analysis project Ga0187782, IMG submission 132454) | Tropical peat soil microbial communities from peatlands in Department of Meta, Colombia - 0715_SJ02_MP15_20_MG | ecosystem: Environmental > Terrestrial > Soil > Wetlands > Peat | place... | reverse complement strand
CTATCTGCGCAGCACGCAGCGACAACCAAAGAAAGTCCGCCGCTACTTCCACCACTCGGACGTTCGCTATGCGGCAGATGTGTAAAACATTATCCGCTCCCCGTAATAATAGTAAGCTTTCAGACGCTCTGGATCGAGGCTGTATGCATGCTCCAGGTTGAGGTCGCTGTTCTTTTGCAGGTTGAACCCTTCATTATCAATCTTCTAGCGGCACCGCCCTCCCTTCGTCGTGATCTCGACGACGGTGTCGCGCGTCACCGGGAGATTCGTGAGCCACGCGAAGGTGGTGGTCGTCCCCGCCGCCGTCGTTTCTGCACAGTGCACCGCGTTCACACTGTACAACCGGTTGTGCCTGGCCTCGACTGTGACGCCGCTCGCCCACCGGTACACCTGTTGCGTCCCGTCCGGCAACATGACCCGCCGCGTCTGTTCCGAATGCAGCCGCAGCAACGTTTGGAACTCTGCCCACGCCGCTGGCAGCCGCCCCGGCTTGAACGTGAACACGTACGCCCAGCCCTGCGCTTCGACCAGCTCGATCACCGGGTAACACGCGTACAGCGCATCCCCCGTCAGGCAGAACGGGGTTTGCGGATACGCCCGCTTGAGCGCGGGGAGCAGCCGCTTGAGGGCGACCACCTCGCAGCCCTGCTTCCATTGGTCTGCATCGCGGTCCGCGCGTGCTGGGACCTCCGCGTTCTCGATAAAGGCGGTCCCCACCGACAGGGCTATCCCGTTGGGGGCCACCAGCTTGGCTTCCTCCACCATGTGCAAGTAGACATCGTGCGCGACGTGATGACGCACCAGACATTGTGCACAATGCCGTCGCGCAAAGTGCAAATGACCGGTGCCGTCCACCGCAATGACAAAGCGCCCCAGCAGGCGCAGGCGATCGAGCGCCTTCATCCGGATGAGCCGACGGATCATCTGCGTCCGCAACGCCGCCAACGGCGCGGCGCCCAGATGCCCCAGAAAGTGATCGAGCGTATCATGCACCGGCAGCGTCCGTTGCTGCGTCCCCGCCAGCCGATTCACGTTCGCCAACACCTGCGTCGCCGCGTCGCGCAGGTCAAAGTCCAACTGCCGCCGGCTGCCCAATTTGCAGCAGAACAGCAACAGCCCCCACCACACAAGAAACCGCTTGTGGTACTCGATGAACGGCACAAAACGCGTCTCAGGCAACGCCTCCAGCCACGCGCGGAACGTGGGCCAGAAGTGCCAGACCGTCCGGTGAAACGCGTGCGCCAGCGCCCCTACGTCGACGTCCGGCCGGCCCGCCGCTTCCGCGCGGCGACGTGCCCGCGGATCTGGGCCAGCGCGAGCTGGGTGATCTCCCGCGTCAACTGCCGCAGCCGGCGGTGTTCCGCGACCCAGCCTTCGACCTCCTCAACCAGGTCTACCGGCACATAGACCAGCCGGGTCTTGCCCGCCACCTTGTACGACAGGTAGTGCCCCACGTGCAACTCGCCCGTATTACAGTGGCAGCCGGGCCGCCCGCACCGCCGCGCGATCTTCACCAAACTCGCGGCCAGCACCGGTCCCCGCGCCGCGAACTGCCGGATCCGGGCGTTCAGCCGCTGGCGAATGAGGGTCGGATGGGTCGGCACTCGCATCAGCCTTCCCTTCGCTGCCAGACCGCCGGCCTCCGCCCCCGGTTCGGTGGGTCATACCTGAAATGCCTTTATACTATTCAGTTTCCCGACCCCAAACTCCTCCTGCGACGAATCAATTGTTCAGGAAAATCTCGGCGACCGCTAAAATCACCGGGGAGCCCTGCTACAGGCTCCCCACCGTGGCTCGCCCACATGCGACGAAATCTTTATTCCTCAGGGCTGGCGCCAGGGGACGGAATCCCGGCGCCATCGGTGGGACTCGCCGCGCTTCGGTCACCGGACAAGAATGGCGGGACCAACCCGCCTCGCACCAAGTTCGGCCGCGGCGGGGATCACCTGCACCAGCGCCGTGCCCCGAACGAGGCGGAGCCGGCCCTCACGCCCGAGGCGTTTGAGCAAGTGCTCGAGCCGAAGCGCATCCCGCATCGTGCGGCATCGCCACATCGCCGCGAACTCCCACGGGCCGCGTCCGCGCGTGTACCTGGCGGCGCGGCCTTCGCGGTGCGCCAGCAGGCGTCGGGAGGGGTCGCGCGTGTAGCCAGCATAGAAGGTACCGTCCCCGCACCGCAGGAGGTAGGCGAAATACGACGCCCGTGCCGGAAAGGCGGATCGGCGCATCTTACTCTTATTCTCATCCGGACGACCGGCGTCCCCCGAGCGCTGCGCAGCGCATCCGAGGATGGGAACATCACGCCGCACGCGGCCTGCGGCGGGTGGACGGACAAGTTATAGGAATCCTGCGGTGCGCCACCGAAACACTTACGTCCCTATGAGTACGCGCTACTTCGGCGCCCGCATCACGCGCAACGAAGACCCCGCCCTGCTGACCGGACGCGGTCTCTTCGTGGATGACGTGCGTCTTCCCGCCATGGCGCACGCGGCGGTCCTGCGCAGTCCGCACGCGCACGCACGCATCCGGCGGATCGACGCGCGCCGGGCGCAAGCCGCTCCCGGCGTGCTCGCGGTGTTTGTGCACGCCGATCTGGGGCCGCTTGGCGAGCCGTTGCCCAAGCTCATTCCGCATCCCTCGCTGACGTACCACAAGACCCAGTACGCGCTCGCCCCGGACAAGGTCCGGTACGTCGGGGAGCCTGTCGCGTTCGTCGTCGCGGAGAGCCGCTACGCCGCCGAGGACGCATGCGACCAGGTCGAGGTCGACTACGAACCGCTGCCGGTGGCAGCGATGCTCGAGGCTGCCGCCGCCCCGGGCGCGCCGCGCGTGCACGACGACATGGACTCGAACGTCTGCGCGCACTACATACAGCGCGTCGGGAACGTCGAGGAAGCGTTCGCCCGTGCCCCCCACCGGTTCCGCGAACGGTTCGTCATCGATCGCGGCGCGTCGTGCCCGATGGAGACCCGGGGCGTCGTCGCCGCCTGGGACTCCCGCAGCCGGCGGTTGGACGTTTGGGACAGCACGCAGGCGCCGATTCCGATTCGCAACGGCCTCGCCGAGATGTTCGGGCTCGCAGAGGAGGACGTCCGCGTCATCGCGCCCGACGTCGGCGGCGGATTCGGCCCGAAAGTCATGATGTTCTACCCGGAAGAAGTATTGGTCCCCCTCGCCGCGATGCGCCTCGGGCGTCCGGTGAAGTGGATCGAGGACCGTCGCGAGCACCTCGTCGCGACGAACCAGGAGCGCGAGCAGATCCACGACGCGGAAATTGCGGTGGATTCGGACGGGCGGATCCTCGGTGTGCGCACGGTCTTTCTCTACGACGCGGGCGCGTACATCCCGTACGGATTGATCGTGCCGATCGTGGCCAGCACCACGCTGCCGGGTCCGTATCACATCCCCAACTACCACTGCGAGTTTCGCGCGGTTTTCACGAACAAGACGATGGTCAGTCCGTACCGCGGCGCCGGGCGTCCCCACGGCGTGTTCGTGATGGAACGACTGCTCGATCGCGTCGCGCGCGAGCTCGGCCTGGACCGCGCCGAAGTACGCCGGCGCAACTTCATCCAGCCGGACGAGTTTCCGTACGACGTCGGTCTCATCTATCAGGACAACGCGCCGCTCAGATACGACAGCGGGAACTATCCGGGCTGCTTCGACCGCGCGCTGGAGCTCATCGGGTACCGCGACTGGCCCGCAAGGCAGCGGGCCGCCCGGGACAGCGGCCGATGGCTCGGCTGCGGCGTCGCCTGCTACGTCGAAGGGACGGGCATCGGCCCGTACGAGGGGGCGCGCGTCACGGTCGAGCCGTCGGGGCGCGTCTTCGTCGCCACGGGCGTGGGCACGCAGGGACAGGGACACATGACGTCGTTCGCCCAGATCGCCGCCGATGCACTCGGGGTGTCGCCCCGAGAGGTCACCGTGCGCACCGGCGACACCGGCGTGTTCGGTTGGGGGACCGGTACGTTTGCCAGCCGGGCCGCGACGGTCGCGGGGAACGCCGTCGCCCTGGCGGCGCAAGCGGTCGCCGACAAGTCGCGCACCGTCGCCGCGTCGCTCCTGGAGGCGCCGCCCGACGAGATCGAGCTGGCCGGCGGGAACGCGTTCGTGCGCGGTGTGCCCGGCCGTTCGATGACACTGGGGGCCCTCGCTCGCACGGCCAATCCCCTGCGATTCACCATGCCTAAGGAGTGGGAAGGCCCCGGGCTCGAAGCAGTGCGATACTTTACCCCGCCCCAGGGCACGTTCAGCAACGGCGTGCACGCGTGTGTTGTCGAAGTGGACATCGAGACCGGTCAGCTCACCGTCGAGCGGTACGCTGTGGTCCACGACTGCGGCCGTGTGATCAATCCCATGATCCTGGAGGGCCAGATCCACGGCGGCGTGGCGCAGGGTCTCGGCGGCGCGTTTTGGGAGAAGCTTGCCTACGACGACCAGGCTCAACCGCTCAGCACCACGTTGATGGACTACCTGCTCCCGACCGCCGCGGAGATGCCGCCGATCGAAATCGAGCACATGGAAACCCCCTCGCCGCTCAACCCGCTGGGGGTCAAAGGTGCCGGCGAGGCGGGCGTGATCCCGGCGGCCGCGGTCATCGCGCAGGCCGTGGACGACGCGCTCGCGCCGCTTGGAATTCAGATCGCGCAGACACCGTTGAACCCGAACTTGCTGTGGCGGCTCATCACCGAGGCCCGGAGGCGTTCATGAAACTCGAAGGGACCAACACACTGCCCGCTCCGATCGAAACCGTGTGGAAGACGATCAACGATCCGGAGGCGCTTCGCCGGTGCACGCCGGGGCTCGATGAGTTGAAAGAGTTCGAGCCGGACCGATACGAAGCCACCCTGCGCATCGGGATCGCCGCGGTCAAGGGCACGTACAAGGGCACGCTGGCGATCACGGACAAGCAGGCGCCCTCGCACTGCAAGCTTGTCCTGCAGGGCAGCGGCAACAGCGGATTCGTGAGGGGAGAGGGAGTCATCGATCTCGAGCCGCAGGGCGACGTAACATTGGTCAAGTGGGCCGGGGACCTGCAGGTCGGCGGCTTGATCGCGGGCGTCGGACAGCGCATGCTGATGGGTGTGGGAAAGATGCTCATCGGGCAATTCTTCAAGTGCCTCGAGCAGCAACTCGGCCAGGGAGTATGAAACCCGCCGCGTTCGAGTATCACGCGCCGGACACGGTTGAGGACGCCGTCGCTTTGCTCGAAGCCCACGGAGATCAGGCGAAGATCCTCGCGGGCGGCCAGAGCCTGGTGCCACTCATGAACATGCGGCTCGCACGTCCGGCCGTGATCATCGACATCAACCGGATCCACGCCCTGGACTATCTCACGCCGGACGGCGACGTCCTGCGCATCGGGGCGCTGTGCCGGCAGCGGTGCGTCGAGCGGTCCGCCGTCGTGGAGGCGCGGTGTCCGCTCCTCAGCGCGGCGATCCGTCTGATCGGCCATGTTCAGATCCGAAACCGCGGCACCGTGGTGGGGAGTCTCGCCCACGCCGACCCTGCCGCGGAAGCGACAGCGGTCTTCGCGGTACTCGGCGGGACGATCACCGCCGTCGGCCCCGATGGAACCCGGACCATCCCCGCGGACGAGTACTTTGTCTCCTATCTGACGACGTCGCTCGACCCGCGCGAGCTCATCACCGAGGCCCGGTTCCCAGTGCTTCCTCCCGGCGCTGGCTGGTCGTGGAGGGAGATCGCGAGGCGACACGGCGACTTTGCGCTCACGGGAGTGGGAGTCGTCCTCACCGCGCGGGCAGGAACGGTCAAGAATGCTCGCATCGGCCTCACCGGCGTCGGTCCGACGCCCGCACGCGCGGCGCGCGCCGAGCGGGTACTGGTCGGCCGCGCGCCCTCCGGTGCGCTCTGGGACGAGGCAGCGGAAGCGGTGCGTGCGGAGATTGATCCCGATGACGACATCCACGCCTCCGCGGAGTACCGCCGCCACGTGGCGGGCGTGCTTGCGCGTCGAGCGCTCGCGGAGGCCTACGCGCGAACGATGGAGGCAGTCTGATGGCCGCGCATGAGATCTCGCTGCGGATCAACGGCAAGCCCTACGCCGGGCGCGTGGAAGCACGCAAGACGCTCGCCGATTTCATTCGAGAGGACTGCGGACTGACCGGCACCCATCTCGGCTGCGAACACGGCGTATGCGGAGCGTGCACGATCCTCTTGAACGGCGAGGCGATCCGATCGTGCCTCCTGTTCGCCGTTCAGGCGGAGGGGGCGGAGCTCATGACGGTCGAAGGACTCGCGGACGGCGACCGGCTCCACCCGATCCAGCAGGCCTTCTGGGACCACCACGCCCTGCAGTGTGGTTTCTGCACACCGGGATTCCTGATGACGACACTGGCCTTCCTCCGGGACGCTCCTCGGCCCACCGAGCGGGAGATCCGCGAGGCGCTCGCGGGCAACCTGTGCCGATGCACGGGGTACAAGAATATTGTCGAGGCCGTGACTGCGGTCGCAGAGACACTCGCCTCCGCGGCGCACGCGGGCGCATCGCCTCCGTTGGCAGGGCCGGCCGACGTGGCGGGGTCGGCCGCGGCGGTCCACGCGCGGGCCGCCCTGCCGGGTGCCCAGACGCGCCCGGGCGGGAAGGGATCCCGCTCGGAGAGAGCGCCGTCGCATTCACCGAAGCGGCGGCGCTCCTGACCATGGACGCGGACCGCACCCGGGCACGTGAGACGCGCCGCATCCGGTCCGTGCACGATTCCCGCCCGCATGCCATAATAGACTCGCCTATGACGCACGAGATCGAAGCCGTATCGATAAGCTGGCGGATCGCCCGCGCGCTCCGAGAGCCGGGCTGGGCCGGCGAGGTGCTGGCGGCCTATCCGCGCAGTTTCTATCTCGCCGACGAAGACGGAAGCATCTACGCAGTGGTGCAACAGTCGATCGGGAACGGTCCGTTCAGCCTGGTGATCCCCGCCGTCCCGGGGCAGACCTTTCGGGAGCTCTCGGCCGGGACGCCGGCGATCGGGAACGGAACGCTGCTGGCCATCGGCGAAACCCTGCGCATCGGCCTCAGCGCCGGAACTCTCTGGGATCCGAAGGCCTATCCGGGGCTCGCCGTGGACGAGCTGACGCTGGCGCGGTGCCTGGTCGCCGCCTATCAAACCGTCGTCTCGACGTCCCCGGACGCCAGCCTGGTACGTCTGCTCCCTCACCTCCAGGACGAAGATCTGCCGGCGACTATGCAAGACATCACACACTTCCCGCGCAGCCACGCGCTGATCGCCGGTCTCGTCGACGCATTGGCCCAGCGCAATCGCCGTAGCCTGAAGGTCGTCACGGCGTCGCTCGCGGGGCTTGGCCCCGGACTCACACCGTCCGGCGACGATTTTCTCGCGGGCATGCTGGTCGCGCTCGCGCTCGCTCACGAACAGCGCCCCGACCCGGTACTCGCCGAGATTGCCGGCCTGCTGCTCGAGACGGCCGCGCCGCGCACGCATGGGATCAGCGCGGCGTACCTCCGGGCGGCCTACACGGGCGAAGTGAGCGAGCGCTGGCAACCGCTGATCGGGGCGCTCGCCGCCGGCGATGACGATGGCGTCGCCGCGGCGGCGCTGGCTGTGATCAAGACCGGGGAAACCTCGGGAGCGGACATGCTGGCGGGATTCCTCGGAGGGTTCAGCGCGATCTACCGGATCCCGCTGCTGCCGCAGAGCGAGACGATGTTGCCGGGGTTCGGCGCGCTGCCGTCGGAACCTTCGCCGCCGGCCGGCGGCGCCCGCGCCTGACTCGACTCCACTCGCTCTTCGGTCACTCGCCCGTGAGCTCGGCGCGCTTCCGGTCAAGATCGCATGCCCGCCGGCGATGTGCCACCTCGACCGCCACCATCTCACGCACATACCCAAGGATTGCGGCATCCCGGGCAGGATCCTCCGGCGTGCCGGGCGGCGCGAGGACCAGATCGGCGAGCGCGCACACGAACTTCCTTAAGGCCATCGCCTTCTCGCGGCCGGTACGCAGCGCGGCCAGTTCCGACGCCCCGGCCTGGCCCTCCACGCACTCCACCACGCGCGCGACCAGGCGGTTCCGCTGACTCGCCGTTTGCGCGCGCAGCGCCCCGATCTCCGCGTCTATGTCCGCGAGCCGCTGGCGGTATCTGGTCCGCGTCGCGGTTTGCGAGGCGGACCGTGAGGTCGCGGCCTCTCGCAACGATTCCGCGACGGCCTCGACGAACCGCCGCTCGATCTCCATCGCAACGAGGTCACGCAGGCCGGGAGCGGCAAACAGCTCGCGTTCAACCGGACCGGACGCGGTCACGGTGTCCTGCCTGCGCAGGAAGAGCTTCCGGTGAATCTCGCGAATATGACGCTTGATCGTGGCCACAGGTAGGGATAGTCTGGCGGCGATACTATGATCGCCGGCGCCTTCCACGATCCCGCAGAGGATCCGGAGTTCACACGGGGTAAGATCTGACCCCCGCCCATCGCGCTCGACTTCGTCTCCACGTCGCGTCACCCCGATGTCCTCCCTCCGGATGGACACGCGGACGCCATCAGCGACGCTTGCGCGTGACCAGCACTCTTCGAAGCGTGTCCATCTGCTCGAGTACCTTCCCCGTCCCGATGACCACGTCGCAGAGTGGATTGCTAGCGGGCCGGATCGGGATTCCCAGGTCCGCGGCCAGCAACGTATCGAGACCGCGGAGCAGCGAGCCGCCGCCGGTCAGCAGCACCCCGTGCTCCATCACATCGGCCGCCAGTTCCGGCGGGGTCCGTTCCAGGGTCATGCGAACCGCGTCGATGATCGTCTGCACGGGCTGCACCATGGCCTCCCGGACCTCGGTGCTAGTCAACAGGAGCGTGCGGGGAAGCCCCGAGACGAGATCGCGACCCCTGGCCTGGAACGTCCGTTCTTCCCTCTGCGAACAGGCGGAACCAATCGTGATCTTGATTTCCTCCGCCGTGCGCTCGCCGATGAGCAGGTTGTAGGCTTTGCGAACGTACTGCATGATCGTCTCGTCCATGTCGTCGCCGGCCACGCGGATGCTGCTGGCGGTGACGATGCCGCCGAGGGCGATGGTTGCAACCTCGGTCGTCCCGCCGCCGATATCGACGACCATGGTCCCGACCGGCTCTCCGACCGGGAGGCCCGCGCCGATCGCCGCCGCCAGCGGCTGCTCGATCAAGTGGGCTTCTCGCGCGCCGGCCTGGAGTGTGGCGTCGAGCACCGCGCGTTTCTCGACCTCCGTCACACCGTACGGGATGCCGACGATCACCCTCGGACGGCGCAGGGAGCGGCCGGCCAGTCCGCGGCGGATGAAATAGGAGAGCATTGAGGCAGTGATGTCGAAATCGGCGATGACTCCGTGCCGCAGCGGTCGCGTCGCCACGATCTCGGCTGGCGTCCGGCCGATCATCCGCTTCGCCTCGTCGCCGACCGCAAGCACCTCCCGGCGATCGGTCCGGTGGGCGATGACGGAAGGCTCCTGCGCGACGATCCCCTCGCCCCGCGCGTACACAAGGGTGTTAGCGGTCCCGAGATCGATGCCCAGTTCCCGGGTCAGGCGCCCGAGCAACCCTCGCACGGGCGTCACCATGGTGGCCGGCAACAGGAGGCGCCCGCGGAAACCGGTACGATGCCGCGAACAGCCGGCAGAGGCACAGAGTTTGTTGACAGATCCGGCCGGGGGGCTCGGCCGCCTTCCCGTCGGTCCAGCGGCTGGACCGATGCCGACTGGCTCTGCCTAGGCCGCCCGTGCATCCTCGTCACTGCCACTGGACTTTGGCGGTGAGGCACTAGCTTCGCTGGGCGCTCGCGGTGCGGTGCGACAGCCCCTCGCCTCTCGGTAATCGCCGGGCGATCGCGTCCAGCACGTCCTGCATCTCCGTCCGCACGATCTCCCGCCAGTACACACCGGTTCGGCCGATGTGCCGGTACTTGGCGTAACGCCGGGCGAGCAGCCGCTCGGGTCGCACGCGTCGCAGGGCGGCAAGCGAGGCCGCCACGTGCTGCCGCAACGCCGCCGCGGCAGCACCGTGGTCGAGATGCGCCCCGCCTTCCGGCTCGGGGACGACCACGTCGATCACACCGAGTCGCCGGAGGTCCTGGGCAGTCAGCTTGAGCGCTTCGGAGAGCGCTGCCGCCTGCGTCACGTCACGGTACAGGATCGCGGCGGCGCCTTCAGGAGAGATAACCGAGTAGATCGCGTGCTCCAGCATCAGAACGCGGTCTGCGGCGCCGAGCGCGAGCGCACCGCCGCTGCCGCCCTCGCCGATAATTGCCGATACAATCGGGGTGGGCAGCACGGTCATCGCGGCCAGTGTCCGCGCAAGCACCTGTGCGATGCCCTGCCGCTCCGCTTCGTACGTCGAATCGGCGCCGGGGGTGTCGATCAACGTCACCACCGGAATGCGGAACTTCGCGGCAAGCCGCATCAGGCGGAGGGCCTTCCGGTAACCGCCGGGGCCGGCGACGCCGCGATGATGCGCTTCGAGGGCTTCGGGCGTGCCGCCGCGCTCCTGTCCAACGATCATCACCGGGAGACCGTCGAGTTCGGCGAGACCCCCCACGATCGCTGGATCGTCGCCCCCTTCGCGATCGCCGTGCAGCTCGACGAATCCCGTCGTCATCCGCTCGACGTAGTCGAGCGCCGTGGGACGCGCGGTGTGTCTTGCCAAGCGGACTTCTTCCCACGCCGGCAGCGCCCCTCTTTCGACGCCGGGCGGCAGCCGTTCCGCCCTCCCGCGGGCGGCCGGGGGCGGGCTCAGGTGGGCGACGAGGTAGGCGATCGTCTTTCGAAGCTGCGGACGCGGCACGATCAGGTCCAGCAATCCGTTCCGGCAGAGCGTTTCGGCCCGATGAGAATCGGGCGGTGGAGCCACGCCGGTCGTCTGCTCGATGACACGTGGTCCCACAAACCCGATCTGCGCCCCGGGTTCGGCGAGAATGACATCGCCGAGCGAGGCCACGCTGGCGGTAACGCCCCCAAACGTGGGATCGGTGAGCACCGAGATGAACGCCAGCCCCGCACGGTCGTGCCTGGCTACCGCCGCGGAGACCTTCGCCATCTGCATCAGCGACAACATGCCCTCCTGCATGCGGGCGCCGCCGCTCGCGGCAACGCAGATGATCGGAACGCGACGGCGGGTCGCGTGCTCGAAGGCGCTGGCCACTTTCTCGCCCACGACCGACCCCATCGTTCCGCCCAGGAACTCAAAGTCGAACGCCACCAGGACCACCGGACGGCCGCCGATCCGGCACAGCCCGGTCGTCACTGCCTCGCGCAGGCCTGTGTGTCGCTGCGCCTCCTGCAGCCGCTCGCGGTACGGTTTGCGGTCGATGAAGCTCAGCGGGTCGACCGAGATGAGATGGCGGTCGAGCTCCCGGAACGTCCGCGGATCGGCCAGCAACGCGATGCGGGCCGCGGACGGCATCGCGAGGAGCCGGCCGCATCTCGCGCACACAAACTCACGCGGCTCCAGGGTCCCCGGAGGGTGCTCCAGCCCGCACGACGGGCACGCGATGGGACGCACAGCGGGACGACGGCGGAACATGATCAGACCACCCCCTCCTTGCGGAGCGCCGCGATCTCCTCCTCGCCGACTCCGACTTCGCGCAGCACTTCGTCGGTATGTTGACCGAGCACCGGCGGCGGAGTCCGGACCGCCCCGGGGGTGTCGGACAGCTTCACCGGCACCCCGGTCACTTGAATACCGCCGGCCCGGGGATGATCGAGCCGGACCACCATCTCGCGGTGGCGCACCTGGACGTCTTCCATCACCTCGTGCATCGGGGAGATCGGACCGGCCGGCACTCCCTCGGCAAGGAGCCGGGTGACCCATGCCGCAGTCGTACGCGTCTGGAACACCGGTGCGAGCAGCGCGACCAACTCTCGGCGGTGCACGACTCGATCCGCGTTGGTGGCGAAGCGGGGATCGTCCGCGATCGGCACGTCCAGGGCCCGACAACACCGCTGCCACAAACCGTCGTTGCCCACCGCGACGTTCACGAAGCCGTCCCGGGTCGCAAACGGCTGGTACGGCACGAGATTCGTGTGGGCCGAGCCCACGCGTTCGGGGTCTCTCCCGGTGGCAAAGTAGTTCGCCGCCATGTACGTCATCCACGCCACCTGACCGTCGAGCATCGCGGCGTCCACCCATTGCCCCGCCCCGGTACGGTCACGAACGTGGAGCGCGGCGAGGATGGCGTACGCGGCAAACATCCCGGCACAAATGTCCGCCACCGCCACGCCCACACGCATCGGCGCGCCGTCCGGTTCGCCCGTGATCCCCATCAACCCTCCCATTCCCTGCACGATGAGGTCATAGGCGGGACGCTCGCGATAGGGACCGGTCTGCCCGAACCCCGAGATCGAGCAGTACACGAGGCGCGGGATTGACCGGTGCACGGCCTCGTAGGCGAATCCGAGACGATCCATCGTGCCCGGACGGAAGTTCTCGACCAGGACGTCGGCACCTCTGAGGAGCCGCCACAGCAGCTCGCCTCCGCGCGGAGCCTTGAGGTTGAGGGTTATGCTGCTCTTGTTGCGGTTGACGCTCATGAAGTAGGCGCTCTCGCCATCCACAAACGGCGGCCCCCACCCACGAGTGTCGTCGCCGCTTCCCGGTGCTTCAATCTTGATGACCCGTGCGCCGAGATCGGCGAGCATCATCGTGCAGTACGGTCCGGCGAGCGCGCGGGTCAGGTCCACTACGGTGAGATCATCGAGCGGATACACGCCCCCCCTCCCCATCGCATTCACATTCGGCTTTCGGTCGGTCACGCCGCGACCTACTTCTGCACAAAGGCGAAGCAGCGGCAGAACGCCGCTTCACCGCCCTTGAACCGGAATGGAAACGCACCGAACCACACCCGCATGTTGAGGATCTCGTCGATCATGCCACCCACATTCTCGACGTGGAAGACGCCTTTCGGGAACAGGTATGTATGCGTGGCCTGGTACGCCTTGGGCCACGGAAACGCCTGATCGATCGGCATGCCGATCTTCTTCTCCACCTCGGGGACGAGATCCGGACGCGCCCGGCGCACGTTGGTGTTGAACGGGTGATCCGTGGAAATCGCATCGATCGCGAGCCAGCGAATCCCGCGATCCAGCACCCAGTCACAGAACTCCAATTGCGGACCCGGATGCTTGAGGAACGCCCGCGGAAGGTTGGGCTTCTCCCGATTGCGGACCTTGTACCAGTCCTCATTGTAGTAGTGGTGATATCCGGTGTGGATGACGAGGATGTCGCCGCGCTGGATGCGCATCCTGTACCGCTTCTCCCAGCGCTCGAAGTGCTCGGGCCCGTAGATGTCGTAGTCTCCCACCCCGAACTGCGCCAGGTCGACGATACACGCCGGGCCGAACAGCGTCTCGAGTGGGATACCCGCCACGTCGGGGCCGGGATCGTTGAAGTGGAGCGGCGAGTCGAGGTGAGTCGCAATGTGGTTCGTGCTGCTGATGAGCTGCGCGTTGACCCCTTCGAACGCCATCTTCTTGACCCATTTCACCGTGGGACCTTCGTAGAACGCAAACGGCGGCGAGTCCACGCTGAAGTTCTGCGACAGGTCCAGCACGCGGACCCGGCTCATCTCCGCCGGCTTGAACGCCATAACGCACCCCCCTCCTTCGTGTGCTTCATCGATTGTTCCCAGGTGTCGCGCCGGTGCCGCCCCAGTTCCCGCGCCTCGGTGCTTCGCGCCCCTGTCGTTCTACGCTCCCGCGGCCGTCCACTACGTCTCCAGCTCCTCGGCCAAGGCCCGGAGCGCGCGCTCGAAGCAGATGCGGGGCGGTCGCACGAGACCGGCTCCGATCTGTCCGACCCCGGGTTCGCGGTGCGCGATCCCCGTGTTGATGCGAGGCAGGATTCCCGTGCGCACGACCTTACGGACGTCGATGCCGGTCGGCGTGCCTCGGAAATCGAGCGCGGCAATCCCGAATGCGGGGTTCTCCGCCAGCGTGATCTCGTACATCTCCAACGTGGAAGTGAGCGCGTCGCGCGCGGTTCCACTCACGAAACGCACGACGGCAGGGGCCGCGGCCATGGCGAAGGCACCGATGCCGGCCGTCTCGGTGATGGTGGAATCGCCGACATCGGGGTTGGCATCGTCACCCGAGAACCCCGGGAAGTAAAGACCGCGCGGGACCTCCGCGGGACCCGTGAACCAGCGGTCCCCGAGCCCGCTGACGCGGATTCCAAACTCCGTGCCGTTTCGCGCCATCGCCGTCACGAGCGTGCTGCCGGCCATCCCGTGCGCCGCGTCCATCGTGGCCTTGCACGCCGCCATGATCGGATTGAGCGCTGCGAGATCCGTCTCGGCCAGGTATCTGAACACGTCGTGCTGGGCGTCGGTGGAGGCCCCGGTCCGCACGACGTGCGGGGCCAGCAGCCGACCGATCAGCGCCGAGGCGGCCCTGTTCCGGTTGTGGCCCTCGTCCCCCATCTGCAACGCCTGCGCGACGAGCGTGCGGAGATCGAGCCCGCCCATCAGCTCCAGGGCGCGCCCAAGCACGGGGGCGAGCGTCCCCTCGATCCATCGGAGCCGCGCCAGCACATCGTCGTCGTAGGCGCCGAACCGGAGGACTTTGCCGTACCCTTCGTTGAGCGTCGCGTACGCCCGGGTTCCGCCCGCAGCATTCTCCACAACATAGACGGGCATCGACGGGGAGACGATCCCGGCCATCGGACCGACCGCAGCGTGGGCGTGGCACGGCTCGAAGCGGATGCGCCCGGACTCGGCGATCCGGACCGCGTCGCCCGCAGTCGCAGCCCACCGCTCGTACAGCATCGCCCCGATCATGGCACCGCGAACCGGCCCGGACATCCCGTCCCACGTGATCGGCGGTCCCGCGTGGAGGAGCAGATCGTCCGCCATTCCTGGAACCACGTCCCGCGCCCGTGCGATTCCCGCCAGCACGGGGGTGGCATCCAGCACGTGCCGGATCGCCGCGGCGTTGGCTTGACTCACGCGGCCCGCGGCGCCGCCCGGTTCGGTCATTCCAAGCGCTCCAACAGCGCCATCATCGTACGATCCCCGCCCGCCGGTGGGCGCCAATCCAGGTCCACCACTGCGACCGTTTGGGCCTGAAGGCTCTCGGCGAACACGCCGAGTCCGACGTTCACGACCCGCGGCCTCTCCGAGAGGAGCGCGCCCCCCTGATCAGCCGTACCGCTGGCCGCACCCGGGGTTGTGCACACGTCGATGCCGCGATCACTCGCGGCGTCCACGAGAGCTCCGTCCGATCGAATCGGCGGCAGCGGGAGTCGCGGATCGTGGCCGGCGATCATCCCGGCGAGCGCGGCCGCACGTACGTTGCTGTCTTCGACGAGCACGCCGGCCGATGCGAGGCGCCCGACCTGGTCGGTCCGGCGCTGGGGGTCCTCATCCGTGCCGCAGACGGACGCGACGAACGTAAGGTGGCGGCCAGCCTCGGCGGCTCCGGTCCGCGCAGCCATAATCGCTGGCATCAGCGCGCCGGCAGGATCGGGGTGCACGCCTTCCCCGAGAACGACGTCGAGGAGGATCACGGCGGTCTCGGGATCCCGGGCCTCCTCCGTGATCCGCTGAGCTCGAAGCGTTGGATCGAGCATGGGATGGAGGCGGCCGACCGTGAACACATCGTCACCGAGGTCCAGCACCGTGTGAGCGCGGCTCGGAGCAGTGCCGTCCTGGCGATACGCGGCCCCAACGGGCACATTCGAGAACATCGGCCGGAGAGCCCCCTGCAGGAACCACACGCACTCGGCGCACAGTGTTCCTCCGCTGTAGACCCCACGCAGGTAACGCTGGGAGGGTGCCAGCCTGGCGATCTCGGCGGCAGCCCGCTGCTGTGCGGCCCTGCGCCAGGTTGCGTCGTCGCCGGCGGGGTCGCGCGGCGCGCCGCCGGCGAGGCGGACCGCCTGCAGCGCCGCGTCTTCGAGCGTTACCGCCCACCAGAGTCCTGCGGCCCTCGCCGCTGGGAGCAGCGTCGCCTCGCCTATAAAGGCGACGACCACAGGCTTCCCGACGCCACCGGCGTCGGCCAGCACCCGGCCCGCGACGTCCGGATCGGGAGGCTTGGAGACGAGCACGATCACGGCTGTCGCCGGATCGCGACCCAGCAACGCCAGCGCCTGCCGCGTGGTGGCCGCCCCGACAGGCCCGGTAAGATCGCGGCCCCCGGTGCCTAGCGCATGCGACACGCCGCCACCGTGGCGGTGCGCGAGGGTAGCGACCTCCTGCAGCCCGGTACCGGCGGCGCTGACGATGCCCACGGGTCCGCGCCGGACACGATTCGCGAACCCGAGCGCGACGCCGCTCAGGAGCGCCGTACCGCAATCTGGTCCCATCACCAGAAGGCCGGCGCGGGCGGCCTCGCCCTTGAGGCGGACCTCTTCGTCAATTGGCACGTTGTCGCTGAAGAGCATGACGTGAAGGCCCGACCGGAGGGCATCGCGGGCCACTCCGGCCGCGAATCGTCCCGGTACCGAGACGAGCGCCAGGTTGGCGCCCGACAGCAGGCGCGCGGCGGCAGCGATGGTGCGAGGCCGGTACTCCGCACCGGAAGACTCTGCCCCGCGCGGGTGGGCGAGCATCTCCTCGAACGCGCCGAGCGCGGCCGCGGCGTGCGCGTCGGTATCCGCACGCACGGCCACGATCAGGTCGTCGGCCGTCGGCGCGCCGCTCTCTACGGTGAGACCGGCCTGCCGCAACAGCGCGACGTTCGCCGCGGTGCCCATCACGACCCCGGCCTCATCGACGCCCGGCAGGCTGCGCAGAGCCCGCTGGGCCCACATCAGCGTCACAGAATCGTAGTATGCGCTGCGCCTGACGATACTTCGCACGATCACCGGGATCGTCCCCCTGTATGCCAGGACCCCCACCGTGCTTTCGGACCCCAAGAAAGTCCGGCACTTCGCCTGCGCGTGCTGCCGCGCCATGGACGGCGTGATCTTCGGCGTCGGAACAGGGATTTCATGCGGATGTCCGTCGCAAAGATCGGCGGGTCACCGCGTGGAATGTCGTGTGATGTGCGTCGCCTGCACCGGGTACCGCCCGGGTTCGTCCCCCGGCAGAGGGCCCGAAGCCCCGCACGGCATCCTGCGGGGCTTCGATCGTTCGGAACGCGGCCGGCCTACCGCCGGATCTTCGTGATCTTCGTCCCCTGCAGCGTCAAGTTGTACATGAGGCCCTTCTGGCCCACGACAAACCCGACGATCGGCTGGTTGATCTTCATGGTGTTGATGTCACCGGCCGCGCCAACGTTCACGAGCACGATCGATCCGTCGAGACCCACCTGCCAGCCCTGCTTGGCCCGGAAACTCCTGAGCGCGTCACTGCTCAGGAACACGATGATGATGTCCTTCTTCTGAGCGCCGAACTGAAACCCGACCGACGCGGACGCGACGCTGTAATATGCCACGGTGGCTCCGCCGATTCGCATGGCGCCCTCGCCGTACTGCCCGCCGACTCCGATACCGGCCTGGAACACATTCGGGAACACGAGGATCGCTTTGGCATTGTGAAGGAACTGGTGGGCTCCTCGTACCTGCTTCTCGAAGCGTGCCACGGCCGCATTCACCTCGGCGTTGATTTCCGCCGCCGTCTTGGCCTCGGACGGACTAGGCAACGCCGCGCTCCCGAGCAGAACGGCACAGATTCCTGCGGCCACGTGGCGAGCCAACCGCCTCACATGCGTCACGACCACCCTCCCGGACGTGGTTTTGGCTCTCCGGTCCGCGGCGCGAGACTATCGCCTCTCACGGTTCGGGCCCAGCCTCGGCAACCGTCCCATGCAGGTTCGCCCTCGGGGCGCCCATCCCTGGCGACAACACCACGGTTCTCTCGGTTCACGTTCCTGGTGTACGGAGGAGCTCGCGTACGTGCTCAAATCGTGGGGCTGCCCGTCACACCCCGAGGTGTAAGGCCCGGGTCTGCTCGTCACGGGCCAGGTCGGCCGCGGTTCCGTGGTGGACGACGCGCCCGCGGCTCAAGATGTAGCACGTGTCCGCCACGGCGAACGCCAGGGGCAGATTCTGCTCCACGAGCAGCACGGCGAGACCCGTCGCCTTGAGCTGCCCGATGGCGTCCCTCAGATCTCGAACGATGAGCGGTGCCAGCCCTTCCGACGGCTCGTCCATCAGCAAGAGCGCGGGGCTCGCCATGAGGGCGCGCCCGATCGCAAGCATCTGCTGCTCCCCGCCGGAGAGCTGGCCGCCGAAGTGGCGCTGCCGTTCGCGGAGGCAGGGGAACAAGTCGCAGACACCCTCGAACGTCCACGGACCGCCGGGACGGCCGGCAATTCGCAGTTGTTCCTCCACGGTAAGCGACGGGAAGATTCGCCGGCCCTGGGGCACCAGGCCGATTCCGCGACGTGCAATCTCGTGGCTCGGCAGGCGCTGCACCTCCACTCCTCGGAACCGGACGATGCCGCGGCGGGGCGGCGTGAACCCGATCACGGATCGAATCAGTGTCGTCTTGCCCATGCCATTGCGCCCCAGCAGCGCCGTCACCGTTCCGGCCTGTACCGTGAGGGATACGCCGTGCAGGACGTGGCTATCGCCGTAGTACGTGTGTACGTCGGCCACGTCGAGAAGCGACGTCACGGGGTCCCTCCCAAGTAGATTTCCTGGACCGTTGCGTGGGCGCGGATCTCCTCCGGCGTCCCATCCGCGACGATGCGGCCGTAGTGCAGCACGGTGACCCGCTCCACCACGTCGAAGACGAACTCCATGTCGTGCTCGATCAGGACGATGGTCACGTCATCCGGATACTCTTTGAGCATGGCGGTCACGGTCGACGCGTCTTCTGCCGCGAGACCGGCCGTCGGCTCGTCGAGGAGCAGGAGCGCCGGTCGCTGAGCGAGCGCGAGCAAGATCTCAACCTGGCGCTGCTCGCCGTGGCCGAGCATGCGAACCGGCCACTCGGCCTTCGCGTCGAGCCCCACGTGGGCAAGCAGCCGGAGCGCCTCGTCCCGCAGGTCGCGGTAGCGGCTGAGCGGGAACAAACACTGGTGCCGCACGGAACGCAGCGCCGCCAGCGACAGGATCACGTTCTCGACCACTCGAAGCCGCGGGCACAGCATCGTCGTCTGAAACGTGCGCGCCATCCCCAGTGACGCCCGCCGGTGCGGAGGCAACCGGGTGACCTCCCGGCCCCGCAGCCGGATGATGCCGGCGCTCGGCGACACGTCACCGGCGATCGTGTTGAACAGCGTGGACTTGCCCGCACCGTTCGGACCGATGATGCCCCGGCGTTCGCCGGGACGTACCGCGAAGGAGACGCCGTCCAGCGCCACGAGGCTGCCGAACCGGACCGTCAGGCCACGGACCTCCAGGCACGGCTCAGGCGTCATGCTTGCCCGTCCCGTTCGCCGGGCGGCGGGGGCGACATCGCCGGGCCACCCGCCGCGCCCCGGGCGCCCGGCGTCCCGCACACGGCCCGCCCGAAGCGGCGGCCGATCCCCACCAATCCGTCTTGCGCGTACAGGAGGATTGCGATATAGATCGCTCCCAGGATCAGCTCCCAGCGTTGCGTCAGGTTGCTGAGGGCGTTGCTGACGAAGACGACGACGGCGGCGCCGGCCAGCGGCCCGAGCAGGGTGCCGACGCCACCCAGAATGACCATGATCAAAATCTGCACCGTGGTGTCGAGGCTCAGGTTGACCGGGCCGACGAACTGATTGTAGTAGGCGAAGAGCACCCCCGCGACCCCCGCGAACCCGGCCGCGATCACAAACGCGGCGTAGCGAAACGACCGGACCGAGTAGCCGAGTGCCTCCATTCGCCTGGGACGCTCGCGGATACCCTGGAGGACGAGCCCGAACGGCGATCGTACGATCGCCATGAGCAGCGCGAGGCACGCGAGCAGGATCGCCAGGCAGAATCGGTAGAACGCCGCGGTTCCAGACAGGTCCACGCCCGCCACCGCGGGCCGCACAAACCCTGTGATCCCGTTGTCTCCGCCGCTCATCGAGACCCACTGGTACGCCAGCCCCCAGACGATCTCGTTCAACGCGAGCGTGATGATGATGAAGCTCACGCCCTCACCGCGCAGAGCGAGCAGTCCGAAGACTGCGGCCAGGGCGACCGTTCCCGCAACCGCGACGCCCAGCGCGGGCCAGAACGCCACCAAGCGGTACTGCGTCTGGAGAATGGCGATCAGGTAGGCACCCGTCCCGAAGAACGCGGCCTGGGTGAAGCTGACCAATCCGGTGAACCCCACGAGCAGGTCGAGGCCCATCGCCGCGATGCCGAAGATCCACGTCTGTGTCAGAAGCGAGACGTAGTATTGGGGAAGCCCCAACGATGGGACCAGCGCGGCGAGCACGGCGGCCGCCGCCCCCCCCGCACCGGCGAGCGCCACGCGCCGCACGTCTATCGCCTCCTCCCGAGGAGACCCCGCGGACGCAGCGCCATGATCGCCGCCACCGGAACGAAGATCGTGAAGTACGACAGCTCCGGGAACAGCGCTTTGCCGAATGTGCTGACGAGTCCGATGATCAGGCTGCCGATGTAGGCGCCCTCCAGGCTGCCGATGCCGCCGATGATGATCACGGCGAACGCGAGCGGCAGCAGGTCTCCGTCGAGGCCGGGGTACGCGCCGGTGATCGGCCCGCCCAGCACGCCCCCGGCGCCGGCCAGAAACGCGCCGATCGCGAACACCACGTAGAACGCACGGTCCACGTCGATGCCAAGCCCCCGGGCCATCTCCTCGTCGTCCACGCCGGCCCGGATCACCGCGCCCAGCATGGTGCGGCGCTCTACCAGGCGCAGCGCGGCGGCAATAAGCAGGCTCATGGCGATGAGTGCCAACCAGTACGATGGGAAGACCAGCGAGCCAATGCGGATCGAGGACGCGAGGCCCTCGGGCGGGGGAACCGATTGCGGATCTCCGCCCCAGATCGCGAGCGCGCCGTCGTCCAGCACCAGCGCGACTCCAAGAGTGAGCAGCAGCGCGGTCAGCTCGTCCGCGCGATACCGGTGCAGGAACACACGGTAGGTGACGAGACCGATCACCATGACAGCCACGCCGGCCAGCACAGCGGCGACCCAGAACGACAGCCCCGCGTGCAACAGCGTCAGCCCCGCGTAGGCGCCGACGAGGAAGAACGCGGTCTGGGCGATGTTGACGACGCGCATGAGGCCGAAGATGAGCGTGAATCCCGCCGCGATCAAGAACAGCAGGCTCCCGTACGCGAGCCCGTTCAAGACGTTCTGCGCGTAGAAGGTCATGTCGAGTCCCGCAAGCCACGCACTCGGCCGGCTATATCCGGCCGACAACACTCGATGTGCTGCGCCCGGCTACTTCGCGATTCCCTGAAAGGAATTCGAGTACACCGGTTGCTTGAGGTACTCCTGCGAAGAGTACGTCCAGAATTGCGACACGTTGGGGTAGGTCTTGATCACGACGTTCCACGTTCTGGCGTACCGGGCATATCGCGCAGGAACGCGCTGCACCTCGCGCACATACACGTTCTCCACGGGCGCACCGTACGAGTCCAGGCGTTGCGGGCCGAAGGGCGAGTCGGCCAGCACGACCGCTCGCACCGCGGCGAGAAACTTCGGCTGGTCGGCGACGTCCCCGTGCACCTGCCGGACCGCCATTTGGATCCATTGCGCGGCCGTATAGAACCCGGCCGCCATGTAGGACGGCAGAGTGTGGTTGGCGGCGGCGTAGTCCGACACGAACCGCTGCGTCGTCGCGTCATCGCGGCCTTCGGCGTAGTGGGAGAAGGCAATGATGCCCAGTACCTGGTCCGGCGGCAGCGTGCGAATGCTGGACTGATCGGTCACGGTCTCCTGCACGACGAGCGGAACCTCCCCCTTGAGCCCGAACGAGCTCCATTGTTGCAGGAAGTGAACCGCGTCGGCTCCGACGACGCAGGAAAAAACCATGTCGGGGTGTGCGGCCCGAACCTGGGACAGGTACGGACTGAAGTCGGTCGTCCCCAGCGGCGTCCAAAGCTGCTTCACCACGCGCCCGCCCTTCTCCACGAACGTCTGGGCGAACCCGCCAACACTCTCGTACGCGAACGCGTACGCGTCGCCAAGCGTCAACGCTGTCCGATACCCCTTCCCGTACGCCCATGAGCCGGCGGGATGGGTAGTCAGGCTGGACGACCAGCCCGCTACCTTGATGACGTAGGGGCTGGCCTTGCGCTGGGTCAGATCGTCGGCCGATACCGTCGGGAGGAACAACGGGACTCTGTGCTGCTCGGCGTAGGGGGCAATCGCCAAACCCTCGTTCGCCAGATACGGTCCGATGAGGAGCTGCACGCCGTCCCGCTCGATGGCCCGCCGCACCTGGGTCAGCGCGGTGTTGGGATTTGATGCGGTATCGTAATAGGTGGTGTCAATGCGCACGCCTGCCACAGTGCTGCCGTGCTGCGACCACCATAGTTGCCAGCCGTTGATCATGTCATGCCCGGGAGCCGCCGCGACCCCGGTGGTCGGCGCCAGCAGCCCGATCTTGAGCACGCCGGGCGTGGAAGCGGCCGCGGTCGCCCCGCCGGGACCCGAACCGTACGGGACGGCCGGCCCGAGGCCGGCTCCAACCAGGAGCAGGACGAGCATGAGACGCACGCTACCGAAGCACCACCGCATATTACGCCTCCAAGTTTCGCGTGTCACGTACGCGCAGTCTGTCCGGAGCGCAACGCGATCCGCCCCGGCGGCCTCGATCAGGAACCGCAACCCCGGGTGGTCCAAGCCGATCGTGTCGAAGTACGGCCGCGGGAGGTACCCGGACGGGGACGCAGGAATCGCCGAGCGGCACTCCGGGCGTGCATCGTACGCCAACGATCATTCGTCGCGCCTTTTGGTCGATCACCGCATGACTCCGTGCCTCTTCGACGAACCGCGGTCCCCCCTCCTCCGGTTGCCGGCAGGAGTCCCACCCCGGAGCCCCAAAGGCATCCTGCAGCAACCTGCGTTCCACAGGAGGTGCGTGGTGGCCGAACCACCCCGCGTCAACCCCGTTCCCGTCCCGGGTGTACTTCGCATTCACCACGTCGGCGTCGTGGTCCATGACGCCGCGCAAGCCGCTGAGACGTACCGGCGCGGGCTCGGCCTTGCCACGATCGCCATGGAAGAGCGTCCGGGGGCTTGGCGAGTTGTGTTCGTGGATACCGGCGAGACGCGCCTCGAACTGATCGAACCGCTCGACGCGGACTCGCCGTGGGCCGCAGCGTTGCGGCGGCACGGCGAGGGCGCACACCATGTCGCGCTCGAGGTGGCTGACTTGCCGCGGGCGATCGCCGCGCTCGATGCGCAGGGCGTCGAGCTTCTCGAGCGCCGGCCACGGCGCGAGGCCGGCAGCGTCCTGAGCGTCTTCCTCGATCCCCAGGCGACCGGCGGCACCCTGATCGAGCTGGTTCAGCAGATCCGATCCGGACCATAGCCCCTCGCCGCCTGCGTGACTTCTCGCGACACGGCCGAAATGCCGCCGTGAGACCCCGGCGGGAATGACCGGATCGCACCCTGTAAATACCCAGAACTGCCCGCCTCGCGGACGCCCATGGAGGATGACGCCGGGGATGACGACGCGACCAGGCCGCTATCCGCCCCGCCCGCGCGTCCGTTTCTCGAGCAGCACCTCGCCGCGCAACGCATCGATGAACTGCCGCGCGGTCCGGCAAGAGAGACCGTTGTGCCACTGGGACCACACGAGCGCCCGGCGCCGCAGTTCGCCGGCACGGAGTCGAAGATCGTATCGAGCGGCCAATCCTGCGACGATGTCGAGATACCGGTCCTGGCTGGGGATGAGGAACGGTGCGTGGACGCCAAAGCGATCGGCGAGCGAGAGCTTCTCCTGCGCGGCGTCCTCCGGATGCACGTCGTCCTCCAGCGACGACCGCCGCCGGTCCGCGAAGCGCTCGGCCAGGAGGTGCCGCCGGTTGCTCGTGGCATAGAGCACGACGTTCTCGGCGCGCGCCTCCACCCCGCCCTCGAGCACCGCCTTCAGGGCCTTGTACTGCGTCTCGTGCTCTTCGAAGGAAAGATCGTCCACGAAGAGCACGAACCGCTCGCGCCGCCCGCGGACCACTTCCAGGATCTCCGGATAGTCGGCGAGTTGTTCCTTGGCGATCTCGATCACGCGCAGGCCATGGTCGCCGAACTCGTTCAGCAACGCCTTCACGGTGGAGGACTTGCCGGTGCCTCGATCGCCGTACAGCAACACATTGTTGGCGGGGGCGCCGGCGACAAACTGGCGCGTGTTTTCCAGGACCGGCTGGCGTTCCAGCTCATATCCGATCAAATCGTCGAGGCGGATGGGATCGACGTGCGTGATGCCCTCGAGACGGCCGTGTCCGGACGCGCGGGTCCACCGGAACGCCCGAAAGCGTCCGAACATCCCCGCACCATGCGTGGCGAAATACGCGGCGAGCTCCCGCGCGAGACGGTCCCACCCGCGCTCCCCATGGAACCGCCGCATCACCGCGAGACGCTCGGCGGTGCTGGACTCGCCGGCGAGCGGGCGGAACTCGTCCCATGGGGTCGCCGCGAGGCCGGCAATCCGCGAGACCGTCGAGGCAAGCGCCGTTCCAGTCAGCCGGTAACAGCGTTCGACCGCCGCGAGGTCGGCGCGCGTCTGCGCGATCAGGGCCGGACCGATCGCATCCCATCCCACTCGCTCGGCTTTCAGGCTGAATGGATTTTCGTCATCCAGCAGGCGGGACAGCAAATGGTGTTGCCACGCATCCCCCACCAGCGGCCCCGTGCAGAACTCGACCTCCCGTGCGAGCAGCGAAAACAATCGGGCATACGCGGCGGCGACCGCGGCTAGATCCGTCGATGCGCCGGCCACGGCGTCGACGACCCTGCGCCAGGCGCGCCCGGCCGGATCGGCCAGCACGCCCCGCAGCACGGAGAGGGACGATGCCGCGCCCCGTGCTTCGTTCCAGGCGTGCGGCGGAGCCAACCTGGACGGCTCGTGCCCGCGGCGCGCGGCGCCGGGGCGGCGCGTCAACTCCGGCACGCCGCCGGTTCGTCCGTTGACAAGACGGACTCGCCACTCACGAGCGAACGGTCAAGCGGGCGCCTGTGCGATAAACTGCAGCCAGTACCGAGGAACACCATCCGAGAGATGCACGTCATTCATCGCAGCGCGAACCGACTCACGCAACGCCTCGGCACCGATCTCGAGCGGCACGCCGGGCAACGCGCCCTCAATGAACATCGAAAACTGCCCGATGTCTTCCAGGCTCTCGGGCGACAATGTGGCCTTGTGCAGATGCCACGATGCCTGCACGAATCCGGATGAAGCCGCGAGCGCATCGTACTCTTCCGGAGTAAACCACTCCATCGCCTGAGTCTTGCCGGTCCGGAGCACGGAGAACCCTCGTCTGCGCAGATACTGCGCGGCGCGAAGCGCCCAGTATCGCCAGAAGCGCTCGGTACCCGGCACGTAGCAACCCTTGAAGTACGTCGTATTGAACGCCAGCGTACCACCGGGCCCGAGCACCTTCCGGATCTCAGCCAACGCCCTGTTCTTATCGGCTACCAGATGGATCGCGTTGCAGAAGATGACCACGTCGACCTGAGGAACGAGACGGCTGAGATTCTCGGCGCCCCCCTGGATAAACTTCACGAGTCCGGACGCGATCCGCCGGCGGGCTCGATCCAGTTCTGCGAGCGACGGGTCGACGGCATAGATCAACAACCGGCTCCGTTCCTTGACGCTGGCCAGGATCAGCTCGGTGATGGCGCCCGGACCGCAGGCCAGGTCGACGACACGGGGGCCAAGCGAGGCCACGCGTTGCACGAGCCAGCGGTTGATATCAGTGAAGAATGGGTGCCTGGCAAATCGCCAGAACCCGAAGCGATCGCTCTCCGAGACCAGATCATCGATCCCGGACGTTTGTGGTTCCTCCCTCACTCCCCCCGGGGAGCGATCTGGTAGCCTCATTATAGTGCCGGCGGATTACACCCGCAACCGGCGCCTAAGACACCGCGGTTCGCTGGCTCCGCCGCGCTTCCTGAAAGAGGGCGCCGTTCGTGGGTCCCGGGGTGACCCAAATCGGATTGCGCAGATACCGGCCCACCATAGTCCGGATTTGATCGGGCAGCGTGGCGGAGAACAGCGCCGTCTGACGCGTGGAAGGAGTCCGCACGAGGATCTGCTCGACCTCGGGCCGCAACCCCATCTTGAGCATCCGATCGGCGTCGTCGAGCACGAGCATGTGGACGCTCCGGAGCGTCAACGTCCCCTTGCCCAGGTGCTCCAAGACGCGCGCAGGAGTCCCGACGACAATGTGCGGCTTCTCCCGAAGGCGCTGCGTCTGCCGCGCAATCGGCTCGCCGCCGTAGATCGCCACGATCCGAAGCCGGGTGTGGACTCCCAGCCTCGAGAGGTCCGCCACGACACGCCGAGCCTGCTCCCGCGTCGGCGCCAGAACCAGTCCCTGCACGGCCTTGCTCCTCGGATCGAGACGCTGCAACATCGGGATGCCAAACGCTGCGGTCGTGCGCGAGCCCGGGTCGGCCTGGCCGACGAGATCCCTCCCGATCGTCAGGCTCGGGATGACCTGGGCTTCAATCGGTGTCGGTGCCGCCCAACCAATCTCCTGAATCGCCCGCTGAATCCTTGCATCCACCAAGCCGGAAAAACCGGCTGTGCGAGACTCCACCGCCATCGCGATCACACGCCCCTCGTGAGGGTTTTGCGTCGTATGCCCGCAGACGCACAACGCCAGGGTCTGAGGCACGTAAGAACGGGAGAGCCCTTCGCCCTCCCGCCGTCAAAGGACGCGAACGAGTGTGCTTTCTGGTAATATCTTACCACAGGCGAACGGATGTGTCGAATTCGGACCGGCCTCGCGGGTGCTCTGCGGCGATTACGCCGGGGCTGACGACGCGAGCATCGGGTTCAATTTCTCGGCAAAAGGAGCCAGCGACGTGACGGACAGGCACGCCGCCCGAGTTACGGACCACGCAACTGCCCCTGCCGGAGCGGTGGAGAGCACCTCACGGCCCGACCTCGAGATCCGCGATACGTCGGCGGTGAGGGCAGATCTCCTGGAGACGTTTCCGTACGAGTATCCGGGATCGACGGCGACCGTGGAGATTTCGACGGACGAGTTCACGGCGGTCTGTCCGTGGTCGGGGCTGCCCGACTTCGGCACGGTGACGGTTCGGTATCTGCCCGCCGACCGAATCCTGGAGTTGCGCGCGCTGAAGTACTACCTGCTCACGTACAGGAACGTCGGCATTTACCAGGAACACGCCGCAAACCGTATCCTCAACGATCTCGTCGCCGCGTGCGCGCCGGTCTGGCTGGAATTGGAGCTCGACTATCGGCTGCGCGGAGGCGTCCACACGGTCGTCAGGGTGCGCTGGCCCGGACCAACGTCGTGAGACGATCAATCGCCACAATCGCCCGAATAGGAGTGGTCGCGGCTGCGTACGCCGTGATCACCGCGAATCCCGCGCTCGCGCAGGTGTCGTATGGACCGTTGCAGCTCCGGCTGGCTGAGATGCTGAAACCACTGGTGGTCTGGGAGCCCGAGCTGATTCCGGCGTTTGTCATCGGCAACTTCCTTGGGAATCTCAGCAGCCCGTTCGTCGGACCGTGGGAACTCGTGTGGATGCCGTTTGCAAACCTGGTGGGCGCCTGGGCCTGCTGGCATGTGGGACGGATCAACGCCTACGCGGGCGCCGCCGTGTACGCGGTCATTACGGCCGCCGCAGTAACGACGATGCTGGCGGTATTGCTTCACGCGTCGTTCATCGTGATCGGCCCGCCGATCCTGGCGAGCGAACTGCTGATTATCGTGCTGGGCGTTCCGGTGATGTGGCCCGTGCATACAGCGCTCCGGCGCATGCTGGGCGACCCTCGCGCGCAGAGCGCTCGCGCGCGGTAGCGACGCCGGCGCCCGGTGCGGCGCCGAGAGTTCGCCGGCTACGAGGATCCGCCGAGCCGGTAGGACGCTGCGGCCGCGAAGATCTGCCTCCCTCGTCCGCGACGATCACGAGGCGCACGTCCCCGGAGCCCGACACGGGCGTCCCGGAACGCGCGCAGTGCCTTGGTCGCCGCCGCAACGCCCCATTTCATGTCGGCGCCGCCTCGCCGGTAGAGCCGGCCCTCGCGGATGATGCCGCGAAACAACGGCACAGGCCACCGCCACGGGTCGCCTTGGGTCACGGCCTCCGTGTGGCATCAGACGGTCACGTGTCGGCACTAATAGATGTTGGTCGCGCGCGCGTGACCCGTATAATCGTAGAACACGCTCTTGAGCTCCGTGAAGAACTCCAAACCCTCTTCCGCCATCTCGCGTCCGCCCGCTCCGCTCCACTTGATCCCGCCGAACGGGATCTGCGCCTCTCCACCGACCGTCGGCGAGTTGACGTGTACCATCCCCGCCTCGACCTGGTCCACGAACCGCATAATCGCGTTGGCGTCGCCCGCATAGATCGACGACGAGAGCCCGTAGCGCAACCCGTTGATGATCTCGACCGCCTCGTTGAGGGACGACACCTCGATCAGGGAGAGCACCGGTCCAAAGATCTCCTCTTGCGCGATGCGGTGAGCCGGCTGCACGTCGCCGAACACAGTCGGTTCAACGAAGAAGCCTCGCGCTCGCTCGCCGTCCACGAGCCTCCGCCCTCCGACCAGCAGGCGTGCCCCGTCGTACCGACCCGCCTCGACGTAGGCCAGCACGGTCTTCAATTGGCCGGCGTCTACAAGCGGCCCCATCTCCACGCCCTCGTCGAGGCCGTTGCCGACCCGGAGTTCCCGTGCGCGATCGACGATCAGATCGCGCACCCTGGCCGAAACGTCTCGATGCACGATGCCCAAGCTCGTCGCCGTACACCGCTGGCCGGTACTCCCGAATGCCCCCTGCACGATACCGGCCGTCGCCAGTTCCAGATCCGCATCGGGCATCACGACGACGGCGTTCTTCCCGCCCATTTCACAGGTGACCTTGGCAAGACGACCCGCCGCCAGGGCGTAGACGCCGCCGCCGATCTCGCAGGACCCCGTGAACGAGACCGCCCGGACCTCCGGGCTCGCAACTAGGGCGTTCCCAACTTCTCCGCCCGAACCGGCGATCAAGGTCAGGACCCCATCCGGCAGACCTGCTTCCTCCAGAATCTCGACGAAGCGCTGCGCCACCAGCGGCGTGAGCGATGCGGGCTTGAGAAGCACGGTGTTTCCGGCAACGAGCGCCGGGGCGACCTTCCAGGCCGGCTCGGCCCAGGGAAAGTTCCACGGAGTAATCACCGCGACGACGCCGAGAGGCTGGCGTATCGTCCACAGGAACGTCGTCGGCATCTCGGATGGCCGTGTCTTGCCGCCGAGCCGGAACCCCTCACCCGAGTACCACTCGAGCAGGTTGATCCCTTTCAGCACCTCTCCCCGCGCCTCGCTGAGGATCTTGCCTTCCTCGCGTGTGAGCAGGCGCGCAAGGTCATCGAGCCTGGCGCGCGCGATTGCCGCTGCCAGGGCGAGAACGCGTCCGCGCTCGGGCGGCGGAGTCGCGCGCCACGCCGGATAGGCGCGCTTCGCCCGCTCGATCGCGCGGGGCACGTCGGCTGAGGTCTGGGAAGCTATCTCGGCGAGCACGTCCTCCGAGTCGGCGGGATTGGTATCGACGATCACGTGCGTGCGGGGCGCATCCTTCGCGGTGCTCATGGTCTCTCCTCGGCGTCGCGGCAAAACCCTCTGCGTGTCCTGCCGTCCCTGCAAACGTGATCTTTCCGTTCCCCGGAATGAAAGTCCTGCGGTGCGGGTGGAAGGCTGCGACGTCGCCCGACGTTAATCATCCTGTGAGACATAATGGAGGCGTCGCGGTACGTACGCGGCACCTCCGGGAGATCGGGATGCAAGGGCAACCACTCGAAGAGGCCACAGCCGCGGGCTTTCGAACGCCGCCGCCCCACAAGGTCCGCGGCCCCATCGTCGACGTCCACACGCACATGACGGAACCGGCCATGAACCACGAGCTGGTCGACGCGGCGCGGATCTACGGGATCGGCCCGATCGTGGCGATCACACCGCTGGATCAAGGGCTTGAGCTTCGATCACGCTATCCGGACGAGATCGTGATTGCCGCGCGCGAGCAGTGGCAGTCGAAGTTGTCGCCGCCGTTCGACCGGCGCATGCTACGGTTGATCCCGGAAGCGCGGGCTCACGGGGCGCGGCTCATCAAGTTTTGGTTTGCTCCGCGCGCCCGTGACCGCCTGGACCTCCTCCTGGACGATCCGCGGCTCGACCCGGTATTTCAGGCGATTGCGGATCACGGGCTAGGCGTGCTGGTTCACGTCAGCGATCCCGACCGCTGGTTCGAGCACAAATACGACCCGGCGAAGTATGGCACCAAGCGGGATCAGTACCCGATGCTGGAAACTCGCCTGCGGCAGTTCCCCGGGATCCCCTTTCTCGCCGCGCACCTGGGCGGAGACCCCGAGCATCTCGACCACCTCGCCGATCTCCTGACGCGCTATCCCAACCTCCATCTCGATACGAGCGCGACGAAGTGGATGATCCGCGAACTCGGAAAGCAGCGGAATGAGGCACGGAAGTTCTTTCGGCGGTGGGCCGAACGGATCTGCTTCGGAACCGATCAGGTGGTCCTCAAGGAATCGGATTCGGTGCGGTACACGGTGCGGTATTGGGTGCACCAGATGTTCTGGGAGACGGATCTCGTCTGCCCGTCGCCGATCCCCGACCCCGACGCCGACGGCGCCCCGATGCTGCAGGGATTGGATCTGCCCGAAGACGTCCTGGCGCAGATGTACTGGAAGAACGCGGAGCGGGTCTTTGGCATCGCCGTCCGCTCCACGCGCACCCCAGGACCACGTAAGATCGCCACTTCTCATCCATAGAAACGACCGGGCCGTGGATGACATAGCCTCCACGGCCCGGCTACTGGCAGGACAACCTCGTCATCGAAGGATCAGGTGCCCGGTGGCCCACAGCGCAATGCCGATCAAGGCCAGTACTCCGACCAGCAGCATGCTCCCGACCTCCTCTCCTTGCTCATCGCGGCGACCTTTTACCCGTGGGCGGTCGGCCGCCAAACATGAAACGCGCCCGCCCGTCGGGCAGGCCCGCACATCGCGACGAGCACGGGGCGATGGACTATGCCTCGATCGCCTTCTGCACGTCCTCCCGGGTCAGATCCTCGCCCAGTTCCCCGGCCCAACGCAACAGCACGTCTACGATCTCGTCGTGGGACATGCCGAGCGTGGAGGTCATCTCCTGCACGCACATCTCGACCACGTACTCTAGCCGGCCGCTCCATCCGGCGTCCTTCGCTTCCGCAATCAGCGACACTACGACACCGGCAAGAAGCGGCTCCGCCCAGGCACGACGCTCCTGCCCCGCCCCGGCCCCTCCGCTGTCTTCCAAACGTGCCTCGTTCTCCACACGACACCTCCACCTGCATCCACGGTCCCGCGCAGGGCCCGGTCAACCCCAAATCAACGCCGATCCCACGAGAGGGATCGGCTGGTGCACGTCCGTAGCCTGAGCGTGTGCTGCAGCGGGTCCCGCGCCGGTGACACCCCGGCGGGCCACGGCGGACCAGGCACGCTCACAGCGACCGAACACCCGCCGAGTTTCGGGACCGTGCGGGCTCACTCCTGCGGAAATTCCGCCTAGGAACTGACAACGCGGAATTTGGTCGTGGAGGGGCTGCCGGACGGGAGACGGCAACTCTGCCGCGCGGCCAGTCTGCTACCCCGGCGGCGTGTACGTGCCCTGAGAATGCGCCGGGTGCCGGTGGAGCAGCGCCCCGAACTCGTACCGCACGTATCCCCAGAGCCTTCCGAAGAACCCTGCGCGCCCGACCGCCTGACCTGCAGCCAGCGATGCGGTCGCAAGCGGACGCCCGTCGAGGCTGATCGTGAGCACGCCAACCTGCTGCGCGCGGGCCAGCGGCGCAAATGGCCTCGCGGTGATCGTCTCGAACACCGAGAGGGAAGGGCGCGTGCCGCGCTCAACGACCACGGCGACCGGTCCTGGGGTTTCGAGGGGTACGTCCCCGACGGTGCCGCCGTAGACTCTGAACGACGCAGGAACAATGCGTTCCCACGGCACCGGAACGCGTGCGTAGCGGCTGAACCCCTGCGCGAACAGTCCCTCGGCGAGATCGGTGCGCCGCCCAACGGTAGGGGCATCCATCACCACCGCCACGAGGCGCATTCCGTCCTGCTCCGCCGTTGCGGCGATGCAGTATCCCGCTTCGGTGGTGTGCCCGGTCTTGAGCCCGTCGACGCGGGCATCCTTGAAGACGAGGTTGTTCCAGTTGGCCTGCTTGATTCCGCCATACGTCTCGTAGCGCTCGTTCGTAATCCGCACCACCTCGGGGAAATCGAGCAGAACGCGCCGGCTGATCACCGCCACGTCCCACGCGCTCGTGTACTCGTCGGGCGCGGGCAGCCCGTGGGGCGTCACGTAGTGCGTGTCGCGCATGCCGAGCCCCGCGGCCTCGGCGTTCATCATCGCGACAAACTGCTGCGCAGAGCCGCCTACAGCCTCCGCCAGCGCTTCCGCCGCGTCGTTGCCCGAGGCCACCATGAGGCCCTTCAACAGCTCTTGCACGGACACGACGTCGCCGGCGTTCAGGAACATCCGGCTGCTCTCCGCGGTGCGCCCGATCCGCCACGCGTCTACGCTCACGGTAACCGGCGTGTCCAGCGCGATGCGGTGGTCGCGAACGGCCCGGAGCGTCAGGTACAGCGTCATGAGCTTGTCGAGACTCGCCGGGGGAAGCCGGCGATGTGCGCCGTCCTCCTCGAAAATCTTTCCGGTGGAGACCTCCATGAGCAGGGTGGCCGGAGCGGTGGGCACTCCGGACTCGGACGGGACGCCAACCGGAGTCCGCCCGGGCAGGATACGAGGCCCCGCCCAAGACGCCGGCGACCCGCAGCCGAGGCAGAGCACGAGCGCGAGAAGCGAGCGCAGGACGGGCGTCATGCCGCGGACATCTGCAAAATGCTTCGGAGGCCGTCGCCCCGGTCGAGAGCCGCCACCGCATCGTTGACGCGGTCGAGGGGAAACGAAGCGGTCACCAACTCATCGAGCATGAGCCGGCCCGCCGCGTAGAGGGACACGAGTCTCGGGATCTCGGAGCGCAACCGTGCCGAGCCGTAGAAGCACCCCCGCAGGGTCTTCTCGTCCAGGACGAAAGCCGGGCCCGGCAGCACCAGTTCTTCCCGCGCCGGCGGCAGGCCCACAACGACCGCGACGCCGCCGCGTGCTACGCTGTCAATCGCCTGCCGCACGCTGGCCGCCCGCCCAATCACCTCGAATGCGTAGTCCGCGCCCCCTCTCGTCAACTCCAACACTGTTTGAACAGGGTCGCTCGCCCGGGCATTGACCGTGTGCGTCGCCCCGAACCGACGGGCGGCTTCAAGCCGGTGATTGAGCAGGTCCACGCCGATGATCGTTACCGCCCCGGCGATGCGCGCCCCCTGCACGACATTCAGTCCCACTCCGCCGAGCCCAAACACAGCCACGCTGCTCCCCGGACGCACGCGGGCGGTATTCGTCACCGCACCGACGCCGGTCGTCACCGCGCAGCCCAGCAAGGCGGCTATGGTGAGCGGCAGATCCTTGGTGATCGGGAGCACCCCTGACTCTGGAACGACGGCTTGCTCCGCCCACGACGAGACACAGGTGAAGTGGTGGAGCTCCTGGTCGCCGCGCCGTAGCCGTGTCGTTCCGTCGGGCATCTTTCCACGCACTCGGTAGCGCATCTCGCAAAGGTGCGGGCGGCCGGCGTCGCAATACCGGCAATGCCCGCACGCGGGCGCGAACAGCAGCACCACATGATCGCCCGGACGCACCGACGTGACGCCGGATCCGACAGACTCCACGATACCCGCGGCCTCGTGCCCGAGGACGACCGGCAAGGGGATCGTGAGATCTCCCTTGATGTAGTTCAGGTCGCTGTGGCAGACTCCGGTCGCGGCGATCCGCACGAGCACTTCACCGACTCGCGGCGGGGCGAGTTCGACCTCCTCCACCACTAGGGGCTTCCCGACCTCGTAAAAGACGGCCGCCCGCATCCGCGTGCCTCCCCGTTCAGGAGCGTGCGCGGAGGCATTCCTCCCGTCCCACGTGGAATCCTTGTCGAACGCGCCACGAACGACGTCCGGCGGCACCTAGGAACGTGGACACACGGCATATGCGACCGGCGAGGTGCCGGCGCACCGGCAGCGACGGCCCTGGGGGGATCAACGTGCGGTGGACGCGATTCGCCGCGCCGTACCGGGTCCCGGGGTTCCGGCCACTTCGCGCTCGCGGCGGAGCAGCGCGCGCTTCCGCTCGACACCCCATCTGTACCCGCCCGGCGCCCCGTCCGACCGCACGACGCGGTGGCACGGGATGATCAACGCAACCGGGTTGGCTGCGCACGCCTGAGCAACGGCCCGGGTTGCCGACGGCTGGCCGAGCGCTCTGGCAACGTCGCCGTAGGACCGCGTCTCACCGTACGGGATCTTCTGCAGCGCCGTCCACACCCGGCGCTGAAATGCCGTGGCCTGAATATCGATCGGCAGCGCAAGGTGCGGACTTCCGCCCCGCAGGTAGTCCACGATGGCGACCACCCTCGCCCCAAGCCGGGCGTCGTCCCGCCGTCGCTCCGCGGCCGGGTACTCCTTGGCGAGCGCCGATTCCAGCACGTGGTCGTCGGCGCCGAGACACACCGCGCACACTCCTCGGGCCGTCCCCGCAACCAGCAGACGCCCGAGCGACGTGGACACGATCGTGTACGCGATGCGCATCCCGCGGCCGCCCCGACGATACTCCGCAGGCGTCATGCCGAGGTCCTTGGGGGCGCGCTCGTACAAACGGCTGCTCGACCCAAATCCGGACGCGTACAGAGCGGCCGCGACGGCCTCCTGCGCCCTCAGGCGAGCCCGGACCAGGTCGAGGCGGCACGCATCGGCATAGTCCCGAGGGGTGATCCCAACGAGCCGTGTAAACACCCGCCGTATGTGATGCGGACTGCGGCCGAGGTGCGCGGCGAGCGCGGCGAGGCGCACGGCCCCGTCGTCGACCCGCCCCTCGATGTACCGGCAGGCGTCGCGGACGAGCCGCACCTGTTCCTCACCGGTATTCGCATCCTTGGGACGGCATCGCCGACACGCGCGGAAGCCATCGCGCTCCGCCTCCGCCGGCGTTGGGAAGAACACGACCTGAGCGCCACGGGGACGACGCGCGGGACAAGACGGCCGGCAATAGACCCCCGTCGACCGCACGGCGAAAACGAAGGCGCCGTCCGCGCCCGCGTCCCGTGACAGGACGGCGCGCCACCTCGGATCGTCGATCTCCCCTGCTGTCTCTACGCCCATCGCCATGTGCCTCCACCTCCACCCTCATGCTAGGCCGTGGAGGCAGCTTCCGCTATCCGATTCTGACACCTGAACTCACCGGAGACGGTGGCCTTGCCAGCCCGCACTCAGGGGCCGGAAGAGCCTCATACATCCGTAAACGTGAGCGCGAGGCCGAGCGCCGTCACGGGATTCAGGGATGTTCCCCGTCGGAGACGACGAGGCCTGCCTCGCTTCGGCCCCGGCGCCACGAGGCGGCTGCGCACCGTGCCGGGATGCAAGGAAACGGGAAGAATCGTCAAAGGAAGTCCGTGTGGCGGACGAAGAACGCACGCGGGCCGGTAGGAAAATCCTGCCCAGGAGCATGCAGATGTCGTTGCGCGTGATCGCCGAAGTGAGCGTCATCGTCGTGGCCGCCGCGGCCTCCATCGCGGCCGTTGCCCTCGTTCTCACGATTGCTCAACTGCGCCGTACCATGGCACGAGCCGGCTCGCTCCTGGCCCTCGCCGTGGCCGGCCTCCCCGCGCTCGCCCGCGAGTTGTCGCTGTTCGCCACGAAACTCGACCAAACCACCAACGCCCTCGCCGCCCTCGCCGATACGGTCGAGCGCATCGACGGCTGCATGGAAGCGGTGGGTCGGGCTACAAGGCAGGGGTGGAACCGAACCCGGCCGAAGATACGCCGCGCCGCGATCACGCTGGCGGCCGATGCTGCCGGGGCCATCCGGATGTCACGCGAGGCTCTCCGGTGGATCAGGATCCCGCGTCGATGCCGAACCGATGGAAGACCGGCGGTGCGGCCTCGTGCGAAAGAGGACGACCGCTATGGCGACGCGCTGTGGATGGGCGACGGGTGACCCGCTATTGATCGCCTACCACGACACCGAATGGGGCACCCCGGTACACGACGACCGCGCTTTGTTCGAATTCCTCGTGCTCGAAGGTGCCCAAGCAGGCCTGAGCTGGATCACCGTACTGCGGAAGCGACCCCGCTATCGCGAGGCGTTCGCAGGATTCGACCCGGAAGCGGTCGCACGGTTCGATGCGGCGCGCCGCCGCAGGCTGCTGCGAGATCCGGGACTGATCCGGAACTCGCTCAAGATCTCTTCAGCCGTTACGAACGCGAGGGTGGTCCTCGAAGTCCAAGACGCATTGGGGAGCTTCGACGCCTACGTATGGCAATTTGTGGACGGCGCGCCGATCCGGAAGATCCGGCGGGTCCCGGGCGATATCCCGTCGGAAACGCCGGAGTCCCGGGCGATGAGCAAGGACATGAAGCGGCGCGGCTTCACGTTCGTGGGCCCCACCGTTTGCTACGCATTCATGCAGGCCGTCGGGCTCGTTGACGATCACCTGGTGACGTGCTTCAGGCATAGCCACCGCTGACCCCGCTTGCGGGTGAGGCGCCCACGCGTCCGCGTCAGTCCACGCCGGGTCCGGAGAAGCCGGCACCGCCTCCGGCGGTGCTCCGGCCGCGCCTCTCAAATGTCTGCCGTGGGATCCAGTGGGACGGGGAGAGACTTTCACCGACTTGCTGTCCCTGGGCCACCTCGCACCTTAGGGCGTGACCCACGATCGTGCCGCGCATCCCTCCGGAATGTGCACGACGCACCCGTACGTGAACGTTCCGGGCCTGGTGAACGTCAAACTGTACGTGTTCCGCCCGGGCGGATTCGCGGGAAGGGGGATACCGGAATTATCGTATCCAACACCCCTGTGCACGCCGCCGCCCACCAGCGCCAGCATCTTCGCGTTGTAGCACAGACGAGGCGGCCCCGCAGTTGCGGGCGGGCACGATGAAGTCCGGAAGCGCACCCGACCCGGCAAATGTCACGGTGTGAATCCCGTTGGCGGCAGCGAAGTCCTGCCGGGAGGGCGGGAAATCGAGATGTGGACCCTCACGTCGCACCGGTGCGCCGTAACGAAACCGGCGGTAGGCCACGATGAAATCAATAGCTGCCGGCCGGGTTTGGGGGCGGACGGGTCGACTTGGAGCTCGAGTAATCGGTCGTGGCAGCGGCATCCGGCGGGCAGGTGGGGCAAACCAGCGTCACCGACGGGGGCGGCGACGCTGGCCCGACCTCGAGCGTAAATGGATGCCATACTCTGCGGAACGTCAAGTGGATCCGCACTGGACCGCTTATCGATGCATTGGAGACGCTTTGGCGGCCGCCGATCCTCGCGGATGGATAGGTGTGTGTCGCTGACGAAGACGTGCCGCCGGCGGGCGATCGCGTGGCGGGCCCCGTCGAGGGCACGCTCGATGCCGGGCGAGTAGTTGTGCGCCCTCGGGCCCCGACGGCGGCAGTTGCGCGCTCCGAAGTCGACGGTCGCGTCGCCGGCGCGGGCCGCCGCAAAGGCTCGTTGGACCTCAGCGGGCGCGGCGACGCGACGTGCCTTTGGCCTGCCGGCACAACGAAACCCGCGAGACCACCGCCATGCTCCGTGGACCACAGGCCGACTGCGAGCGCGGTTACCACCACGCCGGCCATGGTCAACAAGGCTGCATGCTTCCCGCCGAAATGCGCCATAGCCTCCCTCACGCCGGAATGCGATCGACG
>Ga0187782_10000188_pt1 | contig 37799 bp, 41 predicted proteins | sample 0715_SJ02_MP15_2_FD_132454 | JGI IMG/M metagenome (GOLD analysis project Ga0187782, IMG submission 132454) | Tropical peat soil microbial communities from peatlands in Department of Meta, Colombia - 0715_SJ02_MP15_20_MG | ecosystem: Environmental > Terrestrial > Soil > Wetlands > Peat | place... | reverse complement strand
CCTGACACGCAGCTCCCGCGCCCGCGCGATCGGGGCCTGCTGCTCGCGGTGACGAGGAACACGCCGTGGCGTTCGAGGCCAAACCCGTACGGCATGGAAGGATCCCGATCCGTCTCGAGACGTACTAGCGACGCGTCGCTTCCCTGCCGTTTTTCGAACCAGTTGGTACGCTCGTATACGTGAGCGAATCGACCGTCTCTCGATGGCCCGTCGGATGTGCCCTCCTCGCGGCATCGAGCGCGGCGTGTGCCTCGCATCCGTGCTTCGAAGACGACTACGACGCGTCGCTTTCGGTCGGCGGGACTGCGAATGGGCTCATGTCGGATACTCCGGACGCTTATGTGGGGGGCCCTTGGGAAGCATACATCTCCGAGCTTGGCCAGACCTGTCTCGACGGCGGATGTCCGGCCGTGCTCGGCTTCATGATCTTCGGTCCCGACGGTATTATGAACATCGCCTTCAACGTCCCACCGGAAGCTGGGGCGTACTTGTTTGAAGATCTGGTCACTTCGGAATCGTTGGACCCCGTACCGGCATTCGTGACCCTGGGTCCCATCTCGCGCTCCGAGGGCGGCATTAGTTCGGACGGATCCACCGATGACTTGGACGGATCTACCGATGAGGCTTCGGTACCGCCGCTCATCCCCCTCGCCCTGACCGGCACGGTCGAGATCTCCAGCAACGCCTTTGGCCAGTGTAATTCATCGGTTGGGTGTCTGTACAACTACGCGGGGCGAATGTCACTAGTCGATACCGCTCGCGGAATCGCCGCGCTCAATATCGCGTGGACGCAATCGAATTCGGAAATTCCAATCGGTATGTGCGCCGATAATTCGTCCGGTGATGTCCCCTCTTTTTGAACAGGCGAGTGTAGTTGACCCTGATTGGGCGTCTCGCCATAGCCCTTGGGCGGTCAACGCCTGCGCTATGAACGAGCCGACGACCCGGACAACGAGGAGCGGGCGACGCCGCACCGGAAATCTCCAAGCGATCGCTGGCCCCCAGTTCTGGTCGAGCTCGCGCCCTTTCAGTATGATCCTGTACGACATTCGATGAAATTACAGAAAATCCGGGGCCCCGCTTTTCTCGAGCTCGACGCATGTGGCGGCGTCGCCGGCTGACAACCGTAAGCCGAGGGCCCCGTGGAGCAACGTCTGTCTTCCCCCGCCGCCGTGGGCCTCGCGCGATCGAGGACATCGGATTCCAACGTCGGTGGGGTTGCTGTTTCCAAGGTGGGTGGGGGGGGTTCGTTCGGGACGCTTGGGTCCGCCGTCCTCGTCACAGTCGGAGCCTTCGGCGCGGGGTGCTCGAACGGCGCTGGAGCGTCCGGCGGCAGCAGTCCGAATGGATCCGACTCAGGCGCGGAAACGGACTCCGCCGCGGGAGGTGACACCACGGCGGCGCTGAGCGACGGCGGCGCGCCGGGTGACTCGCCGCAATGCCCGCTGCCGGTCGCGCAAGACGGAATCTGCAACTACGTTCCGGTTGAAGGAGCGACCGTTATGTCCACATGCGCCGGCGGCGAGCCGCCGACGGCTCAGGGCGGTCCGATCGCCGACGGAACGTACGTTCTTCAGTTCGTCACGCTCTACGGTGGGTGCCCGATCGAAGGAACCCTTATCACGAGGTTGGAAATTTGCGCCGACCAGTGGCAGGTCGCCGAAAATTACGCGGGTGACGCGGGCGCCCTCCTGGTCCGTATGAACTTCATGGCGGTCGTGAACGCCTCGTCGGTGACATTGACACCGACCTGCGTCGCCAACGCGACCGAGGCGGCGAGCACACCCAGCTATACCGCGTCGGGTGCGATCCTGCAGTTGATCCAGCAAATCGACGACGCGACGCTCGTGGACACGTACCAGAAGCTCGCACCTTAGCCCCGAGCCAGGCACCACCGAGAGGAACCGATGTCGCGCCGTCGAGTGCTGGGGAGATGACTTCGGCAATGTGCTCGGAAGCCTCCCTACGGCCGGCTCGTCGACGCCTGCGGCCATCTGGCGTGTGACGGGCACAACCGCGTTCCGCTGGCGTCCGAAAATCGCGTAAGCGTGAGCGGTTGCGAGGTGGATACGTGGGCCGCGACCCAATCCCGCAAGCGCGCCTGCGTCCGGATGGTTCGACGGCGACCCGCGAAGGAAGCGACGCGCGTGAGACGAACACGGTTGTCTCAGCTCGTCCTCTCGCGGCGGCGATCAGCGCGTAGAGAGGTTCGAGCACCCCCAGGTTCCAGGTGCGCGCCTTGCGCCGGTAACGCTCGATCATCGAGTGCCCGTCGTGGCCGGTGCGGTCCGAGACCCAGGTCTCGGTCTTGCCTGTGGCAAGTGCGATCGTGACGAACGTTGCGCGCAGGTCGTGGGCGCGGAAGCGCTGACGCGTGTCAGAGCCCTCGTAGAGCTGCGAGCGCTCGACTCCGACGCGGCGCAGGTCGTTGCGGATCTGTTCGGCCAAGTGCTCGACGTTCAGCGGCATGCCCTCTTCGGCGAAGACGCAGTCGCTCGGCTCGGTATGAGGCTTCGTCTGCTGCTTCCAGCGCTTGAGCGCCTCCACCACGTCGGGTCGCAGATTCCAGTCGCGAGGATCATCGGTCTTGTCCTGCTCGAGGCTGACGCGTCCGTGCTCCAAGTCGACGTCTCGCCAGCGAAGCCGCGCCATCTCCTCAGTGCGCATCCCCTCGCGTGCCAAAAAGCCGTAGGCCACGCGGCGCAGAAGGGGCACGTCGGGCAAAGCGCCAGCCTTGCCGACCTCTACAGACCGACCGGCGAGCAGCTGGGCATCCTCGCTCGGGTACAGACATCTTTCGCCTTCCGCGGCGGAAGGGAAGGGAGCCAGCCCTTGGGGGTCGGGCTCGCCTGACCCCACTTGCCCGGGTAGACGGCGAGGTGCATCACGGGCGAAATGACCAGCGCCACGTGGCGGCGACTCGCGGGAGCCAGGGGCCGCTTGGTTCGCGGGTTAACCTCCGGCAGGTTCGCCATCACAAGCTCAGCGTCGTGCAGGTCGAACTCGTCTACGCGAACGTCCCGAACGTGCGCAAGCACCTAGAGCCGGAGCAACTCTTCGTCGCGGCCAGATGAGCGCTTCTGGCGAACGTGATCGGGGAAGCGTCGTGCGAGCTCCCCACTCGTCCAGTCCCGAGCGAACGAGGCGAACGTCGGGACATCGTCTCTTTGTGTCGCCGCGCCGCTGCAGATCAATTCGACGGCGTCGACGACGGTTTGCCAAGGACGGCCAGGCCGCGCCGTGGCGACCAACTTGTTCATGACGCCTCCTCCGTGTCTCCTTGCCTTTGCGCTGTTGTTCGAAGTAGCAACGCACATTCCCATGACGCGGCGGCGCTGCAATGGCGAAGCGCTTCGGCGCAGCGATGGCAAACGCTCCGATGGTTGGAACCCGGGGCCTCCGCCCAGGAGTCGAGTCGTCCCGCGCGAGTCATCATCGGTCCGGTCATCGTTTCGCTCATTGAGGCAGTCGCGCACGTCCGAGCGCGACGGCGCGAGGGACTCCGACTGAGCTCAAGCCTCGAGCACGAGACCGCGCTTGCCTTGACGTTCTCCGGCGACGGGCTCTTTCGGAGGCGATGCCGCGTCGGGGGCGGATGACTGGGGCAGCATGAATGGTAGGGACCGGGTCGTCGCAGGTCGCATCGGCGCCGTTCATGCGAAAAGCCCACGGCTCCGCCACGACCCCTCGGACCCGCTCTCCCGCTCGATCTGTGCGTCGCTTTGGCGTCGCGAGGGGATGTTCGCGGCCCCAGCTCAGAAGAAGGGCTTGTGCTCTACGCGACCGCCCCTGGCACGCATCGCGGCGTCGGCCTTGTCGCGGCATTCGAGGTTCGGCGCTTCCACGACGAGAAGCACCTTCCCCTCGGCAAGCTGTTTCGAGAGCTCTTCGAGCCTGCGGTCCGGTCCGCCCGACCCGGCGAGCGCGCCTCCAATCAGCCCATAAAGTGCCCCGAGGGCGCCGCCCGAAACGAGACCCAGGGGGCCCATGACGGCGGCCCCGGCTCCGGCGCCCAGGATACCGCCTATGGCGGCGCCTTCACGAGAGGATTCCCGCGCGTCCGATTCGGAAATGCCGAGGCGACCTTCGTCGAGGTAGTCTTTGTGAAGCACGACGCCGCAGTGCCGGCGAGGCGTACCACTCGACTCGATTTCGCCAATCGCCGCACGGGCCTGGTCGATGTCGTCAAAGAGACCGTAGGAGACGTGTTCCATGACGACGTGCGCAGCAAGGCTGGTGCCGACGCAGCCAATATCGTGATTGCCCGTGCTGAATCGCGACGCACGGTCCAGGCGCGCGCAAGGCATTCGCGCAAACACAGCGCCTGAGCGCACGTCTCCGAGGCGCTGGCGAATCAAAACAACGATCGACCGCCGCGTCGGGTCAGCGAAGAAGGCGGCCTCGAGACTTCCCCAGGCTAGCTCAGGACAAAGCAAAACGACGGGGTGGAAAGGCGGCTATCCTCCCCGTCCACTTGGATGTCGTCCGAATCGCAGCGACGCGATTGCCCTCCGGCGGGTGGGGGTGCCCGTGGCGGGCAGCGAGCCGCGCTCGCGGTTCTGGTGGGGATGACGTTCCTGGCGGTCCTCTGGATGGCCTCACGCCTGTTGGTCGGTCTGGCCCTCGGAACCGTGATGGCCTTCACCGCCGAGCCGCTGCACGTCGCCCTTTCGAAACGACTGCGCACCAAGAACTCACTCGCCGCCGCCCTCACCACGCTCCTCGGCGGTCTCCTCATGATCGGAGGTGGAGTCGGCGCGATGGTCGTGGTCGCTCGCGAGCTCGTATCGGCGCTCGTGCTCGTCGAACGTGAGATCGCGACTGGCACCCTGCCGTCATCGGTGCCGGCGCACATGCTGGCTTCGCTCGGCGCACGGCGCGAAACAGTGATCGCACGTGTGCAGGAGGCGCTCGGCCGGCTCACCAATGTCGTCGCCCACACCGCGGGCCTGGTGGTGCAGACGTCCGCGGGCGCGCTTCTGACGCTCGTCGTGGCCCTGTGGACCATGTACTACGTCCTGGTCCAGGGACGTACGATTGCGCGCCACCTGGAGCGGCTGCTGCCGCTCGACCCACGACATACGCGAGCGCTCATCGACGAGTTTCGCAACGTCGGCCGTGGGGCCTTCGTGGGGACCCTGGCCGGGGCCGTCATCCAGGGCACCATGGCCGGAATGGGGTTCGCGATCTTCGGCATTCCGCAGCCGATCACCTGGGGAGTCATTCTTGCAGTGAGCTCGTTCATTCCTGTCATCGGGGGATCCATCGTCTGGGTGCCAGCGGCCCTCTGGCTACTATCCACCGGGCACGCTGCGCGAGCCTTTTTGCTTACCGCCTGGAGCTTGCTTTTCGTGATGGCGCTCAACGACTACCTGATCAAGCCGCGCCTCGTGGGCCGCGGCCAAGCCACGAGCCCATTTTTGATGTTTGTCGCGCTGCTCGGCGGCATCTCGGTATTCGGCGTGGTCGGGGTCATCATCGGCCCGATTATCGTGTCGCTCTTCGTGGCAAGCGCTCACATCTACGAGCGCGAAAGCGAGAGCGATCCCGACTGAAGCTCAAGCCTCGAGCACGACGCCGCGCTTGCCCTGGCGTTCTCCGGCGACCGACGCGAGCCCGGACGTCGCGAACAGTTTGGCGAACAGACGTGCGTGGCGACGTGCTCGCCGTCTCCCGTGAGGACCTTGACGTGGACGCCTTGCTTGCGCGGCGCGAGCAGAGTATTGGCTGCGTCCGGCCCAGCGCTTCGTATGTACCGACGATGCGCGCTCGCGCGGCTGCGTCGAGTGGAATGCTCTGGCTCTGGCCGACTTCGTACGCCGTCGAAATGGCCAGCACGCTCTCCGGTGCTCCCTTGGTCACGAGCAGGGCTTGCTCCTCCGCCGTTCTGCGCACCACAACGCTGAGGCGCCGACGTTCGAAGTCGAGGGTTCTCGCCGCAGCACCTGTGTGAAGAGGGTGTCCGCCTGGCGCGCGACCGGTTCGTTCGGGCCTTGCAAGTAACAAAACGAGCGTGCCGAGGGGCTGCGGGCTCGACGTTCGGCGGAGAACGAGCCACCAAACGCCGCCTGGGCAAAAGTACGTCGCCACTTGGAGCCCTGCGGCGAGAAGAAGCCATGCGGGCTGCGCACGCCTGACCATTTCAGCGAAGCGGCGTGCTTCGCCGAAATGGGAGACGACCGCGATGACCGCGCCAAGGGAAAGCAGGCCGAGGACCACCCTGGTGGTGTGCAGCCACGGCGGCGTTTGGCGGCCACCGAGCCCGATGTCCGCGGCCTGGACGCAAGGCGCCTCTACCGCGCCCGACGGCATGCCGTCCCGCAATGCAAGCCCGAGGCCCTCGGGTCGCTGGCATGGGCGTCTTATGGGGTCTTCATGCGTGTGACGGGGAGCCACCCGCCATCGGGTGGCGGCCGGAGGTCGCCAGGCGATGGAGTCGGACGCCGAGGGCCGTCAGCAGAGCTCCGAAAACCATCGCGTAGAGGGCGATGACCGTCACGACCGCCAACGCGCCGGCGCGCGGAAACAGCAGCATGAGCACGCCGAACGCGATCGAAAGCACACCGCTCAGTGCCAGCAGCCACTCGCCCCTGATCACGCGGCGAAGCTCGACGGCCGCGACGATCTCGGCGATGCCCGTGAATACCGCCCAGAGCGCGATGAGCACCAGCAATGCGAACGCCGTCATCCCGGGCCAGATGAACGTGACCACCCCGGCAGCAACGCTCAGGAATCCTTCGAAAAGCAGCCACCCCCAGCGCCGACCTTCCGCGCCGGCGCCAGCCGCGAGCATCACGCCGAACACCCCATCCGCCAGGGCGTAGGCGCCCCACAGCAGGACGAGGGCAAGCAGGCTGATCCCTGGCCAGAGGATAGCCAGCACTCCGAACAGGATCGCTGCGATACCCCGAACGACGAGCATCCACCATCGCGCCGCGAGGGCGTTCAAATCAAAACCGACAATCATGGCTGATCTCCTTCTTGTCCGGTCATGCTGGGCCGGGTCTCACGCGCCGTGGCTTGCACCGCAAGTGCCGGCTGCGATGAGGTCTCCGGGGCCCATGACGCCGGGCCATGCGAACCTGCGGAAACCGCGCGTCGGCCTGGACGTTATCGCTCGGGATTGGAGTCGAGCGGCGCGGCCAACCGCACTGGCGGCCGCGTCAACGACCACCCTATTCAAGGAAACCGAAGCTGCGGTGACACGCACGTTATGCGCGGACTCGGCAGATCCTACGCCGTCGAGCGCCTTCCGATCCGCGACAAGCCAAAAGAAGGCGACCCCGTAGGCCCGCTTGCTGCAAGTCACGCCGGCCCCGTGCCCCCGCGCGGGTGCGCAGCGCCTGCCGTGGCTGCGGGCAACTCGAAAGGAGAAGGAACATGGACAAGGAGATCGTGATTGTCGTTCCGAACGAAACAGCCGCATACGAGGTCGTCAAGGCGCTCAAAGGGCTCGACGACGAGGGCTCTATTGAGCTGTACGCATCGACCGTCGTGGTGAAGTCGCCGGACGGAACGCTCACCGTCAAGGACGCGCATGGTCTGCGGCCACCGTGGGCGGCCGCCGTGGGAATGGCGACGGGTGCGCTGATTGGGTTGCTCGCAGGACCCGTGGGGGTGGCGGCAGGCGCGGCCGTCGGCGGGGCGGCCGGGCTCGGCGGGGACCTCACCTATTCCGGCTTCGCCGGTGAGTTCGTCTACGGCGTCGCGGCCAAGCTGCAACCCGGAAGCTATGCGGTTTTCGCCAGTGTCTGGGAGGACTGGACCGTTCCCATCGACACCGCGGCGGCGCCTTATGGAGGCGTGGTGTTCCGCCAGGCGACCGACGACGTCGTCACCGCGCAGATCAAGGCCGATTGGCAGGCCACCAAAGACGATGCGGCTCACCTCGAAGCCGAGATTACGAAAGCCGCGGGTGACACGAAGACCAAGCTCCAAGCGAAGCGCGACGAGCTGCGCAAAAAGGAGGCGGCGCAGCGCGAGAGGCTCCTGAAGCGCGTGCAGCGGCTCCAGGAGAGCTGGGACGCCAAGATCGCGAGCGCCAAGTCGAAAGCCGAGGCGGGCAAGGCCGAGGCAAAAGCGCGCCACGAGCACCACGCGCAGAAGCTCTCGCGATTCGCGGCCACGCAGAAACAGGCGTTCCACGACCTCCTCGTGTGACGTCGGACGGACGTAGAACGCGTGGGCCGGAGCCATGCTGCCCCTTCGTGACCACCTGCCCACGCGGACCGTTCCCGTTGTCAACTACGCGCTCATCGCGGCCAACGTGCTCGTGTTCGGCCTGGAGGTCGAGTTCGCCGACATGGCGAAGCCGTCGAACGCTGGGCGCTGGTGCCGGCGCAGCTCGTTGCGCATCCAGCCAACGTCGATGACGCGCTCGGCCACGCGCGCTCTATTTTCCATGCGGCCTTGCCGCCGCCCTCGTCCAGGTGGCGGTGAGCCCGCAAGCGACGGTGCCGTGGGTGCGTCGGGACCTATCACGGGGGCGCTCGCCGCGTACGGCGCCCTCTATCCGCGCGCGCCCACGCATTCGTCGCGCACGTCGGGGGGTTCCTGGCGGGACTGGCATTGCTCCCGCTGCTTCGCACGCAGGAGCCAGTCGAGCAGATCGCTGGGAGCGCTGGCTCAGGCCCCGTCGCGTTGACTGAAAATTCGTGTCCACAACGCTTTCGAAATCCTGGCGACCACGGCGTTGATCGACGGAGTCACTCGAGACTAACGCCGCACGCGACGACGGTTACGAGGACCACCTTGCGCGCGCGCCGTCGTGCGGGATTGGGTGACGTCGCTCACCATGTCCGGCGGCGCGTGAAGAATGTCTTCAGCTCGTCCGAACGGTGATCTGTCTCGGCTTCGCCTTCTCGACTTTGGGCAGCTCCAGCCGAAGCACGCCGTCGGCGAGCTTGGCGTCGATGCCGGACTGGTTGATCGTCTCCGAAAGCGTGAACTGCCGGACGAACGCGCCCGATCGGTACTCTCTGACTACGTCCGATTCGCCGGGACTCTCGGGCGGGGTAACCCGCCCGGTGAGGGTCAGCACGCTCTCGCGTAGATCGATTTGAAGGTCCTGTGCCTTCACTCCAGGCATGTCAGCAAGCACCGTAATCGAGTTGTCGTTCTCGAAGATGTCCACAGCCGGTGAGTAGACCGGGCCGGGCCTCGTCTGTTCCGCGACGGCGGGCGCGGCCGCCTTCTCGGCCTTCTGGATCTCTGTTCTGGCTGCGTTGCCCATGGCGGTTGCCTCCTGCTTGTCGGGCGGATTCATGTACGCACCTTGATCTGCCGCGGCTTCGTTTCCTCGGCCTTCGGCAGCGTGAGAGTGAGAATGCCGTCGGCGTAGTGCGCGTCGACCTTGTCCGAATCGATCTCGGTCGGTAGCGTCACCGTGCGGTTGAAGGACCCTTCCGCGCGCTCCTTGCGGTGGTAGCTCACGCGGTCGTGCTCACGCGGGATCTCTCGATTGCCCGCGAGCGACAGCCGGTTGCGAATTGCGGAGATGGAAAGTTCGCTGGGCTTGATGCCGGGAACCTCCGCGCGCACGTAGAAGTTGTCGTTGTCCTGGGTGACGTTCATGGGGGGAAAGACCCCAGCGCCCACCTGACCAAACGTATCGCCAGCCACCGAATCGAGCAGGCGCTGCATCTCGCGCCGCACGCTGTCGAAGTCTGCAAAGGGGCTGTCGAACGTCGGCCGAGAGGGCCAAACCCGTCGCACGAGCATGGTAGACCTCCTGTGGCAAATGCCCGAATGGACACCGCTTTTTTGGCTAGGACTTCAGCGAGAGGGAACATAATCACAAGCGCTTTCCCGTCAAGGGTGCCACCGTGGTGCCAGGGCACGGAGAAGAGATACGGAAAGGCGTATCGCGTCGGCGCGCCGGCCGATCAATGCGCACCGCGCGGACCTTCAACAGCGCCGTACCGAGAACCGACCCCGAGGTCCTGACATTCGACGACCGGCAAGGGAGCGTGATGGCCGCGTATTCATCGCGTGACCTACAGTCTGTGGGACAAAACTGTGACGTACCCCCCTTGACCGTCGAACCGGTGTGATTTACGCAGCTGCGGATTCACCCGTTCAACCCCCGCTCGCGCGGTGGTTCTCCCTCCGTGTCCCGGCACGGGTTGCACGTCTCCTCGCGGGGTTCGTGTCGCGCCGCGAACTCGCACTGGCTTCCCGAGTCCTCCCTGGTGAACGATGAAGAAAGCCAACAGTGGTGCTGGCTCCGTCGCACTGTCAGGCGCCAAGCGCCTGATCGCGTTGGCCACGCTGGTCGCCTGCGGACGATCGTCCTGTTCTGCCGAACACCATCGAGAAGCCGTTGCCACCTTTACGTGTCAGCGCAAGCCCATCACGCTGGAAAAAGGACAAGAGTTTGACACCTACGGGGCTCGACTCTGCGAACGCCACCCAATGGACCAGAGCTACTATGGCCCAACCTTCACCACACCAATGGCTTACTGTTTTACGGCGTCGAAGGTGGTTGAATCGGGCGATCATAGGCATCATGCGGGGCTCGCCTGGAGCACGGCTACCGAAGAACGGTGCTCGCCGACGCCAGCAGAATGTGCGGGCGATCACGACTGGCTCGGCAAGCGCGCCATGGGCCCCCCTCCCGTCAAGACGGCCTGCCACGAAGAGGTACTGAGCGACGGGCCGTAACAACTCGCCGATAGGCGTTGGGACGCGAGACTCACTGCAATACGACGACCGGCATGGCAAGAGAGAGCATTTTGCCCTGCCGCTGGAGTCGAACATTCACGGTGTCACCCGCGTGGTGCTGGTCGAGGAGATTGTACAGGTCGTCAAAGTCCTGGACCTTTTGATCGTCAATGCCGTTGATCACGTCACCGAGGAGCAGCCCACCCGATGTCTGCCTGATCCCGCGCATCCCAGCCCGCTCTGCGGCCCCGCCCGGCGGGACCGCCAAGACCGCCACGCCGCGTATGCCAAACCGCCGTTCGAGCCTCCCGAGCGGGTCGATTTGAATGTCGAGCCCGAGTTGCTCGGCGTGCCCCTTGGCGATGATCTGCGGCACGATGCGCCCAAGGGTGGTTGCGGGCACGGCAAACCCGATGCCGGCATAGGTTCCACTCTTGCTGAAGATCATCGTGTTCATCCCGATGAGGTTCCCCGAGGAATCGAGGAGCGGACCGCCGCTGTTGCCCGGGTTGATGGCCGCGTCCGTCTGAATCATGTCCCGAATCGTGACACCTCCGATCCCTTGGACCTGCCGTCCAAGGGCACTGATCACGCCAGTGGTGAGTGTGTGATCGAGGCCGAATGGGTTTCCGATTGCAATCGTCTTCTGCCCGACATCGAGGTTCGCGTGCTGGCCGACGATGACGGGTCTGAGAAGCTCCCGTGGAATGTCCACCTTGAGCACAGCGATGTCCTTGCGGGGCTCGACGCCGACCAGCCGGGCATCGAACGTCTTTTGATCCTGAAACGTGACTCGGAGTGCGCGAGCTCCCTGCACAACAATGGTAGTTTGTGACAACGTGTCCGTTTTCATCCCAAACGAAACCTGAGCCGCTTCCTGCGGGGATCTCTTGTTCGTCTCCGAGAAAGTCGACAACAATGCGCGTCTGGGTCACGAAGACAGTGCTCGGCGCCGCGGCTCGAAAGACAGAAATCGTGTTCCGCTCATCCTCGGTGCGGGCGCTGGAACTGAGCATCGGAGACGGCGGCGGCATCGGGGCCGCCGGGCGCGTTTCGGTGCTCGACGCAGGCGACGGCGGTGGTGACGTCGATCGGCAGGTGAGGACGGTCAAGATTCCCAAAAGTGTCGAGACGATGAGGCGGTTGGAACGGATGATGCGCCCTAGCATCGCGCCCTCGGTCAGGATTGCGTCTTCATCGCATCGAAGAGGTTCGAGCCCGCGACGCGCAGCGAAGGAGGATCATTCCCGGCATCCTTATTCACGGGCGTGATCCTTTTCAGGGCGGGAACCGTGCCGTCCACGCGGCGACCAGCCGGGGGATCGGACCACGAGCGCGTGCGGGTGGCCGGTGTGGAGCGAATTGGACTGGTCGCGCGGCAGACTCAGCCGTCGTGGCGACGATCGCCCACGCATTTCATCGCGGCGGACACCGTGCCTACGAGAAGGACCTTCACGCAGCCGAAAATCTTCATTGAGATCAGAGCCGCAGGATGTGCGACAGAAAATGGTCGAGGACCTCTTGACCTTCGATCGGGCGTGATTAAAGGCATTTTCGGGTTCACGGCGTTCGACCCCGCTCGCGCGGCGGTTCTCCCTCCGTGTTCGGGCTGGGTCGCACGTCCCATTCTCGGGGCTCGTGTTGCGCCGCGGACTCGCAGACGAACCATAACGACCGGCTCTTCGAGTCCTCCCTATCGACACGAGGAGCCGCAAAAGGGAGGACTCCATGCTGGACCCGAATGAGCTGTGGCTGCTGGAAGAGGGACTGCCGGTCGACGAGCCGGTGGAAGTGCTGCTGACGATGCCGGAGATCCGCCAGTTGGTCGATCCCGATCGCGATGACGAACAGCTCGGGCTGCGCTCGATTGTGGAGCAGCCCGAGGCGCTGTCGAAGGCGTGGCGGCAAACCACGCGCGCCGCACCGCACCCGCGCACTTCGAAGAGCGTGAAGCGGCGCGTCGACGTGCTTCGAGCCGCGTAAGGCCAAGGAGGGTGCCATGGGTATCTACGCTCCCTCCAAGGAAACCTTTCGATCGCTTCTTCAGGTCTCGCGGTGCAGCATCGCCAACCCGCTGTGGTTTGCTTCGCCGGTCGATGCCCGAGAGGACGACGACTTCGTCACCATCGTCTTTCACGTTCCTGTCAAAAGTCATGGACGGGTGCGCGTCCAGGCGAGCGACCAGAGCGTGACGGTGTTGGGGCGTTCACGGGCGATGCGCCTTTGCGCCCTCCCGAACGAGATCGATAAGAATGCAATCGAGGTTTCCCGCGCAGAGGACCTACTGAATGTTCGCATTCCCAAGAAGCGCGCGGCGATGTTCTCGAAGGGTATGTCCTCGGTCACACCTTCCACATGAAGCAAACCCTTGACTTGATGCACGTGAATCCTTACGTGGCTTTTCCCAAAACCATCCAACCCAAGGAGGTGTTCCATGTTAACGGCGTGGGATGCCGTTTCGACGCTGGATCGCATGTTCGACGACGTCATGGGGTCCGCGTTCGGTACGGCGACGAATCCGCAAGCGTTCGATCCTTCCATCGACGTGCGATCGAACGATAGCGAGGTGGTCTTCATTTGCGATGTCCCTGGTGTGAAGCAGGAGGACCTGGAGGTGACGTTGGAAAAGCGCGTCCTGACGCTCAAAGGGACACGGAGCTTCGAGAGCAGGCAGGACGAGCAGGTGGTGCTCGGGCGCGCGTACGGTTCGTTCAAGCGTGCATTCACGCTGCCGGACTCCGTTGACGACGCCAATCTGGACGCGCATCTCGCGGATGGCGTGCTCACCATCCGAATTCCGAAGCACGCCCAAGCGAAGCCGCGGAAAATCCAGATCGGAACCGGGTCGAGTGCCAAGCAGCTCAAGGAGTAGCGCTATGCAGAGGAACGAGACTCGGGTGGTCGGAGCCGACCGACCGCAACGTTCGCTCGAATATCTCCGCAAGCGGTCGCAGCACCGCGTTTGGCGGAACTCGGCTCGCGTGGCTCTGCGACGTGGGCAATCGGGAGAGCTCCTCAATCAGCCAACCGGCCACAACGCCAACGGCAAGCGTGTCTGAGCCTCGGCTCTCCCGTTGCGCACGGGTCCGCACAGTGAATCGCATGTGATCTTGCACGGCCCGTGCGCTTCAGAGGGCGGGACCCGCCGTGGGTGCCGCCCTTATTTTTAGCCGGGTACTGACGCTCGAAGTGGTCCGCCAAGTCTAGAAAGCGAGGCGTCGGGCGCGGCCATGCTTCGGTGGGGAGCCGATTGTGGATTCGGACCGACCGCGAGATCCAGCTATGGGCTTTGAAGTGCGCTTCGACGTTCTCACCCGACCCGTCGCGCGCTCGCGCGGAGGATTGCCATGAACCCGATCCGACGGTCCACTGTCGCTAGCTATCGTGCTCTATCGACGACGTTGGCGATGCTGGCATTGTCTGCCTGTGCGCGACCCGTACCGCCTGCGCCCCCGGCGCCGCCGGCAAACGACTGCGGCGGCGAATGCCTGATCGACGACATCGCAGACGGCAACAACCAGATCGTCGTCCAGGACGGCCGAAAGGGATACTGGTACACGTTTGTCGACAAGGTCGGCACGACGATCTCGCCGCCCGCAGGACACAAATTCATTCAGTCGCCCGGCGGCGCCAATGGCCTGCAGTATGCGGCCCGGATGCTGGGCAAGGTGTCGTCGTCCGGCGATCCTCAGTATGCAGGGATGGGATTCAGTTTCACGAACCCGAAAGAGCCATACGACGCGTCGAAGTACAGCGGAGTGTCTTTCTACGCGAAGGTCGGTGCGGGGTCACTGACGAGCGTCCGGCTCAAGATTCCCGACGTCAACACCGATCCGGATGGCAAGGTCTGCACGGAGTGCTTCAACGATTTCGGTGCCGATCTTGAGCTGACGGATCAATGGAAAAAGTTCACGATCCCGTTTGCGCAGATGAGTCAGATGGAAGGCTGGGGATCGCCTCAGAAGGACCACATCGACAAGACCAAGCTCTATGGCATGCAGTGGCAAGTCAACAAGCCTGGTGCTTCGTACGATGTCTGGGTGTCGGACATTCGCTTTACGCGCTGAAGGGGTGGCGTGAGATCCGCCCGGGAGGCTGACTGAAATGGTGTCGCGCAATTACTACCTCGTGCTCGGCGTCGCCTCGAACGAGAGTGGTGAGGGCATCCGTTCGGCGTATCGCGACCTTGCCAAGCAGCTCCACCCCGACCACGTCGGTCCTGCCGGCGCGGCCGCCTTCAGGGAGATCACGGAGGCGTATGACGTTCTTCGCGATCCGTCCCGGCGGCGCGACTACGACGACTCGTTGCGGACGCACCGAACCGAACGACGGGTCTCGGTGCGACGGGACTTGGCCGAGGTCCGTCCATCCGAGGAGGCCCTGTCCTGCCGGTTCGCGCGCAACTTTACCGGGATCGGCGTTCCAAAGGGTGAGCGCGTCGAGGCACTGGACGTGGAGATCGCGATCTCGAAAGAGGAGGCGGAAAGGGGCACGCGGGTTTGCTTGGGGGTGCCGGTCTTCGCCCCGTGCGGCGCGTGTCGAGGCCGCGGATGTGACGACTGCGGCTGGCAGGGGGGCACGGAAGGCGAGCGGCCTGTCGCGATCGACCTACCGCCAATGACGGGCCGCGGAACGACCTTCGTGATGCCACTCAAGGGGCTCGGCATACACAACTTCTACGTTCGCGTGCGGGTGCGGGTCGACCAGACGGTAGAGCCGACGCCAAGAGCAACGAGGACCGATGTGCAACTGCGACCGCTGCGTTAGTAGTGGAACCGCGTCCGCGAGCGATGATGGCCCCCGATGCGTCGAGTGCAACGCGATCGCGCCGCGAACGCGGACCGTGCACACCCTGATCGGGGCCTCCCGCGGCTGGCGCGTCATTCAAACGCACAACCGCGGGACTGATTGGCGGATCGGCCCTTTCGCAACGTCGACCGGCCAGTTCCGCCGCGAAGGCGGCGCCACGAAAGAATTCAAAAAGCGCAACTCCACCAGCGCGAGGGCTCCTGTTAGGGATTCCCGTCGACCCGAGCATTCAGTCCGGTCGCGAAGTGCTCCTCGGCCCTCACGCCAGGTTGGCGGCCTCGGGTGTGTGCCTAGAGTCATGCGTTGCTCGGACTTCTTTGTGCGTGTCCGGGCCTTCGGCGACGAAAGAACCGCCAATGGCCGCCGGCAATCGAGGCCGTGACAGAGCGACAAGAGCGTCAGCTGGGACCCTTTACGCGTATCGCTGAGGCCGCGTAGATTCAGCGCCGCAAGGGATGGCGCGTACTCTTGTGCGGCGGCTGGTCGGGGACGTGCGCCTGGTCGTCCGCGGCGCTTCATTGCCGGCCACCGGCGTGTTCGACACGCACATGGCGGAAGCGGTCGCGATGTCCGAGCGGACTCGGGCGGTTCTCGTAGCCATTGTGGGAGATGGCGCGGACTGTCCAAGGGACGCATGAGGATTGCCAAAGGACCGGTACAGCGGATCGAAAAGGCGGTGAGCCAGACCGCGGAACCGCTTGAGGCCCCGATGTTCTCACCGCCGCTGCTGCGGCGAATCTCCGCGCTTGAAGCGCTGCAGTTCGAAGTTGTCGAGAACGAGGGCCAAAGACCTGCACACGCCGCGCGCAAACGCCACACCCCTCGATCGACGCGACAGAGCATTGAGGCGCAGAGGCCGAGCGCAGACAAAAGACGATCGACGAGCGAAGGCAGATGAGCACTCACCTCTGCCTGACGCTGAAGGGTGTGATAGCTCGAGGAAAACAAAGGTTCGACGCTAGCAATCTGCGGAAGGGCGATCACGGCCCCCAGACGCTTCGAGCGACGCGACAGTCGACGACTAGGCTCCCGGCCGCGGCGCTGCAGTCGCCCGGCCGTCCTCGCAGTGAACGCAGACCGGGAAGCCGCCTCAGTTTCCCTGCCGCCTTGGCACCTCAACCCGCGGCGGATACGGCGATGCCTCCTCGATCCCCTCCGGGGCGACCAGCTCGATGTTCTCGTAGATCTCGGCCAACGAGATCAGCGCATCGACCGACGCGAGCCGTAGCTCGGCGTCGCGACCGCGCGCCACCGAAAGGCGCCAGGTTCCGTCAGCTTCGCGCAGGTACACGTCCACGGCGAAGCGATCCGTCGAGACCAGGACGTACTCACGCAGCGTATCGATGCGACGATAGTGGTCTGCCGCGCTTTGGTTCCTCCCGTTTGCGGCGATCTACACGAACATCGACGCCGAGCCGACCGACGATCGGCAGCCGTCGTCCGCTCCGGGGGATGGGAGGCGATGAAGCCTCAGGGGCCATCCTCGAACAACTCGGAACTGCGCGGGCTTGGAAGACGAGCAGCGTCGCCTAACCGGCGAACGTGCGCGTGAGCTTCGCGACCGCCGCGGGCAGACCGCGTATGCGCATCGCGACTCCGAGCTCGCCGTACTCCTCGGAGACGACCCGGGCGCTGTCATAGACCTCGCCGACAAGCGATTGCTTGGCGTAAGGCACGAGCAGATTGCCCTCGACCATGCGCGCCTCGAAGAACGCCAGGAGGGTCTTCCGGAGATCGGCAACGTCGTCGGGAGAGTGGGCCGAGAGGAGCACGACGCCCTCGGACACGGCGCTCATCTTGTATCTTCGGAGTAGGCATTCTTTCGCGGCGGCGTCGAGCCGGTCGGCCTTGTTCAGGACGACGAGGCTCGGGACGTCGTCGGCCCCGATCTCGCGGAGGACGTCGCGCGTCACCCCGAGCTGGACTTCGTGCATCGGGTCCGACGCGTCGACGACGTAGAGAAGGAGCGACGCCTCGACCGCCTCGGACAGCGTCGACCGGAACGACGCCACGAGATCGTGGGGCAGCTTCCGGATGAACCCCACTGTGTCCGAGATGAGAATGCGGGGCTTGGTCTCGGGCTGCAGAGCACGCACCGTCGTGTCGAGCGTCGCGAAGAGCTTATCCTCGACGAGCACATCGCTGCCCGTCAGAGCCCGCATCAGCGACGACTTGCCGGCGTTCGTATAACCGACGAGGGCCACGCGAAGCTTGCCGTGACGGGCATCGCGGCGGTTCTGCTGCTCCTTCTGGAGGGCGACGAGGTGTTCGCGGAGCTCGGCGATCCGGTCGCGGATCTTGCGCCGGTCGAGCTCGAGGGCGGCTTCGCCGGCCCCTTTGCCGCGCTGCCGCTCCTTGCCGCCCGGGGACTCGCGCATGCGGGGCGCGACGTAGTTGAGGCGCGCGATCTCAACCTGGAGGCGGGCTTCGCGGCTGCGAGCGTGGCGGTGGAAGATCTCGACGATGACGCCCGTACGGTCGAGGACCTCGGCCCCAGTGGCGCGCTCCAGATTTCTCGCCTGGCTCGGGGTGATCTCGTGGTCCACGACCACCAAGCCCGCCTTCTCGGCGGGCTCGGCCGTGCCGCCTTCGCGGTCGCGCGCGTCGTCGCTTTCTTCGTCGTGTCCTCGGTCCCCCAGCGCGGGGCCCTTGCCGGGAGAAGGCTCCCATCCGTCCTTGGCGCGCGCCTTGGTCTTGACCTCGCGCGCGCCCGTCGGGACGATTCCGGTGCCGCCCGTCAGTGCGGCGAGCGCCTTGAGCTTGCCCTCGCCGAGGACGGCGGCGGCGGCAACGGCATCGCGACGCTGCGTGAGGGTCGCCGCGACGTCGTAGCCGAGTGTGTGGACTAGGCGCCCCAGCTCGGCGAGGCCGGACGCGTGTTCGGCGTCCGTGACGTTCGGAAGCTGGACGCCGATGAGGACGGCGCGCGGGCGCGGGGAGGCGGACATCCGATCCCAGTTTCGTAGCATGACGAGGCGCGGCTCCGGACCACCGAGCCGCTGAAGTCCGCTCCCCCCGACGGTTTCTGGCTGCAGGCGGTCTGCGTTCGTCCTACCGGTCGCTCGGCCGACGAGATGCGTCGAGGTGGGACGACGGTGGTGAGGCGGGTCAGCCGTCGCGCCTCCAGCTCCTTCAGCAGCTGACGAGCGCGGTCTTCGTCGGATTGGCGCCTATCTCCTGATTCGTCGAGTAATCCGACAAATCCGGTTCGGCTCCGGTCCTCCGCCCCCGCACGCGGCGGCGATGAGCGCCGCCATCGAGGCTCCGAGACCAAGTCTGTTCATCCGGATCGTTCGCACGGGCTCGACCCCCGTTTCGAACATAGCTGAGCAAGACGGATACCCAAGCCTGCCTTCGTCGTTCGAGCGTCTTGCACGCAAGCAGCAAATTGCACGGTAACCAGCAGATCGCTCCGCCCCGAACGGGGCGCCGTGTTTGCTCCGCTTGGCGCGGTCGCCTTCGAAGTTCACCGGAATGTCGCCGTGGACTCGACCAATGACTATGGACGGCGAGCGGTCGTTGGCACTACGCGAGACCCCGGAGGCGGCGCGAACTGCCGCCCACAGACGGGAATTCCCCGGGGAGAAATGCCCATGAGACTTACTTTGTTCATTTCGAGGCATTCGCCTCGAACGTGGTCAATCACGTTCGGCACGATCGCGAGCCTGTGCGCCGCCGCGATCGGGTGTTCTTCTGCTTCCAGTTCACCCGGCGAGACGGCGTGCGTGTCGACGTCCGACGCCGCAGCCGTCGACGCCACGGTGGCGTTGTCGACGATGTCCGACGGGGCCTCGGTCGACGCAGCGTCGGACGGGAACACGCTAAGTGGTATTCCCTCGGCTCAACAAATCACTTTTACGACCCTGTACAAATCGCCTCTTGCGCTCGAAGGGTTGACGGGTGACAGCGCTGGAAATCTCTATGTCGCCGGGCGTGGAGGGACTCCGACGTGCCCCGTATGGCGCATCGCGACGCCGTCGGGAATGGCGACGCTCGTCGGCAACATCCCGTCACCGTGCACGCCGTTCGGCCTCACGTTCAACTCGGCGGGGGCGCTGTTCATCGCGGACACCGACACCATCTGGACGCTGACTCCCAACGCCCAAACGCCGCCCACGGCGACGGCATTCGCCACGGGAGTGCCCGGAGCCAACGGCATCGCCTTCGACAAGGCCGGCAACCTCTGGGTATCGGACGGCGTCACGGACCAGGGGCGCGTGTGGAAGGTCACGTCGGACGGGACGGTCACCGAGGCATTTCGCATCCAGACGCTGGCGAACGAAGTGAATCTGGTCGCTCTGGAGGATGCCGGACCCGAGGCCGGAGTGGGCGGAGTCGGTCGCGATCCGCGGGCTCTTCCGCCCGGGTCGCTGACGATCACGCCGAGCACGCGGACTGCGGCCGACACGAACGGTTCGGTGGCGCTCGTGGCCAACGGAATTCTGTTTCGACCGGATGGAACCATGCTCGTGGCCGATACCGGGCGCGGAGCCATCTGGAGGGTCACGCTGGACAGTCAGGGGAACGTACAGAGCCCCATGGGCTGCGACACGACGTTCTTGCCGGACACGCTGTGTCTCCAGGACATCCTCGTCGAGCACCCGATCCTCGAAGGTCTGGACGGATTCGTCCTCGACACGGCAGGCAACATCTGGGGGCTGGCGAACGAACGAAACGCGATTGTCGTCGTGACCCCGAGCGGCGGCGTACAGGAAGTCTTCCGCAACGCTCCGGACCCCACGACGATGCTGCGCAACGGCGGGCCGCTGGAGTTTCCGACGAGCCCCATCTTTTTGGGGCAGCAGCTCTGCATCACGCACTTCGATGTGAGCCGGCGCGACAACTTCCCGAACACCGGCGGCGAGGTTGGGCCCGAGGACGGAGGTGCGGGCGTGGCGAAGGTGTCCTGCCTGGACCAGGCCCTGCCCTATCCGGGGCTTCCGCTTCCGGTCCAATAGCCTCCTGGGCGATGAGGGATCGTTCAGGAGTCGGCGCGAGGCCGATCGGGCTCGGGCAACGCAGGCATGTACATCGCCGCGAGGTTGACCACCGTGTCCGCGTTTCGACGGTCGGCGGCGTGCATGATGAGAAACAAGTCGATGAACCACCAGAGCCCGAACCCGGCGAAGGACAGCGCCTTGGCGAGGCCGAGGCCGACCTGGCCGAGGTAAAAGCGATCGAGACCCCACCACCCGAGAAAGAAGCTCAGCAAAAATGCGATGGCTCGGTCCTTCCTTTGGGCCTGATAGGCCATCATGAACTCGGCCCGCCGCGCGTCGGGAAGGTGCTGCGCCTGCTGGTAGAGCATGAGCTGCGCATAATCCGACATGGCCCAAATGACAGCACACGGATGCCGGATGACAAGCGCGCTCCGGCCGCTCCCCGGAGCGAGGCGCTCACACCGCTGTTTCGTCCCCCCGGCCGGTGCGCTAGTGACACGGGGACTATGGTTGCTCAGGAGACGCTCCGGGCCGCGCTGCCCCACTGCTTGTCGCAAACGGACTTCGCTCAGCTCGGACAGAAATACGAAGGCAAGGTTCGCGACAACTACACGAACGAAGGGCGACGTTTCATCGTCGTGACCGATCGCATCAGCGCGTTCGACCGTGTCCTTGGCACCGTTCCCTTCAAGGGCCAGGTGCTGAACCGCCTTGCGGCGTGGTGGTTCGATAGGACGAAGACCGTCGCCGCCAATCACGTGATCCGCGTCCCGGACGCGAACGTGCTCGAGTGCGTCGAGTGCACGCCGATTCTCGTGGAGATGGTGGTCCGGGCGTACGCCACGGGAACGACGTCGACGAGCCTGTGGACGCATTACGAGCGTGGGGCGCGGGTCTTCTGCGGGCACCGGCTACCCGAGGGCCTGAAGAAACATCAACGACTCCCCGAGCCCATCCTGACGCCGACCACGAAGGCGCCCAAGGGCGAGCACGACGTATCGGGGTCGCGGGACGAGATCCTCGCGACGGGACTCGTCAGCGCAAAAGACTTCGACGAAGCCGCGGAGGTCGCGATGAAGCTCTTCGCGGCGGGTCAGCGCCTGTGCGCCGAGCGGGGGCTTATTCTCGTCGACACGAAGTACGAATTCGGGCGCGCAGCCGACGGGACGCTGAAGGTGATCGACGAGATCCACACGCCCGATTCGTCGCGCTTCTGGATGGCCGCGACGTACGACGAACGGATGCGAGCGGGGCAGGATCCGGACCCGCTCGACAAGGACTTCGTCCGTCGCTGGTTCGCGGCGCGCGGGTACCGCGGTGACGGCGAGGCTCCGGCCATGACCGACGACGTGCGCATCGGCGCCGCCGAGCGGTACATCGCGGCGTACGAGCAGATCGTGGGCGAGCCGTTCGTTCCGGATTTGCGCCCGCCGCTGCCCCGCATCCGACAGAACCTCGGCCTCGAGGCGGTGAAATGAAAGCGACCATCGTCGTGAGGCTGAAGCCCGAGGTGCTCGACCCCCAAGGCGACGCCGTGCGCAGGGCGCTCGGCCGCCTGGGATTCGAGGGCGTGAAGGACGTTCGGGTCGGCAAGCTCATCGAAATCGAGCTCGACGACACCAAGCCGGCCGCCGGAGACGTGGCCCAAAAGCTCCATCGCATGGCCGACGAGATGCTCGCCAATCCGGTCATCGAGGACTACGAGATCAAGACGCTCTGAGTCCGCGCCGCCCTGCTCCGCGCTCGCTTCGCTCGCCCCCCCCAAACGCGCTCCCGCGCGTTTGCTGGAGCGACGTTTTCCACCGCCCCCTCGCGGCCATCTCTCGGAACCCCGCTTTAGCTCTCGATGGGTGTGGGCATGAAGAGCAGGAAGAAGAGCGCCAGGGTGACGATGGCGATGGCGACGCGAACGGGGTTCAGCGGCGTCGCGCTCGTCGGCGGATGATCGAGCACGGTGCTCCCGTCGCGCAGCGTGCCCCACAGCCGCTCCATGCAGAGCAGCACGCCCAGCGCGGCGAACCACATCGCCCAGAGCGCGATGGAGCTGCGATCGTGCAGCTCCGATGCGACGACGAGAAGACCCAAAGTGGCGAACCCTCGCACCCTCGGCGTCAATCGATCCCCCGCCGGAGCTTGCGTCGCCCGCGACGTGACCGCCCCGATGATGGCGAGAGCCTCGAACCAGACGAGCCAGAAGATCGAGTTTCCGACGTGATGTCCGAGCCGCCAGGGTCCGAGTCCCGCTCGCAGATCGCGGGCGAGGAAGCTCGCCACGCTGACGAAAAAGAACACGAGCATCGACCGATGCACCCAGCGGGCGACACGATTTTGACGCGGCCCGAACAGGGCGAACGCGACGTGACCGCCGTCGAGCTGCCCGACGGGAAGCAGATTGATCATCGTGACGAACATTCCTACCCAGGCCGCGCTGGCGACGGGCGCGAGCAGGTCCATTCCATCCGGCGCCGACGGCGCAAAGCACCGGTCGAGCCAGCGGACGAGGAGCGATTCGCCGAGGGTGCCCCCGCCGCCGGCCGGCACGATCTGCGCGTGGGAGAGACCCCAGGCGTAGAGCGGCACGGCAAGCACCATCCCCGCGAGCGGACCGGCGGCTCCGATGTCGAGCAGCGCGGCACGGGTCGCAATGCGGGATCGCATGCGGATGACGGCCCCCATCGTTCCGAACGGCGACAGGATGGGAAACGGGATGAAGTAGGGGAGCGAAGCGTCCACCCGGTGAGTGCGAGCCGCGACGAAATGGCCAAACTCGTGGGCGAGCAGGATGGAAAGCAGCGCCGAGGTGAACTGACCGGCGTGGCGCAACGCCACGGGAGTCCGTATCCCGCCCCACACGCTCAATAGAAACGACGTCGCGAACACGCTGACGAGGGTCGCGAGAAACAGCCACGCGTTGGCGCGCCACGCGAGCGGCCGCCCGGACAGGCCCGGGAGCCACGGGGAGACCCCATCACCGGAGGGCATCGCGGAGTGCGGCGGCGAGCCGTTCGAATCGGACGTCAATCCTGGCATCGATGGTCCCCACGTCGGTGTGCAGCAAGAGATCCCCGCGCGCAAGGGCGGAAGCTTCCCGCACCTCGAGAGCGTCGGGATGGATGCCCGCCTCCGTCAGTTGCTCGCGCAGCGGGCTCGCGTCGAGGGGATGAGCTTCGATGACGGCACGACGCGCGCCTCGGGCCTCGGCAAGAACCGCATGCGCCAGCGACGTGATGCGCGCCGCATCCAGGTCGAGCGCCGCGCCCAGCAGCCGCTCGGCAAGCGCAACTGCGAGGGCGATCAGCTGGTCGCGTCCGCTCTCCAGCCGAGCCTGGTGTTCGTGGTGCCGGCGCACCCAGCGAGCGGCCTCCCGGGCGCGCGCCTCGGCTTCGGCCCGCCGGACGGCTTCGGCCGCGGCCTTCGCGGCGTCCTCGGCGGCCCGTGCGACGAGGGCTTCGGCTTCCGCGCGCGCCTGACGAACGATGCGCTCGGCCGTCTCCCGTCCTTCGATCTCTTCGCGCGTCACGCGCGCGCGTCGCTCGCGGCTCACGACCGACGAAAAAAGCGGCGAGCCGCGTACGGCCGCCTCCGCGGGCAGAATTCGCGCACGAGTCCTCACGTCAGCCTCAGCGATTCCAGGGCGGCGATGACGTCGGACAGACCGCCAGCAATGGCCCGGGCTCGCTGCTCTCGCGACGGCAGCTCCAGCGCGTCGAGAAGCGGTTGGGCCCCGGCCGACGCGGGACCCAGAGCGGCGGCGATGGTGCTGCGCGCCTCGCCCAGGAGGGCCGCCATTGCGACAAATGCCGGCTCCCAGCGCGCAGATTCGGACGATGCCCTGGCCACGGCGTTACTTGGGGCATAGCCCGGGTTGGACGACGCGTCGCCGCTGCGGAGCCGACGAGGGGCGCCTCATGGCCGCTCGAGGACCACGACGAGCGATTCCCCGCCGCCGATGCACAGGCTGGCAACACCGCGATTCGCCTTGCGATCCTTCATCGCGTGGACGAGCGTCGTGACGATCCGTGCGCCGGTGGCTCCGATCGGATGGCCCAGCGCGACCGCTCCGCCGCGCACGTTCACGCGCTCCAGATCGAGCCCACAGAGCTTGCTGACCGCCATCGTCACGACCGCGAACGCCTCGTTGATCTCGAAGAGATCGACTCCGGCCTTGTCGATTCCGAGCCGAGCGAGCGTGGAGTCGATCGCCTTGGCCGGGGCCGTGGTGAACCATTCGGGAGCCTGGGCCGCCCCGCCGTAGCCCGCGATTCGCGCGAGCGGCTGGAACCCATGCCGCGCGACGGCCCGCTCGCTTGCGAGCACCAGAGCGCTTGCGCCGTCGTTGATGCTGGATGCGTTCGCTGCCGTGATGGTGCCACTGGTCGAGAAGGCGGGCTTGAGGCTCGCAAACTTCGCCGGATCACCTTTTTTCGGGCCTTCGTCCGCCTGGACCGAAATCGCTTCCCCCTTCTTCTGCGGAACGCTCACGGCCTCGATCTCCGCGTCGAACGCCCCTTCTTTCGCCGCGGCCAGCGCGCGGCGAAAGCTCTCTTTCGAGTACTCGTCTTGCTGCTCCCTCGTGAAGCCGTACTCCGCGGCGCACCGATCGCCGCAGCTGCCCATGTGGACGTTGCCGTACGGGTCCCAAAGCCCGTCGAAGATCATGCCGTCGACGAGCTTGCCGTCGCCCATGCGGTATCCGGTTCGCGCCTTCTCCAGGTAGTACGGGACGTTCGACATCGATTCCATCCCGCCAGCGACGACGACGTCGGCGTCACCGAGAGCGATCGCACGGGCTGCGAAAATGATCGCCTGCATGCCCGAGCCGCACACCTTGTTCACGGTCGTCGCCGGTACGGAGCTCGGGATCGTCCCGTAGATCGCGGCTTGCCGGGCGGGCGCTTGCCCCACTCCGGCCGAGAGCACGTTGCCCATGAACACCTCCTCGACCGCGTCCGGCGCCAGCTTCGCGCGGCTCAGCGCGCCTTTGATGGCCACGGCGCCGAGCTGCGGTGCGCTCAGGGACGCGAGCGATCCCAGGAACGAGCCGATCGGCGTGCGGCAAGCGGAGACGACGTAGACCGGGGGTAGACGTTGGGCGGGCATGACGCATCCTCCGCGTCGTCCTCGACGACGACGCTTCTTTCAAGGGTAGGCACGGTCGAGGACGAGCGCGAGGGCATCGGCACGGCTGAGCGGCTGGCGCGACGGCGGCCTTTACTCGCGGGGGTCGGACGACTAGACACGCACGCCGCAAGAGTCGAGGCACCATGGCCGAAGCGAGCGAGACGAGCAAAAAGAAGAAAAGTCCTGGACCCGGTGGAACCAAACCGGCGACTGCGGCGCCGGCCGGCAGCGCCAAGGCGCGGGATGCCGGGTCAACCGAGGCAACGGATACGAAAAAGGCGAAGGCTTCGAGCGCCGCGAAGGGGGACGCACCGGCCGCGGCCGCGCCCCCAGCCACCACGAAGTTTGCGACGTTCGTTCAAACGCAGAAAATCGACCCCCGCCGGATCCTTTCGACGTCACGCAAGCTCGAGCGGCTGCGCCCCGAAGACCGCACCATCAAGCTGGGCAAGCGAAAGGCCAAGGCGAGCGAGGGAGGCGACGCGGCTGCCAAGGAGACGCGAAAGCCGCGTTCCGGAAGACCGGTCACCCATCGCGCCTTGGCGGCCGCGCTGAAGGGCGGTGAGCTGAGCGGACCGACGAAGACCCGCATTTTGCGGGCCGTCAACCATCTGCTCGATCTCAAGAAACAAGCGCCTGTCGACCTTCGCGCGCTCTTTTGAACGCGACTCGCCTTCACGCCGCCCGTGCGTTCGCCCTGGTGCGCTCTGGGCGCAGCGTCCCGGCTCCTCGAACCCCGAAAAGCCGAAAACTGGGCCAGTTGCCGGCGGTGGCGCAATTTCCGCGTATGCTGGTGTTGGTCGCAGTCGCGGTCGTAGCCCTCTTTGCAGCGGATGTGCGTGACCTCCTCAACCGGTCGCAGGCCAGATAGCCTCCCGAGGGCGCCGGGCCGCGCCGCACGTGAATGACGGCGCTCCGCGTGCACCCAATTTTGAGCCGTGGGTGCAGTTTTGCAATTGGCGGAGCCTTGGTTTCGCGCGCCGGCGCGGGACGGGTGGCTTATGCCTGCCGATGACCTCATTGCTCGAGCGGCGGGTGGGGATGCCACGTCATTCCGACGCCTCTACGAGCGCCACCGGGCGGACGTGGCGCGGCTCGTCTACCGCATGCTGGGGCCCCGAGCCGACCTCGAAGACGTCATTCAGGAGGTCTTCGTTCAGGTCTATCGCAGCCTCCGAGATTTCCGTGGGCAGTCGAAGTTCAGCACCTGGCTGCACCGCGTCACCGTCAACGTGGCGCTGATGCATCGGAGGTCCGCGCGCAGCCGGCCCGTGTTCGCCGACGAGCCGCTGGGCGACATCGTGCGCAGCGAAACCGCGCGCCCGGACGAGGATGCCGAACGACGCGAGCGTGTCCGCGCTTTTGCGCGATTGCTCGATCGGCTGGCGGACAAGAAACGTGCGGTCTTCGTCCTCCACGAGCTCGAGGGATTGCCTCCGAGCGAGATCGCGAGGATTGTGGGTGCTCCCGTGCTTACCGTTCGCACGCGGCTCTTCTATGCGCGTCGCGAGCTCGAGGCGATGCTCGCCGACGAGCCGTCCCTTGCGGGACTCGAGGCCAGTTTCTCGAAGGCACAGGGTGAAGCATGAAGCGACGGCCGCTCGACGAAGTGATTGCCCTCGCGCGGAGGGATTTCGGGGCCGACGCGTCGCGGCGGGCCGACTGGGAGCGGATCGACCATTCGCTCTTCACACGGATCGAAGCGGAGCGCGCGGCCGAGCGCGCCCGGCTCGCGAAACCGCGCGGTCGTCGCTGGGCCTACGTCGGCTCGATCGCGATGGCGGTGGCGGCGTCGTTCGGCATCCTGCTGGGAAAGAGCCACGAACCGCCGTCGGCTCCCCCGGCTCTGGTCCATGCGGATCTTCTGGCGGGGCGGCTGGCCGAGACGCGAGGGGAGGGCTCGGTGCTGCTCAACGGGATCGCCGTGGCGCCGGGAGCATCGGTTCGCCTGGGAGACAGCCTCGAGACCCGCGGGGCGGAAGCGACGATCATTCGCGAAGGCGCGGCCAGCATCGTGGTCGAGCAGAACTCGCGACTGCAGGTGCGCCAGGTCAGCGGCACGCTGATCCTCGCGCTCGAACGAGGAGCGGTGCAAGCGCGCGTGACGCCGATCGCCGCGGGTGAGGCGTTCGCCGTCGACGTGGCGGATACTCGGATTGCGGTGCACGGAACCGTCTTGCGGGTCACACGGGCGGGCGACCATGCGGCCGTCGACCTGGCGGAGGGAGTGGTGTCCGTCGGGCCCGCCCCCCGCGTCGGCCCGCTCCTCGGTTCGCTCGTGACCGCTCCCGCCCACGTCGAGTTCTCCGTTGCCGACGCGCTCAAGACGCTGAGTGTCACGCACGACCCGACCCGGGTGAGACCGATTCCGTTGTCCTCCTCCGCGAGCGCGTTGACTGCGCCGCGACCGGACGAGCCCGAGAAGTTTCGTGCGAGGTCCGAACCGAGCGCTCCGCGGTCAGCGCCTTCCCTGGGGTCCCCGATGCCGCCCAGTCACGTGGACGCCCGCTCTGCGTCGTCGACCCCGCAGCCCGCGGGCAACGCCGAGGTCGGCGGCAGCGATTCGGTCGAGGCCGCCGTGATCGCCTGTATGCGCGAAAGGCCCCGCGCCGAAAACGTGACCGTCGTGGTCAATACGACGCTCTACCTCGACGTCGGAGACGACGGCGCAGTGCGCACGGCACGGTTCGACCCCCCGGTGATGCCCGACGTCAACGGCTGCGCCGCCTCCGCCATCTACAAGATGCACTTCCCTCGTTCCGGCGCCCTCGCCATCCCGATCGAATTCAAGAACTGAAACACGCGCTCGCGTTTCCGCTCGGGGAGCCTCAACCCTTCGAGAGCTCGGTGATGGCGAACGTCTCGCGCGCGCCCAGAAGACCGAACTGAATCCCCATTCCGTCGCCTCGAGTCCAGCGCACGACGCCGGGAATCGCCAGCGGCCCGCGGTGCCCGCGAACACGAAAATAGACGATCACTTCCGTGGAGAACCCCGGCGGCGCCGCCGACCGAACGAACATGCCGCCGAGCGATACATCCGTCGCGCGGCCGACCCGGCGTTCTTTGGACCCCTTGATCTCGAATTCGACCTCGATATCGACCTGGGTGCGCTGGTGTTGACGGAGCTCGACCAAAATATCCTCTCTTCGCTTTATCGCCTCTTCGCCCCGCATACGGATGATACCATCGAGCTTCGTGCGTGAGGGGTCGTCCAGAGCAGCTCTGCGACGCGAGCTGCGCGATGCGATGTGGCTGGCACTCGTACCGATCGCGGTCGCGGCGACACTCGGCGTCCTTCTCCTTCCCAGGCAGGCGCTGCCGGACGGAGTGCCACTGCCCGTGCCGGACGGCCGCGGCTTGACCCGCGCCGCCGCGCACGACCATGAGCTTGCGGAGCAGGCGCGACGCCAGTTGCTGCCGCCGACCGTTCGAGCGCTGGGGTCGGCGCTGCGCACGTTCCACATGCTCGAGGCCGGAGCGCCGGCGGGCAAGGACACCCTGTCTCAGGCGCACGCCGCGCTCGACGCGACCGCCGCAACCGCGCTTCGAGAAGGCGACGACGCCATGCTTCGACTGCGCGCCGTGCAGCTCGAGTCCTTCCTCGCCGAGGTCGACCGCTTCGAGCAAACGGGGGTCCAGTCCTCGGAGCTCGCGTCGATTGCGGGAAATTTCGTGGCTGCCATGCAGGCCGAGGGCTGGTGCGACGGGCATTCGCTCGTGGCTTCCGACGGCGCGCTTCGAGCGATGTTCAAAGAAATGTGGAATCGCCTTCTCGGTCTCGAGAAGAGCCTTGCATTCGCAGTTCCGCTCGACGAGGAGCGCGCGCTCTACGCCCTCTACCTGTCCCGACCCCATCCAGCGGCTTCGGCGCGAGCCGCCCTCGATGCGGCCCGGCGCGGAGCCGCCGACGCGCGCGCGTGCGAGGCGGTCGACGAAGCCGAGCGCATCGCGATTGAAACCTGGCGCATCGATCGAATCGCGCGCCTGTCCGCCATCGATTCCTCGTATCCGGCCATGTACGCACGGGGCGTCGCAAACCTCAGGCGGGGAGAGTACGTCCACGCCGCCGAAGACTTGACGGCGTGGCTGCACGATCATCCCGACGGGGCCCTCGCCCTCCGCGCGCGCGCCTACTTGCGCGCCGCCGTCCTCGCCACGCAGGAGTGAGGGCCGCGACGTGCGCGCGCTCCTCGTCGACGATGATCGCGAGCTGGCCCGCCTGCTGCGCGACTACCTCGAGCCGCACGGCGTGTCGATCGATCACGCCGAGGACGGTCCGGGCGCCTTCGAACGCCTCTCCCAGGCGCCCTTGCCTTACGACATCGTCCTGCTCGACGTGATGTTGCCCGGCATGAACGGATTCGAAGTGTGCCGCGGCATCCGCGACCGCCTCGACGTGCCCATCGTCATGTTGACCGCCCGCGGCGACGACACCGACCGTGTCGCTGGACTCGAGATCGGGGCGGACGACTACGTGCCGAAGCCGTTCAATCCACGCGAGCTGCTCGCCCGGATGCGCGCCGTCCTGCGCCGGGCGCGTCCCCAGCACTCGCCCTCGGAACGCATCGAGGTCGGAGACCTGGTCATCGACGTTCCCGCGCACACGGCGTCCCTGGCCGGCGAGAAGCTGCCGCTGACGTCGTTCGAGCTGCGTGTGCTCGTCGCGCTGGCCCGCCACGCAGGCGAGACCGTGACGCGCGAGGCTCTCGCTCGCGCGGTCCTGTCGACGGGCGAGGTCTACGACCCCAGTGTCGATCGCTCTCTCGACGTGCACGTCTCGCATCTGAGGCACAAGCTCGGAGATCGCGGGCGCGAGCCGCGGCGCATTCGCACGGTCCGAGGAGTGGGCTACGTCCTGGTCAAGCCGCCCCGGCCGCGCGACGACAAGACTCGACCCTGAGCTGGAGCTCGAGACAAACTGGGAGCATGCGCGGCCCTCGTACCCTTCGCTCGCGACTGTTCGGGTGGTTCGTGGGTGCCATCCTCCTGGCGGTTTCGACCAGCGCTCTCGTCGCCTCCAACGCGCGACCGGAATCCCTCGTGGGTGCAGATGCCGCCGCGCGCAACGTCGCGGAGCGCCTGGCCCTCGGGTGGGACGACCCCGAGGCAACGCGCGCCTACGTCGCCGAGGTGCGCGACGTCACGGGATTCGACGTCCACCTGGTCCGCGATCCGCGGCGGCTGGGCGGCCGCGTTCGGCGGCTGGCGGATCGGGGCGGCGCGATCGTTCCGGAGGGCGCGCATCGTTTCGTCATCCCGGTGGTGCGCAACGCGACGTTGATCGGAGGCCTCGACGTCGAGGGCTTCGGCGTCCGCGATGTGGCACCGGGGTGGTGGCGCGTCGCTCTGGCGCTGTCGATCGTCCTCGCCGTGCTGTCCGTGATGGCGGGCGCAGTCGCCAACCAGCTCGCGCGACCGCTCGAGCGCCTCGCCCGGGCAGCCGACCACGTCGGCGCCGGCGACATCGCGTTTCGCACGGACGTCGGGGATCCGCGGCATCGCTGGGTGGCGCGCGAGGTGCTCGACGTGGCCGTCAGCTTCAATCGGATGGCCGACAAGGTCGAGGCGATGGTGCGGGGTCAGCGCGAGCTTCTCGGGGCCATCAGTCACGAGATCCGATCGCCGCTCGGGCGTGCCCGCATCGCGCTCGAGATCACGCGCGACCGTCTGCCTTCGGGAGACGACACGCAGGCTCCGCTGGCCGCACTCGACGACCTGGAGAAAGAGCTCACGATCGTCGATTCGATCCTGCGCGATCTTCTCGATCTGACCCGCTCCGGGCTGGCCGATCTGCGCAAGGAAACCCGCCCGCTCGCGCCGTGGCTGCGCGAGCGCGTGGCCGACGAGCCCTCACCGCCCCCCATCACCCTGCACGTCGCTCCGGACGCGGCCCTTGTCGCGGTAGGCTTCGACCCGGGATTGCTCGGCAGAGCCGTCCACAACCTGCTGGTCAATGCCCGCGCCCATGGCCACCCTCCGGACGCGCCGATCGAAGTGAGCTTGACGGTACAGGGCTCCTTCGTGCGCATCACGGTCCGCGACCGCGGCCACGGCTTCGCCGACGACTTCATCGCTCGAGCCTTCGAGCCCTTCGTCCGCGACGACGCCGCTCGCACGAGACCTTCCACCGGAGCCGGCTACGGCCTCGGGCTGTCCATCGTGCGACGCATCGTCGAGGCGCACGGAGGCCGAGTATTCGCGCGCAACACGCAGAGCCCATCGAGCACCGAGAGCGCGCCCGGTGCCGGGCGAGGCGCGGAGGTAGGCTTCGAGTTGCCTGCATCCTCGGCGGGTCGCTAGCCTTCCTGGAAGCATCGATGCTCGCATGGTTCAGGGCGCTGGCCTGGCTCGCCGTGATCACCGGCGCCGTGATGCTCGTCCTTTACGTCTTCGCGTTCGACGTCTGGCGCGTGCCCGGCGACGATCCCCTCCTCAGCGCCGCCATCCAGCCGACGCTCGGCGCCGGAGACCTGGTCCTCGTCACGCGCCACGCGACCGTCGCTCGCGGGAACCTGCTGCGATGCGCCGATCCGCAGGCGCCGGGGCGATTCGTGGTCGCACGCGCCATCGCCGCTCCCGGCGAGCGGATCACGATCGAAAACGACGTGGTGAGCATCGACGGCCGGCGGCTGCCCAGCCCGCGCGCCTGCGAGGAGCGCTCGACCACCGTGACCGATCCCGGCACCAACGAGGACGTCGTGCTGCCCTGCGCGATCGAGGACTTCGGAGACATCACGTTCGGCACGTTGCGGCTGCCTGCGCATCCCCGCCCCCCGACGACCGCCGTCGTCGAGGAGGGCAAATGGTTTCTCGTCAGCGATGACCGGCACGTGCATCTCGACTCGCGCGATTACGGTCAGCTCGACCCCGCCGCATGCCAGCACGTCGTGCTCCGGATCGTCGGAGCCAAGGGCTTCTTGGACGCACGGACGCGGCTGACGATCGTCTGGTAGGCGGCCGCGGCGGCCGAGATGCACGCAGGGCGGCGCGGGATTCCCGCCGCGCCAGACCCGGGCGGCAGTAATGCCGTTTTTTGATACCCTGGCATCCGAAGATGTCTTTCGACATCGGCGTCGTTTGCGGCCGTTGCGACCGCTACAGCCCGATCGGCACGGCAGCATGCACCTGCGGCCACGCGCTCGATCTGGGCTCCGCCGGCCCCGAGGCCGCGGCCCTCGACGTCGTCTCGCCCGAAGCTCCTCCCTCGTCGGTCTTTGCGGCCGATGACCTGAGGCCGCGGCGCGCCGTTCATGCCGCTCGGGGAGCCCTCCCGGTGGGTGGTGACCGCCCGCTCGAATCGGGGTTATCTTCGTCCCGCGCATTCGAAGCGCAGGCGCCGGTGGAACGACGCGGCCCGCCCGGACCGTCTCTGGAGGAGCTGATGGATCAGGCCAAGAATTACGTCTGCAGGTCGTGCTCGACGCCGGTCCCGTTGGGCCACAAGTTCTGCGGGCGCTGCGGTGCCGCCATTCCTCCGGACATCGCCAACGCGCGAACGCAGTACTTCGGTCAGCTCCAGATGCCGGGCAAGGCCAAGCTCATCTTGATCCGCGGCGACGGAGTCGAAGGGCTCAGTTATCAGCTCAATGCCGAGCAGCACATCGTCGGGCGCAACGGCCAGCTCGTGTTCCCGGACGATCCCTTCGTCTCCCCGCGCCACGCCAATCTGTTCTATCGAGGCGGACGGCTCGTGGTGCGCGACGAGGGGTCGACGAACGGCGTGTTCTTTCGCGTTCGAGGCACAGTGGACATCTCGCCCGGGGACACCTTCCTCGCCGGCGAGCAACTCTTTCGCGTCGAAGGATCGCCGCGTCCGAACGACGGGCCGGCGCCCGACGGCACGTACTTCTATTCGTCGCCAAAGCATCAGGCGAGCTTCAAGGTCGTCCAGTTCCTCCAGGGCGGCGCGGCGGGCATGGCCGTCTGCGCGCGCGCGAACGGCGTCCAGATCGGACGCGAAGGCAGCGACCTCAACTTTCCGGGCGACCTCTACATGAGCGCCACCCACTGCAAGCTCGAGAACGGAGCCCGGCTGACCCTGACGGACTTGAACAGCCGCAACGGGACGTACCTGCGGCTCAAGGCGGACAAGGAGCTGTCGCACGGCGACTATCTGTTCATCGGTCGCAAGCTCCTGCGGGTGGAGATCATCGCGAACTGACGCGAACGCCCTGCGGCGTGCTCGCGCTGCGGCGTGCTCCTCCGCAGCCGGCATCCCGGGCCGGCGGAGCAAGACCAGTCATGCCCAATCGACTCGCTCTGGAAGCCTCCCCGTACCTGCGCCAGCACGCCGAAAACCCCGTCGATTGGTATCCCTGGGGACCGGAGGCGCTCGAGAGGGCCACGCGTGAGGATCGGCCGATCCTGCTCAGCATCGGCTACTCCGCGTGCCACTGGTGCCACGTGATGGCCCACGAGTCGTTCGAGAGCCCCACGATTGCCGACCTCATGAACTCCTGGTTCGTGAACATCAAGGTCGACCGCGAGGAGCGGCCGGATCTCGATCACGTCTACCAGCTCGTCGTCCAGCTCATGGGCGCAAGCGGCGGATGGCCACTGACCGTCTTCCTGACTCCGGACCAGAAGCCGTTCTTCGGTGGAACCTACTTTCCCCCCGTGGACCGATACGGCATGTCGGGCTTTCCCAAGGTGCTGCAGGCCGTGTGGGAGGCATATCGCATGCGGCGCGACAAGGTCGACACCCAGGCGAGCGAAATCGCCCGGGCCATCGCCCAGGTCGCTTCGGCCGACAGGGATGGGGCGGCTGCGGCGAGTTCGCCCCGGAGCGTCGAGCAGGCGCTTTCGCCACAAGGCGTCGAGCGGGCGATGGCCAAGGTCCTGGCTCGGTTCGACGACGAGCACGGAGGCTTTGGACGGCGCCCGAAGTTCCCGAACAGCATGGCGCTCGATCTGCTCTTGCGGGCCGGCGACCTCGGCCGGGTTCGACAGGCGCTCGATGCGATGCGCGCTGGCGGCATCTGGGATCAGCTCGGAGGCGGATTTCATCGGTATTCCACGGACGAGCGGTGGCTCGTCCCCCACTTCGAAAAGATGCTCTACGACAACGCCCAGCTCCTGAGGCTCTACGCCGATGCCTGGCGCGCGACCGGCGAGCCGCGTTACGAGCGCACGGCGCACGAGATTGCCGACTACGTCGCCCGCGAGATGACCTCGCCGCAGGGGGGATTTTTCGCCACGCAGGACGCCGACAGCGAGGGCGAGGAGGGAAAGTTCTTCGTCTGGACGCCGGCCGAAGTCGAGGCCGCGTGCGCCGGCGACGAGCGCGCGATCGGAGTCGCACGGATCGTCTTCGACATCACCGACGGCGGAAACTTCGAGCGAAGCGGCGCCACGGTTCTCTCGCTCGGCACTCCGGTGGCCGCCGCCGCCGGGGCGCTCGGACTGAGCCCCGAAGAAGGCGAGCAGGCGTTCGCCCGCGCCCGATCGGCCATGTTCGCGGCGCGCGAACAACGCGTTCATCCCTTTCGTGACGAGAAGATCCTCGCGAGCTCTAACGGCCTGCTCATCGGCGCGCTCGCCACCGCGGGCGCCGCCCTCGGTCAGGCCACGATGCTCCAGGCCGCGACCCGCGCGCTGTCCTTCGTCGAGCGCGCGCTGGTCGTGCACGAAAGTACGGGCGCCGCCCGTGTGCTTCGACACTCGAAAGACGGCGTCGTCAAGGGTCCCGGCTTTCTCGATGACCAGGCGTTCGTCGCGAACGCCGCCGTCGATCTCTACGAGGCGACCGGCGAGGCGCACTGGGTTCGCCTCGCCCGCGCGATCGCCGAATCGATGCTCCGGCACCACTACGACGAGGCCGGCGCGGGCTTCTTCTTCACCGCGGACGACGGCGAGAAGATCCTGGTTCGACCGAAGGATGCATTCGATCACGCCACGCCGAGCGGGGTCGCCATGGCGTGCCAGCTGCTGCTACGCCTCGGCGCACTCGTCGACGCCCGGTACATCGATATCGCCACGCGCGTCGTCGAGAAGCTCGCCCCGGCGGCGTTCGACAGTCCGCTCGGCATGAGCGTCACGGTCGCGCTCGTCGACCGAATCGTTCGCGGTTCGGTGGACGTCGTGCTGGTCGGCCCGAGGCAAAGCGCCGCGACCCAGGCGCTCGCGCAGGCAGTGCATCGCACCTATGTACGCGACCGCGTGCTCGCGTGGGCCGATCCCTCCGATCCGGCGGCCCTCGAAGCGTGCTCGGCCCTCGCGCAGGACAAGCCTGCGGCTTCGAGCCCCGTCGCCTACGTCTGTCGAGGCCGGAGCTGTTCGGCTCCCCTCGGGGATCCCGAGCAGCTCGCGCAGTGGCTCCGGGACGCTTAGTCCACCGTCGGGAGCACGAGTCGGCAGGTGGCCGCGCCGATCGTTGCCATGCCTGGGACTCGACGCCGCGGGCGCCGCCTACTCGACGCCGCGGGCGCCGCCTACTCGACGCCGTGCCGCTCCCGGGAGCCCCGCACACTGCGGTGGACGCGAGGAGGCCGAGACGACGGCGGCGCGGACCTGCCGACGTCCCCCGCGCTCGAGCGAAGCCGGTTCGCCGCTTCGACGCTCTGTCCGGAAGCGAGAAGCTTCGCCTCCAGTACGTCGATCGCCGAGTTGATCAGGTCCGTGCGAGCGAATCGTCCAACCCGGCCCGCCGCCAGGCGCGGCAGAACGGCCACGATGCGCCGGACCCCGTCAGCGATGCGCCGCGGCACGGCCACCCGCTCGATCACGGGCTCGAGAAACTCGAAAATGGTCCGCACCTTGTCTCGTTCCCCCTCGCACGCCTCGTCGAGCGGTTCCTTGAGCAGCAGCGTCCAGAGCACGACGTCGTCGAGGGGCCGACCGCGCGCGTGGGTCATCGCGTCGACGGCGTCCATCGTGCGGAAGAACCGCTGCGCGCCGCCCGCGGTCGCTTCCTCGTCGTCGAGAAACGCCGCGAGCTCGGGCAGGATCACCGAGAGCGTTCCCGTCTCCCAGAGTAGCCACATGGATCGATGCGCCGCCCCGCCCCGCAGCAGTCGCAGGATCTCCTCGAAGAGCCTGGGCCGCGCGGCCTTCGCCAGATCCTCGCGCGTTGCGACCATCGCGTCGTACACGTCGGGCGCGATCCCCAGGTCGAGCCGGGCGGCGAACTTCACCGCTCGCAGTATCCGGATCGGATCCTCGCGAAAGCGGACGGTCGGATCCCCGATGGTGTGGATCGCGCGCCGCCGGATGTCTTGCATTCCTCCGCACCAGTCGAGAACGTGGTGCCGATCGAGGTCGTAAAACAGCGCGTTGATGGTGAAGTCCCGCCGCAGTGCATCCTCGTGCGCCTCGCCGAAGACGTTGTCGCTGCGGATGAGGAGATCGTCGAAAACCTCGCTCGACTCGTCCTCGGGCGGCTCGACGGCCGGGTTGCGCCGGAACGTCGCGACCTCGATGACCTTGGCTCCTCCGAACAGGATGTGCGCCAGGCGGAAGCGGCGACCGATGATCCGGCAGTTGCGGAACAGCGCGCGGACGTCTTCCGGCCGGGCGCTCGTGGCGACATCGAAATCCTTGGGCTTGCCCCCGAGAAGCAGATCTCGAACGCAGCCCCCCACCAAGTACGCCTGAAATCCGGCGCGCTCGAGCCGCCGTACGACCTTGGACGCGTCCGGATCGATCCGGTCGTCGTCGAAGACGACGTCGTGGCGAACGAGCCCCGTTCCCGCGTGCCGCTCCAGCGGATCGCGACGGCGGCGCGACTCGCGGACGGGAAGCTCGACTGCGTCCTCGACCGTGAATGACGGGAGGTCAGGCGGAGCGGGCAGATGGTCGTCGGGCGGCGGCATAAGGCTCGTGTCTTGAGCCCTCGAAAGGACGCGAAATCTCGAGAACTCTAACACGCCAATCGGGCGCGCTCCAGAAGGAACCTCTGGGCAGCGCAGGCGCTTTCGCCGGGATGCGTTGACGCCGGGATCCCGGTGGTTAGGTTGCCCATCGGCCTGGCTGATCGCGGAAGCGCAAGGAAGCACGCGATTCACGGCGGCCGGCCAGGGACCCTCCGCACTTGGGATGGTTTTTGCGGCTTCGGAGACCGCGAGCAATGCGACCGATTCCAAAGCCCGAGCCGAAATGCGCCAAGCGCGGCTGTAACGCAAAGAGTTTATAGACTGGGAGGCAACCGACGATGGGCAAGATTATTGGTATCGACCTCGGCACGACCAACAGCGTCGTGGCGATCATGGAAGGGCGCGAGCCCAAGGTGATCGTCAACGAGGAGGGGTCTCGCACCACGCCGAGCGTGGT
>Ga0187782_10000187_pt1 | contig 38047 bp, 20 predicted proteins | sample 0715_SJ02_MP15_2_FD_132454 | JGI IMG/M metagenome (GOLD analysis project Ga0187782, IMG submission 132454) | Tropical peat soil microbial communities from peatlands in Department of Meta, Colombia - 0715_SJ02_MP15_20_MG | ecosystem: Environmental > Terrestrial > Soil > Wetlands > Peat | place... | reverse complement strand
CATGAAGGCCAGGCGCTCTTGCGGATAGTCGGGATCGAGCGGCAGATAGGCCCCGCCGGCCTTCAAGATGGCGAGCAGGCCGACGACCATCTCCAGCGAGCGCTCGACGCAGAGGCCGACGAGGACGTCCGGCCCGACGCCGCGCCTCTGCAGCGCATGCGCGAGCCGGTTCGCCCGCGCGTTCAGCTCGCCGTAGCTCAGGCTTCGGCCCTGATCAACGACGGCCGCAGCCAAGGGCGCGCGCCCCGCCTGCGCCTCGAACAGCTCATGCGCCCGCGCCGCGCGCGCATAGCCGTGCGCCGTCTCGTTCCACGCGACCAGCTGCTGACGCTGCTCGTCGGGGCTCAGCAGATCCAGTCTGCTCAGACGGCTTTGCGGATTGGCGACGATCGCTTCCAGCAGCGCGCGATAGTGACTCGCCATTCGCTCGATCGTGGACGCGTCGAAAAGCGCCGTCGCATATTCGATCGACGCGGCGATATCCTCGGATCCTTCCGTCAGCTCGAGCGACAGATCGAATTTCGCGCTGCGACTCTGGTCTCCGAGGTCAAAGGCTTCGATGCGCGCTTGCGGCAGCGAGAGCTCCCGCAGCGGAACGCTCTGCAGATTGAACCAGACCTGAAACAGCGGACTGCGGCTCATGTCGCGCTCAGGCTGGAGCTCCTCGACAAGGCGCTCGAAGGGCAGGTCCTGATGCGCCTGCATGCCGAGCGACGCCTCCCGCACGCGTCCCAAGAAGGTGTGGAAGCTCGGGTCGCCGGACAGATCGCCGCGCAGAACGAGCGTGTTCAGAAAGAAACCGATAAGACCCTCAAGCTCCACGCGCCGGCGGTTCACGACCGGCGTTCCGACGCAGATGTCCGTCTGGCCGCTGTAGCGCGACAGCAGAACCTGGAACGCTGCGAGGAGCGTCATGAACAGAGTGGCATTGGCCTCGCGGCTCAATTCTCGCAGTCGCCGCGTGATTTCCTTCGACACGACGAAGCTGAGGCTCGCGCCCGCAAAGCCGCGGATTTTTGGGCGCGGGCGATCGGTCGGCAGCTCCAGCGCCGCGGGCGCGCCGGAAAGCGCCTGTCGCCAATGCGCGAGCAGACGTTCCAGCTCCGCGCCTTGCAGGCGCTCTCGCTGCCAGGCGGCGTAGTCCGCATATTGGATCGAAAGCTCGGGCAGCGGAGACGGCGCGCTTTGCGCGAAGGCAGCGTAGAGGGCCGAAAACTCCTTGATCAGAATATCCGTGGACCAACCGTCCCAAACAATGTGATGCGCGGTGAAGGCTGCGACATGCTCTCGCTCGCCGGTCGCAGCGCGCGTCCCAAGATCAATGAACAGAACCCGAAGCAGCGGACCGCGCGACAGATCGAACGGTCGGCGCGTCTCTTCGGCGGCAAGTCGCTGCGCGCGCGGCTCGCGCTCGCCTTCGGCAAGCCCGCTCAAATCCACGACCGGCGCCGCGAGATCGAGTCGCGGCAGGATCTCCTGCCGCGCTTCGCCGGCGCGCAGGACGAAGCGGGTCCGCAGCGCCTCGTGGCGCCGCACGATCTCGCCGAGCGCGAATTTCGCCGCGTCGAGATCGAAGCGGCCAAGGATCCGGAGCGAGACCGGAACGTTGTAAGAAATGTCTCCGGGCGACAGGCGATCCAGGAACCAGACGCGCTGCTGCGCGAAGGAGAGCGGCGAGACGTCGCCGCGCGGGAGGCGCGGTATCCGTGTCGCGGCGCCGGTTGCGACAGCGTCTTCGGCAAACATCGCGCGCGCGAAACCCGTGATGGTCGGATGTTCGAACAGCGCCCGCAAGGGCGGCTCGCGATCGAAGGCGCGCGCGATGCGCGACATCGCCTGCACGGCGAGCAGCGAATGCCCGCCGAGCTCGAAGAAATTGTCTTCGGCGCCGACGCGCGCGACGCCCAAGACCTCCGCCCATATTTCGCACAGCCTCTCTTCGACCGCGTCGTGCGGCGCGACGAAGGCCTGCGCGGATTGCGACCCGGCGTCAGGAGCCGGCAGCGCCTTGCGGTCGATCTTGCCGTTCGGCGTCAGCGGCATCGAGTCGAGGATCACGAAGGCCGCAGGAACCATGTAGTCCGGCAGAAGCTGCGAGAGCGCCGCGCGCAGCCCCGTCGCGCTCGTCTCATGCCCGGCCAGCGTCGTCACATAGGCCACGAGGCGCCGGCCCGACGGGCCGTCCGACCGCACGACGACGAGCGCCTCCCGCACTTCAGGCAGGCGCGACAGCGCCGCCTCGATCTCGCCGGGCTCGATGCGGAAGCCGCGGATCTTCACCTGATGGTCGATGCGGCCAAGATATTCGATCACGCCGTCGTCCCGGCGCCGACCCAGATCGCCCGTGCGATAGAGACGGGCGCCCGGCGGGCCGAAGGGATCCGGAACGAAGGCCTCAGCCGTGAGCTCGGGCCGGTTCAGGTAGCCGCGCCCGACCTGGAGTCCTGCGACGCAGATCTCCCCTGCGACGCCCACGGGCGCGAGCGCCAGGTTGCGATCGAGGACGTGGAGCTGCGTGTTTTCGACCGGGCGTCCGATCGGAACGCTCGGCTCGTCGCCCTGCGGCGGCTCCAGGATCGCGTGGTAGGCGACGTCATCCGAACATTCCGCCGGGCCATAGGCGTTAAGCAGCCGCACCTGCGGGTGACGCGCCATGAACCGCCGACCGAGCTCCGCCGGGAAGGCCTCGCCGGAGGGCAGGAGCCAGCGCAGCGTCGGCAGGTCTGACCCGGCCTCCGAGACGTCGAGAATCGCCCGGATCATCGAAGGAACGATCTCGAGGATGGTCACACCGCGCGCGGTCAATTCCGCCGGCAGGCGGCGCGGATCCTGGGAGATGGCGTCTGGAAAGATCTCCACGCGCGCCCCGAGCGTGAGCGCCTCCAGGAACTGCCAGACCGAAATGTCGAAGCATTGCGAGGCGGTCTGCGCGATCACGTCGCGCTCGGCGAGCCCCAGCGCCGGAACCTTGGTGGCAAGATTGTTGAACATCCCGCGATGCTCGACCATCACGCCCTTAGGCTGACCCGTGGACCCGGAGGTGAAGATCGCGACGGCGAGATTTTGAGGACCGTGACGCCGCGGCGGCCTGTCAGTTCTTGTCTCGCCGGATTGGAGCGCAGCGAGATCGAGACAGCGCGCCGCAAGCTCGGGGTTCGCATCGAGGATCGCTTGCGCGCGGACGCTCAAGCGAGGCCCGGCGAGCACCAGCGCCGCCTGCGACTCCTTGAGCACTTGGACGACGCGCCAGTCAGGATAGGCGGGCTCGAGCGGCATATAGGCGCCGCCGGCTTTGAAGATCGCGAGCACGGCGACGAGGAAGTCGAGCCCGCGCTCGTCGAAGAGGCCGACGACTTGATCGGGTCCCACGCCCTGCCCGATCAGCGCATGCGCGAGGCGGTTGGCGCGCACGTCGAGCGCGGCGTAGCTCAGCGCGCGCCCGTCGCAGCGCGCTGCGACCGCCTCGGGGACGCGCAACGCCTGGGCCTCGAACCGCGCAAGAAAATCCCGCGGCTCCCCGAAGTCGCGCGCCGTCCGGTTCCACTCGACGAGCAGCCTGTGGCGCTCGCCCTCCGGCAGCGCGTCCAGCGATCGCAAGGGCCTCTGCGGCGTCGTCTCCAACGCCGTCGCCAAAGCCTCGAGCGCGTTGCGCATAAAGGCGCAGACGCGCTGGGGATCAATGCGCTCCGGCGTAAAGGCGGTAAGCTGGAACGCTTGGCCGAAGTCGTCGACCGAGATCTCGAAGGGATAGTTGGTGCGCTCCTGCTCATAGACCGTCTCGATCCCAGTCGAAGTCGAGGGCGCGGACTCGAGCGGCGAGTGGCGATAATTGAGCAGGGCCGAGAACAGCGGCATGGGCGCCTGGACGCCGCTGCAACGCTGCGCCAGAGCGAGCGACGCATGCTCATGCGCGAGCAGCTCGGTGAGCCGTGCATGCGTCTCGCGCACGCTCGCCGCCACGCTCGTCTCATCAAGACGCAGGCGTAGCGGCAGCGTGTTGATGAAGATCCCGACCGCGCGAGCTGCGTGGTCCAGGCCCTGCATGCGCCCGAACAGGACCGTGCCGAACACCACCTCGTCGCGTCCCGAGACGCGACCGAGGACGAGCGCGAAGGCGGCGTGGAACAGGCTCGCGGCGCTCACCCCGAGCGTCCGCGCCTGCAGCCGCAGCCGTGCGCACAAGGCAGGGTCGAGCGCGAGAGACGCCTCGCAGACGTCGGAGCCGTCGCCTTGGACGTCAAGCAGCCCGAAGGGCGCCGTCGGCTCCTCGACGTCGCCGAGCGCGGCGCGGAAATAAGCCTCCTGCGCCGCGCGATCAGACGAAAGCCGCGCCTGCGCCACGAAATTGCGAAACGGCGGCGGCGCGAAGTCCTGCCCCTCGTCGTCGTCGACGCGAAAGCGCGTCGCCTCCTTCAGGACGATTTCGAGCGTCGTATGGTCAAGCGCCAGATGATGCGCCAAGATGTGCAGCAGCCAGCGCTGCTTCTCTGCGTCAAAGGCTGCGCGAGCCCGAAGCAGCGGCGCGCGCCGCACGTCGAGGCGATGGCTTTTTGGTCCGAAGCGCGCCCGCAGCGCCGCGAGCGCATCCTCGCAGCCGTCGAGCGCAACTTCCTCCACGACGAAGGGCGCCTCGCGCCAAACGACTTGCACGGGCTCCGGGAGGCCCTCCCAAAGGACCGCCGTGCGGAGAATATCGTGTCGCGTCACGACGCGTCTGAGCGTCGCGACAAAGGCGTCGAGGCGCTCCCGCGAGGCGCAGGCGACAACGGTTTCACTCACATAAGGATCGACGCCTTCACTGAGCAGGTGATGGAAGAGCATTCCTTCCTGGAGCGGCGCGAGCGGATAGATGTCCTGGACATTCGCCGCCCCGCTGGGAACGCTCGCCACGATGCGGTCGGTCTCCGCCTGCGACAGGCGCACGAGCGTCAGCATCTCCGGCGTGATCGCCATGCAGCCGTCGGGAATCAGGTTCGGCGGGACGGCGATCTCGGCGGCGCCCCCTAGCGCGCCCGCGAGACCTTCCGGCGTCGGATGCAGGAACAGCGCGCGCACGTCGCTCGAAAATCCGGCCTTGCGCAAACGGTCGACGAGCGTGACCGCGACCAGCGAGTGTCCGCCGAGCTCGAAGAAATTATCCTCGACGCCGACGCGCTCCAGGCGCAGGACCTCTGCGAAGACGCGACAGAGCGCCTCCTCGCGAGCATCGCGCGGCGCGACGTAGCGATGCGCGGCGCGCCGGGCGGGATCCGGCTCGGGCAGCGCCTTGCGATCCACCTTGCCGCTCGCCGTCAGCGGCAGCGCCTTGAGGATCACGAAAGCCGCGGGAACCATGTAGTCCGGGAGCTCGCGCGACAGCGCCGAGCGCAACGCAGCGGCGTCTGGCGCGCAGCCTTCGCGCGCCGTCACATAGGCGACGAGCCGCCTGCCGAACGCGCCGTCCTCGCGCGCGACGACAGCCGCCTCGCGAACAGCCGGCTGACGCGCGAGCGCCGCCTCGATCTCGCCGGGCTCGATCCGGAAGCCCCGGATCTTCAGCTGATGATCGGCGCGGCCCAGGAACTCGATGTTTCCGTTCGCGCGATAGCGCGCCAGATCCCCCGTGCGATAGAGACGCTCGCCCGCTGCGCCGAAGGGGTTTGGCGCGAAGCGCTCCGCCGTGAGATCTGGCCGGTTCAGATAACCGCGCGCGAGGCCCGCCCCCCCGACGTAAAGCTCTCCGGGCGCCCCGATCGGCACGGGGGAGAGGCTCGCGTCGAGCAGATAGACCGCGGCGTTCCAGATTGGCCGGCCGATCGGCGGGCTCTCGCCCGCGACGACAGGCTCGCTCATCGTCGCGCAGACCGTGGTCTCCGTCGGGCCATATGCGTTGATCAGCCGGCGACCTTCGGCCCACGGGCGCAAAACGTCGGCAGACCCGCTCTCGCCCGCGACGACCAGGCACTGCAACGTGAGTTCGGGAGAAGGAGCCAGCGTCGCGAGCACGACCGGCGGCAGCGTGGCGTGCGTGACTTTCTCCCGGATCAGCAGACCGAGCAGCTCCTCGCCCGTTCGCTCATGCGATTCGGGCAGCACCAGGCAGGCGCCAACGAGGAACGCCGTCACGAATTCCGAAACCGAGGCGTCGAAATTGATTGGCGCATATTGAAGCACGCGGCTCTGCGGGCCGATGCCGAAGCGCTCCGCCTGTGCGCCCGCGAGATTGGCCAAGCCGCCATGACTCACGGCGACGCCCTTGGGCCTCCCGGTCGAGCCCGACGTGTAGATGACATAGGCGAGGTTTTGTTCACTCGTGATGCGCGCCGGATCCCCAAGCGCTCGGCGCGCGTCCCGATCCGCATCGAGCCGCAGCGTTGGCGCACCCTGAGGGGCGAGCCCTTGCGTCGCCGCATGCGTGAGAATGAGCGCAGGCCGGGCGTCCGCGACCATGTAGGCCAGGCGCTCGGCAGGGTATGTCGGATCGAGCGGCAGATAGGCGCCGCCCGCTTTTGAAACGCCGAGCAGTCCGACGATCATGTCGAGCGACCGCTCGGCGCAGAGTCCCACGATGACGTCGGGACCCACCCCGCGCGATCGCAGCTCATGCGCGAGCCCATTCGCCTGCGCGTTCAGCTCGCCGTAGCTCAGCCGCACGCCTCGATCGACGACGGCGATGGCCTCGGGCCGGCGCGCCGCCTGCTCCTCGAACGGCTCATGCAGCAGCGCGCCCGCTCGCCAAGGATGCGTCGTCGCATTCCAGTCCAGCAGAAGCCGGCGACGTTCGGCGTCGTCGAGAATCGGCAGTTCGCTCAGGCGCCGATGCGGATCCGCCGCGATGGCTTCAAGCAACACGCAATAATGTCGGGCGAAGCGCGCGATCGTCGCCTCGTCGAAGAGCGCCGTCGCATATTCGATCGAGAACGACAGCCCGTCGTCGCGCTCCAGAGCCGAAAGCGCCAGGTCGAATTTCGCCGTCGGATTTTCGAAGACGAAGCGTTCGAAGCGAAGGCCTGCGAGCGCAAGCTCCGTCGCCGGCGCGTTCTGCAGCACGAACACAGCCTGAAACAGCGGGCTACGGCTCATGTCGCGCGCCGGCGCGAGCTCTTCCACCAGTTTCTCGAACGGCAGGTCCTGATGCGCCTGCGCATCGAGCGCCGTTCTGCGCACCCGCGCGAGCAGCGCCGCAAAGGTCGGATCGTCCGAGAGATCGGAGCGGATCACCAGCGTGTTGACGAAGAAGCCGATCAGCGGCTCGAGCTCGACGCGCCGCCGATTGGCGACCGGCGTCCCGACGCAGATGTCGTCCTGGCCGCTGTGTCGCTTCAGAAGCAGCTGGAAGGCTGCAAGAAGCGTCATGAACAGCGTCGCGCCGGCGCGCCGGCTCGCTTCGCGCAAGCGCGTCGCCACGTCCTTCGACGCCGTAAACTCGTAAGTCGCGCCCCGATGGTCGGGAACGACCGGGCGCGGCCGGTCCAGCGGCAGATCGAGCGTCGCCGGCGCGTCTCTGAGCGCCTCGCGCCAGTAGCCGAGCTGGCGCTCCAGGACCTCGTCCCGCAACCAGCCGCGCTGCCAAAGCGCGTAATCGGCGTATTGGATCTTGAGCTTTGGCAGTGGTGAGGGCTCGCCCGCCGCAAAAGCCGCGTAGAGCGCCGCGAACTCGCGCGTCAGCACGTCCGTCGACCAGCCGTCGGAGACGATGTGATGCAGCGTGATCCCGATCACATGCTCGCGCTCGCCGGTCTCCCTGCGCTTCCCGAGATCGAGCAGCAGCGCGCGCAGGAGCGGCGGGGAGGCGAGATCGAAGGGCGCCGTCGCGTCGGCCGCGATGCGGCGGCGCGCTTCGGCCTCCCGCTCCGCGGGCGGCAGATCGCTCAAATCCACGAGCGGAGCTTCGACCGTCAGCGCCGGCAGGATCTGCTGGAGCGGCTCGCCGTCGCGCAAGACGAAGATCGTCCGCAAGACCTCGTGACGGCGCACGATCTCGTTCAACGCGCGCCCGAACAGCGCAGGGTCGAAGGCGCCGATCACGCGCAGCGCCGCCGAATTGTTGTAATGCGCGTTCTCCGCCTCGATCTGCGCCAGGAGCCACAGCCGCTGCTGCGCGAACGAGAGCGGTCTGTCCTCGCGACTTCCTGCGGAGTTCGGGTCGATCGCGAGCGTTCCCTCGCCGAGGCGCGCTCGCAGCCGACGCCGCTCGTCGACCGAGAGCTTCGACAGATTCAACAGCAGCTCGTTCATATTCTCGCTCCTTCCGAGAGCCCGACCGCAGGCCGTCTCAGAGGAAGATTTCTGACTTGCCGAAGAGAAGCTTCACGTCGACTTGCATCGTCGCCTTCGCGCTGGCGACGAATTTGTTGATCTCGACCATGTAGGGGTCGCTATCCGACGGGTTTAGCGCGAGGATGTGCTTGATCCAGGGCTCGCGCCCGACGGCGTAGACGAAACCCCTTCCACATTTTACCGCCTGAGCGAGATGGAGAGCGCGCTCGGCGTTGCAGGCGTTCGAACGGCGGCTTTCGTTGACGCGACGCTCTGGCTTGAGCGGCAGCATCGGCCCATAGTTCCAGGCAAGCGGCGCGCCGATGCACTCCATGCCGACGAAGAGCGCGTCGACTCCGCCGACCGCTTCACGGATCGGGTCGTAGATCGCCGTGTCTAGACAGTTGGAGTCGGCGGCGAACAACGCCGATTTTCCGACGGCCTCTATGAAATAGGCCGATTTGGCCCCCGGCAGATTGTTGTGCTCGCCCAGGAACGGCGCGGCCGTGATCTTGCCTCCCTCGAAAGGAATCTCGTCGTAACAATCTACCTCGATGACGTTTTTGAAACCGAGATGCTGCCCGAGCAGCCGCAGGGAGAAGTCGGCGTAGAAAGCGTCGGAGTTCTTTGGAACCACGAGCGCGCCAATTCGGCGCCGCAGGCGCAGCAGCGTCTCGACGACGAAATGGTCGTGATGGCCGTGCGAGATCAGCGCGAAATCGATATGGCGCGGCAGATCCGCATAACTGAAACGCTCCACATGCGCCTGGCGCGGGACGCCGGCGACGAGCGGATCGAGCAGGATCGCGACATCCTTGGTCTCGAACAGGGCGCAGGCGTGGCCAAAATAGCGGATGCGCACGCCCTCTCCGCGCCACTTGGGATCCGCTTTTTCGTCGCTCTCCTTCAGCAACGGGGATAGCGCGCCGTTGCCCCTCCCCGGAACGCCGAGCAGCTCGCGGATCGCCTCGCGCGGCGCCGGCTCGAAATCGAGGCGGAAGAATTCGTCGATGCTCGGATCGGCGAAGGCAACCTCCCAGTCTATCGACTGCGCGTCTTTTAGGCGCGGCGTGCTCGCGTAATAGGGACGCTCGTCCTCGAGGAGGTCGAACAGCCGCAGCGACTGCAGTTCCGGCTTGTAATAGCGGCTCTTGTACAGCCGACCTTCGAGGCAGCGGACGATCGGATGGTTGAAATAGTCGTAGATGAGCTCGACATGCCCCCGAAGCGGCGCGGGAAGGCCCTCGTAGCGATCCTCGAGGCTTTCGCCGTTGGCCTCCTGCTGTAGCGCCTGGCCGAGGCCGTTGAGCGCCTCGGCGAAATCGATGCTGTCCTGCTGCGTGCGCAGCGTCGTTTCGAGCAGGTCCCTGAGCTTTTCCGATTCGCGCGCGGGGATGTTGACGAAGGGCCCGCCGAGAAAGCGCGGGCTCTTGCAGGCCTGCTCGTGCTGCGCCGGACTGCCGAGATAGGATTGCAGCACCTTGAGCTGATAATTCACAAGGTGCAGGCTTTGCGGAACCGGCGCGAGATTGTGAGGCCAGGCGTGCCAGCGCCCGACAAGCGGCTCTATGCAGGCGCTCTCGGATAGTGTGTAGAGACCCTCAGACATTCTCGCCTCCCGTCAACACTTCGTTCCCCTGTTCGGCCGGCGCGCCCTCGTGGCCGGCGATGCGCACGACCTCGCGCGAGAATTCGGCGAGGGTAGGCGCGTCGAAGAGGAGCGTCATCGGAATCTCCTCCTCGAAGAGCTGTTGGATGCGCGCGACGATCTGAATCGCCGAGAGCGAGCTGCCGCCGACGTCGAAGAAATTGTCCGACGCCTCGACGCGGTCGAGGCCGAGGACGTCCTGCCAGATCTCGGCGAAAAGCAGCTCGATCTCGTCGAGCGCGCGCCCGGGCGCCGCCTTCTGGGGCGTCTCCGTTTCGCGCGCCGCCAAGGCCGCGCGGTCGATCTTGCCATTGGGCAGATGCGGAAGCTCAGGGAGCACGATCATGCTCTCGGGGACCATGTAGTCTGGCAGCGCCTGGGCGAGCTTTTTTTTGAGCTCCGCTTCCAGACCGGGAGCGGATGCGACGAAGGCGGCGAGGCGCGTCACGCCCTGGCCGTCCCGGCGCGCGACGACGGCTGCGTCCGCGACTCCGGGCTCCCGTGCGATGACCGCCTCGATCTCGCGCGGCTCGACGCGATGGCCGCGAATCTTCACTTGGTCGTCGATGCGACCGAGATAGCCGATGCGACCGTCTTCGCCGACTCGGCCCATGTCTCCGGTGCGGAAGAGCCGCGCGCCGTGACCTGCGAAAGGGTTCGGAACGAAACGCTCCGCGGTCAGATCCGGCTGGTCGAGATAGCCGCGCGCGACGCCTTCGCCGCCGATCAGCAGCTCTGCCGACGCGCCCGGCGGCGCCAGATCGCCGTTCGGGCCCACGCAATAAATCTGCGCGCCGGGGATCGGTCGCCCGATCGAGATCGCCTGCGGCTGCGCCTCGCGATGAAGCTCTTCGGCCGAGGCCCAGACCGTCGCTTCCGAAGGCCCGTATTCGTTGTAAAGCGCTGCTCGCGGCAGGATTTGAAAGTGACGCAGGACCACCTCCGGCCGGCACTCTTCGCCCGCGACGATCGCGCATCGCAGGGATGAGCAGCGTCCGAACGCGGAGAGCTCCAGCAGCGCGTGATACAGGGACGGCAGGGCGAGCAGATGCGAGACCGCGCAGCGTTCGACGATGCGCAGCAGCGCCTGTGGATCGCGCCGCTCCTGCTCCTCGGGGATGCAGAGGGTTCCGCCGTCGGCGAGGGTCGAGAACAGGCCGGCTACGGAGCTGTCGAAGGCGATCGACGACAGCAGCAGGAAGGCGCTGACGGGCTCGCGGTAATATTGGCGGCGCGCCAGCGTGGAGGCGACGGCGTTGCGATGCGAGACCATCACCCCCTTGGGCTGGCCGGTCGAGCCCGAAGTGTAGATGACATAGGCGAGATTGTCCGGCGAGACCTGCGACTCCGGCTCCGCCGCCGCGAACGGCTCGAGCGTTTCCGCGTCGTCGACGAGAACGATCGGCGCGTCGAGCGGCGGCAGCGCACGCGCCGAAGCGCGCGTCGCCACGACCGCCGCCGCTTTGCAATCCGCCATCATGAAGTGGATGCGGGGAGCGGGATAGGACGGATCGACGGGAACATAGGCGCCGCCGGCCTTGAGCGCGCCAAGGATGGCGACGATCATCTCGAGCGACGGCTCGACGAAGACGCCGACGCGAACGTCCGGCCCGACCCCTCGCGCGATCAGCGCGCGCGCAAGCCGGTTGGCGCGCGCTGCAAGCTCGCCATAGCTCAGCCGCTCGCCGCGGCTGACGACTGCGATGGCGTCGTTCCTTGCCGAGGCGCCCGCGAGCCGATGCAGGATCGGCTCCTGTGCGAAAGGCGCCAGCGGCAATGTGGCGGCCGCGATCAGGCGCGCCTCGTCGGCCTTGCTCAGCAGCGAGACGCTGTTGATCGGGCGGGTCGGATCCTCGAGCAAATTGGCCAGAAACGCGTCGAAATCCGCGGCCAGCCGAGCGATCGTCGTCCTGTCGAACAGATCGGCGTCATATTCGAAGCGCGCCCGCACCCGATCCGTCTCTTCGAAAATATGCATGACCAGGTCGAAGGCCGCGGCCTCCGCGTCGGTCTCGGCGACGGTGAGCGAGACGCCCGGAAGCTCCAACGTCTCGGCAGGAAGATTGTGGAGGACGAAAGCGATCTGGAACAGCGGATTGCGCCCGAGATCGCGCTTCGGCGCGAGCTCCTCGACGATCTTCTCGAATGGGGCGTCCTGATGGGCCTGCGCCTCGATCGCGACCTCATGGACGCGCGCGAGCAGCGTCTCGAAGGACGGGCGTCCCGCCATGTCGGCGCGCAACACCAGCACATTGGTGAAGAAGCCCACGAGCTTCTCGAGCTCGCGGCGCGGACGATAGGCGATCGTCGTGCCGATCGCGAAGTCGGCTTGGCCCGTGAGCTGGAAGAGAAAGGCGTAGAAGGCGGAAAGCAGCGCGACGAACAGGGTCGTATTGGATTTGCGCGCAAGTTCCGTGAGCCGCGCCGGTGCGCCCGGCGGAAGGCTCCAGGCGTGCGAGCCCCCGCGTCGCCGCTGCGCCGCGGCGCGCGGACGATCGGCGGGCAGCGTCGAAAACTCCGGCAAATCCGCGAGCTGGCGCTTCCAATACGCGATCTGCCGCTTGCCGGCGTCGCTCTCGACGAGCTGGCGCTGCCAATGCGCGAAGTCCCCATAGTGGACCTGCAGAGGTTCGAGCGGCGAGTCGCGGCCCGCGACCAGGGCGCCATAGAGCGCCTTGATCTCGCGGATCATCAGCACGCTGGACCAGCCGTCCCAGAGGATGTGGTGGATCGTTAGCAGCAGCGCATGACGTTCGGGCGCGAGCGCCGCGAGCTTGGCGCGCATGAGCGGGGGCTTCGACAGCTCGAAAGGCGTGCGCGCCTCGGCCGAGACGAGCGCCGACAGCTCCGCCTCCTGCGCGGCCGCCGGCCAGTGCTGCAGATCGATGCGATGAAGATCGAGCCGCGCCTGCGGATGATTCGTCTGCGCCCAAAGACCTGTCTCGAGCCGCGTGAAGGAGGAGCGCAGAACTTCGTGGCGCTCGATCATCGCATTGAGGCTCGCTTCAAGCGCCCGCGCGTCCAGAGCGCCATCGAACTTCACGAGCAGCGGAATGTGGTAGAGCGTCAAATCCGGCTCGAGGAGAAGCTGGAACAACATTCTCTCCTGGCCGAAGGAAAGCGGATTCTCGCCCGCCGGACGCGGCTCTATCCCCGCCTGCGCGGGGCTCTCGGCGCCGCGCCCGGACAGGCGCATGCGCAGCAATTCGCGCTTCGCGGGCGACAATCGGTCTCTGGCGTCGGCTGCGAGCGCGACATCTTGCTTGGGATCCATTTCCCCGACTCCTTCAGTCTGTCGCGGTCGCCGCCGGCTGGCCGTCGAGCTGCTGGCGCAGCGCGACGGCCTCGGCCTCGTCAGGCGCTTCGAGCTCCGCGATCAGCGCCTCCTCGATGCGCAGGGCGAGGGCCGCGACCGTCGGCGCGTCGAAGAAGACGCGCAGCGGCAGATCGACGCCGAAGGCGCCCTGGATGCGCGAGCGGGCCTGAATCACGAGCAGCGAATGGCCGCCAAGCTCGAAGAAGTTGTCGAAGGCGCCGACGCGCGGGGCGCCGAGAATTTCCATCCAGATGCGGGCCAGCGCCTCCTCGGTCTCGTTGCGCGGGGCGACGAAGGCGACGAGCAGCGTGTGCTCCAAATCCTCCGCCGGCAGCTGCGCGCGGTCGATCTTGCCGTTCGGCGTCAGCGGCATGGCGTCGAGCGAGATGAAGGCCGAGGGGACCATGTGATCGGGGAGATGGCTCAGCACGTGCTCGCGCAAGTCTTTCGCGGCCAGCAACTCGCCGACGACATAGGCGACGAGTCGATAGACGCCCTTGCCGGCGGCGCGCGCCACGACACAAGCCTGCTTCACCCTGGGATGCGTCATCAGGCAGGCTTCGATCTCGCCGGGCTCGATGCGAAAGCCGCGGATCTTGACCTGATGGTCGACGCGACCGAGGAAATCGAGCACGCCGTCCGCGCGCCAGCGTCCGAGATCGCCGGTGCGATAGAGGCGGGAGCCTGGCGGCCCGAAGGGGTCAGGCAGGAAGGCGGCCGCAGTGAGATCGGCGCGATGCAGATAACCGCGCCCGACCTGCACGCCCGCGACGCAAATCTCGCCGGGCGCTCCGATCGGCGCGGGATCGAGCCAGCGATCGAGGACATAGAGTTGCGTGTTATCGACGGGGCGGCCGATCGGCACGCTGAGATCGTTGCCTGACGGCGCCTCGGGAACAGGGTAGTAGGAGACGTCGTCAGAGCATTCGGCCGGGCCGTAAGCGTTCAGCAACCGGACCTGCGGATAGCGCTCCATGAAGCGCCGGCAGAGCTCCGGCGTGAACGCCTCCCCGCAGGGCAGGAGCCAGCGCAGTTTTTCCAACCCGCCGCGCGTTTCGGACGCGTCGAGCAGCGCCTGGATCATCGACGGCACGGTCTCGAGGATCGTCACGCCGCGTTTTACAATTTCCTCGAGCAGTCGCCGCGGGTCCTGCGAGATCTCATCTGGAAAGATCTCGACGCGCGCGCCGAGCGTCAGGGCGGTGAGGAACTGCCAGACGGAGATGTCGAAACATTGGGAGGCCGTCTGCGCGATCACGTCCTGCGCCGTGAGCCCGAGCGCCGGGACTTTGGTGATGAGATTGTTGAACATCCCCTGATGTTCGACCATCGCGCCCTTGGGCTTGCCCGTGGAGCCCGAGGTGAAGATCACGAAGGCGACGTTCTGTGGTCCATGCCGCGGGGTCGGATCGCCAACGGCCTCGCCGAGCGCGAGCGCCTGCAGCTCCAGAAGCCGCAGATCGAGCGGCGGCGCCTCGTCGGCGACAACTCGCGCGCGTGCTATGTGCTGCGCGCCGCAGAGCGCGCCGCTGAGCCTCGATTCGCTAAGGACCTGGCGGATGCGCCCGTCGGGATGCTCCGGGTCGAGCGGCAGATAGCCGGCCCCCGCCTTGAAGACGCCGAGCATCGCGGCAAGGAAATCGATCCCGCGCTCATCGAAGATTGCGACGATTTCGTCGACGCCGACGCCCGCTTTGACGAGGGCCCGGGCGATGCGGTTGGCGCGCGCGTTCAGCGCCTCGTAGCTGATGCTCGCCCCTCCGCAGACCGCGGCGATCGCATCGGGCGTGCGGCGAGCCTGCGTCTCGAACCGTTGGACGAGGTCGCGCGGTTCGCCAAAGTCGCGGTCGGTCTCGTTCCAGCCTTCGAGCATGAGACGCCGCTCGTCCGCGCCGAGCAGCGCGACCTCTCCGACGCGCGCCTCGGGCCGAGCGATCATGTGCTCGAGGAGCCTGAGATAATGCGCATGCAGCCGCTCGGCCGTGGCGCGGGCGAAGCGGGCGGGCGAATAGGTCAGCTGCACATGCAGCCGCGCGCCCGGGATGACGACGAAGGTCAGCGGATAATTCGTGTGGGTGCGGTGCCAGGCGCTCGTGAAGCGCCAGTCGCCTTTGTCCTCGAGCAGGCTCCAGTCGACCGGGGCGTTCTCGAAGGTGAGCAGGCACTGGAAGAGGTCCACGCCATGCGGAACCTCGCTCCATTTCTGCACCTCGGCGAGCGAGGCGTATTCATAGTCCCGGATCGCGAAGTTCTGCGCGAGCACCCGTCGCAGCAGCGCGGACAGAGGCTCGCTCATGTCGATCGCGACCCGCAGCGGCAGGCCGTTGATGAAGAGCCCGAGGATCGACTCGACGCCCGGAAGCTCCGGCGGGCGGCCCGAAACGGTGACGCCGAAAACGACCTCCTCCTTGCTCGCGTAGCGCGCGAGCAGCAGCGCGAGCGCCGCCTCGGCGAAGGCGTTCGCCGTCACGCCCAGTCGCGCAGAGACTTCCCTGAGCCGATCGGTGACGCTCTCGGGAAGAAGGGCGACCAGATCTTCGACGCCCTCCGCCTCGTCGCGAGATTGCGGCGAGGAGGACGCGCCGATGAGCGGGGTGGGCTCGCGAAAATCCTCCAGGTTTTTCCGCCAAAAGGCCTCGGCGGCGCGAACGTCCTGCCGACCGAGCCAGTCGATATAGTCCTTGAAGTCGGGGCCGCGCCGCATCGGCGGCGTCGACCCCACGGCGAGGACGCGGTAGTTCTCCTGCAGCTCTTTCAAAATGAGTGAGGTGCACCAGGCGTCGAACAGGATGTGGTGGTGGCTGCGGATCAGCAGATGGCGGCGCTCGTCGAGCCGCACGAGACGGATGCGCAGCAGCGGCGCCTTGGCGAGATCGAAGCCCTCTCGTCGCTCCTCGGCGAGCAGCGCGTCGAGCCGCGCATTTTGCGCCTCCTCGCTCTCTGAGCGAAGATCCAGATGCTCAAAAGGCGGCTCGACGCGCCGATGCACGAGCTGCAGGCGCCTCGGCGCGTTTTCCCAAATGAAGGACGTACGGAAAATCGCATGCGCGTCGACGATCGCCTGCCACGCGGCGCGGAATTTTTCGACATCCACATCGCCTTCGATCCAGTAGCGATGCTGCATGACGTAGACGCCGGAGTTCGGCCGCGAGAGCGTATGGAAGAGCAGCCCCTCTTGCAGCGTCGTCGCAGGATAGACGAGCTCTATCCCCTCCTGGTCGACGCGCACGGGCGCAGACGTTGGCTTCTCCGGCTCGCTCGGGTCCTTCGGCGGTTCCGCAGCTTCCGCCCCGGCGAGCACGGACGCGAGCTCGGCGATGGTCTGGTGACGGAAGATGAGCTGCGGCGACACGCGCAGCCCGCTCGCGATTGCGCGGCTTGCGGCCTGAATGCTCAGGATCGAGTCGCCGCCGCGCGCGAAGAAGCCGTCGTCTATGCCGATCTTGTCGAGGCCGAGCAGCTCGGCGTAGATCGCGGCGAGCCGCTCTTCGACCGCGTTGCGCGGCGCGCGATAGGCCTCGTCGAGATCCGTCTCGACATCCGGCGCCGGCAGCCGCTTGCGATCGAGCTTGCCGTTCTGGGTCATCGGCAGGGAGTCGACGAAGACATAGGCCGAAGGAGCCATGTATTCCGGCAGGGACTCAAGGACGAAGGCGCGCAAATCCTGTGACGTCGGCGCGGCGCCGGATTTGGCGACGATGAAGGCGGCGAGCGCGGGCCCGCCCTTTTTCGTCTCGAAGGGCAGCACCGCCGCTTGCGTCACGCCCGGATGCGCGCGCAGCCGCGCTTCGGCCTCCCCCGGCTCGACGCGAAAGCCGCGAATCTTCAGCTGCGCGTCGATACGCCCAAGAAACCGCACGACGCCATCGTCGCCGAGGCGCCCCAGGTCGCCCGTCCGATAGAGGCGCGCGCCCGGCGGTCCAGAAGGATCGGGCAGAAACCGCTCCGCCGTCAGATCGGCGCCGCCGACGTAGCCCTGAGCGACGCCGGCGCCGGCGATGCAAATCTCGCCGCTGACGCTCTTCGGCGTCGGCGCCAGATCGGGTCCGAGAAGGACCACGCGTGTGTTTTCGAGCGGACGACCGATCGGCGCCGTGTCCCCGGCGTCAGTCCCGAGCTCCATCATCAGCGCGCCGACGGTCGCCTCAGTCGGGCCGTAGTGGTTGAAGATGCGCAGCGAGCCGAGCTCTTCCGGCCGGCTCGTCGCATTGGAGCGAACGCGCTCGACCAATGAGAGCGGCAGGGCCTCGCCCCCGAAAACGAGCGCCTTTTGCGGCAGCGCCGAAATCCTCGCGCCAGCGTCGGTCAGAGCGGAGAAATGCGACGGCGTGATCTTCAGCACGTCGATTTGCTGTTGCGCCAGGCGGGCGCCGAACAGGCCCGGATCTGTCGCCTCGTCGTCGTCGAAGAGATGCAGGCTTCCCCCGCCGGCAAAACAGGGAAACAACGCCGTGTGCCCGAGATCGGCCGCGAGGGTAGAGACGAGCGCAAAGCGCAGACCATCCTCGCCAAGCCGCGAGACGATCGCGGCGACGTAATTCGCGAGCGAGCCATGCGTTACGGCGACGCCCTTCGGCTCGCCGGTCGAGCCGGAGGTGAAGATCACATAGGCGAGATCCTCCGGCCCGAGCGCGCTCTCCGGCGGCTCCGCAGGCTCGCCGTCGAGGCTCGCGAGCGCCTCTTCGACGACGATCGGCTCAACGCCTGCGATACGGGCCTCGCGCAGCCACTTTTCCACGCCTATGAGAAAGCCTGCCGACGCCGACCGCAGCATCGCGGCCACGCGCAGCGGAGGATGGTCGGGCTCGACCGGAACATAGGCCGCGCCGGCTTTGAGCGCCGCGAAGATCGCGACGATCGTCTCGACCGATCGCTTCGCGCAGATCCCGATCCGAGCGCCGCGCCCGACGCCGCGCCGGCGCAGCAGATGCGCGAGACGATTGGCGCGGTTCTCCAACTCCGAATAGGTCAAGCGCACGCCCGCCCCGACGAGCGCCTCCGCCTGAGGCGATTGCCGCGCAAAGCGCGCGAGCCGCTCATGGACAAAAGCTTGCGCCGGGTCCGTCTTCGCGCCGAACAGGATCGACAGGCGCTCTTGCGGCGTGAAGTCCAGCGCCCCGATGAGCGTCTGCGGCGCGACGACGACGCCTTCGAGCAGCCTGCGAAAATCCTCCGCGAGACGCTCGATCGTCTCGTCACGAAACAGCTCGCAGCGATACTGGAACGACAGCACGAGGCCGCCGTCGGCGGCCTCCGCCGCCATCAGCTTGAGGTCGAAGCGTTCGATGCGCGGTGTGAGCGCGACGCCGCGGAGCTCGATGTCGGCGAAAGCGAAGGGCGGCGTATCCTCGCCGAGCGCAAGCTCCGCGAGATGGGCGAGTTCCGCCGTCTGCGCCTGCTGGAGCACGAAGAAAGTCTGGAAGACCGGCCATTGCCCCTCGCTGCGTTCGGGACTCAGGCGCTCGACGATGGTCGCGAAGGGAAAGTCCTGATGCGCGAGCGCGTCAATGACGCATCGCCTCTCTTCGTTGAGATGGTCGACGAAAGCCGTGTCCGCCCGCAGCCGCGTGCGCAGGGCCAGCGGATTGACAAAATTGCCGACGACCGGCGCAAAACGACCCGACGCCCGGCCGCTCGCCGCGGTTCCGACGATGATCTCGCTCTGATTCGTGAACCGGCGCAGCAGCGTCTTGTAGGCCGCGAGCAGCACGACGAACAGCGTGGCGTCCCGCGTCCGCCCCAGGCGCTTGAGCTCGCTCGTCAAACCGGAGTCGAGCCTCAGCACGGCCGCGGCGCCGTCATTGCCGGGCGACGCAGGTCGCCGGCGATCATAGGGAAGCGCGAGGGTGGGCAGTTCGCCGGCAAGCTGCGCGCGCCAATGGCTCCAGTCTGCTCGCGCGGCTTCGCTCGCGAGGTAGCGGCGCTGCCAGCTCACGAAGTCGCGATAGGAGGCGTGGAGAGTCGAAAGCTCCCCCGACGCCCCTGAGCGCGCCGCGCCATAGGCGGCCTCGAGCTCCTTTAGGAAGATGACGAGCGACCAGAGATCGGCGACAATGTGATGCGCGTGGAGAAGCGCGGTCGAGCGGTCTTGCGAGCGTTGGAACAGGGCGACCTTCAACAGCGGACCGCGCTCCAGATCGAAGGGCCGGGCCGCGCGCTCGCCGAGCGCGCGCTGCAACGCGTCATCGCTCCAAAGACGCGCGTCCACGACCTCGAAGGCGCCGTCGGGCGCGGCAAGAGGACGCTGGAGCGGGCCGTCGGTCCCCGCGCGATAGACCGTGCGCAGGGCGGCATGCCGCTCGACCGTCCGCGCGAACGCGCGCTCGAAGGACCCGACATCCAGGCGACCGCGAAGATCAAAGGCCAGATGCAGGTTATAGGCGTTGCTGCGGGGATCGAGCTGATGCGCCGTCCAGATCGCCTGCTGCGGAAGCGACAGTCGAAACGCTTGCTGGTCTTGAGAGTCCGCCTCGATCGTCGGCGCCTCGGGGGCCTCGGTCGCGGCCTGCGCCACTTCAAAGAAGGTCTTATCGGTCAGGAACAGAGCGAGCGGCGTCTCGACATTGAGCAATTCGTCGAGCGCATGCTTGAGCTCCAGCGCTCGCAGCGAGTCGAGGCCGCTCGATGCGAGCCGCGAGTCGGAGTGAAGCTGCGATTCCGGAACGCGCAACAGCCGCGCGGCTTGCGAGATCAGAAAGCCCGTCGCGAGCTGCGCGCGCTGGGGCGGCGCAAGCAGCGACATCGCCTGGCGCAGCATGGTCTGCGCGCCCTGCGCGTCTTGGATCGCGCGATCCGGGGACCTCGCCGCCTCGGACGCGGCGCCGCTTCGCGCCAGCACCGGGAGGCGACCGTCCAGATAGTCGCGTCGGCACTGGGCGCGGCGGATCTTGCCGCTCGACGTGCGCGCAATGGCGCCCGAGCGCACAAGCACGATCTCGCGCGGCCCGATGTCGCATTCTGCGGCCAGATTCTCGCGGATCTGCCTGAACAGCGCCTCGGCTCCGACGCTCTGGATCGCCTGCGCCGCCTGGCGCTCGAGCTCGGCGACAAGGATGAGGGACTCTTCGTCCTCGACCGTGATCGAGAAGGCCGCGCAGCAGCCTGCGCGCGTCGCATCGACCGTGTCGTCGAGCACGCGCTCGAAATCCTGCGGATAATAGTTGCGGCCCCCGACGATGATGAGGTCCTTGAGCCGGCCCGTCACGTAGAGCTCGTTATCGGAATAGAAGCCCAGGTCGCCGGTGCGCAGATAGGCTTCGTCATCCCCGCCGTCGATCCGTGCGGCGAAGACGCGCTCAGTCTCCTCGGGCCGCCGCCAGTACCCCTTGGCCACGCTGTCGCCCGCAAACCAGATTTCGCCGACTTGGCCGTCGGCGCAGGGCTTGCGAGTCTCGGGATCGACGATGCGCAGCCGATGGCCGCGCCAGGGTCGCCCGCATCCGACGACCGCCATCGCATCGCGGCCCTCGCCCGGCAGCACTCGGTTCTTCTCGAGCGCCTCGCGCTGAACATGCCGCACCATCGGCGCCTCGCCGCGCACCGGAGCTGTGACGACGAGCGTCCCTTCCGCGAGGCCAAAGCAGGGCATGAAGGCGTCCCTGCTGAAGCCGCATTCGGCGAAGGCCTCGACAAAGCGATCGAGCGTGCCCGCGCGCACGGGCTCGGCGCCGCTGAAGGCGACCTTCCACGAGCTCAAGTCGAGATCCCGCTTCTGCTCCCGCGTCACCTTGCGCACGCAGAGATCGTAGGCGAAGTTGGGTCCGCCGCTCGTATGCGCCTTATGGTCCGTGATCGCCCGCAGCCAACGGACGGGTTTCTCCAGGAAGGAAAGCGGCGACATCAGATGCGCCGCCGCGCCGACATAGAGCGGCTGCAAAACGTTTCCGATGAGTCCCATGTCGTGATAAAGCGGCAGCCAGCCGACGAGCGCCGAGCCCCGCGTGTGCCGGAAGCTCTCCTTGATGACCTGCTCGTCGGCGATCAGATTGCCATGGCTGACCATCACCCCGCGCGGGTCGCCGGTCGAGCCCGACGTGTACTGCAAAAAGGCGATACTGTCGGGCGCGGGGTCGTACCGGGCCCAATCGGCCGCTTCGCCCGAGTCGATCGCGTCCGTCGAAAGCCAAGGGACCGGGCTCTCGCCGAAACGGCAGCTGGGATCGTCGCCGAAGCGCTCGCGCAGCTCCAAGGTCGTCAGGATCGCCGCAGGCGACGCGTCCTCGAAAATGGACTGCAAGCGCTGACGATGATGGCCGCCGGGGGGATAGGCGGGCGCCGCGATCACGCCGGCGTAGAGACAGCCAAAGAACGCCTCGATGTAGTCGAGCCCCGCGGGATAGAGCAGAAGCGCCCGCGCGCCTGTCGGCGTCGCCAGCGATTTCTGCAGCCGCGCCGCGATGGCCCGCGCGCGGCGGTCCAGCGCGCCGAAGCTCAGCCGCGCGGCCTCTCTCTCGCCGCGCGCGAGAAAGGTGAAGGCGGCGTCATCCGGCTGCAGCTCGGCCCGCAGTCGCAGCAGCGACGCGAAGTCCCGAGCATTGCGCGACGCGAGCTCGTCCTGGAGGTCGAGCGTGCAGATTGCCGACATTACGCGTTCTCTCTCAACGAGCCCTTCATCCATTGGCCGACGGCGCCGAAGTCACGAAACATAGGTGAGGTACGAGCGGTAATAGGGATAAAGTGTTTCCACCGAAACGCCGGTCCAAAGCCCCAAGGCGATGACCGCGTTGTAATAGACGTTCCTCAGCGGCATGCCGCGCAGGCCGGCGAGCACGCCGTCCGCAGCGCTGTCCTTCGTATGCCAGTCGATGTTGAAGGAAAGGGCGGCGTCCAGACTGCGCACGTGATGCAAGGTTCCGGGAGGAAAATAGAGGCAGTCGCCCGGCTCGACGACGACTTCGGCTGGTCGCGCCTCGCGGTAGAGCGGGAAGCGCTCCAAGTCCGGCGCTTCGACGTCGACCTCGCACCAACGCCAGTGATGGCGGTAGCAGTATTTGATTTGTTCCGCAGCCATCAGGACGAAGCGCTTGCGGCCCCTGACCTGAAAGAAGAGGTTGTGCGTGAGCAGACAGTCGAAATGCAGCGGCGTCAGGCTCCCCGTCGGCCCGACGAAGGCTTGCGCGAATTGCGGCCAGCGCGAACGGTACCAAGCGGGAAAGTAGTCTTTGGGAAATCCTGCGAGCTCTTCCTGCGCTCCTGGCAACAACGCCGTGAGCGGAATATCGTGCAGATAGGCCGGCGGCGGCGGCGCGTTGGAGCCGGCGAGCGTCCCTCGCCGCTCGAACGTCTCGAGATCGCTGAGATAATCGGAGAGGCGCTGATGCGAGATCTTGATCTCCGATTCGGAGAGCGTCTTGAGCGGCACGACGCTGGCGCCAGCCTCTCGGCGCAGGTAGTCGAAATCCCAAAGCGAGAGCGCTGACGAGCCTGCGAGCGCATTTTTGACGAGCACGGGCCTGCGCCGTTTGACGTAATGCTCGCGGAACTCCTCCGCATCGAGGTTTTCGCGCCTGTCGACGATCAGTTCCGCGCTCATCGAATTCGTCTCCTGTCGTCGTCGATGGCGACGATTCGTTGGACGCGCCGCGCTTTCTGTTCGCTGCGGCGCATCGCCACGATCATTTCGACGCGCCCTTGGCTTCGGCTTCGGCCATCTGCTTGCGCAGGCTCAGCGGCCGCATGTCTGTCCAGACCTCTTTGATATATTCGAGACATTCCGGCTTCAGCCCGGTCTTGCCGACAGCGCGCCAGCCCGCCGGAATGTCCTTGTAGTCCGGCCAGATCGAATATTGCTCCTCGTGATTGACGACCACCTTGTAGACGAGCTTTTCGTCCTCTTCCCAGGCCATGCTACTGTCCTCTTCAGTCTGGCGCCCAGTTTTGCATCTCGGGCTTTGGTTGCAAGCGGACGCCGGCCTTCAGGCCCGCGACACATCGGCGCGCTCGGCGGCTTTGACCGCCTCGCTGAAACGCCCCGCGATCTCTTCGACGTCGCCGAGCGTCGCGATGAGCGGCGGCAGGAACCTCACGACGACGTTGAACCTGCCGCCGAGCTCGATGATCAAGCCGCGCCGCAGGCACTCGTCCTGAATGCGGCGCGACATCGCGCTCGCCGCGGAGTCGCCGTTTGATCCCGGCGACGACTCGCTGCTGCGCGGATCGCTGATCTCGACGCCGCGCATCAGGCCCCGCCCGCGCACGTGACCGATCCAGTCCGACTCCTTGGCGACTTCCGAGAGCAGCGACTGAAGCTTGTCGCCGACCGCTTCCGCCTGTCGCTCGAGATGGGTCGAAACCACGTGACGAACGGTCGCCGCGCCCGCTGCGAAGGCGAGCTGATTGCCCCGGAACGTCCCCGCATGCGCGCCGGGCCGCCAGACGTCGAGCTCACGCCGATAAAGGATGACGGCGAGCGGCAAGCCGCCGCCGATCGCCTTGGACAGCACGATGACGTCGGGGGCCACGCCCGCATGCTCGAAGGCGAACAGGCGTCCGGTGCGGCCGATCCCCGTCTGGACCTCGTCCACGATAAGCAGCACCTCGTGGCGAGTCGTGATTTCCCGCACTTTTCGTAACCATTCGTCCGGCGCCGGATTGATTCCGCCCTCGCCCTGGACGACTTCGAGGATGACTGCGGCCGGGGGCAACAGCCCGCTGTTCGGATCTTCGAGCGCCGTGGCCAGGAAGCGCGCGCTGATGTCGGCGCTCGCTTGCGCCCCCATCCCGAACGGACAACGATATTCGATCGGGAACGGCAGGAACTGCACGTCCCCCGCGCGCCCTTCCATCGCCAATTTTGGCGACGTTTCGCCGGTCACGCTCATCGCGCCCTGCGTCATGCCGTGATAGGCGCCGTGAAAGGCCAGTAGGCCCTTCCGGCCGGTGGCGGTCTTCGCGAGCTTCAACGCCGCCTCCACAGCGTCGGCGCCCGTCGGCCCGCAGAAGTGAATCTTGTAGTCGGTCGCGAACGCTCGAGGGAGGCTGTCGAAAAGCGTGCGTGTGAAATCGTCCTTGAGGGGCGTGGGCAGATCGAGCGTCTGCAGCGGCGCTCCTTCCTCGAGCGCTTTCCGGATCGCCTCGACCACGACCGGATGGCCGTGGCCGAGCGCAAGCGCGCCCGCGCCCGCGAGGCAGTCGATGTATTCGCGTCCGTCGACGTCCCGAACCGTCACGCCTCGGCCCGACGCGAGAACGATCGGCAGTCGGCGCGGATAAGCGCGCGCGTTCGACTCGATCGTCGCCTGTCTTTCCAGATAGCTGTCGCTCAAAGAGACGCCCGCCGCAATGGGAATCCCCATCTCGCATTCACCGTCCTGCGCGACTCGCCAACCGTTCGCCGATTTCGTTTCAGCTCCCTGAGCCTCACAAGGGAGCTCGTCCATCTGCTGCAACCCTCTCCCACCGCTTCCCAACCGCGGCCCTGGGAACATGAGCGTCCCCACTCTCGCGTCCTCTTCCCGGAACCCGGTCACGGGCGACCGTCCCCGAGCGGCGACCCGATCGCCGCTCGGGACTAAACACCCTCTGCTCCTTAGACGTTCGAGCCGAGGCAAACACGACAGGTCTGGAGAAAAAAATTTAAGTCTCGGGCCCAAGCGCGTCCGACGGGACCCGGACCTCGAACTCGCGCTCAAAGAAAGGGCTGAAGAAAAATCTTCATCTAGTAGAATTCAGGTAGACTACACGCTCTGGGTGTCCTGGCGCGGCTCTGGTTGAGCCCATTAAAATCTCACGATGTTCGCTTGACGCACACCGCTCGCGTTTGTACAGTACAGCTGCGGTTGGATCCGCCTGTAAGGACGGGGTAATGTACGCAGGAGACGCGTCGCAGGCGAGAAATTCAGTTGGTGTGACGGGCGTAACGATCAGCGCGCACGCGCGCGTCGGCGACCGGGCCCCGCTTACACGCCGGGTATGGGGTCTGGCGCTCTGCGTCGCCCTGCTACAGGTCGCGCTTTATTGGGCCGCAAGCATCGCGCCCCTCCAAAATCCGGGAACGGTCCTTTGCGCCGCCGCATCGGCGTCGAACGCGCCCGACAAGTGCCCTCCTGGGGGTCACCGCCTCTGCTCGATGGTCGCATGCAACGCGACCGGAACGGCCCTCCTCGAAGTTCGCGCGGCTTTCGTGAGCACGCCTCGCTTCGGCGAGGAAAAATTTGCATTGCCGCCCTCCAACGAACCGCGACATGCATCGGCGTCGGCGAGTTTTTTCTCGGCGCGCGGCCCTCCCACATTGGCCTGAAAAAATTCCCGTAAAAGAATTTCCCGACACCTAATCCGGACGCGCCCCCCGCCCGCAAACCAGGCCTCAACTGGCCGAGCGCGAGATGGGGCTTTGCGTTTTGCGGTCTTCGACTGGAGCCGACTTGATCGGCTTCGACAAAGCCGGACGGTTCGGGACACGCGCTCTTCCGTGAGCGCGCGCGGACAACAGCTTCGTGCGCCCTTCTTCTGTCGAGGCGGCCCATGCCGCCACCAGTGGGAAAGACCTTCCATGTCCTCATCTGTCGCGTTCGCCGGCGTATTGGCGTCGACCCCCGGATTCGCCCCGACCTTCCCACCTCTAGCCGAGGAATACGAAGATTCGCTGCTTTCCTCCGATCTTAAGGATGCGTTTCTTGTTCATGTCGAAGAAGTCAGGCGTTTTGCGCAACAGCGCGTCGGAACTCAGGAGGCGGAAGACCTCCTGCAAGAGGTGTGCCTGCACATTCTCGAGCGAAACTCGCCCGATCCGGTCGCGCACCCGCGCGCCTATATCTTCCGAGTCGCGGCTAATCTCTCCGTCGATCTCGCGCGCAAAACGAAGAGCCAACTCAGCTTTTACGACCCGTCCGCGCAAGATGCCGAAAACTTGATCAGCCCCGAGCGATCCATTGTCTGCGCCCTCCAGTTGCGCCGGCTCGAGTCGGCCTTGGCGGAATTGCCCTCAGAGAATCGGACAGCCTTTCTCCTCAATCGCATCGAAGAGCTGACCTTTGTCGAGATCGGCGAGCGCATGGGCCTGTCGAGCCGCACGGTCGAGCGATACGTCAACAAGGCCGAGAACATGCTCCGGGAAAAGATCGAGTGAGCCCGGCTCAAGCCAATTCGGGAAAGACGAAGTCGAGGAGAGGCGGTCTGAATGGTCTTCAATTCCTATGCGTTCATCTTCGTTTTCCTCCCCATTTGTCTGGTCGGCTATCACTTTGCCACGAAGCTGGGTCCCCGGACGGCGACGGCATGGCTCGCTCTCGCCTCCTTCGCCTTCTATGCGCATTGGACCGTCGCGTTCATTCCGATGCTCGTCGTCTCGATCCTGTGCAATTTCGCCACCGGCAAGTATCTCTTGCGCATATTCAAAGAAAGCGACGCACAGGACAGGCCGCCGCCGCGGCGCGCGAGCCTGATCCTGGCAATCGGCGTCATCTGCAATCTGGCGCCGCTGTTTTATTTCAAATATCTCATGGCGATCGAAGCCTTCTTCGCCGAGCTTCGGGGCTTGCCCTCGGGGGATGCGACCGTCATTCTGCCCCTGGGGATTTCGTTCTACACCTTCACTCAGATCGGCTATCTGATCGATTGCCGCCAGGGGGAGGCGAAGGACCTCGATCTCTTGCGCTATGCGTTGTTCGTGACCTTCTTTCCGCATCTCGCGTCCGGCCCGCTCCTGCACGTGCGCGAAATCGCGCCGCAGCTCCTCGATTCCGCGACCTTTCGCCTGACGGCGGAGAATCTCGCGCGCGGCGCCGTCTTTTTTGTCATCGGCCTGTCGAAAAAAGCCATATTGGCCGATCCGCTGGCGCGACAGGTCGGCCTCGGATTCTCTCATCCCGAGCTGTTCGGGACGCTTTCCACCTGGGGCTACGTCCTGGCCTACTCCATGGAGCTCTACTTCGACTTCTCCGGCTATTCGGACATGGCGATCGGACTCGCCGCAATGTTCGGCCTCAAATTTCCGCTGAACTTCAACTCTCCGTACAAATGCAGCTCCATCATCGACTTCTGGCAGCGCTACCACATGACGCTGACGCGCTACCTGACGCTGCTCGTCTACAACCCGATCGCCCTCTTCGTCGCGCGCCGCCGGCAACGGCGAGGGCTGCCGCCGTTTCGACGCGGGGCCGCGGACTTTCGCGGCTTTTTAGAAGGCGTGGCGGCGCCGACCTTCGTCACGATGACGCTCGCGGGGGTCTGGCACGGCGCGGGCTTGCAGTTCTTCGTCTTCGGCCTGCTGCACGCGAGCTATTTGACGATCAACCAGGCCTGGCGCGCCTATGGCCCGAAATCGTGGAACGCCGCGCCCGCTCCCGTCAGGGTCGCGATCGTGGGCGCGCAAGTTCTCGCGACATGCCTCATCGTCTTTATTGGCAACGTGTTCTTTCGCGCAAGCTCAGTCGTCGAGGCGGCGACGATTCTCGGCGGCCTCGTCGGCCTCAATGGATGGGCCTCGCCGGAGGACGTCGGCATGGCGCCGCCCTATCTCGATCTGGCCGTGCGCTTCTTCATCCTCTGGGCTCTTCCCAACACCCAACAGTTCGCGGAGTGGCTCATGAAGGCCGCAGCCGCGCCGCGCCTGCGCTTGAGCTACGCCGCGTCGCTGGCAGGCGGCGCGCTGCTCGGCTGCGACCTCATCATGCTGCAGGACTCGCGCGTGTTCCTCTATTTCCAGTTCTGAGCGCGCGCGGCCTCAATGCTGCTTGGACCCGATCAGCTCGACGAAGTCGCGAACGTCTCGCAATCTTTCGATCTCGGCGGTGCGGAACTTGATCTTGAACTCCGATTCCACGGCGACGACGATCGCAATGTGCGACATCGAATCCCACCCCGGCACGTCGGAGGCTTTGGAGTCGAGTGTGATCTGGGCCGCTGGCTCGTCGAGCACCGTGCGGATGATTTCCACGAGTCGGTCGAGGACAGCTTCGTCACTCATGCGTTTCCCCTCGGATATTTTCTGCGCGGCGAATGCGTTCCCTTCCATGAAAAATTCGACGGACGCAAGCCGCGCTGCGTCACGAGGCTGGACCGAGCACGCGATTCGATGACAAGACCACCGACGATCGGACCGCGCTCATGCTCTGAAAAGGTCGAGCAGCGGAAGCGCATGCCGCGCTTCGCCGCTCGAAGCGGAATTCGCAGGCGGCAAGCGTCGTTTGCCTCGTTTGCATTGGCCTCGTCTGAAAATTGGCGCATAGTCGCGTCTCGCGGCGGCTCATGCGGGACTGCCCGGTGAGAGGGGTGCGGCTCGTGGCGTCTGGCAAGAAAGTCCTTTTGCTGGTTCCCCCGTTCTGGGATCCCGTATGCGTGCCGCTCGGCGTGAGCTCGCTGAAAGCCTTCGCCGAACGGCGCGGCCATCCGGTGGACATTTTCGATTTCAACGCCAAGCCGAAAATCTTCAGCCTGCAACGGCGCTATTTCGACCTGGGCAAGCGCATGTTCCCGCGCTGGACCAAGTGGAACATCGAACGCAACGGCACGGAGGCCTTGGCCGTGCATCAGATCCTGTTCCTCAACGCGAGGCGTCGCCCGGACTACGCCGACCTCGTGGCCGAGGCGCTGAACATGGCGCATGAGGACGCGCGGGAATTCCGATCGAGGCTGAATGTGGCGGCTTTCGACGAGATTTTCGTCGAGCTCTATCGTCTCGTGGAGGAGTCGCTGAACGCTCTGCTCGGGCGCAAGAAATACGATGTTGTCGGATGCTCCCTGTTCAATTCGACCTGGCCGTCGACGCTGTTCATTCTGGAGCGCTGCAAGACGGCGGATCCCAAGCTGCGCACGCTCGTCGGCGGTCCCGGGCCGATGATGGGGATCGCCTCGAGCGCCCAGGAGATCAGCGCTTTCTTCGAGGCGCATCGTTTCATCGACCACTATGTCGTCGGCGAGGGAGAGCAGGCTTTTCTCGATATTCTCGACGCGCCTCCGCAAGAGCGCAGCATCATCGCCCCCGCGGCGGGCGCGTCGCACGGCAAGCCCAAACGCTTCGACGAGCTTCCCCCGCCCGACTACGGCGACCTCGACGTTGGCAGATATCTGCAGCTCTCGGCTTCGATGTCGCGCGGCTGTCCTTTCGAGTGCTCTTTCTGCGCCGAGACGGTGTTCTGGAAGGGGTTCTCGCGAATCGCGCCGACGAGCGCCGCGGATCTCCTGCAGGGGCTGGCGCAGCGCTACAACAGAACGAGTTTCTACCTCTGCGACTCCCTCGCCAACCAGGTGATCGCTCCGCTCACCCGCGACCTGATCAGACGCGGCCTGGACTACAAGCTCGACTGCTACCTGCGCGCCGACCCGATCTGCTGCGACTCCAAGCGCGTCGCGGAGTGGAAAAAAGGCGGCCTCTACCGCGCGCGGATCGGAATGGAGTCCGCGAGCCAGCGCATTCTGGACGAAATGGTCAAGATGACCAATCCCGACCAGATGAGCCTCGTGCTCGAGACGCTGAGCGGCGCCGGCGTGATAACGAGCACCCTGTGGATCATCGGCTATCCGGGCGAGACGGAGGACGAGTTCAACGAGACGCTCAGATTCGTCAGAGAACACCGGAGCTTCATCTATCAGAGCGACGGCTGGCTGATGCAGTATCATCGGGTCGGGCTGGCGGGGTCCAACGCGATCGGAACCGAGGGCTGGCGTTCGCGCTATAGCGAGGAGCTCACGAAGATACTGAAGATCGCGCCGATGTCGGCCGGGACCGACCTCACGCCGCAGGAGCGCTTCAGCCGGCTGGAGCGTTTCGTCGCGACCATGGACGAAGCCGCCATCCCCAATCCCTACGGCCTGTTTCAGTGGATCGACGCCGACAAGCGCTGGTCGGAGCTTGGAAAGCAATCGGGCTGGTATGAGAACGTCATCGCCCTGAACGCCTGAGCGCCGTGCTTTGACACCGCGCCCGCGATTGGGCAAAAGCTGCGGACAGCGACGACCTCCCCGAGGACCTTAATGTCCCCCGCCAAATCATTCGCCGTGCTGCTTTCCGCCACCCTGAGCCTCGCCGCCTGCAACGCGCCGTCATTGAGCTCCCCTCCTCCGCCGGTTGTGGCCGCCCCGGCGGCGCCCGAACCCGTGCCGCCCGGCGTCCTCGGCGGAGCGATCGGCCGCGAGCTCGACGAGAAAGACCGGACCCTTGCGATCGCCGCGCAGAACGAGGCCGTGAATTCCGGTCAGCAGAAGAGCTGGAGGGGCGCGCATACTGCATACGGCTTCATCACGCCGGGCCCGGAGTCCGGCAATTGCCGCGATTACACGCACAAGATCTTCATCAATGGTCGCCCCCAGGAGGCCAAGGGTCAGGCGTGCCGCAAGGGCGACGTCTGGCGCGTGACGAGCTAGCCCGCCCATGCGCGTCCTGCTCGGCTTGGCGCTCGCGCTCGCCTTGTCGGCCGCCGCGGCGTATCTGTTATGGCCTCGAAGCGAAGAGACTCCGGAGGGGATGCGAGCCGCCTCGATTGGCGCAGAGACCTTCGTCTATCCGACCGCTTATGCGCGCGACGAGGCGACGGCCCTGGGCGGCGTCGCCGCTCGGCTCGCCTTCGCCGCCAGATTTCCGGATTTCGATCCGCCCGTGACGGAACGCTCCAAGCATGGGCAAGAGCCGCCGTCGAGGCAGGACCTCGTGCTCGTCACCATTTCCGTCAAGGACGACGGCCTCGACCCGTCCGAGCGCCCGACGCGGCTTTACGCCCGCTTTCTCGAAGGCGCGGCCGCCGTCGGCCCGGAAGGACTCGTCATGCGCCGCTTTGAGCCGGGCTCTCCTTACGATCTCGAACAGCTCTATCTCGCGCCGCCGGACGGACGCGCTTTCTTCGCGCGCTGCCCGAATCAGGCAAACGCCGAGGCGGCGGCTGCGGGCGATTTCTGCCTGTTTCTGTTCCGCGACGGCGGGCTCGACGTGGAGCTGCGCTTCCCGCCCGCCTTGCTCGAACATTGGGAGGCGCTCGCTGCGGGCGGGCGCGCCTTTCTGGCCCGCATCCGCATTGCGGACAGGCGAACGACGGCGGCCGGCGCCGGAGGACGGTAGCGGACCTTCTTTCAGAGCCGCGCTGTAAGCGCCTCAAGAATCTCGGTAATTAATGCTTAACCCTGAATGTCCTGAAAAACCGCCCCTTTTCCAATAAAAAGAGGATAGATCGACGCCGAAACAGGGACCGCCGCCCATGACTGAACCGCGCATCCTGGTCTTCTCGCTCTGGTTCGGTCCCTGGCCACAATGGATGCGATGCTTTCTCGCCTCCTGCCGTTTCAATCCGACGATCGACTGGCTTGTCATCAGCGACGCGCCGGCGCTCGAGGACGCTCCGCCCAACGTGCTGATGAAACCGATGTCCTTTGCCGATTTCCGCGATCATTTGGGGAAGACTCTGGACATCGCGCCCAAGTGGACCGACGCCTACAAGGTCAGCGACGTCCGGCCTGCGCTCGCCGCGCTCTTTCCCGCAGAGGTGGCAGGCTACGACTATTGGGGCTATTGCGATCTCGACCTAGTGTTTGGCGACATCCGCCGCTTTTACACGCCGCAATTCCTCGACGCCGACGCGATCTCGACGCATGCTCACGTGTTTTGCGGACATTTCGCGCTGCTGCGCAACACCGAGCGCATGGCGAATGCATTCCGCAAATTTCCCTTCTGGCGACACTTCCTCTCCACAAATGTGCATAAAAGCTTCGACGAGCAGAAGTTCTCCTATCTGTTCCTCCCTTTTCCGAAAGGGCGCAGATTGCGCCGGCTCTTCACGCCTTTTCTCGGCGGCGGACGCTTCGTCGAGCAATTCTCGACCAATCTTCCGCCGCTTCCCTGGATCGACGGCAAACGGGCGACTTGGCCGGAGCGCTGGCTCTTCGATCGCGGGCGGCTCACGGCTGAGGGCGCAGGAGAGCGCGAATTCCTCTATCTGCACTTCACGAACTGGAACTCGAACCGCTGGACCGGCGACGCGGTCGCCCCTTGGAGCGGACGGGACGATCTCGTCGCGCTGCCGCAAGGACAGCCGGACCGATTCGTGATCAGCCGTGAGGGCTTTACGCCCGCGCCGGATGAGGCGTTGGCTGCAGCGTAGCGAAGCAGCTATTCATCCTCGCCGAAGCGCCCCGCCACGAGCCCGGCTAGCGCCTCGAGTGCGGCTTCCGCCTCGCGGCCGCTCGCCGCCACGACGATCGTCGAGCCCTGCGCCGCGCCGAGCGTCAGAATGCCCATGATCGACGCCCCCCCAACTGTCTCGCCATCCTTCGTAACGGTGACCTCCGCGTCGAAACGGTCGCAGCACTGCACGAATTTGGCCGTCGCGCGCGCATGCAGGCCCTTGCGATTGATGATGAGCAGCTCGCGCTGCGACGTCGCGGCCTGCTGGGCTTGCGCGTCGAGGTTGGCGTCGCTCACTTGGCCTGCTCGACGCTCTTGGGGTTCAAGATCTTGCTCGCGGCGCAAACATATTTGCGCCCCGCGTCCTGCGCCTGCATCACCGCCTGCTCAAGCGGCTGGAATTCTCTGACGGAGGCGAGCTTGATCAGCATCGGCAGGTTGACCCCGGCCAGCACCTCGACCTTGCCGCCGTTCATGACCGAGATCGCGAGATTGGACGGCGTCCCGCCGAACATGTCGGTCAGCAGGACGACGCCGTCGCCCGTGTCGGATTGCCGCACCGCCTCGAGAATGTCGAGGCGGCGACGCTCCATGTCGTCTTCGGGGCCAATCGAAATCGATGCGAGCTGCTTCTGCGGGCCCACGACATGCTCGAGCGCGGCGCGAAACTCGGTCGCCAGATGCCCGTGAGTCACCAGGACCATTCCGATCATTCGACGTTACCACCCTCACGACGGCCCGCGTTCCAGCCTGGGGCCCTCAAAGGCTCAAAACGCAAGCCCTTCCGCACGAAATAGGGCAACCGACCGTCCCCTATTATAGTGCGCGCGGAAGCGTCTTCATACACGAGGCCCGACATGCTGTCTCCGGCGTCGACATGCGACATTTTTGTGCACCGCAGCGAAATTGGCAAGCAAAAACCTCACGAATCTGCTCATTTTCTTTCAATCAGTTGAATAAAAAGGGAAACCTTTTCCAGGAGCGCCGCATCGGCGAGAGAGAAAAGACGTTTCGGCAAGCGCACGCCGCAGAGCGAGGACGCCTCCTCTTCCGGATCCGGAAGACGGGGCAGGGGCGCGCCCGAAGGCGCGAGATCTATGACGCCGCGAATCACGCCCAAAGGTTCGAAGGGCAGCCTCGCCAACCCCAATCCGCGCAGCTCGATGAGGCCCAGCGTCAGCGGATGAGCCCGCGCCAGGAGCCGGCCGTTAAGGTTTTCGAGCTGGACGCGATCGTCGCCGATGAGCCGAGCAAAGCGTTCGCGGCGCCGTTCGGCTTCGATGAGCATGAACGACAGCGCGCTTTTGCCGGAGCCCGGCGGACCGCGCAGCAGGAGCCCGGTCTCACCGATGAGGAGCGCGTTCGCATGGGTCGTTCCGGTCATCCCTGCGCCGGGAGCCAAACCACGAACCGCGCGCCTTCCACGCGGTCCCCCGGGGCGAGCGGCGCGTCCGTTCCATCCGGGGCGCGCAGCGTGCGGTTAAGCGCCCGTATCTTGCCGTTGTGGGCTTCGACGATCTGCTTGGAGATCGCAAGCCCGAGCCCTGAATTCTGGCCGAAGCCCTGGTCCGGACGATCCGTGTAGAATCGCTCGAACACGCGCTCAAACGCGCCCTCCGGGATGCCCGGACCATCATCGTCGACGAGGGTCTCGAAGCCGTCGCGCTTCACGCCGGACATGTCATAGCCCACCGAAGGACGCACGGTTACGCGCACGACGCCTTTCGGCGAAGAGAACGAGCGGGCGTTGGAAATCAGATTGTCGAAAACCTGCGCGAGGCGCGAATCATGTCCCTGGACGCGCCAGCCGCCGCGGCGCGGCTCCAAGGCCGAGTCGCGGATCGATAGGGCGACGCGGGGTCCGTCGCCGCTCTCGACGGCTTGCGTGACGCCGACGACCGTCGAGAGCACGCCGACGAGGTCGACGGTCGCCATGTCGGCGCGCGCGAGCTCGGCGTCGAGGCGCGACGCGTCCGAGATGTCGCTGATCAGCCGGTCGAGCCGCGCCACATCGTGCTTGATAATTTGGAGCAGGCGCTCGCGCGCCCCTTCAGTCTTGGCGATCGGCAGCGTCTCGACGGCGCTGCGCAGCGAGGTCAGCGGGTTCTTGAGCTCATGCGCCACGTCGGCGGCGAAATGCTCGATCGCCTCGATGCGGTTATAGAGCGCCCGAGTCATGTCGCGCAACGCGCCCGAGAGATGGCCGATCTCGTCCTGTCTGTCGGTGAAATCCGGGATCTCCTCGCGCGACTTGACGCCGCGGCGCACGCGGTCCGCAGCCTCCGCGAGGCGACGCATCGGCTCGGCGATGGCGCCCGCGAACAGCTGCGAGAGCAGCCACATCACGCTTGCCGACACGAGAAAAATGCGGATGAAGGTCCAGCGTTCCGCGGCGATCGCTTTGTCGATGCCCTCGCCGACCGTGGTCAGCAGCAGCGCCCCGCGCACCCTGTGGTAGCGGGCCACCGGCACGGCCACGGAGATCACTGTTTCGCCCTTGGCGTTGGCCCGCACGGAGCGCTCCAACGCTCCCGACAGCGCCCGCGCCACTTCCGGATAGGCTTTGCCATTGGCGTCGCCGATGTCCTCGTAGATCGGCAGGCCTGGACGCCGCAGCCAGCGGCGCAGGCGCGCGAAGGTTCGTTCGACGAGCGTCGCTGCGTCTATCTCCCCCTCCGCCTCCGCCGCCGCGGTACGCCCGCTCGCCGCGCCCGGGCGCTGCGCCAGGTCGGCGCCGCGCGTGTCGAGCAGCAGCACGCCTTCGCTATCGTAAATGCGGGCGCGCGTGCCGGTCGGCGACACGAGCCGCTGCAGGAGCGGCGCCACCTCCGGGCTGAGCGAGAAATGCGGCGTGGCGCTGCGCGCGTCATCGGCGCTTTCAGGCTCGGGGCGCAGCAGCTTCTCGGGATCGACGGTCACGTCTTCTGCGCCCGGCGTCGCAGACGCCGCGATCGACGCGGCGATGATCACGCCCTGCATCGCGAGACTCTGGATGCGGGCGTCGATCATGTTGTCGGGATACTGGTTGAGGTAGAGGAAGCCCGAGAGCAGCGCCACGAGTCCGCCGAGATTGAGGACGACAATGCGCCGCGCGAGGGACGACGAGAGCCGCGACTGGAGCGCGCGCGACCACCTCCGGGCCCACGCCAAGATCGCGCGCGAGACACGACTATGCCGCGCCGCGGGCGTGGAAGCCTGCGCCGTTCGTCGCTCCGCCCTTGTGCTCATCGGCGGACCCGTTTCCCCCTCGTACGCCGCTCAAGCCTCCTTGAAGCGGTAGCCGACCCCATAGAGCGTCTCGATCATCTCGAAGTCGCCGTCGACAACCTTGAACTTTTTGCGTAGGCGCTTGATGTGGCTGTCGATCGTGCGATCGTCGACATAGACCTGGTCGTCATAGGCCGCATCCATCAGCGCGTTGCGGCTCTTCACGACGCCGGGGCGCTGAGCGAGCGCCTGCAGGATCAAGAACTCGGTGACGGTCAACACGACCGGATCGCCGCGCCACGTGCAGGCGTGCCGCTCGGGGTCCATGACGAGCGCCCCGCGCTCCAGCACCTTCGCCTCGGATTCCTTTTGCGCCGCCGCCTCCTTTGGGTTGGAGCGGCGCAGAATGGCCTTGACGCGTTCGACGAGAAGACGTTGCGAGAACGGCTTGTGAATGAAGTCGTCCGCGCCCATTTTGAGACCGAAGAGCTCGTCGATCTCCTCGTCCTTCGAGGTCAGGAAAATGACCGGGACGTCGGACTTCTGCCGCAGCCGGCGCAGCAACTCCATCCCGTCCATGCGCGGCATCTTAATGTCGAAAATAGCGAGATCCGGCGGACTCGCTCGCAGCCCCTCCAACGCGGCGGCGCCATCAGTATAGGTCTGGACGCGGTAGCCCTCCCCCTCGAGCGCAATCGACACGGAGGTCAGGATGTTGCGATCGTCGTCCACGAGAGCGATTGTCGGCATTCTCTCCCCTTGAATTTCACGGACGGCTGGCGGAGACGCGTCACGGTCGTCGCTTCGACAAGCACGCCCCTCAGGGCTCTCGGCTCTCGGCGGACGAAGCCTCGACGCCAAAATCATCCGCAACGCAGCTTTGCCAATGGCCTTGGCCATGACGCGCTCGGACGCCATTCAATCTTATAAACAGTTTTTCCTCAGAACGCACGCTTTTGCTGGCGAGAGCGAGGAGAGGACGCGACCCGCGCGCAGTCAGGCGGGAGCGTGGCCGCAGGACTTGCATCCTGTCTCAATGCGGAAGGAAGTCCAGCACGGCGGTGGGAGCAGAACGAATTTTGTAAGTCTCCGAGGCTGGGCGCAGGCCGTCGCCGGCCGCGCTGAAGCCGACGGGATAGTCCGCGGCGCGGGAGCGGGCATGCGTGGACTCGCTGCGGACATGACCGATTCGGACGCAGCCGCGCGCGCCAGCGACGGCCACGAAGTCGCCGCCGAGACCGGCGCAGGGGGCCTGAAGCTGCGTGTCGGGCCCCTCGGCGAAAGCAGCCGAAACAGGAAGGATATTGAGAGCCGCCAGAGCCGCGAAAGCCACGCGCCGCGCGTCCCCAGACCGGAAAAGCCTCAAATCGGAATTCATCCGTCGTTCGCCCTCACGACTGGTTGGACGCCGCCATACGCTCGACGCCCCGCTTCTCCCGTCATCCGCGGATCCGGTGCGCTCCACGGCGCCGACGGGCTCGTTTTCCAACCGGACGCGCCGGGGACTCGCTCCGGCGGTTGGCGAGATGACTAAACGCGCACATCATGGCGGCATCGTGTCTTCATCGCCATTCTCGGCGCCAGTCGCCGATCGTCGCCTGAATCAAGGCCAGCGCGGCGACCGCGGCGGTGTCGGCGCGAAGGATCCGTGGACCCAAAGAGATCTGTACTACGTCAGGTTTACCAAGAAGTTGCGCTCGCTCATCCGCGTCGAAGCCGCCTTCGGGACCGATGACCAGGCTCACCCTCGAATCGTGAGGCCTTTCTCGCCTCGGCTTCTCGATGGCGGCGCGCAGCGCCTCGATCGGATCCGCGACCGGCGCCTCTTCGTCGCAGAAAACGAGTAGACGCCTTCCGGCCGACGCGGCGACATAGTTTGCGAGGTCCTGCGCCTCCTCCACCACCGGGAGCGATAGCAGCCCGCATTGCTCCGCCGCCTCGATGACGTTGGCGCGGATGCGCGCGCAGTTGACCCGCCTCACTTGCGTGCGTCGGGTCAGCACCGGGGCGAGGCGGCCGACGCCCATCTCGGCGGCCTTTTGCGCCATGTAGTCGAGCCGCGCCTGCTTGAGCGGCGCGAAGGCGTATTCCAGCTCGCTACTTGGCGACTGCGCGCGCGTCTGCTCGCGCACCACAAGCGCGGCGGCCCGGCGCGTCGCCATGGCCATCTCCGCCCGCCACTCTCCGTCGCGGCCATTGAACACGAGCAGCGGCGCGCCTTCGCGCAAGCGCAGCACGTTGAGGAGATAGTTCTGAGCCGTCGGGGGCGGCTCGACGCGTGCGCCCGAGAACAGAGTCGCCTCGACGAAGAGGCGCTGGGCGTTGAAATCGTAAGGAGCCACGTCGCCCGGAGCGTCAGGCGCCGCCGAGCGTGCGCGGCGCGGGCGACAGGACGCGCGCCTGCCCGCCGGAAATCTCCAAGACTGACAGGCCGCGATCGCTCGTGCCGTCGACGCGGAAGCGGAACACGCCGTCGGCGCCGTTGAACCCGGTCGGCGCCGTGAGCACGCCCTCCGAGAACCGTTGCGAGCCTTGCGTGCGCGCGAGAGCGATGGCGAGCGAAACCGCGTCATAGGCCTGCGTCGCGATT
>Ga0187782_10000186_pt1 | contig 38241 bp, 27 predicted proteins | sample 0715_SJ02_MP15_2_FD_132454 | JGI IMG/M metagenome (GOLD analysis project Ga0187782, IMG submission 132454) | Tropical peat soil microbial communities from peatlands in Department of Meta, Colombia - 0715_SJ02_MP15_20_MG | ecosystem: Environmental > Terrestrial > Soil > Wetlands > Peat | place... | reverse complement strand
GATCCTCGACGACCTCGCCCGCCGACCCCTGGTGCGCGGGGTGAGGCACTTGATTCAAGACGATCCGGACGCGCAGCTCTGCCAGCGTCTCCCGTTCGTGACGGGGGTCCGCATCACGGGCCAAAAAGGGCTCTCCTTCGACCTCTGCGCGCGCGAGTGGCAACTGCCCGGCGTGATCGATCTCGTGCGCGCCTGTCCGGAGACGCGCTTCGTCCTGGATCACGCTGGAAAGCCGGACATCGCCGGAGGGCGGCTCGGGCCATGGCGCGGTCGCGTCCGCGAGCTCGCTGCCCTCCCCCATGTGGTGTGCAAGCTCTCCGGGCTGGTCACGGAGGCCTCCGGAAAGGTGCCTGCACGCGAGGAGCTGAAGCCTTACGTGGACCACCTGATTGCGTGCTTCGGCCCGCAGCGGCTCCTCTTCGGCAGTGACTGGCCGGTCGTCAAGCTCGCGGCGAGCGGCGCGCAGTGGCTCGAGACGGCCCGCGAGCTGGTCGGCGACCTTGGTCCGAGCGACCAGCAGGCGATATTCTCGGACACCGCCCGACGGACGTACAGGCTCCCATGACCGGATTTCGTCTCGATGCAAAGACGGCTCTCGTGACCGGGGCCGGATCGGGCATCGGCCGCGCGATTGCCCTTCTCTTCGCAGAATGCGGCGCCACCGTGTGGGTCGTCGATCGCGACGAAACGGGAGCGCGCGCGACCGTCGACGGCATCTCCTCGAAGGGAGGACGCGCGGAGCTCGCGCGCGTCGACGTCACGGCGGCTTCCGAGGTGATGTCGCTGCGCGAGCGCAGCGGCCCGATCGACGTCCTCGTGAATAATGCGGGCATCGGGCACGTGGGAGACCTGCTCCACACCACCGCCGAGGACCTCGACCGACTCCACGCCGTCAACGTGCGCGGCGTCTTCCACGTGTCCAAGGCGTTCGTCCCCGACATGCTCGAGCGCGGACGCGGAAGCGTCATCAACATGGCGTCGATCGGCGGCGTCCTCGCTGTTCGCGAGCGGCTCGCGTACACCACGACCAAGTTCGCGGTCGTCGGGCTGACCAAAGCGCTCGCCCTCGATCACTCGCACACGGGCGTGCGCTTCAACTGCATCTGCCCGGGCCGCGTCGAGACGCCATTCGTCAAGCAGCGCCTCGCCGAATCGGCCGATCCGCAGGCGGCGTACCGTGTCATGTCGTCGACACAGCTGAACGGGCGGATGGCGCGCCCGGAGGAGATCGCCGCCGCGGCGCTGTACCTCGCGGCGGACGTCTCGGAGATGGTCACGGGCAGCTGCCTGATGATCGACGGTGGATGGAGCGCGGGGAAGTGACGCGATGAGCCCAACGTGAATCTCGCCGGAACCATCACCGATCTGCGCGTTTTCGACGTGCGTTTCCCGACGTCGGCGGAGAAGCACGGGTCGGACGCGATGAACCCCGATCCGGACTACTCGGCCGCATACGCCGTCGTCGAAACGGATCGCGCGGACGGGATCAGCGGCCATGGCCTCGCCTTCACGATTGGCCGCGGGACCGAGGTCGTGGTGGCTGCAATCCACGCGCTCCGTCCGCTGGTCGTCGGTCACGCGATCGAAGAGTTCGTCGCCGCGCCGGGCGAGTTCTGCAAGACGCTCACGGGGGACAGTCAACTTCGCTGGCTCGGACCGGAAAAGGGGGTCATTCACATGGCCACGGCGGCGGTCGTCAACGCCTTGTGGGACCTTTGGGCCAAGCTCGACTCCAAGCCGCTGTGGAAGCTGCTGTCCGATCTCAGCCCGTCGCGAATCGTCGAGCTGGTCGACTGGCGCTACCTGACCGACGCGCTCACCCCGCGAGAGGCGGAGCGCGCGCTCGATCGGTGGGTACCCACCCGGGCCGCCCGTGAACGCGAGCTTCGCAGGGCGGGCTACCCCGCGTACACGACGTCGGTCGGCTGGCTCGGCTATTCGGACGAACGACTCCGCGCGCTCTGCCGCGAAGGGATCCGATCCGGCTTCGAGCGCTTCAAACTGAAGGTCGGGCAGAACGTCGACGATGACCGGCGCCGCACCGCGATCGCGCGGGAGGAGATCGGCCCTCGCAATGCGCTGTTTCTCGACGCCAACCAGCGATGGGACGTCGCCCAGGCAATCGAATGGACGCGGGCGCTGGCGGGGTGCAACCCCACATGGATCGAAGAGCCGACGAGCCCCGACGACGTGATGGGCCACGCGGCGATCGCACGCGCTCTCGAACCGCTCGGGATCGGCGTCGCGACGGGCGAGCATTGCCCGAACCGCGTGGTATTCAAACAGCTCATGCAGGCTCGAGCGATCGCGTTCTGCCAGGTCGATTTCTGTCGCCTCGCCGGAGTGAACGAGGTCGTCGCAGTACAGCTTCTGGCCTCGCATTTCGGCATTCCGGTCTGCCCGCACGCCGGCGGGGTCGGCCTGTGCGAATACGTGCAACACGCATCTATATTCGACTACATCGCAGTATCCGGCGCGCTCGACGGCCGATGCATCGAGTATGTCGATCATCTCCACGAGCACTTCGTCGATCCCTGCGTCGTCCGGGACGGGCGCTACCGCATTCCGATGAGCGCGGGCACCGGCATCACGATGAAGCCGGAATCGCTGGCCGCGTACTCGTTCCCGAACGGTCCCGTCTGGAAGAACCTGGTGTCCTCATGAGAATCGTCCGATATCGCGATCCCTCGGGAAATACCCACTATGGCAGCGAGCAGCCGAGCGGCGTCATCGTTCGCATCGAAGGAGACGTCTACGGCGAGCATCGCACGACGACCGAGCGGGCGGACGTCGACAAGCTCCTTGCCCCCGTTGCGCCGACGCTGTTTCTCGGCATCGGTCTCAACTACCGGAAACACGCCGAGGAGACGAACGCGAAGATTCCGGAGTACCCGATCCTGTTCATGAAAGCCGGCAGCGCCGTCCAGCATCCGGGCGAGCCGATCGTGCTACCCAGGCATCTGCCGAGCGAGGAGGTCGACTACGAGTGCGAGCTCGCCGTGGTCATCGGCAAGGCGGCGAAGAACGTGCCGCGTGAACGAGCGCACCAGTTCGTGCTCGGGTACACCTGCGGCAACGACGTCTCGGCGCGCGACTGGCAGAAACGCTACGGGGGGGGACAGTGGTGTCGCGGAAAGACATTCGACACGTTCGCTCCACTGGGGCCCTGCCTCGTGACGCCCGACGAGATCCCGAATCCCAATTCGCTGCGGATCGCGACGATCCTGAACGGCGAGCGTGTACAGGACTGGACGACCGAGGACATGATCTTCGACGTGCCGCGCCTCATCGAGTTCCTGAGCGGCAGCACGACCCTCATGCCCGGTACGGTCATTCTCACGGGAACTCCCCACGGAGTCGGGATGGCGCGCAACCCGCCTCGCTGGCTGCAGCCGGGCGACACGGTCACGGTGGAGATCGAGCGCATCGGCCGACTGACCAACCCCGTCGAGAGCGAAGTCTCCCACAGAGGTCCACGCGGCGCACCCTCGCATCCATGACGACCTTCGACATGGCCTGCCGTCGAGAGCCCGCGGCCTCGCGCCATGTGAAGCTCATGGTCACCTGCCTCTGCGATCTGTTCTTCGACGACGCGGCGGCCGCAACGGTGGAGGTGCTCGAACACCTCGGGTGCAAAGTCGAGGTTCCGGAGGATCAGACGTGCTGCGGGCAGCCCGCGTTCAATGCGGGCGACTGGTCCGCCGCACGCCGCGTCGCACGACACACGGCCCGGGTATTCGCGGGCGATGAGCCGGTCGTGGTTCCGTCGGGGTCGTGTGCCAGGATGGTCTCGCACGGAACGCTCGTGCTGTTCGAGGGCGAAGCGGATCCCCGGGAGGCCTCGGTGGCCCCGCGTGCCTGGGAGCTTTGTGATTTCATCGTGAACGGGCTCGGGGTCACCCGCTGGCCGGGCCGGGTTCGGGCCAGGCTCGCATGGCACCGCTCCTGTCACTCGCGAGGGACGACCTACGGCGAAGCCGCGCTGACCCTTTTGCGGTCGATTGCCGATCTGCGCCTCGTCGAGTTCGGAGAGCCCGAACAATGCTGCGGTTTCGGCGGAACGTTCTCCGTGTCGTTTCCCGAGATCTCGCGCTCGGTCGGCGGGCTGAAGCTCGACGCGGTGATGGCGACGAGCCCGGACGGTGTCGTCTCGGGCGACATGGGCTGCCTCATGCACCTGGATGGCCTCGCCCGGATGCGCGGCGACCGCGCGCTGCCCGTGTTGCACGTCGCACAAGTGCTTCGCGATGCGCTGCGCGCCACGAAGGACGAGGGATGACTCGAGAACCATTCGATCGATTCGCGGCCGACCAGAGCGAGGAGCGCCGCAGCTCGGTTCGCGGCGGCGCGAAGGCCGGACACGAGGCGCGCGGCCGCGCGCTGGAGGCCGACGGTGTGCCCTTCGATCGCCTCCGTTCTCTGGCGGCTCGAATCAAGCAACACACACTCGATCACCTGGACGCGTATCTGCGAGCGGCGACGACGTCGCTCGAGTCGCGCGGTGTGACCGTCCACTTTGCCGCAGACGCCCAGTCCGCGTGCGGGATCGTCACTGACATACTCGATCGCCGTCGAGCGATACGCGTCGTCAAGACGAAGAGCATGGTCACCGAAGAGGTCGAGCTCGCGCACCATCTCGAGCAGCGCGGCATCGAGTGCATCGAGACCGACCTCGGAGAGTTCGTGGTGCAGCTGGCGCGCGACCGCCCGAGCCATATCGTCAAGCCGATCATCCACAAGAACCGCGCGGAGATCGCCGCGACGTTCGAGAGTCACGGCCTCGGACCCTACGACGACACCCCGGAGGTGATCACCCGGCGCGCGCGCGAATTTCTTCGCCGCAAGTATCTCGCGGCGGACGCGGCGATCACCGGCGCCAATTTCATTTCGGCAGAGAGCGGCCGCCTCGTTCTCGTCACCAACGAGGGCAACTCCCGGTTTTGCCTGGCCGCAACGCGATGTCACGTCGCCCTCGTCGGGATCGAGAAACTGGTCCCCACCGACCGGGACGTCGGAGCGCTTCTCGACCTTCTCGCGCGGTCGGCCACGGGCCAGCGCCTGACGGTCTACACGGAGTTCATCGCCGGTCCTCGTGGCGTCGGTCAGCTGGATGGGCCGGACGAGATGCACGTCGTTTTTCTCGACAACGGACGGACGCAGGTCCTGGCGAGCGACTGTCGGCAGATTCTGCGTTGTATCCGCTGCGGAGCCTGTCTCAACGTCTGCCCCGTGTACCGGCAGGCAAGCGGCCACGCGTATCGAGGTGTCTATGCGGGACCGATCGGCGCCGTGCTCTCGCCGCTTCTGGAGGAACCCGGCCGCCGCTTCCTCGAAAAGGCCGATCTGCCCCGGGCGTCGACGCTGTGCGGCGCGTGCCACGAGGTGTGTCCCGTCGACATTCCCATCGAGGAGCTTCTGGTGCGCATGCGCGACCGCGCGAAGCGCTCCGGCGCAACGTCGGGGAGCACCCCGTCGATGGGTGCTTGGGCGCTCGTCGCGTCGCAGCCGGACGCGTGGCGAGCGGCCCTGTCCGCGGGACGCCTTCTCGCGGTCCTTCCCGGCTGGCTCGGACCAGAGCCGCTGCGCGCGTGGCGCGACAATCACGCACTGCCGCCGTGGCGCGGAGGGGCGTTCCGGCGATGGCTCGAGAAACGCGGGGCTGCCCATGCCCGATGACCGGGCGCTCGTCATGCGCCGCGTTGGCGCTGCGCTTTCGTCGCTTCGGTCGCGCGAGCCTCTCCCCGTTCATCCCGAAGACGGGACCGGCGCGTCATCCGTATGCGCGAGCGCCGCACGCGCGAACCCCGTGGCCGCGTTCGTGACCCAGCTCGCGAGCGTCGGAGGCCGCGCGTTCGAAGCGCCAGCCCCGCTCGCGGAGTGGCTCACGGCGCGCGGATTTCTGCGCGGGTATTGCGATCGCGAGGCGCTCGGAGCGCTGGCCGGAGCCTTTGCGCCGCCCCTGTCGCTCGATACCCGATTCATGGCCGACCGGATCGACGAATACGACTTCGGAATCACGCGCGCCGCCGGGGCCATCGCAGAGACGGGAACGATCATCCTGAACGACGCCCTGACCTCGCGCCGACTGGGTTCGCTGGCCCCCTGGGTCCATGTCGCGGTCCTGAAAAGGTCGGACATCGTGCCGACCGTATCCGACGCGATCCGTGCGCTCGGGACGGACCCCTACGTGGTCTGGTGCACAGGTCCCTCGAAGACCGCGGACGTCGAGGGCATCCTCATTCAAGGCGTGCACGGTCCGGGGGAACAGCTCGTCCTCCTCACATGAAGCCGGCCCCACATGAAACCGGCCCCCTGATCGCCACTCGTCACCCTCAGACGAGCTCGAAACTGCCCCCGAGCGGCGCCAGCGAGTTGCCGCCAACGAACACGTCGAACCGGCCCGGCTCGGTCGTTGGCTTCATGTCGCGACCCGGGAAGGCCAGATCCGCGGCCGTCAGGGCGAACTCCATCGCCGCCGATTCCCCCGGCTTGAGAGCGACGCGCTGGAACGCCTTGAGCTCGCGGACGGGGCGCGTCGTGGACGCGACCAGGTCACGGATATAGAGCTGCACGACCTCGACGCCCTCGACGCTCCCGGTGTTGCGAACCCGGATGCGGACAGTGACCGGCTCGCCCACCCGGGCCTTGATGGGCGATACGGAGAAGTCCTGATACTCGAACGTCGTGTAGGAAAGGCCGAATCCGAACGGGTAGAGCGGGCTGACGTCGACATCCAGGTAGGAGGTCTCGAACCCGACGGGGTCGAGCGGAGTTCCCGTCGGGATCCCCCTGTGATCGGTGCCCGGGGGGCGGCCCGTGTTCTTGAACGCGTAATAGATGGGAATCTGACCCAGCGCGCGCGGGAACGTCACGGGAAGCTTTCCCGAAGGGGACACGTCTCCGGAGAGGACGTCGACAATCCCCGGACCGCCCATCGTGCCAGGGTGCCACGCAACCAGTACGGCCTTGGCAAGAGAGCAGATCGGCTCGATGAGCAGTGGCCGCCCGGCCATCACGACCACGACCAGAGGGCGGCCGGTCCGCGCAATCCGTTCGAGGAGCTGCTGCTGGGCCCCCGGTAAGTCCAGAAACGCGCGACTCCGACACTCGCCGCTGAGGTTGGCGTTCTCTCCCACGAACGCCAGCGTGACGTCCGCCCGCTCGGCCGCCCTCGCGGCCTCTTCGAACCCCGTGGTGTCGGTGGAACGGCAGTCCGGAAGGCCCCGCGCAAAGTGTATCTCGGCGCGTCCCGCGAACCGGGCGCGCAGGGCCGTCAGGACGGTCACCGAATCCTCGCGGCGGCCATCGAAGGCCCAGCAGCCGAGCTGCTCGAAGGGGTCGTCGACGAGCGGACCGACTGCAGCGATGGAGCGCTCCATCCGCGCCAGTGGGAGCACCCCGCCCTCGTTCTTGAGCAGGACGAGGCTCTCCCGAACGACTTGCTGTGCGACCGCCCGGTGCTCCTCGCACACGGCGACCGATTGCCGAGGTGGCTGCACGTACGGGCGCTCGAAGAGGCCGAGCTTGTGCTTCACGAGCAGGACCCGCCGGACCGCGTCGTCCACCAGCGCGGCGGACACCGCCCCGGATTCGATCAAGCCGGGCAAGTGGTCGACGTAAATGCGACCGGCCATATCCATATCGACGCCAGCGCTGATGCCACGAAGCGCCGCATTGGGCTCGTCCGCGCACAGACCGTGCGTAATCATTTCGCGGATGGAGGCCCAGTCGCTCACGACGAATCCCGAAAAGCCGCATTCGCCCTTGAGAATCGCACGCAGGATGAACTCGTTGCCGGTTGCGGGAACGCCGTTGAGATCATTGAATCCGGTCATTACCGTCAGCACGCCGGCGTCGACGCACGCCTGAAACGATCGCAGGTACACCTCTCGGAGCAGCCGCTCGGGGATCCACGTCGTGTTGTATTCCTTGCCGGCTTCGCAAGCGCCGTATCCGACGTAATGCTTCGCGCATGCGGCGACGCGATGAGGGCCGCCCGTACCTTGAAAGCCGCGCACCATGGCGGCGCCCAGCTGCGAAGTGAGCAGCGGGTCCTCGCCGCAGCCCTCGGCGATACGACCCCAGCGCGGATCACGGGCGATGTCGACCATCGGCGCGAAGACCCAGTCGATGCCCGTCTCCGAGGCTTCCCGCGCTGCAATCGCCGCGGCCTTCTGCGCGAGATCGGGGTCGAACGTCGCCCCCTGACCGAGGGGAATCGGGAAGATCGTGCGGTAGCCGTGGATGACATCGCGTCCGAAGACGAGCGGGATGCCGAGCCGACTCTCCTCGACGGCGACGCGCTGGAGCTCATTGCGATGCTCGAGGCTCGGCGCGTTCAAGAACGAGCCGACGAGGCCGTCGCGCACGGCGGCTATCGTCTTTTCGTCGGCCGGGCCGTGGCACGCCAGCTGCGAAAGCTGCCCGGCCTTTTCGAACGGTGTCATCTGAGAGAGCAGCGTCTCGATTCGCGGAATCCGGGGGATCGAAAGGCCTGTGGCTTCAGCGCCCGCGTGCGACATCGGCAGGCCTTCTAGCCGCAGCCTCCGCGTCGCAACAAGCGGAATCTCGCCCATGGGGCCGCGCAGGCGACCTCGGGGCACGGTGTCATTCCCGCGCCGGCGACCTCGGGGCACGGTGTCATCCCGAACGTGCCGCGCGAAACGTTCGACGACGCTTTAGGATGCCCTGCGCCGATGGACGAGCGGACCGGGTTGCGATCGCTGGGTGCGAGGTGCGCGCATCTCGCGGTGCTGGCGCTTGCGGGCGGCGTCACGATGAGCTCTGCGTGCAACGTGGCACGGCGCGATCATGGAGCGAGCTCACCCGATCCTCGGTCCTCCACCTACGTGTGGAGAAACGTGGCCGTCCTGGGGGGAGGCTTCGTGACGGGCATCGTCTTCAATCCCAGCGAACGCGGTCTCGTGTACCTGCGCACGGACATCGGCGGAGCTTACCGATGGCAGCCCGACGCGGGGGCGTGGACGCCGCTTCTCGACTGGGTCACTCCGCCCGACTGGAACCTTCACGGCGTCGAGAGCCTCGCAAGCGACCCGACCGAGCCGCGGCGCGTGTATCTGGCCGCCGGGACGTACACGAATCCCGACGTGAGTGACGGCGAGATCCTGCGATCGGCGGACTACGGCCGGACGTGGGAACGCACGCGCTTGCCTTTCAAGATGGGCGGCAACGAAGCCGGGAGGGGCAATGGCGAGCGCCTCGCCGTCGATCCTCGCGAGAGCAGAATCCTCTATTTCGGCTCGCGCCGAGACGGCCTGTGGCGAAGCGCGGACTTCGGCGTCGCCTGGCAACGTGTCGAAAGCTTCCCCTCGTTCGTCGACGGGAGCGCGGCGGTTGCGCCCACGCCGGGCAAGTTCAACTACCTCTCCCAGGCCGTGGGCATCGTGTTCGTGCGCTTCGACCCCCGGGGAGGCCGTCCCGGAGAGCCGACGCGGACCCTCTACGTCGCGGCGTCCACGGCCAACGAGAGTCTGTTCCGCACGCTCGATGGGGGGACGACCTGGCACGCCGTGCCGGGTCAGCCGCTCGGGCTGCGGCCCAACCGCTGCGCCCTGGGCTCGGACGGAGCGCTGTTCGTCACGTACGGCGACGAGCCCGGCCCCAACCGAATGCAGGACGGCGCGGTCTTCAAGCTGGACACGGGCAGTGGCGTCTGGACCAACGTCACGCCCGAGAAGCCCACGCGAGGCGGTCGCCGGTTCGGCTACGCCGCCGTCGCCGTCGATGCGCACGACCCCGCAATCGTCGTGGTCACGACCTGGCATCGCGATCAACCATTCGACGAAATCTTCCGCAGCCGCGACGGAGGCGCGACTTGGTCGGCGCTGCTCGAGAGGGCTCAGTGGGACCACTCGGCCGCGCCGTACACCGCCACGATGCGGCATCACTGGATGAGCGACGTCGAAATCGACCCCTTCGACCCGAATCACGTTCTATTCACGACCGGTTACGGCATATGGGCGACGCACAACGCGAAGGACGCCGACTCCGGCGCGCCGACGCGCTGGTCCTTCGAAGATCGAGGCCTCGAGGAGACAGTGCCCCTCGCCCTCGCCAGCCCCCCCGAGGGCGCTCACCTGATCAGCGGTCTCGGCGACATCGACGGCTTCCGACACGACGATCTCACGAAGTCCCCCGCCCAGGGCCGATTCGAGGGTCCGCGGTACAAGAACACGGAGTGGCTCGACTTCGCAGGCCGCGCGCCCGCCTTGCTCGTCCGAACGGGAACCACCTACGGCGGCGACCAGATCGTCGGCTCGTACTCGCGGGACGGCGGCAGTCACTGGACGAGCTTTCCCTCCGAGCCGCCGCGCCCCACCGGCAGCCGCCCGTTCGGCACCGGACCCATCGCCATTTCTTCCGACGGCAAGGTCATCGCGTGGACCACCGACGGCAACCCGCCGTACGCGACCCGCGATAACGGGAACACCTGGCAGGCCGTCGAGGGCGCCCCCGTCGGCCTGCGTCTGGTGGCGGATCGCGTCGATCCCGACGCCTTTTACGGCTTCTCGGGCACCGAGGGCGTGCTCTACGCGAGCCGGAATGGTGGCGCGACCGTCCGCGTCCTGCGCGGCGGATTCCCGGTGTCGACCCAGCATCGTCGATACCGCGATCCCGATCTGCGAGCCGTTCCCGACCGGCCGGGCGAGCTCTGGCTCGCGTCGGGAGGTGTCCTCTTTCGACTCCGGGCGGGCAGCCAGAACGTCGTTCGGATCGACTCGGCGACGGAGGTGTCGTCGATTGGATTCGGAAAGCCCGCCGTCGCCGGCGCCTACCCGGCGATCTTCGTGACAGGGCGGGTCGCCGGCGCATACGGGGTCTTCCGATCCGACGACGAGGCCGCGAGCTTCGTTCGCCTGACGGACGACGCTCACCAGTTCGCGCGACCCTCGCACGTCACCGGCGACCCGAGAATCTTCGGTCGTGTGTATTTTGCAACGGATGGTCGCGGCATCGTCTACGGCGACATCACGCCCTGACTGTCCAGGATGAGCACCTCGCGTGGCGCGAGCGCGACCTCGCGCGCGTACGTCCGGCCCGACAGCAGGTCGATGTGCGCTTCGCCTGCGAGCGGCACCTCGCGAACGACGGAGCCATGGTTCAAAAGATAGAGCAGCGCCTTGCCTCCGGGCGACACGCGGACGGTCACCTCGACTCCATCGGCGGGAGCCGCTCCGTCGCGAAGCGGCGAGACGACGTGCCGTTCGGCGCACGCCGCGCGAAAGAGCTTCCGGAGCGCCTCATCGTCCAGCCGTGTGGCCAGGTAGTACGCCTTCCCCTCGCCGTAATGGTGAACGGTCACGGCGGGATCGCCGGCGTAGAACTCGCGCGTGTAGCGCGCGAGCGGCTTCGCGCCCAGGAGCCAGACGCGATCGCAGAGGAGCGAGGCGGAAAGCTCGACGCCGGCGGGCAGCTCCCCGAAGGAGGCATCGAACGATACAGCTTGCGACGCCTCCGGCGGGAGCGCATCGAACTCCTCGACGGTCACGCCGAGGACTTCGCGCAGCGGGCCCGGTGCGCCGCCGGGATGGATTCGATCGCTGTCGTCGGCCAAGCCGCTGAAGAACGTGGCAATCAGCGTCGAGCCCGCGCGCACGCGGTCGGCGACGCGTCGCGCCTGCTCCGTTCGCACGACGTACGCAGACGCGAGGACGACGACGTCGTAAGGAGCGAGGTCCGCCTCGGGCCCGACGACGTCGGTCTGGATCCCGCAGCGGTGCAGGGCCGCGTAAACGCGCTGGACCTCCCGGCGGTAGTCGAGATCTCGGCTCGGCCCGCTCGACGCCGCGAGCGCCCACCAGGATTCCCAGTCGAAGACCACCGCGACGCGGGCCGGGATGCGCCCGCCGAGCGTGCGCTCGCCCAGCGCGGCGAGCTCGGCCCCGAGCGCGGAGACCTCACGGAACACGCGGGCATCGGGGCGCCCGTGGTGCTCGATGACTGCGCCGTGGAGCTTCTCGATCCCCCCGGCGGATTTTCTCCATTGAAAGTACATGACCGACTCGGCGCCGAGGGCCACCGCTTGAAACGACTGCAGGCGCAGGCGACCGGGCGGCTTGAGGCGACAGTACGGCGCCCAGTTCTGCTGTGACGGCGTCTGCTCCATCAGCAGGAAAGGTTGACCATCCTTCAGCCCACGCATGAGCGCGTGGCCGAACGCGACGTCGGCGAACGGCTCGTCCGCAGCCGGATAACTGTCCCAGGCCACGACATCCATCGCCTTGGCCCACTCGCGATAGTCGAGCCCCTGGAAGGCTCCCATAAGGTTGGTGGTCACCGGCACGTGGGGTGTCAGCTCGCGGAGGATCGACGCTTCGTGCGCGAAGCACGCGAGGTAGCTCGACGATTGAAAGCGTCGCCAGTCGATGCGGAGCGCCGGAATGCTCCCCTCGCCATGCGCGTAGGGCGGATCGACCTGGCTGAAGCTCACGAAGGTATGGCCCCAGAACGCGGTGGACCACGCCGCATTCAGTTCGCCGAGCGTGGCGTAGCGACGCTCGAGGTAAGCACGGAATCCTGCCGCGCAGCGTTCGCAATAGCAGTAGTTCGGCCAGCTGTTGCCGTACTCGTTGTTCACGTGCCAGAGCCGCAGGCTGGGGTGCTGCCCGTAGCGGACCGCGAGCGCGCGGACGAGCGCGCCCGCCAGCCGGCGATAGCTCGGGGAGCTCGGACAGAACGCATGGCGGTTGCCGTGGGGTCGCTTGCGTCCTCGATCGTCGACGGTCAGGACGTCGGGGTACTGCTGGTCGACCCATGCCGGGGTGGATGCGGTGCCCGTCGCAAGGCAAAGATCGATACCGGCGCGAGTGAGACGGTCGACCGCCCGATCGAGCCAGTCGAAAGTGTAGACCCCCTCCGCGGGGTTGAGATGCGCCCAGCTGAACACCGGCAAGGTGGCCACATTCCACCGGGCCATCTGCATCAGCCGCGGATCCTCCTCGCGCACGCGCTCGTCCCACTGATCGGGGTTGTAGTCGCCTCCGTAGAGGATGCGTCCGAATCGAAGCGGCAAGGGTCTCATCGGTCCTCGGGGGCGTCGCGGCGGGGGCAACGCGTGCCGGCCTCGTGGCACGACTTCAATCCGCTGAGGACCCGAACGCGCCTCGCAGCCGCACGTAGAGGTCGCGGAAGCGCACGATCGCGCCGCGATAGTGGGCGGCCAGCGAAGCGTCCGGATCGATCCGGCGAACGACCGCGGGCGCTCGACACACGTCCTCGATCGACTCGCCCGACAGCGCGATCCGCGCAAGCCGCGCGGCGCCGAAGGCCGGGCCGAGCTCGGCGCGCTCGCGCACGAGCAGCGTTTCGCCGAGCGCGCTGGCGATGATCCGGGCCCAGAGCGGGCTACGCGAGCCTCCCCCGATGACGGTGATCTCGCGCGGCGCTCCGCCCGCGTCGCGCAGCGCTTGCATTCCGTCGGCGAAGGCAAACGCCACCCCCTCGAGAACGGCGCGCACGAGCTCCGCACGGGTCGTGTCGTGAGTGAGCCCCAGAAACACTCCGCGCGCCTGAGGATCGTTGTGCGGGGTCCGCTCGCCGGAGAGATACGGCAAGAACGTCGTTCGTGACGGAGCAGGCGCGTTCGACTCGACCTCCGCGACGAGCGCCGCCTCGTCGCGCCCCTCGACGGACGCAATCCACGACAGGCAGCTCGCCGCACTGAGGATGACCGACATCTGATGCCACACGTTCGGAATGCAGTGGCAGAACGCGTGAACGCCCCGCGCGGGGCTCGGTGAAAAGCGATCGGTGACCAGAAAGATGACGCCCGAGGTGCCGAGAGAAAGCAGCGCCTGCCCGGGGCGAATGACGCCCGCCCCGGCTGCGCCCGCGGCGTTGTCCCCTCCGCCCGCGGCGACGATCGTCTTCGCCGACAACCCCCACTCGGCGGCCAGATCGGAGCGGAGCGTCCCGGTGGCCTCCGATCCCTCGCAGACGCGCGGCATCGCCTTCGGTGAAAGCGCGCAGGCGGCCAGCATGTCGTCCGACCAGCTTCGCCGTCCGACGTCCAGCCAAAGCGTGCCCGACGCATCGGACGCGTCCGTCGCGAGATCTCCAGTCAGCTTGAGCCTCAGCCAGTCCTTGGGAAGAAGCACGTGCTGCGTCCGTGCGAAGACGTCGGGCTCGTGGCGGGCGACCCAGAGGAGCTTGGGAGCCGTGAACCCCGCCATGGCCGCATTGCCGGTGATCGCCCGGGTCCGCGGCTCGCGCGTCTCGAGCTCCACGCACTCGGCGCCGCTCCGGCCGTCGTTCCACAGAATGGCCGGACGCAGGACCCTCAGCTCGCTGTCGAGAAGCGTCGCGCCGTGCATCTGGCCGGACAGCCCGATCGCGCGTACCGACGCGAACGCCCCTGGCGAATCGGCGCGGAGCCGCGCGACCGCGTCGCTCGTTGCGGCCCACCAGCTCGCCGGCGACTGTTCCGACCACAAGGGATGCGGGCGCTCCACGGCAAGAGGAGCGCTCGCCTCCGCCAGGATTCGTTGCTCGTCGTCGACGAGCAACGCCTTCACGCTCGAGGTGCCAAGATCGAGGCCGATGTACATGGCTTACCTGGGGATGGGGAACGTGCTCGCGTTGTTCGGTCCAATTCCGTCGGGCGGCACGTCCGCGCCCTGGACCGCGAGCATGAAGGTCACGAGGGCCCAGTAGTCTTCATTCTTCATCGCCGCCGCCCGCGACTTCGGAAGGTGGTCGTGAATGTACGTGTGGAGATCGTCCGCCGTGCGGAAAACGTCTCGCGTCGGCGCGCCGGCGGGCCGGGTCTGCTGCTGGATCTGGAGCTGGTCGGGATCCACCATGGCTTGCATCCCGCTGCTCATGCTGCGGGGGTACTCGGGCAGAGCGCCCGGACCGAGGACTTCCGGCGCGCCGGCGAGGCCTTGGCCGCGCTTGCCGTGGCATCGCACGCATTCGTTCGCGAAGACGTCCGCACCGGCGGACGCACGATCTCTCGCCTTGGCAAGCTGCGGCTCGGTGGCACCCAGACCCGTCGCGCTGCAACCCGAGCCCGCAAGAACGAGCCATGCGAGCGCCACCGGCGCTGCGCGTGCAGCCACGATACGGCCCACGTAGCGAAGGCGGAGACAAGCGCGAACGAGCCCTTGCGGCACGGCGCGCGGGACTCTAACAGGCGCTTCATCCGCGCGGCAATCGTGCAATGAGACGCACGATCGGCTGCCGACCAATCTGGCCTCGCCTTCGTCGAATCGCTGAGCATCACCTCACGTCGGAGGGACCCGTCCGAGCCCATCCGAAACTCGCGCGGCCGCGTGAATCCGCTGGTCGTTCACTTCGCCAGCTGCAGCGGACCTGTGTCGCGCGGGTTGCGACGGTGTGAGCCGAAAAGCACGGCGCGGGTCACTGCCGCCAAGTATGGGGTCCAGGTCGTGTCTTTCGGCCGGTGCGTCGCACCGCCAGACGACTGGTTGCGCGTTTTCGTGAGGCCATGAGCGTCCTCGAGCCACCGCGCCGTTCGGATATTTCTCCGGCGCGCCGCGCCGTGCATCGCTTCCTGCGTGGGGTGGGGATGCTCGTCGGGTTGCTCGTCGTGCTCTCGGGGGTCTCGCGAATCGCGTGGGCCGATGACAGCACGACCGACGCCGGGGCTCCGCCCGCCCCTGCAGACGACGACTCGACCGCAAAAGCCACCGATTCGATCCCGGGCTCGCCCCGCCCAGCCGGACTGGGACTGTCGCCCCAGGCGCCACCGGTGCCTCCCGCCTCGGGAGGCAGGGCGCCTTCCTTCGGCGCGCCGACGCAGGACCCGCAGTGGTCCTTTCGAATCGGAGGACGCATCGCCGGAGCGGAGGCGATCGGCATCGGGCGGACACCTGCGGACGCTCCCGTCGGGTACTCGGGTACAGCGCTCCATGTGCCGGCGCTGACGCAGGGACGCATGCCCTTCTTCCCCGGCGCGGGAGCAACGCTCTACTTCCAGACCGGCACCCCGATCGTGACGGCGTACGTCCTCTTCTACGCGCGCATGTCCGGCGAAGATTACAATGGCTATTACAATCCACAGGCGGGTCCGGATTTCGGACAGGCGTATCTCCTCATCACGCCGGCACCCATCGGACCCTGGCACCTGTCGTGGCGCGTCGGAGGTTTCATCGAGACCTACGGGGGCCCGGGCCAGTGGGGATGGGGCATCTTCGGTCCGACGCTCGCGGTTCGCGGATTCGGTGAGACCACGAACGCCGACGTCGAGGTCTCCCCCGACCTGCGCCTGTCGTTCACCCACGGCGTGCTGGCCGTTCCGGGTGTTCCGGAAAACTTCGTTCGCGGCGATTACAACACGTGGATCGAGACGGGGGTCTCCGACTATCTGCAGCACGCTCACGCGGGCCTCACCTACAAGAACCAGTATTTGCTGCGCGTCCACTACGTGAGCGATCACTCGACCGACGAGCGCAAGTACCTCCTCACCTTCCTCAACACGGCACCGCACGACGGCCACTTCGACACGTACCAGGTCGAGGCGCGTTGGCTCGCCGATCCTTACGGCCAGTTCGGGATCACGGCCATGATGTACGACTTCGGCACGGCCGCCTCCGTGGGGGACGGGATCTGGTGGGGGCTCGACTGGACACAGGGCGCCCGGGAGATGATCAACAAGTTTCTGGGGCCGAACAGCAACGGCAACGGCAAGATCCAAGCCATCAGTGCGGAGTACGACACGAGCATCGCCCGCCTCCTGTGGGCTCCAAGAGCCTTCGACGGCCGAGCCCCGGATCTGCGTCTCGCGATCGCAGGCATGGAGTACTGGACGTTCGCGTCAGGTGATCCCGACTACAAGAACGCGACGGGATACTACGTCGGACTGGACACGGAATACCGTTTTTCCTCCCTCTTCAGCTTCACCTTCCAGGCCTTCGGCGAGAACCGCGCCTCCGACATCGGACGATGGGCGGTCTACAGCCTCAACCCGGGCGTCCAGTTCCATTCGGACTGGCTGAGCACAGACCGCGTTTTTTTCATCTACAGCCGCAGGTCCTACAGCTCGGCGGTCGACAACAACTCTGCCGCGCCGCTCGATCGCGATGTCTTCACGCTCGGCGGCTACTTCACTTTCTAGGGTGCACGATGCTCAGGATCTCCATCGGCCGACGCCGGGATCAATCAAAGAAGGTGGAGCCATGAGGCGCCGTCTCGCGGGACTGGTCATCGCGCTTTCGGTCGCGATCTCGGGCCCTGCACTCGCTCAGCAGCAGGATCCGGACCATTCGATCGACAAGCTCGGCCTCGACCCTGGGGAGCCGCAGGCGCCGAGCCCTCCGCCGGCGGTCCCTTTCGGGGTTCAGCCGGCTCAATCGAAGGAGCTGACCCTCGATTTCCACGGGTACTTGCTCCTGCCCATGGAGATCGGGATGCACGACCGGCTCAACCCCACGGCAGGCGAGAGCGACGTCGTCCTCCACACGCCGCCGCTCATTCCACAGTACCCGGAGGGGTTCGAGTACACGGGCGTCATTCCGACGCCGTGGGTTCAGATGAATTTCCTCTACGGCAACTCGACCGTATACGCCACGACGATTCTCGCAGCGACCACCCTGGGAGACGCGGCCGGCTACTACAACACCACCGCGCAGCTCGGGGTGAACGACGCGTTCATCACGGTCAACGCGTCCAAGCCGATCGGCATCCCGTTCGAGGTGCACGTCGGCGCCATGACTGGACGCTACGGAGCGATGGGTGCATACGACATCGGCCGGTATGGCACGCCCCTGATTGCGCAGACGAACACGATCGGCGAGACGATTGAAGCGTCGATTCCGCTCGGCCGCCAGTTCAAGCTCATGCTCGAGCAAGGATTCGGCGGCCAGCTCGCCCGTCCCCCGGCCGGCCTCGTTCCGGCGGGCTGGAACGGCTTCGCCAACGTCAATGCCGGCGCGACGTTCATCAACCACCTGCATGCGGGTCTTGCCTACGGAAAGAACTTCCGACTGGCCGTGCACTACTTGACCGCATTCACGCAAGACGACCAGGTTCCGAGCGGACTGATCCCGGACGGGCGCATCGTCGTCATGGGGGGCGAGGCCCACCTCACGGGTCAGTTCGGCCACATCTACGCCGGGCTCGCGAGCACACAAGCGACGAATGCGGCCACCGTCTCGGGCGCCATTCGCATCCTGAATGCGCAGGGCGGCCAGGATCTGATGAACGAATACCTCGGGCCAAACAGCAACGGCAATGGATCGCTGACCACATTCGGAGCCGAATACGACGTGAGCGTATCCCGGATGATTTTCGGACAGGCGTATACCGGCAAGAGCGCCGACATTCTCGTGAGCCTCTTCGGGATCGGCACCGAAGTGAAGAGCGACGACGCCACCTTCAACAATGTCCTCAAGATCAAGGGGGGGGCGGAGGTCACCTACGACTTTCTCCCCTTCATGGGCGTTTCGGAGCGGTTCGATCACGTTCGCCTCAACGCGAGCGACTCGCGTCAGGCGTTTTCGATCTTCTCGACCCGCCTGCTCTTTCACACCAACTGGCTCGCGCGCGAGGAAATTGCGCTCCAGTATTCCTATTTCGAGGACGGCATCAACGTCTACGTACGAACGGGTTATCCGCCCGTGATCGATCCGAGCGCGAACCCCGACGCCGATGTCCTTTCTCTCATCGGGACCGTCTGGTGGTGAGAGCGGGAGGATGAGCGCCATGCCCGAGACCGCACGACACCCCACCGGGACCTCGAGAGCCCCGATCTCGAAAGCCGCGATCTCGAGAGCGGCGACCTGGAGAGCGGGGACCTGGATCGTCGGCGCGCCGCTCTTCGCGCTGGCTGCAGGATGCACCGAGTCATGGCACTCTCCCGTGGAGCTCGACTGTTCCCCGGACGACACCTACGACAAGATCGAGACGTACGAACAGGGAACCCCCACACCCCCGTGGGACAGCTATGGGGACAACACGCCGGGCGCCACGCGCACGGACATCGACGGGGGGCCGTTTCCGACCCAGCCCATCGAGGACGGTGGACGGTGCGGAAGCCTGCAATCGCTCCTTCTCCAGTCGAGTGGATACCAGGACTATGGCTCGGGGTTCCAGGATTACGACCCGGGAGACCTTCTTCCGGTCTGCATCGGTCCGACCGGTTCGGACGTGACGTGCCCGATCGACGCTTCCGGTTACGAGGGAATCGCCTTCTGGGCCCGCAGCCCGGGGGCCGCCACGAAGACCGTGACGCTGCAGATTGCGGACACGCATTCGTACAATTCGTCGGGAGCCCTCACCACGTGCGTGTACAACGTCGAGGACGCCGGTTCCAATGGTGTCAACGTTTACACGACGCCGGCGTCGGCCACTGTCGCCACCGGCAGCAGCGTGGCATCGGCGGAGCCTCCTCCGGATGCCTGCGGCAACTATTTCCAGTACTGGCTCATCACGTCGGACGACTGGGTCTTCTACCAGATTCCCTTCAGCGCATTTACCCAGGCCGCACAACCGAACCGGAATCCGAATGGGTTCGATCCGTCGACTTTTTTTTCGTTCACCATCATCGTCGACAAGGAATCGCAGCTGTCGCTCTGGTTCGACGACTTCGGGTTCTATCCCAAGAAAGCCGAGGGGGGTCTATGACGCGAACCTTTTCGTTGGCGCGATCTTTTCGTTCCAAGACGATTCAATTGATCGGGCGCCGTTGCCCGATCCGCTAGACAACCGGAGTGAGTACATCATGAATTCTATAATGACGATTCGAAACCTTCCGATCGCGGCGACCGTCTTCGTGGCCGGCGCAGCGATGGCCGCTGCATGCACCACCACGACCGCCGCGCCCACCGGGAACGGCAACAACTCCAGTTCGGCGACCAGCAGCACCAGCACGAGCGGGACGAGCGCCGCGAGCACTGGCAGCGGGAGTACCTCGTCGGCCGGCGGCACACAGACCGTGGCCGACTCGGGGGGCACCGGGGTCACCACCACCTGCACCGTGCCGCCGATTGGGGACGGAGGCTTTGCGCCGCTCATCACCTTCAACACACAGTGCGGCGGCGATGCGGGGCCCAACCTGGCCTGCTTCGGGACGTATCCGACCTTGTACGGCGGCACCTTCAGCTACTCGAACACGACGGACTCGACACCGAACGACGCCGGCGTGGGGTGCACGACGTTCGGCTCGCAGAGCACCTTCGCGGTCACGCTGAACCCCACGGCCGACACGTGGACCTGGTCGGGCGTCGTGGGAAGCTACGTCGGCGGCGGTCTCTACATCGTCCCGTGCGTGAACGCACAGGCTTTCACCGGAATCCAGTTCACGATCTACGGCACGGTCGGCGCGACCGAGGACGGCGGCACGGGCGACGAGGTTCAGGTTTCGATCTCCGATCTGGAGGACTGGGGAGTACCGAGCGCCGGCGGCGTGTGTCCCCTCGCGACGGACGGTGGCCCCCTCACAGTGTGCAACCCGTTCTCGGCCAGTTTTCCCGTCGCTGCAACGGCCGCGGACGGCGTGGTCCAGATTCCCTTCAGCTCGCTCGTGGGGGGTGGCCCGGATACCACGTTCGATCCGGCGCACATCATCCAGATCCAGTGGCAGCTTCCCTGGCCTTGCACGGGAGGCACGCCCTACACGACCAACGTCACGATCCAGGACGTCGGGTTCTACCAATAGACGACGGTTCGTCATGATGCCCCGCCCTTCGTCTCGACGCAGCGACGACTCGACCGGGAGCCCGCCCGCGGGGCTTGCGGTCGACCCGTCGCCCCTTGCGGTGCCCGCCCTGCTCGTGATCGCGGCTGCCATGCCGGCCGCAGCGTGTCTGTGCCCCCCGTGCCCGGCCGACCAGGGGGCAGCCTATCCGGTCGCTGCGGGCCCCGAGCCGCCCGCGGCGCCGGCGACGGCGGTGCCCGGAGGCCGACTGGTCATCTGGGACGGCAAAGGCGCGAACGCCGGCGCCCAACCGTGGGCCGACTGCGACAAGAAGCCCATGTGCAAGGCCACGTTGGCGGCGGCGGACGGTGCCGGAGAAAACGGCGGCTCGGGGCTCAAGTTCCATGCGGAGGGTCCGGGATGGACCGGTATGGGATGGAACTGGTTCGGATGGTACCCGGAGACGGCCGGTATCGACATCAGCCCCTACACGCACCTCACCTTTCAGATTCGCGTGGAAAATCCCACTCCCGACATGGCTCTCGACGCCGAGTCGGTCACCGTGCGGCTCGCGTGCAGCAAGGGCAAGCAGACGAGCGCCGACGTGTCGCCCGCCAGGTACGAAAAAGACTTCAGCGACGGCAAGTGGCACAAGGTCGCGATCCCGATCGCACAGCTCGTCAAGGGGAAGGGGGCCGCCTTCGACCCTCAATCTGCCTGGGAGTTCCAGCTCAGCGCGTGGAGCGCCACTCCGAAGAATTTCACCATCTACGTAGGCGACATCGCGGTGGAGAAACAATGAGCGCAAGGTCGACGGTGCCCTTCTCGCTGGCGGCTCTGCTCACGCTACCGGCGATTCTCGACTGTCAGGTGTGCCCGTGCCGGGCCCTGGCGATCCAGAGCGCCCGCGCCGGCACGGCGATTCCGGCGGCGGGGGCCGCACGCTCCGCGGGCACCGTGACGAGCGCTCCGTACGGCTGGAACAACGTGGTGATCCTCGGCGGTGGATTCGTGAGCGGGGTGATCTTCAGCCCAGCCGAAAAGGGCCTCGTTTATGCGCGCACGGACGTCGGCGGCGCTTACCGGTGGAACGGGGCCGACGGCTCGTGGGTGCCGCTCACCGACGAGTTCGGGCGTGACGATTCGGGCTTCGACGGCATCGAGAGCATGGCCCCCGATCCGGTCGACTCGAACCGCGTCTACGCCGCGGTCGGCGAATACGTCAAGTCGTGGGCGGGCAACGGTGCAATGCTTCGTTCGACCGACCGTGGCGGCACGTGGTCGAAGACGGACATGCCCATCAAGATGGGCGGCAACGAATACGGTCGATCCAACGGGGAGCGCCTGGCGATTGACCCGAACCGGCGGAGCACCCTGTACTTCGGCTCGCGCGCGGACGGGCTCTGGAAGAGCACCGACTCGTCGGTCACCTGGAACCGGGTCACCACCTTTCCCGCGTGGTCCGATCCGAACGTCATCGGCATCACGTTCGTCGTCTTCGACAAGCGCACGGGCAGTGAGGGCAAGCCCACTCAGACGATCTATGCCGGCGTCGCGAGGACGGATGGGACCCTCTACGTGAGCACCGACGGGGGCGCCAGCTGGAAGCTGCTCCCCAACCAGCCGACGGGTCTCATGGCGAGCCACGCCGCATTCGACGGTCAAGGCATGCTGTACGTGACGTACGGCAGCGGTCCGGGGCCGAACGACGTAGTCGACGGGGCCGTGTGGAAGTGCGACCCCGCGAAGGGATCGTTCACCAATATCACCCCCGCCATTCCCGAAAAGGCAGGCGGCGACAGCTTCGGCTACGGAGGCTTGGCCGTCGACCCCTCCAATCCAGGTACGGTGATGGTGACGACGATCGATCGCTGGACCAAGGGCGACGAGATCTACCGGACCATCGACAGCGGCAAGACGTGGAAGGCCCTCGGTCCGAAGATCGTGCGGGACGATGCGGGCGCCAAGTACCTGTACTGGGACCACGACAAGCCGAGCGGAGTGGGCTGGATGGGGGACATCGACATCGATCCGTTCGATCCCGGGCACGTGCTCTATGTGACGGGTCAAGGAATCTGGGGCAGCGACGACGCCAGCGCCGCGGAGGCCGACAAGCCGACTCACTGGAGCTTCCGCGATCGCGGACTGGAGGAAACGGTGGTGACCGACCTGGTGAGCCCCCCCTCGGGCCCGCCCCTTCTCAGCATGGTCGGAGATCTCGGCGGCTTCCGACATGACGACCTGGCGACCGCGCCGCCGACGGGCATGTTCCACAATCCGATCTTCGGTTCCGGCGCGGCGATCGATTTCGCGGCGGCCAAACCGGAGATCGTCGTGCGCGTCGGCAGCAACGATGCGCATCAATACGGGGCCTATTCGGCGGACGGGGGCTCCCGGTGGACTCCGTTCGCATCGATGGCTCCCGGCAAAGGCTCGGGCTCGATCGCCGTCTCGGCCGACGGAACCACGTTCCTGTGGGCGCCGAAGGACGGGCCACCCGCAATTTCGGTCGACCGGGGGACCACGTGGGTGCGCGCGGAGGGAGCTCCCGAGCCATCGAAGATCCCGGACTGGGCGCCGGTCAATCTCCGAATGGCCGCCGACCGTGTGAACCCCAAGAAGCTCTACATCTACGACGCCCTCCGAGGTCGCGGCTACTCGAGCACCGACGGCGGGAACCACTTCGTCGAATCCCACGCTGGCTTGCCCTCGGTCCCGGACTACAATCTGTCGCGGGGGTCGATTCGGGCCGTGCCCGGCATCGAGGGAGACGTGTGGCTGACGACGGGCAAAGAGCTCTACCACTCGACCGACTCTGGAAAGAGCTACGACACGACGCCGGCGGTCACCGAGTCGGATGCGCTGGGCTTCGGAAAGCCGGGCCCCGGAAAAAAATATCCTGCTCTGTACCTCATCGGACGGGTCAACGACGTGCCCGGCTTCTACCGTTCCGACGACGCGGGCGAGAGCTGGGTCCGGATCAACGACAACCGGCACCAGTTCGGCTTCGCGGGTGCAATCGCGGGTGACCCGCGCGTCTACGGGCGGGTGTACGTGGGTACGGGAGGCCGAGGCATCGTATACGGAGATCCGAAGTAGCCGTCGCCGCCCCTCTGTGGAAGCCTTTCCGGGACAGTTGAGTGCCGGGCAGATCATGACTCGATCCGGGATCGCGAGCAGCCGCAGGGACTTTTTGGCCATGGGCGCCGGCGCCGTGGCGGGCTTCGGTCTCGGACTGGGCGGCTGGCACGTGGGGTGTAGCAAGCGCGCCAGCGCCCAGGGCGCCGCGACCAGCGCCGCCGAGATTGCCGCCCTGCTGCCGGAGTGCCGGCCCGTCCAGCTGGTGCTCCCGGACATCGAGGCACAGCAGCCGCTTCCGAATGGTTATCTGAAATATCCGTCGCCACTGGTTCGCGCGATCGCCGACAGGCCGGGCAGGAGCGGAAGGACGATCAAGACGATGTCGCCGTGGTGGGGTCCGACACCCCCCGGCCTCGGACGAAATGCATTTCTCGATGCGGTGAACACGGAGCTCGGCATCTCCGTCAATCCGAGCGTGCAGGACGGCAACACGTTCGCCGACAAGTTGAGCGCGATGCTCGGAGCTCGCGACGTGCCGGACGTCCTGGCTGCCCCGATGTGGGAGATCGACAAGATTCCGCGCTTCGCCGATGCGGTGAAGGCGCTCTTCGCCGATCTCACCGAATTCCTGAGCGGGAAAGCCGTCCGAGCGTTCCCCATGCTGGCGACGCTACCCACCGTCGCATGGCAGTACTGCGTCTGGGGCGGTCGGCTCGCCGCCGTGCCGTTTCCGAGGGACAACCCGTTCCCCTGGGCGCTCTTCTACCGCAAGGACCTCACCGACCGCGCGGGCGTCGGCGTCCCGAAGACGATCGACGAGCTTTACGCATTTGGCAAGGCCATGACCGACCCCGCCAGGGGCGTCTGGGCCTTCGGCGGCATCTTCGACATGATCCAGATGCTCTTCAAATGCCCGGGGTCCAAGGGGGGCTGGCGCAAGAGGGTCGGGGGCGGCCTCGAGTACAAGTTCGAGACCGCGGAGTTCCGGCAGGCGCTCGAGTTTACTTCGCGGCTTTTCAAGGACGGCATGGTCCACCCTGATCTGGTCGCCAGCAAGGGGGGCGATGCCATGCAGCTCTTCCACGGCGGAAAAATCATCGCGGTGCAGAACGGCCTCGGAGCATGGGCAGGCTCGCAGAGCGAGCAATCGAAGGTGACGGCCGGATACAACATCCAGCCCATGCCGATCTTCTCGGCCCTTGGCGGCGACCCCCTGGCATGGGGAGCCCAGGACCCCGTCTTCTACACGTTCATCAAGAAGGGGCTCGGCAAGGAACGGACACAGGAAATCCTTCGCGTGCTCGACTGGTGCGCCGCGCCCTTCGGCAGCACCGAATACGAGCTGAACGCCTATGGCGTCGAAGGTAGGCACTTCACCCGCGCGGAGGACGGGAGCCCCGTACCGACGGACCTCGGACGCCGTGAGCTTGCCGGGCAGTACAGCTTCATCGGCGGACGCGTGCCCGTCATCGTGGCCACCGCGGATGTGCCGCACTTCGTACAAGACTTCTTCGCCTACACGACGAGCACGATCCGCTACCTGGAGCAGGACCTGTTCGAGGGCATCAAGATCGCGCTCCCCCCGAACTACTCGAAGACGATCATCGCGACCGAAGACAAGCTCAATGACGTCTTGAGAGGTCGCCGTCCGCTCTCGGACCTCCACCAGATCGTCCGCGAATGGCGCAATTCGGGGGGCGACGAGGGGCGCGCGTTCCTCGAGAAGACGTTGATCAGGAACGGTCGATGAACCGTTCTCTCGGCGCGCGGTTGAACCGTGACTGGCCGCTGCTCGCGATGACGGCGCCTGCGGCGCTGCTGCTCCTGGTCTTCCACTACGTGCCGACGCTCGGCAACGTGATCGCGTTCCAGGATTACAACCCGTTCATGGGCAACAGTGCGCTCGATGCCTTTCTTCACAGCGACTGGATAGGCCTCGGCAACTTCGAGACCCTGTTCGATGATTCCGCGTTCTGGGACGCCGTCCGCAACACGCTGTCGATCACGCTCTTTCAGCTCGTCTTCTTCTTCCCCCTGCCGATCATCCTGGCGATCCTGCTGAGCAGCGTGGCCTCGGCCAAGTTGCGCAGTTTCGTTCAGAGCGTCTCGTACCTTCCTCATTTCTTCAGCTGGGTGCTCGTGATCACGTTCTTCGTGCAAATGCTCGGCGGCGCGGGACTGTTGGCGCAGGAGCTCCGGCGGCACGACCTGCCCATGTGGGACGTCATGACCAACCCGAGCACCTTCATCATCCTCGTGACGAGCGAGGCGGTGTGGAAGGACGTCGGATGGGGCACGATCATCTTTCTTGCGGCGCTCGCCGGAATCGACCCGAGCCTCTACGAAGCGGCTGCCGTCGACGGAGCGGGCAGGTGGCGGCGGCTATGGCACGTCACCCTGCCTGGAATCCGGTCGGTCGCCGTACTGCTGCTCATCCTTCGTCTGGGCGACGGGCTCAGCGTCGGCTTCGAGCAATACATCCTCCAGCGCGAGGCCGTCGGTCGGCAGGCGGCGGAAGTTCTCGATACGTATGTTTACTACCAGGCCATCATTCCTCAGCAGTGGGGCCTTGGCGCCGCGGCAGGTCTCTTCAAGGCCGGAATCGGGCTCGCTCTGATCCTCATCGCCAACAAGATCGCGCACGGGCTCGGCGAGCAAGGAGTCTATTCGTCGCGATGACCACCCTGACCTCGCCCAGACTTCGCGCGTCCACGCCGGACCGGCCCGCATGGGAGGAAAGGCCGTCGCTGGCCGATCGTCTGGTCAAGACGATGGTTCTCGGCGCGGTGGTTCTCGCTGTCCTCTTTCCCATGTGGTCGGTCCTCGTCACGAGCCTGGCCTCGCGGACCACCATCAATGCAGCCGGAGGAATGGTCGTCATTCCCAGAGAAATCGACCTGTCCGCATTCGCCACCATCTTTTCGGGGGGTCAGGTGACGCGCGCGCTCCTCGTGAGCGCTTTCGTTACCGTGGTGGGAACGGCGGTCAGTATGGTCCTGACCGTGCTCGCGGCCTACGGGCTTTCCCGCCCGACGTCGTTCGGCCACCGCCCGATCCTTCTCTACTTCCTGCTCACGTTCCTCGTCTATCCAGGCCTCGTCCCGAGCTATCTCGTGGTCGCCGGGCTCGGTCTCAAAGACAGCCTTTGGGCTCTCATCGTTCCCAGCGCCGTGAGCGTTTTCAATCTGGTGGTGATTCGTGCCTTCTTCATGAGCATTCCCGCCGATCTCATCGACGCGGCGTACATCGACGGTGCGGGCGAATGGCGCATCATGACGCGAATCGTGCTGCCGCTGTCCAAAGCAGTCCTGGCCGTCGTGGCGCTGTTCTATGCCGTTGGCTACTGGAATGCGTACTTCAACAGCGTCTTGTACATCGACGACAACGACAAGTGGCCGGTTCAACGCCTGCTGCAGAGCTACATTCTGGCCGGTCAGTCTCCGCACGTGACGGGCGTGCCGATCGCCCTCCCCGGGATCACGGCGTATCCGCCGACCCTGGCGATCAAGATGGCGGTCGTCGTCGTGACGGTCGTGCCGGCCGTGCTGGTCTATCCGTTCGTGCAGCGCCATTTCACGAAGGGCGTGATCGTCGGAGCCGTCAAGGGTTGACGGCAGCGGTGGCCTCGCCCAGGAGTCCCGCCAGCCGCCGAAGGCGGCCCGCCGCATCCTCGGCCGTCAAGTCGCGCTGAGGGAGGGCGAGCATCTCGTAACCGACCATGTGCTTTCGGACGGTCGCGGAGCGAAGCAGCGGTGGGTAGACGTGCGCGTGCAGCTGCCAGTGCGCGATGCTTCCGGCGTCGAACGGGGCGCCGTGCCAGCCCATCGAATAGGGAAACGACACATCGAAAAGCAGGTCGTAGCGACCCAGGAGCTCATGGAGAAAGGCCGCCAGTGTGGCCCGCTCCGGCGCCTCGAGATCCGGCAATCGCGCGACGTGACGTCGTGGGACGATCAGCGTCTCGAAAGGCCAGGTTGCCCAGAAGGGGACGAGCGCGACCCAGTGGGCATTCGCAAGGACGATGCGCTCGCCCGCATCGAGCTCGCGCCGGGCATAATCATCGAGCAGGCTCGTGCCGTGGCGCTCGAGATAGGCGCGCTGGCGGGCGTCCTCCTTCGCAGCTTCGTTCGGGACGAAGCTCGACGCCCAGATCTGTCCGTGTGGGTGGGGGTTCGAGCACCCCATCGCCGATCCCTTGTTCTCGAACACCTGAACCCAGGGATATCGAGCGCCGAGCTCGGCGGTCTGCATGGCCAGAGTATCGATGACGGCGCCGACGGACGCCGGATCCATCTCGGCGAGCGACAGGTCATGCCGAGGTGAAAAGCAGACGACGCGGCAGACGCCGGCGACCGCCTCGGTCACGAAGAGCGGGTCAGATGCCATCGACGGCGGGGTGGGCGGTGGCAAGAGCGCGCTGAAGTCGTTGTCGAAGACGAAGGTGCTGCTGTAACGGGGGTTGCAGTCTCCCCGAACTCGCCGGTTACCAGGGCAGAGAGTGCAGCCGGGATCGTAGGTCGCTCGGTCCTTGGCCGCCTCCTCCTCGAGCTGACCGAGCCATGGGCGGTCGGTTCGATGGGGCGAAACGAGCACCCAGTCACCGGTGAGCGGATTGAGCCTCCGGTGGCTCGATCGTGCGCGGTCGAAAGCCTCCCCGGCGGGGACGGAATCGGCGCTCATGACGCCCCGATCCCGAACCGCCCAGGGTCCAGTCGCCCGCCTCCATCCGCCGGACGCGACACGAAGGCATCCAGCGAGCGCCCGGTGAAGCGCTCGAAGCGCCGCTCGAGCTCGCGCGCGACGGCTTCGACCGGGTTTGTCCGCAGCAGCGTGATCGCACAGCCGCCGAAGCCTCCCCCCGTCATCCGAGCGCCGTAGACACCCGCGGCGCTCCCGATCTCGCGCGCGGCATCGACCAGAACGTCGAGCTCGGGACAGCTGACCTCGTAGTCGTCTCGCAGCGAGCAGTGGCTCTCGTACATGAGTGCGCCCACGCCGTCGAGATCACCCACTTCGAGGAGCTCCGCCGCCCTCACCGTTCGAGCGTTCTCCGTCACGACGTGGCGCGCGCGACGATGCCCGACGGGACCGAGGATTTGCCGCGCGCCCTCCACGGTGTCCACGTCAGCCTCCCTCAGGCAAGCGACCCCGAGGCGGCGCGCCGCGGCCTCGCACTCTGCCCGGCGCTGCGCGTAAGCGCCGTCGGCGAGGGCGTGGCGAATTCCGGTATTCGAGATGAGCACGGTGACGCCATCGTCCAGTGGAACTCTCCGCGCCACCTGCGCCCGACAGTCGATGAGCAGCGGTCCTCGGGCGTCGCCCTGCACACAGACGAGCTGGTCCATCAGCCCGCAAGGTACACCGGCATAGTCATGTTCGGCCGTCTGGCACATCAACGCTTTCTCCAGAGATGCGAGTCTGAGACCGGTGACGAGCTCCAGGAGATTTGCAGTCGCCACTTCCAGCGCGGCGCTGCTCGACAGGCCGCCTCCCCGCGGTAGATTCGACGCGATCAGCGCGTCCACCGCGGGAATTTCGAGCCGTCGTTCCGCAAGGCGCTTTTGAAACCCGGCGAGGACTCCTCGCACGTAGTTGGACCAGGCGGGAGCTCCGCGCCCCACCTCGGCGTCGAGCCCGATGTCGGCGGTGGATCCCAGCGACTCACTGTGTATCGTCATCCGACGACCGTGCAGCGCGGCCGCGGGGGAGGCCGCGATGACGACGTACCGATCGATGGTCATCGGAAGGACGTACCCCCCGTTGTAGTCCGTATGCTCCCCGATGAGATTGATCCGGCCCGGCGCGGCCACGAGCCACGCGGGCGCCCGACCGAACCGGTCTGAGAATGCGCGCGTCGCATCGATGGCGACCCGCTCGAGCCCGTAGGAATGTGTGCCCCACGTCATCGTCGCGGCTCGACGAATTGGCTGCGACACATGCCTGATGTTCGCGTAGAATGGGCTCCCGCGGCAAGGGAGGACGAGGCCGGGGGACGACACGCAGACCGTGGGGGGGTAAGGCGGACAGCGATGCGGTTCGGAAACGGCGCTTGGTCGATGTTGCCGGGGGTCACGCCGACCTATCTGACGCGGGTCGACGAGACGCTCATCCGGGAGCGGGAGGTGGTGTTTCATGTCGGCAGCCGCTCCGAAAAGGAGCGCTGGGCCACACTTCAGGGTCACATGTTCACGGTGCGGATCAGCTCGCCGGCAGACAACGTCGTGCGGGTCGAGGTGCGACACCACAAAGGGAGGCGGCCGCGCGGTCCCTCCTACGTCCTGAACGCAGATCCTCGCCCTCTTGCGGCCCACGACTCGGCAGGGGTCGTGGAGATCACCACGGGCGGATTGAAGCTCGTTATCACCAAAGATCCGTGGGGGTTGAAATTCGTCGATTCGAACAGCGGGGAGCCGGTCACATCGAGCCCGTACAAGGCGTCCGGCTTGATGGAGGTCGCCGATCGAGGCGTGTTCATGAGAGAGCAGCTCACCCTCCGGCCGGGAGAGATGGTTTACGGTCTTGGGGAGCGTTTTCAAGCGTTCACCCGCAATGGGCAATCCGTCGAGATGTGGAACGACGACTGCGGAACGTGCTCCGACAAGGGCTACAAGGACGTTTCATTTTTCCTCACGAGCGCGGGCTACGGCGTGTTCGTAAACACCCCCGCCCGCGTCTCTTTCGAGATCGGGACCGAACAGGTGATGCGGTCCCAGTTCGGCGTTCCCGGTGAGGATCTCGACTACGTTCTCCTTTACGGTCCGAGCCCCAAAGAGGTCTTGAATCGGTACGGCGCGCTCACGGGTCGACCCGCTCTTCCACCGTCATGGTCGTTCGGGCTGTGGCTGACGACCTCCTTCGTGACCGACTACGACGAGAAGACCGTCATGGGGTTCGTGGACGGGATGATCACGCGGAACATTCCCCTGCACGTGTTCCATTTCGATTGCTTTTGGATGAAGGCTCATCACTGGGTCAACTTCAGGTGGGACGACGCCGTCTTTCCGGATCCCGACGGCATGCTCCGGCGCCTCAAGGCCAAGGGGCTGCGTGTCTGCGTGTGGATCAATTCCTACGTAGGCGAACGGTCCCATCTCTTCGACGAGGGGATGAGCCGGGGTTTTTTGCTCAAGCGCCCCAACGGAGACGTCTATCAAAGACCCAAGTGGCAAGCGGGAATGGGATTCGTCGACTTCACGAACCCGGCCGCCGTCGCGTGGTATCAAGACAAGCTGCGGTCGCTCGTTCGAATGGGGGTCGACGCATTCAAGACGGACTTCGGCGAAGAAATCCCCACGGACGTCGTCTATTTCGACGGATCCGATCCGGAGAAGATGCACAATTTTTACACGTACCTGTACAACAAGACGGTCTTCGAGCTTTTGGAGGAGGAGCGCGGTGCGGGCGAGGCGGTGGTTTTCGCGCGATCCGCCACGGCGACCAGCCAGCGGTTTCCCGTGCACTGGGGAGGTGACTCGTACGGCACCTTCGAGTCGATGGCCGAGAGCCTTCGGGGCGGACTGTCGCTCGCGATGTCCGGGTTCGGGTTCTGGAGCCACGACATCGGCGGCTTCGAGAGCACTTCGCCGCCGAGCGTGTACAAGCGTTGGATCGCTTTCGGCCTCATGTCCTCTCACAGTCGGCTGCACGGCAACGCGTCCTACCGGGTTCCATGGCTGTACGACGAAGAGGCGGTGGATGTTTTGCGGCACTTCACCGAGATCAAGTGCAGCTTGATGCCTTACTTGATGAGCAGCGCGGTAGAGGCGGTACGAACGTCGGTCCCGATGATGCGGTCGATGATCCTCGAATTTCCCGGCGACCCGACGTGCCGCACGCTCGACCGACAGTACATGCTGGGGGGCGATCTGCTTGTCGCGCCCGTCTTTCACGAGGCGCGGGCCGAGTATTACCTTCCGGAGGGCGAGTGGACCCACCTGTTGACCGGCGAGGTTCGGGCCGGGGGTCGGTGGCTCTTCGATGTCCTCGATTACTTCGGGATGCCTTTGTGGATGAGGCCGAACGCCGTGATTCCCATCGGATCCGATACGAAGCACGTCGACTATGACTACGTCTCCAATGTCCGTCTCGCGCTCGGGAAGCTCGACGGTTCGACGCAGCGAACGATCGAGCTTTTCGATCGGCAAGGCAGACCGGCCACGCGGTTCGGGCTCGCCCAGAGCGGCCGCAAGGTCGTCGTGACCAACCTCGACGGTCGCCGCGATTACCGTGTCCAGCTTCCCTGGGCGACCCGCGTCGACGGGTTGGAAGGAGGTGCGATAGCCTCGAGCTTGGGGGCGAAGCGCAAGGGCGGGGGAAATTTCGGGGGTGTCGAAATCGTGGTTTCGTCGCCCGGAATTTCATTCTCTTGGTAGGGTCTCCCGGAAGCCTTGTTCGGCTTCGAGCCAGCGAGCGCGCGCGCCAACCAGCAAGAGCGCGCTTCAGGCGACGATCATGAGCCGCCGGCGAAGCTCGATCTGCGCGGAAGAGCGGCCGACCAGAATGTCGACCTCCCCACCCTGCACTTGAAAGCATCCCCGGTCGGAATTCCACGCGGCAAGGGCGCGAGCGTCGAGCCGCAACGGAACACTCTTGGTCTCGCCGGGGGCCAGGTGGACCCGGCGGAACCCACGGAGCGCCCGAGGGCCATGCTCGGACGGCGCCGAGCGCGCGGTGTACAGCTGCAACACCTCGTCGCCCGCCCGCGTGCCGGCGTTGTGTACGTCCACGACGACGTCGACCGAGCCGTCCGCAGCCACCGAGCCGGTGCTCGTGTGGATCGCGCGATACTCGAACGTGGTGTAGCTCAGACCGAACCCGAACGGGTAGAGCGGCTCGGACCGCAAATACATGTAAGTGCGGCCATGCCGGATGTCGTAGTCCATCATGGGAAGAAGATCTTCCGTCGATCTCGGCCACGTCTGCACCAGACGCCCGGCCGGGTTGGCGTCGCCGAACAGAGCCGCCGCGAGCGCCGTGCCGAGCTCCTGGCTGTTGTGAGTCATATGCACGATCGCCGGAACACGGTCCTGCGACCACGCGATCGCGTAAGGGAAGCTCGCAATCAGCACGACGACGGTTCGGGGATTCGCGTCCCAGACCTTCCGAACGAGCGCTTCGTCTTCCAGCTCGATCGATCGGCGATCCACGGCCTCCTTGCCGTAGCTGGGGCGGGTGACCTGGGCCCAGGGCGCATCGCCGGTCGGGTGGTTGCCGACGCAGACCACACAGACATCCGACTCGCGCGCGAGCCGGACGGCGTCGCTGTCGTCGTTGTTGGTGGCGCTGCGCACTCGCAGGCGTGAGCCGACGCGGTTTCGAATGCCATCCAGCGGGGAAACGGTATAGGGCGGCGTTCCGCTGTACCAATCGATGAGGACGCGATCCGCCAGCGGGCCAAGCACGGCCACGGAACCCACACGCTCCGGATCGAGTGGTAACAGTCCGCCCGCGTTCTTGAGAAGGACGATCGACGCCTGCGTGGCGCGCAGGACTGCGGCCCTGTGGGCTTCGGACGACCAAGGTTCCTCATCGCTCGATCCGATGGACGAGTAGGGCACCCTCGACGGAGGATCGACCAGGCCCAATCGGAGCATTACCCGGAAATTGCCACGGAGCACCCGGTCGATGTCCCCTTCCGACAAGAGGCCTCGGTCGAGGGCGCCAGCGACCGCTTCGCGGTGCTTGCCCAAGAACTGTGTGATGCCGGCCCGCACCGAAGCGGCCGCCGCCTGGCATGTGTCTGGGTGACTGTGGTGGGCCGTGACGAGAAGCTCGAGGGCCTCTGCGTCGGTGCAGACGATTCCGTCGTGCTGCCACTCCGATGCCGCGACGGTCGAAAGCACCGGGTGGATCGTGCATGGGATACCGTTGTGGGCATTGTAAGCCGTCATGAAAGCCCGGGCGCCGCCCTCCTGGATCGCCATTCGAAAGGGGACGGAATAATAATCGCGAAACAGCGCTTCATCGAAGTCGGACGAAGTAGATTCCCGGCCGTTCTCGTTGCTGTTGGCGAAAAAATGCTTGAGCAGCGCCGCCGCCTTCCAGTAGCGCGGGTCGTCTCCTTGAAGGCCGCGCGTGAACGCGACCGCCATCGTGCCGGCGAGAAACGGGTCTTCTCCGTAACATTCCTCGGTACGACCCCAACGCGGGTCGCGACCGAGGTCGGCGTTCGGGGCACGGATCACGAGACCCCCGCGCCGGTACCGAGGGCTCTGAAAAACGTAGCGAGCCTCGTGCGCAATGGCGGCCGCGGCTTCGCAAACGAGGTCCGGATCCCAGGTTTGCGCGAGACCGATGGCCTGGGGAAACGTCGTCGTGGCAAGAGGATGGTCGTTGCCCCACCGGCCGGGCCCACCGAGCGCAAGGCCGTGCAGCCCTTCGAGGTGACCGCAGCCCTGGATGCCCAGCCGGGGAACGCTCGGATTGGTGCCCAAACAATCGACCTTCTCGCTCAACGTCATGAGCGAGAGGATGCAGTCGATTCTTCGATCCAGCGGCAGGTCCGGGTTCTGGAACGCGTGTTCGTACCGGTTCTCCTGCAGCGGGTCGGACATTTGGTTCTTGACCGCAGTCGTTGGCTCGATTCAGGCTGGGCGCCCGTTCGGCCGATGCGACGATGGGTAAGCGCGACCTCAGAGCAGCGCCGTGGCGAATCGGGTCGATGAGCATCGTATTCTCCATCTCCTGCCTTGGCGAGCAGGGCCTGTCGCGCTGCGGAAATATTTCCCGCCGGAGCGAGGGCCCCGGCGGGGCCGCCGCGAAGACCGGCGCCGCGGCGCTGTCCACCGCGGGAGGGCGACTCGCCAAGGCATGGGACTGGGTGGGCATCGTGGGAACGGGGCAAAGCTTGTCGGTCGGCGCGGAGGGGGTCCCCATCGAGGCGCAAGGCAAGCCCACGCACAACCTCGTGCTCTCCCTGGGCAGGGCGACCGTTCCACCGTTCGACCCCACGAGCAGTGCGCTGTCGATGGCGCCGCTCCTCGAACCCATCCGGCCGCGCGCGACCACCTACCCGAGCGCCTATCCCGCGAATCTGTACGGCGAGACTCCGCACGTGGCCATGGCCGATCAGATCAGCGCATTGTTTCGGCAGGTCTCGAGCGACGACTACATCACGGTGCACACGATCGTCGGCGAGTCGGGTCAGCCGATGAGCGTCATCGACAAGAGCGCGATCGAGAACGTCGCGGGGGCGACGAGCACGGGCCGGGCCTACACGGCGACGCTCTTCGAGGCGACAGCCGTTGCGCGGCTCGCACGCGCCGCCGGCAGGACGTACGGCATCGGCGCGATCGTCCTCACGCACGGCGAGTCCGACGCGAGCAACGTCGCGTACGAACAGGCGCTCCGACGGCTCCGATCGGACTACAGCCGCGATCTGGCGGCCATCACGGGGCAGACGACGAGCATCCCGATGCTGGTGTCGCAGCAGCAGTCCGTCCCCAGCGCGATCGGCACGACTTCGGCCTCCACGCTCGCGCAGTGGCGCGTGGGGCTCGATCGGAGCGGGATCGTGTGTTCGGGCCCCAAGTACCAATATCAGTACAGCCCGGACGGAGTGCATCTGACGGCTCGCGGCTACGAACAGCTCGGCGAAAAATACGCCGAGGTGTACTTCAGGGTTGTGGCTCTGGGGGAAAACTGGCAACCGCTCCAACCCACGCGGGCCGAGCGGGCGGGCAACGTCCTCACCATTCGTTTCCACGTGCCGGTTCCCCCTCTTGCTTGGGACGATTCCTTCGCGCCCCCCCATCGGACGGGGCTGTTCGAATGGGCGCGGGGGCGCGGCTTCGAGGTCCGAGGCGGCGGCGCGCCCGTCCCCATCACGTCCGTGACGATCGTGGGGGACTCGGTCCGGATCGTCTGCGGAAAGGACCTCTCCGGTGGGGATGTCGAAGTCGGCTACGCACTGACGGCCGTGGGCACTCCTTCACCCGGTGGAACGACGCGCTGGGGACAGCTGCGCGACTCCGATCCCGTCGTCGGGACGACGACGGGCGCGACCCAACCGAACTATTGCGTGACCTTTTCGCTGCCCGTTCCATGAGGCGGCACGGGCGCGGCGCCGACGAGCGCGGCGGCGTCCGACAGCGAGGCGGGTCGGTGCGCGGCGAGGACCGATGTCAGGCTTTGAGCGCCCCGGACGCTTTGGCCGTGAAGGTCGCGATGTAGTCCATCAGCGCGGGCGAAAGGCAATCGTAGGGCTCGAGGCGCAGCTCCTTGAGACGCGCACGGATCGCGCCCATCTGCTCCGGGGGAGTGCCCGACTCGATGATCGACGAAACGAAGGCGGCGAATTCGGGAGGCGCCCACCCCTGCTCCTTCGAAAGCTCGGTGTGGATGAACACCAGCCCGGTGAACGGGTGGTTCGGCCGATCGACCGGGCCGTACATGTGCACGCCGCACTCCCGGCACGCATGGCGTTGGATGAGCGCGTTTGCGTCGACGACACGCAGCTTGTCGGCGCCGCTGCTCACTCGAACCTTGTCGCGCGGCACCACGGCGACCTGCGAGAAGAGCGCCCCTTTCGGCTTCCAGCACTTGGTGCAACCGCAAACATGGTTGTGGGCGCACTGGGCGGTCACGGACACTTCGACGGGATTGACCGCGCAGTGGCACCGAAGGGTGGCCCCGGCGAATGTCGGTGAGCCGGATTTGATGCCGTGATCCACGGCAGGGTGAATCGAGATCGGAGCCATTGTCGACCTCCTTGGGTGAGAGCTCGAGCGTCGCACCCGGGGAAGGCGGTCGCAACGGGCCCCTTTCGGTAGAATTCCGCCGAGACGACAACGCCGCCCGCGTCGAAAACACCTGCTCGCGGCGTGTGGGCCGCCATGGCGCGCCCGGCAGGATTCGAACCTGCGACCCGCGGCTTAGAAGGCCGCTGCTCTATCCAGCTGAGCTACGGGCGCGTCCGTCGCTCGAATGATGCGTATCGCACACCGGGGCCACCGGTTCCAAGCGGTAGCGACCAAACGTAAATTTGGCCGAAAGGCTGCGGCGCGGGCACCGGGTCGGGCCAGTCGAGCGCGTCGCCGGGCGGTTTTCCCCTTTTCTGGCGAATGCAACGCGACGCATCTAGGTTTTGGAGCTCCGTGACATTTTTTCGCCGTGCCTGACAGAATGGGTACAGCGGTACTTGACCCGCGCAAGTTTGCTTACCCACATCTCGTTCGGAACAATACTTAGGATTTCGACCAATCATGAACGACGAACAGCCGCGCTCGACTCGGTCACCGCTGCGCGGTCGCGCCCACGCGATCGCCTTCGTCATGGCCATCTGCTTGGCCCTGGGGCTGGGCGTCGCCGTAGTCATGCTCCTGCGGCCGGATTCCGGCGGCGACGTCGGGCCGTCGGCGGCGGCGGCCGGGCGCGACGGCGGTTTGCCCGCGTTCTGAAGCGCATTGCGAGCGTTTCACCGGAGTGTTCCGCGCGAGCGGAACGCGCACTAAAACGGCCAGAAGCAAACGACCCTTTGCTTACTGCTGGCGTCGCTGACGTACGGCGAGAAGCCGTGAGCGCGACTCTTGTCGTAGGCGGCGCGAGCCGCGTCGGCGCGCTCACAGCTCCCGACGTAGTCCTCGACGCCGATGAAAAGAGGACGGCCCCCCTTCGTGGTGACGTGCATCGACTGCCAGAGAAGAAGCTGCCGCTCCGCGGTCGCGTCCGGCGCAGGGCTGTACACCTCTTCGTGGGCAATGCCGTCGAGGAGCGTGGGAAATGGGGCGCCTCCCGTCGCGCCAAGCCGCGTGACATCGCCGGCCGCATTCTGCATGACGAAAAGATGATCGGGGAAGCGCTCCCGGAGGCGTCGGACCAGGTCGAGACCGCCTTGCCTGCACTCGCTGGAGCACCATCCGCTCTCCGAAGGATCGGAGTGCTCGACCACTTCCAGGTTGTCGAGATAGAAGCCGTCAATCCCCCGCGCGGCGAGCCGGGGAGCGACGTGCTCGAGAATGAGCCTCTGGTACGCCGGGTTGGCGGGGTTCATCCACACCTCGTCCGGATAACCCTCGTAGGCGCCCAGCCAGGCTTCGCGGTTGGCCCCGCACGACATCAGTCCTTCCGGGGCCCTCGACCAGTAGGTACGGAAACGCTCGCACGACCCGAGATTCAAGTAGCTGAGCACACGGTTTTGTCCGTCATTTTTCAAGACTCGGATCTGCTCGTCCGTGAAGTTGCCGACCCCGTCGGCCGCCGGATCGACGTCGATGTCGATGATCCGAAAGGTCTGCGCCACGCGTTCGAGATCGCCCATCTGCGCGGCCGTTCCGTAAAAGGCGACCCACGGCCCCGACGCGGGGAAACCCGGACCCATTGCCACGAGGGCGTGGGCGGGACCGGCCGACTGAGCCACGCCGGGTGCCCGCACGCTGCTCGGGGGAGCGGCCGAATGGACCGGCGCCGACACGGAGCCTTTGACGGACGGCGAGGCCCCATAGCACGCTGTACTTGCCGCGATGGCCATCAAGGACCACGGTGCGTGGGGTCGACCCGTTTTCGGGCGCTTCGCCAAGGATCGGCTCATTTCGCGTCTCTGGAGT
>Ga0187782_10000185_pt1 | contig 38297 bp, 24 predicted proteins | sample 0715_SJ02_MP15_2_FD_132454 | JGI IMG/M metagenome (GOLD analysis project Ga0187782, IMG submission 132454) | Tropical peat soil microbial communities from peatlands in Department of Meta, Colombia - 0715_SJ02_MP15_20_MG | ecosystem: Environmental > Terrestrial > Soil > Wetlands > Peat | place... | reverse complement strand
GAAGTTGGCATCCTCGCGGACCAATGCCGGATCTTTTCCGCCCAACTCGAGACCCATATCGAGCAACTGGCTCGAGGCCTCCTTGTAGACCTGCCGCCCGCCCTCCACCGAGCCCGTGAAGGAGATGAAATCAACCGCGCGCGCCGCAATCAGCTTACGGATGGCATCGTGGCTGACGTGAACCGACGCCACCAGGTCCTGCGGAAGGCTCGCCTTGCGGAACGCCTCCACGAAGGCGTCGCCGGCGAGCGGCGTCAGGCGCGCGTGCTTGATCAGAACGGCATTCCCGCTGAGCAGGGCGGGGACGATCACGTTGACGGCAATCAGCAGCGGGTAGTTCCAAGCGGGAATATCCAGCACCACGCCGAGCGGCTCGTGCCGGATGAATCGGCGGAATCCCTCTTTGGGCGGGAGAACGTCGTCCTGGAGCGCAGCGGGCGCGAGCTTCACCATGGTTTCGGCGCGGTCCAGCATCGTGTCTACCTCGCGCCGGGACTGGCCGATCGGCTTGCCCATCTGCCGTGTGATGTCCAGCGCGACCGCCTCTTTCATGGACCGGAAAGCTGTGATGAACTGACCGCAGATGTCCGCCCGCTGCTCGATGGGCACGTCGCGCCACAGCGCCTGCGCCGCCCGCATTCTCGAAAGGATTGATTCCAGCTCAGCTTCGGAAGTGGGTGCGAGGGCGAAAAAGACTTCTTCGGTGGCGGGATTGACGAGTTTCCAGGCAGGCACTTCACTCATGTCCTTCTCCTTCAGGGCTTACCAATTTCCTCAAAGGGTAGCGCGGACCTGCTTTCAAGGTCCGCGGCTTTTGACTGCAATCGATGTTAAGAGCCGCAGACCTTGGACAGCAGGTCTGCGCTACCCTCTCCTCAAGGCCACTACTGTGCCCCGTGCAAAATGCGTACAATGTGAACCCCTTCACCCCTGATTTGGTAGACTACGATATACGGGAGGGGCGAAAGCACTAGCTCGCGCGTCCCCTCTTTCTTCCCCACACGCCCACGGTAAGGGAACGTCAGCAGGGCCGCGGGCGCGTGGTAGATTTCCCGCACCAACTCGGCAGCGCGCTCTGGCCTGTTCTGAAATAGGTAGTTGGCGATGTTCTCGAGGTCGGCGGCAGCTTCCTCTGTCCAGCGAAGCTCCGTATTCATGGGCGTGGCTGCTTCGCGGTCAGCAATTCCTCAAGGCGCGTCCCCACTTGCTCATGGGTCAGAACCTCGCCGCGATCGACTTGCGCCAAGCCCTTCTCCACTTCCCTAATAAACCACTCGTCGTAATCGACGAAGCGCTCGATCGCTTCGCGAGCCAGCGCTTCGGGTTCGCTTCCGCGCTCGGCAGCCAAGCGTACCAGCTTCGCCTGCACGGCGGGGTCAAGAGATACGTTCATGCTTGCAGTCTATGTGGCGCCTAACGGGTTGTCAACCCCTAGCACAACACGCCTCTCGTAAGTGAGCAGAGCGTTCGGGTAAGAGGGGCGCAAAAACGTCACCAACTCTCCTCGTATAGCCTCAATAAGTCGCCTTGCGTGCATGGCCGGATATTGGTTTTGTGGCAGGAGTCCTCGAAGGCCTTCGCGGAGAGCGCACCGAGGCTTTCCCGGGGCACGCCGTGGTGGCGCAGGCCGCGCGTTACGCCCAAGCGGTCGATCATGGACTCGACTTCCTGAACCGCTCTCCCCGCCGCCTCCCTCTCCGTCATATGGCGCGCCAGCACGCCGAACAGTGCCGCCAGGCGCGCATAGTGAGTCGCCGCCGGCTCGAGGTTGAAGCGCATCACCGCGGGCAGGCACAAGGCGTTGGCCAGACCATGATTCAGTCCGAACTCGGTGGAAAGCGGGTGTGCCAACGAGTGCGTGGCGCCGAGATCTTTCTGGAAGGCGATCGCCCCCATGCTGGCCGCTACTTGCATATAACCCCGCGCCTCGATGTCCTGGCCATTGCGTGTCGCCCGCTCGAGGTAACGGATGACCAATTCCAGCCCATGAATGGCGATAGCGTCGCAAATCGGATGGAAGACGGGGCAGGTGAGGGACTCGAGGCAGTGGGTGAAGGCATCCATGCCGGTGGCCGCGGTGAGGAGCGGCGGCAGCCCTACGGTCAACTCGGGATCGAGGATGGCGCGCTTGGGCATCAGCCAGGGGCTGAAGATGATGATCTTCCGGCCCAGTTCGTGAGACGTAATCACGGAGGACCGCCCCACTTCGCTGCCGGTTCCCGCCGTGGTGGGGACGGCGATAATGGGGTCGTAGGGTCCGACCATTCGCTCCATGCCGCCCGCCTGCCATTCAAGTTCGGCCAGCGCTCCGCCATGCCGGGCCATAACCACCACCGCCTTGGAAACGTCAAGTGAGCTGCCCCCGCCCAGCCCAATCGCGCCGTCGCAGCCGGCCGACCGGTAGAGCGCCGCCGCTCCGAGCACGTCCTCCTCGACAGGATTGCCATGAACGCCAGCGAAAACTTTGTGGGGGATTTGGGCTTCCTTAAGCACCGAAACGACAGAGTCTAGGACGGGCGTGGCGCGAAGGCCCGGATCCGTCACCACCAGCGGCTGGCGCGCGCCCGTTTCCATGAGACATGAGGGAAGTCGCTTGATGGCGCCGCGTCCGAAAACGATCCGAGTGGGAAATGAAAAAATGGAAATCTCTTCGAACATCTTGGTGCGCTCCTTGCGAGTCTGTGGTTGAACGACCAAGCCTAACGGACAAGTCGCTACTGCGCAAGTGGGAAGATACCCCCCCTCCGTCGAAAGCGGCAGGCGATGTAGGGGGACGGCTTGCCGTCCCCTGCTTGCGGGCCGCTGGCCCGGGGGTAGGGCAAGCCCCACCCCTACACCGCAGAGTCCGCGAAATTGGAAATGATTGTGAGCGCCCTGAAACGGCGGGACTGAAGCCCCGCCCTTCCAACTGAGGCGGAAAACCAGGGCTAGACCCATCGCTTTCATCAGGTACGAAGAATACGCCTGATGCCGCAAGCGATGAGTAGTCTGGGCAGACTACTTTTATTATTGACATTTTGACCTCTGTCAATCGACAATATTTTCATCCTATCCCAACTTGAGCATGCTCTTCAGTCCGTTCGAGTATGAATGGTTGGGTGATCTTTGGAGGGATGAATGAAACAACTAGTTATAGGTTGCGCGGTGGCTGGGCTTATAGCCTTGTCTGCCAAGAGCGAAGCAAGGTCTTCCGCTTCCATCGAGCCGCCGCGCGCTTCGGTAGCGCCGCCAGAAAAACAGGAGACTGGAATCGCCAGTTGGTACGGTGAAGAATTCCAGGGGAGCCAGACTGCAAACGGTGAAACCTACGATTTGAATGGACTTACCGCAGCCCACCCTACTTTGCCTTTTGGAACGAAAGTCAAAGTTACCAATCTCGACAATAGAAAGAACATTCTGCTTCGCATCAACGACCGTGGCCCATACTTCGGCCAGCGCCTCATCGACGTCTCATGGGCGGCAGCAAAACGCCTGGGTTTTGCCGAGTCCGGCACGACGCGGGTCCGTGTGGAAATAGTGGCCCGCCCCACCCTCCGCTTGGCTCAACGATGAAGCATCCGTAGCGTCTCAGTTTGAAATTGTAGCGGCGAGTTTATTTCGCCAGATGGCGGCGTAAAGCCGCCTCTACTTCAAACTGTACCACTGCCGAAGCATCTTTGCGCTTGACTTTTGTTCACCGGCCGATTACTGTCAACCGATATAACCCGAGGGAAGTTACGCAAGTCTGGTGGGTACGGCAGGTGGCGACAGCGGACTGTCCGGAGGGTATATGAAAAGGCTCATCATGGGTTTCGCGGTGGTGGGGCTTATCGCTCTTTCGCCGCGCTCCGAAGCGAAACTATCCGCTTCCCTTGCTCCTCCCAGTTTGTATCGCATGCTGAGCCAGGAAATTGGCTTGGCGAGCTGGTATGGTCACGAACTCCAAGGCAGTCTGACCGCCAGCGGAGAGGCCTTCGACCTGAACGCGCTCACGGCGGCACACCGCACACTTCCCTTTGGGACCATCATTCGCGTCACCAACCTCGAGAACTGGAAGACGATACTGCTGCGGGTGAATGATCGAGGACCTCATTTGGGGCGGCGCCTGCTCGACCTTTCCTGGGGCGCCGCGAAACGCCTTGAGTTTCTCGAATCAGGCACGGCGCGAGTTCGTATGGAAGTCGTGGCTTGTGCACCCTATCTCTTAGCCAACCAGTAAGCATCGCCGCTTTGCTTTGAAAAAGTGTAGGGGTAGGGCTTGCCCTACCCGGAATGGTGGGAGATCCGTCCAGCCAGGGGACGGCAAGCCGTCCCCCTATGATCGTCTATTCATGGTTTCGGGGTACCCGTCAGCAGACGGGGATCAACGGCTGCTTTGAAAATGTGTAGGGGTAGGGCTTGCCCTACCCCAATGGTGAGAGACACATCCAGCCCGGGGACGGCAAGCCGTCTCCCTACGATCAGGAGGGGAGTTGGGGTGGGGGGTTCAGTCAATTGCGAACGTCCTGACCCGCCAAGGCTGGAGTTCAAAGCTCAACTTGCCCGCGCCGGCGGAGACTTCAGCGATCTTCTTACCCAGAAGGTTAGTCTCCGACGCGCCAGCCATCGGAACCTCCAACTCCACGGAAGCCGGAGCCTTCTTACCCTCGACCTCGAGGAATCGAAGCTCGAATCCCTTGCGTTCCTTCGCGCGCATGACCATCAGGTGGGCGCTCGATGGCTCGACCCTGATAAACCCCTTGCGGCCCGGCAGGTTTCCGTCGTGTGGCCGGCCGACCATGGTAATGAGCTTCTGGCTGAACTCCTCCGCCGCGCGAGTGCGCTCTGCGTTGGTGAAGTCTTTCCCGTGGGGCAGGAGGGCGTGGCGGTACTCCGAGTAGCGCGGCCAGCCATACTCGCCGGTAAAGTAGGATTCCCACTCCCGCATGACCAGGTTTGAGAATACGCCGTCGCTATCGCGCTTGAAATACTGGGTTCCGGGGTGCAGCAGCAGGAGTCCCTGCTCCTGGCCCACCAGGTCGACGAAGGTGCGGGCTTGGAAGATCTGGCGCTGGGTGGGCTCGATGCCCAGGGGGAAATCGCGGACCAGCGACTCGGGTTGAAAGCCGGGCGCGAGCTTTAACCAGTAACCGTGCTTGATGTCGGCAGGGAAGCGCTCGTCCGTCCCCAGCGCATCGGGAGCGGGCGGTATTTCCGCCAGCACCCGGCTGGTGACTTCCACCCAAGGCAGGCCCGCGCACAGCGTGACGTAAGTCTCGAACTTCAGCAACGGCCATTGATGGCTCGTCTTGACCGTGGCGCGCAGCGGCCCCCGCTCAATCCAGCGAATGGCCGATTTCGAGATGACGCGCCAGTCCACCTCTGCGGCCGGGGCGGTGATCTTCTCTTCGCCCTCATAGGCCGCCACCGAGGTGGAGCTATCAAACAGCGCAGGAATGGGGGCCGCCTGCCGATGATACTTCTCCTGAACGAAGACGCTACGCAGGCAGTAGTCTTGATTCGGCGTGCCTTTGAAGACCGGGAAGGGGCTTTTCCCGGCGTCCAGCATCTCGCGTCCCGTCCGTTTATCGATTAAGCTCACGATGGCGCCGTGCTGCGAGCTTAGTTTGACCTTCAGGAATTCGTTCTCGAGCTCGAGTTGCGCTTCGTTAATGTCCAAGTCCGTCGAGGGAGGCCGGGCGGCTTCGGGGGTGAACTCGAGGTAGTAGGTGTCGTACCCCAAGCTGGGAACTTTTTCGGCAAGGAAAGCCACATCGGCAACCACCAGGTTTCCCTGCTTATCCCTGTCGCTCTTGACGATCTGGGACGGCACCACCCGCCCCGAACGGTCCCTGACGACGATTCCCTGGACCTTTTCGTGGAGCGGATAGATGCGCCCCGTGGTGGCCAGATCGCTCCGCTCCCAGCCGCAGGGATTGAACACCGTAGCCACGAGTTGGCCGTGCTTTCCCGCCTCCGAACCGACCTTGCTTACCACCAGGCCAAGCGCGGCGTCCAGCACTTCCTGCGCCTGTCTCTCCGCGGCGTCCAGGTGGTTGTAGCCAATGGCGCCCCAAGTGAAGTTGTGGTAATCCTCGATGCGATCGAGCGGCGCCATCCGGTCGCCCTGCCAGCGCGAGAATTCACACAAACCTACATCGTGACTTTGCGAGGTCAGCAAATTCTTCCAAGCCCGCTCGAGCGGACGCGCTTGGTTCTTCCCGCCCAGACCGGCGGCAACTGCATCGAAGCGCTCCGCCGCGAGCAGCTTCGCCTCCACCTTGCGGTCCATGACGCGCAATTGATCGCCGCCTAGTCCCCAAGTCAGCAGCTTCGTCCAAGCGTCCATATTGAAGTAAACGGAGTCTTTGGCGCCGCTTCCATATTCGTCGAGATAATCCTTCAGGCTGACAAACTCGACCGGGGATCCCTCGGCGAATTTTCTGTATTTCTCCGGAGTCTTCAGGTAGGCAGGCTCGTCGGGCGGCTCCCATCCGAACTCTTCCCAAGTGAAAATCAGGGGCTTGCCCAAGGCGGCGAGCTTCTTGAAGGCATCCGAGTTGGCGAGTTGCTTAAGGTCCGGCGAATAACCGAACAGAGAGTTCTTGGGCGTGCTCAGAATCTCGCTGCCGTCCAGGCCTTTCCATTTGAACGCGTTGACCTCGAGGTAAGGAATCCCCGCGCGGCCCCAGGTGTCCACCTGCGCCAGGCTGGCATAGCGATACCCTGCTCCCAGGGCGATCTGCGGGATCTGCGGATGAGAGAATTCTTCCTCGTCGAGAAATGTCGCAACCTCATAATCGAGCGCTTTGCGAATGGTTTCGCGCCCATAGACAAGCTGGCGGATGTTGGATTCGCCGCTGAACATCGTTCCCAACGGCTGGCCAAAAGTGCCGCCGATGATCTCCACCTTATCCTCGGCAAGATACTCCTTCAGCCTGGCGGCGACCTCGGGAAACTTCTCGGCCATCATTTGATAGGCGAGGGCGTCCAATTCGAGGCAGGTTTTGACGTGCGGTGCACGGTCGGCCATTTCCATCGCGTCGGTGGCTGACAGTACACACGACTCGAGACCCAACTGCCAGCCAATTCCGGTGTAGCTCCAGTGGTTGCAGAGCGTGACGCAAATTCCGCCGCTGCCCTCGGCTGCTTTAGCGAGAAGACCCGGATAGAAGAACGCCGCCGCGGCCCCGCCCTTCAGGCCGGCCCCTAGAAATCTCCGGCGCGAAATCTTGGTTTTCATAGCTATGACTCCTCAATAACGTTCCCCTCGGCGTGCGAAGCCGCGAAAAAATCAGCGCCCCTGTCATCCTGAGCGCAGCGAAGGATCTCCGTAGTTTTCGGAAGTGCGTGGAAGCAAACCAACTACGGTGATCCTTCGCTGCGCTCAGGATGACAGTTTCTCCATTCCCACGGTTCTTTCACAGTTTGTGCGGCAGCGGAGCTTGCGGAGCTGCCGCCTTCCGGGTAGCGCGCCATTCCAGGGCGGCAGCTCCGCTGCCGCACTCCAAGCCTCCGCTTGTCTTGCGATGCATGGGAGCGCGCGCCTATTTCGGCGCCTTGTTTGCCGGCGTTGTGAATGTGATAACCGAACTTGGATTTGCTGATTTCTGGCTTCCCTGGGCACGGCGTTGCCGGGACCGCCGGGCGGCAACCACATGCCTCGCACCCACGGTCCCTCTGCTACTTGGGCGCCGCCCCTCCTCGGAGCGGATGCGCTTTAGCGCTGCCGCCACTGCTTTCTTGCCCGGAAGCGTAATACTATTGCCTTTGCAGTTCTCGGCGCAACTGTTACAGCCAGGGATGCAGTCCAGGGGCCGGGCAACGATAGGAGCGCCGGTGGCCGGATCCCAATCGAAAACGTTCGCAGGGCAGAAGTTAAGGCACTCCAGATCGCGCAGGCACCCCTGGCAGTTGATGGTAGGATACCAGGGAAACCGCTCTCTGGGACTGCGTGGCTTTGGCACCGCATTTTCTCCTAGTTACTCGGAACCGCACCGGTTCCCCAAGCGTGGGGGTCAGTGGCGCCTTTCTTTGGGCTGCACGCGCTCGCCTATTTTTTCGGCCAGCCGCTCGAGAATCACCTCATTCGTTGCGTTGCGAATGTCTACCGCCAGCAAATGGTCGGGATCGAAACCAGTCTTGCAGAAGAGCTTCTGAAACAGCTTTTGTTGTGCCGCCGGCTCACACGCGCCTACGATAACCAGCATATCCGGGTCGGACTCAGCGGAGCGGAGGACATCCTCCATCAGCCTGCTGCCGCCCATGCCGCAAAGCTGGGGGTGCACCAGGGCATAATCCACATCGAGGTAGGACTCGAGCTCGAAGGGAAGCGAATTCATGTCCGAATTCTTGAAAGCCGGGGAAAGTCCTTTGCAATTGCAGATCAGTGTTTTAATCCTCATGAAAACTCCCTCCTCTCCTCGAAGGGTTGAGCACCTCGCCGCCCTCCTCATTAACAGGAAACGCCCATTTGCTTAAAGCGGGTTAGGCCGCACTGCTATCTCCTTTAAACTCCTCGAGCTTTCGCGCATCCGCCTGAAGCTCAGAGAAAAAAGGATGCACCTCCTTAAGAAAAGCGCTTACGGGATAGTTAAGGAGCGGCGCGCGCGAGAGCGAGTATCTGATTCTCAGACCGTGTCGCCTCCACTTCACCAACTTAACAGAGTGCAAGATGGAGAGTTGACGGGAAACGACAGATTGCGGAACGCCCAGCACCTCCTGCAACTCGCTAACGCTAAGGCTGCGAACGTGCAGCAGACTGATAAGACGGAGCCGGGTATTGTCCGAAAGGGCTCTGAACAAACGGGTAAGTTGTTTCAAAGGAAACAGCACAGCAAATAGCGAGCACATGGGATGCCAGATTTGGCATTTCAGAAGGCAATCGAAGCAGCGGGTAAGGGTGTCGTTTGGGACTTTTTGTCGTTACCACCCCTCCTTCCAGAGTTATTTCCCGCACTACCGGGGTGTCCCGCACAACCGGGGGTTGATGGCCACAAGCCACCCCGCTTATACTGCTCCTCGATTCCGCAGGGGCAACCGGGCGCCTTTGCGCCCGCTCGGAGTAACGCTTGCCTCTACAAGGAGGTCTGACTAACGGTGGCAGAAACGACCACGACTGGCGGCACGATCCGCACGGAAGCAGTCTGCCGCCACTTCCAAATGGGTGACGCGGTCATCCGCGCGGTTGATGGCATTTCGCTCGAAATGCGAGGAGGAGAATTCGTGGCGCTCCTCGGCAGTTCCGGCTCCGGGAAGTCCTCTTTACTGAACTTGATTGCGGGCCTCGACCGTCCTACTTCCGGGGCGGTCATCGTCAACGGAACCAATCTGGCGGCAATGTCGAGCGAAGCGCTCGCCCGCTACCGGCGCCATAGTGTAGGAATGGTTTTCCAAGCTTTTAACCTGGTCGGCACTATGACGCTGCTGGAGAATGTCGAGCTGCCCATGCGTTTCGCCGAGGCGGAACGCGCCGAGCGGCTGTCCAGAGCGCGCGAAGCGCTGCAGCGGGTGGGCCTGGGCGGCCGTCTGACGCATCGCCCTGGCCAGTTATCCGGGGGCGAGCAACAACGCGCGGCCCTGGCTCGAGCTCTGGCCAACCGCCCCACCCTGCTTCTGGCTGACGAACCCACCGGCAATCTGGATAGTCATACCGGAAGCGAAATCTTGGCACTGCTCGATGAGTGCAACCAACAACTGGGTATGACGCTGCTCTTGGTGACCCACGAACGCTCGCTGGCGGAGCGTTACGCCAGACGCCTGGTCTTTCTTGCGGATGGCAAGGTGGTCGGCGACCAGGCGAACGCTAGAGGCTAGTGGCTGGGGGCTAGGGGCTGGGGACTAGAGGTCTTAGGCGTTAAACTAAGGCTCTCGGCTGTCAGAAGCCCGCAAAGCGGGCGCCGAAATTTAGCCCACGGCGCAGCCGTGGGAGAACGGTCGCCTACCAGAATCTGTTTAGCCCCGCTAGGGGCGACATCACACTACCGTAGGAATCCTGATGTCGCCCCTACCGGGGCTAGTTCGATCCCAGGGCTGCGTTCCATTCCCACGGCTTGCGCCGTGGGCCAAAGGACGTCGCCGCTGCCGCGGCTTCGGGGGGACAAGTTGCTTAGTTTAACGCCTATGGGACTAGAGGTGGCGATAGCCTGCCAGAACCAGGAGTTGGGCCCCATCTTTTTGAAAACTTTCGAAAGACTGCGTCACTTATCCCAGCCCCTAGCCCCCAGCCCCTAGCCCCCAGCAGGAAGGACCCACCGTGAAGGCCAACGACTTGGTGGAATTGGCGGCGCGCAACCTGCGCGAATCCTCGCTGCGGAACTCGCTCACCACTCTGGGCATTGCCGTGGGAGTGGCGTCGCTCGTGGCGATGCTCTCGCTGGGCATCGGTCTTCAGCAGTTAGCGGATCGCCGGCTGGCGCGATCCGGGCTTTTCGACACTATTGTCGTCAGCTCAGGGCGCAGCCTGCGAGGCTTCGGCCGCGTTCAGAGCCAGGAGGCGCCTTCCGCAGAGAGCAGACCGCTGGATGAAGCGGCGCGAGCCGAAATGGCGCGCCTGCCGGACGTTCTCGAGGCTGTGCCGGAGCTTCGCTTCGCGAGCGAAGTCGAGTACGCAGGCAAGACCCACCTCACCATGGTCGCCGGCCTTCCACCTTCCGCGCGGGACAGGGACGCGTTCTCAAATATGCAGGGCAGCTTCTTCTCCTCAGACACCGCCGACGAGGCCATTCTGCAAATTCAGTTTGCAGACGAACTCCTGGGAATTCGCCCCAAAGTGGGCGAATCGAACTCCTCGTTGAACGGGCAGACCCAGACTCTGATCGGCAAGGAGCTGACGCTTCGCTACGCGGAGCGCTCTCAAGCGGCGTCCCCTGCCGCGCGGCAGGCGCCCTCCGGCCAACCGGTGTCCGGAGAGCCCCTTTACCGCGGCGCGTTTACGGTTGCGGCGCGCGAGAAGAAGCTGCGCATCGTGGCCGTGACCGACCAGGATCCGGAGGGCATGCGCGGCATCGCCGGCGCCCGCATGTTCGTTCCGCTCCAGATGATCGAGAGCCTCCACGTCATGCTCCCCTCCGGCCCGCGCGGCGGCGAACCGGACTTTTCAAGTACGCCGGCCTACCCTAGCCTCAGCGTGCGGGTAAGAAGCCCGAGCCGGGTCGCCTTCGTGCAAGAGGCCATCCGCAAGATGGGTTTCAACACCTTTTCGATTCTCGACGCCACGCGCGGCCTCGAGCGCTTCTTCGCCGTCCTGGACCTTTTCCTCGGCATCTTCGGCAGCCTGGCTCTGGCGGTGGCCGCGCTGGGCATCGTAAATACGCTCGTGATGGCCATCCTCGAGCGGCGGCGTGAAATCGGGATCATGAAGGCCATCGGCGCCAGCGACGGAGACGTCAAGAAGCTCTTCCTGGCCGAGGCCGCGGTCATGGGTTTAACGGGTGGGATGCTAGGCGTGGCGCTGGGGTGGGCGATCGGACGCGTCATCAACGCCGGCGCGAACCTTTATCTGCGCCGCCAAAACTTGCCGCCGGAGAGACTGTGGGCGGTTCCCTGGTGGCTGGTGGGCGGGGCGATCGCGTTTGCGATCGTGATCAGCATGTTCTCCGGACTGTATCCAGCGGCGCGAGCCGCCAGGCTTGATCCCGTGCAGGCGCTTCGTTACGAGTGAGCCGGCGGTTGACAGTCGGCCATCGTCAATCGACAATCGTCAATCCACGATGCCCGAGCTTCCGGAAGTCGAAACCGTTTTGCAGGGTCTCCAGAAGCGCGCCTTGGGGCGCCGCATCCTCTCCGTCGAGGTGCGCCATCCTGGCGTGATTGTTGGCTCGCCTGAGCAGTTTGCCGGCGAAGTTGAGGGGCGGAGCGTTGTCTCAATTCGTCGCAAGGGCAAGGCGCTGGCTCTCGAACTCGCGGCCGAAAGCGCCCCCCCGCGCTACCTGTTGGTGCGCCTCGGCATGACCGGCCAATTCACCGTCTCCCCGCGCCAGGCGCCTCTGGCGCCGCACACCCACGTCCTGCTGGGCCTCGGCGAAGACGACGAATTGCGCTTTCGCGATGTGCGCCGCTTCGGCCGGTTGCGGTGCTGCACGCGTGAGCAGATGGAAGCTGTGTTCGCTCGACTTGGCCCGGACGCGCAGCAGGTGACCGAGCATCAGTTCCTCAGCGCCATGCGCGATCGCCGCGGCGCGATCAAGAACTGGCTGATGAACCAGCAGTTGCTCGCGGGCCTCGGCAACATCTATGCGGATGAGTCGCTCTTTGTGGCCGGAATCCATCCGCTGGCGCAGCCCGGCAGAGTCCCTGCTGAAATGGGACACCGACTCTTCAAGGCCGTGAGAAAAGTCCTGGACCACGCTGTGAAGCTTCAGGGCACCAGCTTCCGAGACTACGTCGACATCGAGGGCCGCCCGGGCAATTACGAGCCGCGCCTGCGCGTCTACCAGCGCACCGGCGAGCCCTGCCGGCGGTGCGGACGGCTGATTCGCCGCATCGTGATCGCCGGCCGCAGCAGCCATTTCTGTCCCGGATGTCAACCCCGGCCCCGCCACGTCGCCCCAATGCGCAGTGCCCGCCGACCGGCATGAAATTGCGCGAAGCGCCTTGGAGTGCGGCGGCTTGACGCCGCCTTGGCATCGCCGGCGCCCGCCGTCACCGCTCCCGGCGCGGAGAAGGCGGCGTCAAGCCGCCGCACTCCAAGGCGCCTTCGGCGCTGCGAATCGCGCCGGTGTTCGCCGGCCGGGACGGTCTAACGAGCCGTTCCGTTTGTTTCTTCTCACGGTTTAGGTAGTGGTAGAATGAAAATTGAAAATTCTTACGCGCCGCAGTCAGGTAACGCGATGCAGCTCACGATTCCAATTCCAAATTCGCAAAAGGCCGTGCGTTTGCCAAGGGGGATAGTCGACGGAGGCGAAGAGGAATTCTTCCAGTTTTGCCAAGCCAACAGCGAACTGCGCGTCGAACGCTCCGCCGATGGAGAAATCATCGTGATGTCGCCAGCCGGGGGCTACCCCAGTTCTCAAAACGCCAGAGTCATCAGCGAACTTGTCACTTGGGCGACCAAGGACGGCAGCGGAATAGCCTTCGATTCGAGCGGCGGGTTCATTCTCCCGAACGGGGCGATGCGCTCGCCCGATGCGGCCTGGGTTCGGCTTTCGCGGCTGCGGGAATTGAGCCAGCGCGAGAAGCAACGGTTCATTCCCCTTTGCCCGGATTTCGTGATCGAAGTGGCATCCCCCTCCGACGAAGCGGCGGAACTCCGCCGGAAGATGGAGGAGTACCGCTCCGTCGGATTGCAGTTGGGATGGCTGATCCTTCCGGAGTCCCGGCAGGTTGAGATTTACACTCCGGCGGGAATCGAAACCTTGATCTCGCCGGAAGCGATAAGTGGGGACCCGGTTCTTCCTGGTTTCACGCTGCAATTGGCTCTGATCTGGAATCCTCCCTTTTAAACTAGCGATCCCGACTCCTGTGCGCTCCGTCAAAACCCCATCACAACCTCATTCGGGTTGGCAGGAACTCTCAGGTTGACGCCTCGATCGTGATTCGCGCCGAGTGTGGCGTTGAGATCGAGGTCGGCAAGCGGAATGATTCGCGGTTGTCCGGGTTGGTCCATCGCGCCGCACCTTTGGAGTATAATGGCGGCCAGATCACCGACGTATACACAGAGAGGCCGCAGATGAATCATTCGTTGCGTTCTGATTCAAGACGTGGGAAGAACATTATCCAATTCATCGCCATGCTGATGCTTTCCGCGTTTGCGGTAAGAGCACAATCGGCCCGCGACACACCCGTCGGCCGCTGGCGAACCTTCAGCGATGTCACGGGTAAAGAAAGCGGCGCGGTCGAAATCGTGGAGAATAACGGCGAACTTCTGGGACACGTGGTTGCCGGGACCAAGCCGACTTTTGAAACCGAAATTTGCGACAAGTGCTCGGGTGACCGCCACAATAAGCCGGTGAAGGGCCTCCTCGTGATCTCAGGTGTGCACCGTAAAGGCGACGAATGGGGCGGAGGTGAAATCCTCGATCCGGATAACGGCAGAGTCTATCGGGTGAAACTCAGGTTGAGCGAGGACGGAAACAAACTTCTGGTGCGCGGCTACATCGGATTCTCGCTCCTGGGCCGCACCCAGACTTGGACTCGCATCGAGTGACTCCCGGGTCCGCGAGCATCGGGTTGAACGAAACAGCCATCGCCTCGGGAGCCCGCGGGATAGCCCAGCCCTCTGAAGCTGGGAAAAATCATCGCGTCTGTCATCCTGAGAGCTTATGACTTTTTTGCCTGCAAGGGCTATCGAGTCTACATCCCAATTCGCGGCCCTGTCATCCTGAGCGCAGCGAAGGATCTCCGCAGTTGCTCTTCGGTGAAACGATTCTCGAACAAATGCAGAGATCCTTCGCTGCGCTCAGGATGACAGTCGCGCTTTCAGAGATGACAGGTATCTGGCTGCTGCGCTCGGCGGCCATGCTGCACCGCCCACACCCCGTCCGCCACCGTTCCCTGCAAAGTCCTTGACAAGCCTTGCTGCCCTATGATAGGCTAGATACTTGGACCTTGGACGGCCAGGGACTGTAGGGGCGGCCCTTGTGGCCGCCCGCGCGGGCACCCACAGGGAGTGCCTCTACAAAACTGAACGAACGAACCGGGAATGTCTATGAAAACAAAGGATAATGACAAAAAGTCGAGCAATCCAACATGAACGGTTCCCCGCCCAAAACAGACTCTCTGGTTGACACTTTGACCCGTCGAATTGTGATCATCGACGGCGCCATGGGCACCATGATCCAAGCCCATAAGCTCGAGGAGGCCGACTATCGCGGCAAGGAGTTCGCGCGCCACGAGCGAGACCTACGACTCTGCAACGACGTTCTGAACATCACCCAGCCCGCCCTCATCGAGGAGATCCACCGGCAGTACCTCGAGGCCGGCGCGGACATCATCGAGACCAACACTTTTAACTCCAACGCCATCTCGATGGCGGAATACCGGCTGCAAGGCTACGTCTACGACCTGAACAAAGCGGGGGCGCAAGCGGCGCGTCGCGCGGCGGCCCGGTTCGTGAGCGAGAATCCCGAGCGGCCATGCTGGGTGGCGGGGTCGATCGGTCCCACCAGCCGCACCGCCTCCGCCTCGCAGGACATCGCGAGCCCCGCTTCCCGCGCCGTGACGTTCGACCAGTTGCGGGCCGCCTACTACGAGCAGATCCGCGGCCTGGCGGACGGCGGCGTTGACCTGCTGCTGGTGGAAACGATCTTCGACACCCTCAACGGCAAGGCGGCGCTCTTTGCCGCCCAGCAGTATTTCGAGGACACGGGCAAGCGCCTGCCGCTCATGGCCTCCGTAACCATCGTGGACCTGAGCGGCCGGACGCTGACGGGACAAACGATCGAGGCCTTCTGGATTTCGGTTTCGCAGGCGCCGCTCCTGAGCGTGGGGATCAACTGCGCGCTGGGCGCGAAGCAGATGCGCCCGCACATCGAGGAACTCTCCAGAATCGCGCCCATCTTCACCAGTTGCTACCCGAACGCCGGACTGCCCAACTCCTTCGGCGGGTTCGACGAAACGCCGGAGACCATGTCCGCGGACTTGCGGGAGTTTGCCTCGAGCGGCTGGGTAAACATCGTGGGCGGCTGCTGCGGGTCAACGCCCGGGCACATTCGCGCCATCCGGGAGACGGTCGGCAAGTTTCCGCCGCGCGTGCCCCCTCATGTCGAGCGTCATTCCCGCTTCAGCGGGCTCGAGCCGCTGGTGATTCGTCCGGAAACTAATTTCGTCAACATCGGCGAACGCACCAACGTGACCGGCTCGCCCAAATTCTCGAAGCTGATTCTGGGCGGGCAATTCGAGGAGGCGCTGAGCGTGGCGCGGCAGCAAGTGGAGGGCGGCGCGCAGATCATCGACGTCAACCTCGACGAGGCCATGCTGGACTCCGAGCAGGCCATGACGGCGTTTTTGAATTACGTCGCCTCCGAGCCGGATATCGCGCGCGTCCCCATCATGATCGACAGCTCCAAATGGAGCGTCATCGAGGCGGGCCTGAAGTGCATTCAAGGCAAAGGCATCGTCAATTCCATCAGCCTCAAAGAGGGCGTCGAGGTTTTCAAGCAGCGGGCGCGATTGATCAAGCGCTACGGCGCCGCCATGGTGGTGATGGCCTTCGACGAGTCCGGCCAGGCGGTGACGACGGAGCGGCGGACGGCCATCGCCGCGCGCAGTTGCAGGATTCTCACCGAAGAAGTGGGCGTGGATCCCTGCGACATTATTTTTGACCCGAACGTCCTGACCGTCGCGACGGGCATTGAAGAGCACCGCGACTACGCGGTCAGCTTCATCGAAAGCGCCCGCCAGATCAAGGCGGCGCTTCCCGGCTGCAAAGTGAGCGGCGGCGTCAGCAACATTTCCTTCTCGTTTCGCGGCAACAACTCGATTCGCGAGGCCATGCACTCTGCCTTTTTGTATCACGCTATAAGGGCAGGAATGGACATGGGCATAGTGAACGCGGGGCAACTGGCCGTGTATGAGGAACTGCCGCGCGACTTGCTCGAGCTGGTGGAAGACGTGCTGCTGAATCGCCGTGCGGATGCCACCGAAAGGCTTCTCGCATTCTCCGAATCGGTGAAACAATGCGGCCCGGCGGAACTCCGGGAGGACGCCTGGCGCCAGGGCGCCGTCGAGGAACGCCTGCTGCACGCGCTCGTGAAGGGCCTCGCCGACCATATCGAGGCCGACACGGAGGAAGCGCGGCAGAAACTCGGCCGGCCCTTGAGCGTGATCGAAGGCCCGCTGATGGCCGGCATGAGCGCGGTCGGCGACCTCTTCGGCTCGGGAAAGATGTTTCTGCCCCAGGTGGTCAAGAGCGCGCGCGTGATGAAGAAGGCCGTCGCCTACCTGCTGCCGTTCCTGGAAGCGGAGAAAGCCGCGGGCGGCGGGGCGCGCGCGGAAGGCAAGATTGTGATGGCCACCGTCAAAGGGGACGTGCACGACATCGGCAAGAACATCGTGGGCGTGGTGTTGGGCTGCAACAATTACGAGATTGTCGATCTCGGTGTCATGGTCCCCTGTGAGAAGATTCTTGAAACCGCGCGCGCCACCCACGCGGACATGATCGGCTTGAGCGGGCTCATCACGCCCTCGCTGGATGAGATGGTGCATGTGGCGAAAGAGATGGAGCGCGAAGGATTCACCGTGCCGCTGCTCATCGGCGGCGCCACCACCAGCCGCGTGCACACGGCGGTGAAAATCGCTCCGCACTTCAGCCGCCCGGTGGTGCATGTTGCGGACGCTTCGCGGGCCGTGGGCGTCGTGACTCAACTTAAGAATCCCGATTCCCGGACGGCCTTCGAGGAAGAAAATCGCCGCGAGCAGGAGAAGCTCCGCGCCCTTCACCGGCCCGCCGCGCAGAAACTCCTGACGCTCGAAGAAGCCCGGCGCCGCAAGCTGCCCATCGACTGGAGCCGGGCGGAGATTCCCCGCCCCGCCTTCACCGGGATTCGCGCATTCGCTGCCGTGCCGCTCGAGGGGATTGTTCCCTATATCGACTGGACGCCGCTCTTTCAGGTCTGGGAACTGCGCGGAACGTATCCCAAAATTCTGGACGATCCGGCGTCCGGCAGCAGGGCGCGCGAACTCCTCTGCGATGCGCAGAAGTTGCTGGGGCGCATCGTGCGGGAGAAACTCCTTACCGCTAACGCCGTCATCGGCTTTTTCCCGGCCTCGAGTGTGGGCGACGACATCGAGGTCTACCGTGACGCCTCGAGCTCCGGGCTACTGGCCACTTTCCGCACTTTGCGGCAACAAATCGAGAAAGCTCCGGGCCACTACAACTGGGCGTTGGCGGACTTCATTGCGCCCGAGACATCGGGGCGGGAAGATTTTCTCGGCGCCTTCGCCGTGACCGCGGGCCTGGAGCTCGAACCCTTGCTCGCGCAGTTCCGGAAGGATCACGACGACTACAGCTCGATCATGGCCGAAGCCCTCGCGGACCGCCTCGCGGAGGCCTTAGCCGAGTTAATGCACAAAAAGGTTCGTAACTATTGGGGTTATGGCAAGGATGAGAACCTGACGCCCGAGGACTTGATCGAGGAACGCTACCGCGGCATCCGCCCGGCGCCCGGCTACCCCGCCTGCCCCGACCACTCCGAGAAGCGCGAGCTTTTCGACCTCTTGCAGGTCGAGAAGCACGCCGGCATCGAGCTTACGGAAAACTTTGCCATGTCGCCCGCCGCCTCGGTGTGCGGGTTTTATTTTGCCCACCCGCAGGCCAGGTATTTTGCCGTGGGCAAGATCGACCGCGATCAGGTGGAAGATTACCATCGCCGCAAAGGCATGGACCTGCGCCAGGTGGAGCGCTGGCTCCGCCCCAACCTCAACTACGACCCCGACCTCGAGCGCCCGTAACGGCACCGCGTGGCGTCCACGAATGACCAGCCCTCTCCCTTGGGTAGAGGGCTGGAAGATCGGAGGGGAGTGGGCCAGCCGTACCCGGCACGCGGCTTAGAATAAGAACTTCAGGCTAAGCTGCAGGATTCGACCCGGGTTGGCGCCTCCCGCAGGCGCCTCGACGGTTCCGAAGCTCCCGGCATAGTCGGCGTAGTTCAGGTAGAACTGCGCGTGGTTGAAGGCGTTGAAAGATTCGGCGCGGAATTGCAGATTCATTCCTTCCTTCAGCATCGTGTCTTTGAGCAAGGCAATATCCCAATTGTTGATACCGGGGCCGTGGAAGAATCGCCGGCTGGCCGTCCCGAGCACGCCCGGTGTCTCCTCGCTGAACGGGCTGGTGTTGAAATACGGTATCGGCTTTCCCTGGGAATCCGTGATACGGGGATTGTGGAAAGTCAGCTTCCCGCCCGCGAAGTTCGGCGTGTCGATCGGCAGCTCACTAGGCCCCGAGCCGTTCGTCCCCAGGAAAGACTCGTCGTCGCTTTCCAGAAGCGTGACCGGGATGCCCGTGGAAAAGCGCGTGATGCCGCTCAAGCGCCACCCCTGGGTCAACCGCCGGGGCCCGCCGAGCTTGTCGAAGGGGACTTGGTAGTTGTAGCTGACGACGAAGTTATTCGTCATGTCGAAGGCGGAGAGCGATCTTTCATTGTGGTCCAGGGGATTAACTGACTCCCCATAACCTGAGGCGTTCGACAGGGCCTTGCTCCACGTATAGCCCGCCAGAAATTCCAGCCTCCCGGTCGCGTGACGCAGGCTGGTCTGGAAGGAGTTATAGCCCGAATTCCCCAGCGTTGCGAACCATGCGTTGCTTTGGATCAGCGGCCCGAAGGTCTGGCGCGCGGTCGGGATGACCGTACCGTTAGCCGCCGTAAAGGGCCCATTCTCGTTGTTGGCGCCGCACGTCCCACTGCCTGAGGCCACCTCGCTCGGCTGGCTCAAGCTATAGCACAAAGCTTGGTTTGCGGGATTAGCCTCCAATGAAGTGAGCAATTTGTGACCCTGCGTGCCTACATACGCCAACGTAAGAAGGGTGGTGGCGTTCAGTTGCCGCTCGACGGAAAGGTCATAGTCCTCTGCATAGGGCACGTCGTTCTTATAGAAGAACCCCGGGGAGCTGCTGATGGGCGTGAACTGCGACCAATTGATGTTGTTGTCCGGGTGCTGAGGGGAGGCATTGAAGGGCGGTGGCGGACTGGGGAACTTCTGGCCCTCGACATATCCCGAGCCTCGGTCCACGTAAGGCGTGGCGAACTCCGGCGGCGCGGGGCTCCCATAGTAGTATCCGAACGGAGCATCACCGATGGCGTTGAAGTTGGTGGCGCCTTCAAACGTGGTAAAAAACCGGCCGAACCCCGCGCGGATGCTGGTCTTGCCCGGTCCGCCGGACAATTTTCCCAGGATCCCGCTGTCGATGCTGGGCGAGTAGGCAAGACCCAGCCGGGGCGAAAAGTTGTCGTATCGTACCGGACCTAAGCCCTTCGGTACCCCGGGATCGCCCGGAAAAACCCAGCCGGTGGGGGAACCCGGAAACACCAGGGATTGCTCGCCGGGTATAAGCGTTTGTATCTCATTGTGCAGCTCAGACCAGGGCGTATCCACCTCCCACCGTAGGCCGTAATTGAGGGTGAGGGTGGGGCGCGCCCGCCAACTGTCCTGGACATAAAGGCCCGCGTAGTGGTTGCGCCCGTAGTCAGGAAAGCCCTGTCCCTGCTGAAAGTTGACAGGAGCGCCAATCAGATAGTCGGCGAAATCGATGCCGGTTTCTGCGTTGTTACTGAATGTGTAAGCGCCGTTGGATCCCCAGTTGTACTGGGTCTGTTGGTTGAAGCGCAGCATGCCGCCGAATTTCACGGTGTGCGTACCGAACACCTTGCTGAAGTTGTCGAGCCCCTGGTAGGTGCCCTCCACGATCCCACCCACACCGCCCCCGCTGCCCACGCTGAAGGAGCTGAAACTGATCGAAGGCACCGTGGCCCACGCCGGTTGCACCGGCCAGGGACCGAGGGCGCCGGGCCCCACCGGGAAGCCCAGCGAGGCCAGGAAATTCAAGCCATGTGGTTCTCCGCCGGTCGGATGGTTGAAGATGTTGAGGCGCGTGTAGGCAATGCGCGCTTCGTTCACGGCGCTCGAGCCGAAGGACTTCGTCAGGGCGAGGTTGACCACATCCGAACCCACCGTGCTCCCGCCCCCGAAGAGAGGCGCCGTCGGGTTGAGATTACTGGAAAAGTATTTGTCATAGTAGTAGTAGCCCGACACCATGCCGAAGCCCGTCGCGGCGTCGAGCCGCCCGCTGCCCTTGTCGTCCCGAAGCCGGCTGGCCGAGCCGGAACTGACGAAAAACGCGCCGCTGTTGGCTTGAGGTATGTACGGAAGAATGTTCTTAGACACCGTGGTGATAGCTGCGGCCGGAATTTGCGCGTTGGGAAAGACGCACGCCGCCGAAGAGACGCATCCCGCAGTGTAGTAATTCTCCCCTTGAGTCACTGTGTAACCCAAAAGGCTCGAGAGGTTCGCCGCCCAGGCCGGACCTTGCACCGTTCCGGTCATCTGACTGGCCAGCGCCGAAAAATCCCCCTGACGCTCCGCCGCCGTAGGAACCGCCACTTGGCCGGAGCTTTGTCCCAGGACCTTGCGGTTCCCCTGATAGTCGGCGAAGAAGAAGAGCCGGTTGTGCTTGATGGGGCCGCCCAGCGTGCCGCCAAACTGGTTCTGCTGGTAGGGGCCGCGATTCAGGTCGAAGAAGTTGCGAGCCTCGAAGTCCGTGTTGCGCGCAAACTCAAACAGGTCTCCGTGGAACCGGTCGGTCCCGGACTTGGTAAGAACATTGATCTGCCCACCCGCATAGGCGCCATACTCGGCATCAAAGTTGTTGGTCACAATGCGGAACTCCGCGATCGAATCGAGGTTGGGAATGATGGCCGTGCCGGAGAATCCCGATTCCTGAACCGTGGCGCCGTCCAGCAAGAAGCCGTTCGCGCCTTCCCGCATGCCGTTAACGGAGAGGTTGCCGGCGTTGAGGTCGCCCGAGACGGGAGCAATGCCAAATCCCGTGGCGGTGAACTCTCCGCCCTGGCCCCCCGCCATGCCGGAACTGACCGGTACCACTCCGGGTTGCAAGGCGAGCAGATCCGTGTACCCGCGCGTCAACAGCGGCACCGAGGTGATTTTGTTGCTGCCGATCACCTCGCCCATCTGAGTGTTGGTCATGTCGACATGCACCGGGGTGCTGTTGACCGTGACTTCCTGCGCCACCTGGCCAAGCTGCATGGGAACATCCACGGTCAAGGCGGAATCGACGTTCAGGATCAGGCCGGTTTGAAGGTAGTGGCGAAAGCCCTCCCTGCTGACGTCCAAGTCGTAGGTCCCGACAGGGAGATCGCGCAGCGAATAAAAACCTTGTGTGTCGGTCGTCGTGGTCCAGCGCAGGTTCGTCTCCACATTGAGGGCAACCACCGTCGCGCCGGGAACCACCGCGCCCGATGAATCCGTGACGGTCCCGGCAATACTTCCCGTTACGCCGGCCCGGGCTGATCCGGCCAAAAACACCAGGACGACGATCGCGGATGCCAACTTACGCAGCTCGCTCATACGCTCCTCCTCCTCAGCTAACTTGTAGGGGGACGGCCTGCCGTCCCCCGGCGGGCACTACCCCTAGACCTTTTCCGACTAGCCGCTTGTCCACGAGCGGCACTCTGAAACCGGCAGCGGAGCCCCCAATTCCTGGGATTGAGACCGTAGCACCGGACCCAGAAGAGGAACTGGCTGTCGCCGCGCGTATCAAGCGCGCCGCTTCTTCATGCAGTGCCTGACCGAGTTATTCGAGTTGTAGAAGATGCCCTAATGACGAACAAGAAATTGTACCGTCTTCCTCCGCCACGGTCAAGGGCGCGAATGAATTTGGCGGGGGTAGTGGTACAGTTTGAATTTGTAGCGGCGAGATTACCTCGCCACGTGGCGGCAGAAAGCCGCCTCTACATCAAACTGTACCACTACCGCGACGGGACGAGGGGACTCGGGTGGCGGAGTCGTTAAGGTTGCACCGCGTAGCAATGCGGACTCGCCGCGGCACTCACCGGTCTCAATCCTGGATGGTGAGCCTATCGCCTGCCGTGTCGGTATAGATAGCCTAGAGCTTCTAGCTAACGTCAAGCCACATCAGTGCGGCACGGACCTGGGAAGGCGTCGAGAAACAAGTGGTTGACTGTTGGCCGGCGCGCGTGGCGCTCTGTCCTTGACGGGCAAAAATACCCCACCAGTCCTCAGAAAATGGCGAAAAATTCACCACTTGTGGGGTTTTTCCCTGTCTGCTCGTCTGCGCTCTCCCGATGCGCTCGAGTGAACCGAGGGCCGCCAACTTCAGGCACCGTCGCCAGCAGCCTGCATTCATTCTCATAATGTCCCTCCCGTCGGCCAACGTCTGGGTCAATGGCGGGTTGGCACTAGGCATGCTCTGAAAAGGGATGCGGGAAAGCGTGCAAAGCAGGTTCGAGGCACGGTGAGGGAAATACTGTGCCCGAGCCCAGTCTTGCATCAACAAGGCACCCCGCATCGAAGTTGCTTGACCGCGACACTCCCCAAGGCGTAGAGTGTGCGGCTTTGGGGCCTTCCGGGCAAGAGGCGCTTGCTGAAAGGCCCTGACCAGGAGAGCTGCCATGGCTCTTCACAACTGGTGGGTGCGGCAGGCCGGTTCCCTTGACGCTCGCGTCGCAGGGAACGCCGCAGGGTGCTACCCGTGGCGCACCGGTAGCGGTCTTAGCTTCGTCCAATCCCAAAACCCTTCGTTGCTTCCATTATCTGCGCGATTCTTCGGCGCGAATTCGTGTAAGACAGACTTTGAGCGACCCTCTCCCAGCGGTTCTCGGGAGTGGTTTGCAAACGCCCCCGCATATGCGAATGAGCGTGCGGACCGCCAGGCTTAGAGGATAGAGGGACTTATGAGGATCATCGTGACGGATTTGAAAAAGTGCGTAGGCTGCCATAGTTGCGAATTGGCCTGCGCCGTCAGTCGCTCCGCCTCAAAGAACCTGGCGCAAGCGATCCTGGAACACCCCAGGCCGGCCACACGGGTGCGAATCGTGAACATTGGACATCAGGCGGTGCCGCTGCAGTGCCAGCAATGCGAAGATGCGCCTTGCGCCGCGGTCTGTCCCTCGGCCGCCCTTTACCGTCTTGCCAAAGACGAGACCGTGATGTTCAAACGGGAGCTTTGCATCGGCTGTTCGAGTTGCGTGTTGGTTTGCCCGTTCGGGGCGATCCGGCAGGCCGAGGGCGGTGTGATGGCCAAGTGCAGTCTCTGCTTTGACCGGCTCGCTGAGGGCAAAGAGCCGGCGTGCGTTGAGGCCTGCCCGACCAAGGCGCGCAAACTGGTGGAAGCCAATGCGGTGGCAGAAGAAAAGTTGCGCAAGACGGCTTTGGCCCTCGCCGGGCTACAGGCCCAGGACGTCAGAGTCGAAGGACGGGTGAACTGAGCTCCCGTCACGATTAGGGAGAACCGGGTTTTGAGCAGGAAAGCCAGATGAACCGAGCCGCTCTAGGAAGTATCCTCGAACGTTACCGACGCAATCCGGAACAGATCATCGCCATCCTTCACGCGCTTCAGGACCAGGAGAGATACCTGCCACGAGAGGATTTGCTCTACCTCGCCAAAGAGCTCAAGCTTCCCGCCAGCCAGATCTTTCACATTTCGACGTTTTACAAGGCCTTCAGCCTGAAGCCGCGCGGCAAGCACCAGTGCAATGTTTGCCTGGGTACGGCGTGCCATGTGCGCGGCGCGCCGCTGATTCTGGAAGAGGTGGAGCGTAAGCTGGGCATCAAATCCGGAGAGACTACACCTGATCTGGAATTCTCGCTAAACACCGTCAATTGTTTGGGAGCCTGCTCGCTTGCCCCGATTGTGATGGTGGACGGAGAGTATTACGGGAATACCAGTCCACCCACCGTGGGCAAGGTGCTGAAGCAGGCCCAATCGGGCAAAGCCGCCAAGACTCTTAAGGAGGCAACTCCGGACGGAGGAGCATCGCAAACGGAACTCGATCGCGCCCAGGCCGCGGCGCCGTTTTTCTCGAACCCCGCCGACTTGAGCCAATACCGTGCCGATCTGGTGGCCTCACAAGACCGCAGTTTGCCCTATCTTGCGGTCTGCGGGGGCCCGGGCTGCCTGGCGATGGGCAGTAAAGATCTCTATTCTGCGTTCAAGGAAACTATTGCGGCGAACAACCTGAGCGATAAAGTGCGCTTGAATTTCACCGGCTGCCACGGCTACTGCGAAAACGGCCCCTTGATGGTGGTCTTTCCGCAAGAGACTTTTTACGCCTCGGTTCGCCCCCAGGATGCGGAAGAGATTCTGACAAGAGTTCTCGAGGGTTCCGGCCCTGTCGAGCGGCTCCTTTATCGCGAACCGAAGAGCGGCAAGAGAATTAGCCGCGAGTCGGAGGTGCCGTTTTACCAGCGCCAGAACCGGCTGCTGATTGGGAATAACCGTTTGATCGACCCGGAAAGCATTGACGACTACTTGAGGATCGGGGGCTACTCGGCACTGGCCAAAGCGCTCTCGGAAATGACGCCGGAACAGGTGATTGCGGAAGTGAAGAAGGCCGGTTTGCGCGGAAGAGGCGGAGGAGGCTTCCGGGCCGCAGTGAAATGGGAGACCTGCCGTAATGCCCATGGCGAGACTCGCTACGTGATTATCAACGCTGACGAGGGCGATCCGGGCGCGTTCATGGATCGGGCGGTGCTGGAAGGAAATCCCCACTCCGTGCTCGAGGGGCAGATCATCGCGGCGTATGCGATCGGTTACGGGGTCAGTCCGGTGCAAGGCTACATTTACGTGCGTCATGAATATCCGCTGGCGCTGAAAGTCTTCCACCGCGCGGTGGAACAGGCTCGCGCCTGCGGGCTCTTGGGCAAGAACATCTTAGGCAAGGCAGGCTTTGATTTTGACGTACAAATAAGTCAGGGCGGCGGCGCGTTTGTCTGTGGAGAAAGTTCCGCCTTAATGGCCAGCATTGAAGGCAAAGCCGGCGAACCGCGCGCCAAATACATCCACACCGTGCACAAAGGCATTCACAACCAGCCAAGCAACTTAAACAATGTGGAGACCTACGCCAACGTCCCTCTGATCGTCAATCGAGGCGCGGGCTGGTACAGCTCCATGGGAACGGAGAACTCGAAGGGGACCAAGATTTTCTCGCTGGTGGGGAAAATCAACCGCACCGGCCTGGTCGAGGTTCCGATGGGCATCACGCTCCGTGAGATTGTTTATGAGATCGGCGGAGGGATCCCCAATCAGAAGAAATTCAAGGCGGTCCAGACCGGCGGCCCGAGCGGAGGCTGTTTGCCGGAATCGCTGCTGCACCTGCCTGTGGACTTTGACGAACTGACCAAGGTCGGCTCCATGATGGGATCGGGCGGCATGATCATCATGGACGAAGACACTTGCATGGTGGATGTGGCCCGATACTTCCTCAATTTCCTTCGGGACGAAAGCTGCGGCAAATGCACTCCCTGCCGGGAGGGCATCAGGCAAATCGTTGCCATTCTTGACCGTGTGTGCGAAGGACATGGCCGGGAGGGTGACCTGGAGCGGCTGGTCGATCTGGGCAATGCCGTCCAGGACAGTTCCCTTTGCGCCTTGGGCGGAAGCGCAGCCAATCCTCTGCTCACCACGATCAAGTACTTCGAGGAAGAATACGTCGCGCACATCCGGCACAAGCGATGCCCGGCGGGCGTCTGCAAGGCGCTGATCGAATATGAGATCGATCCGCAGAAGTGCACGGGTTGTAAGGCCTGCGTGAAGCTTTGCCCGCGCAGTGGAATCAGTGGCGATCTGAAGAAGCCGCATTGGCTCGACAAACAGCAGTGCATCAAGTGCGGGATATGTTTTGAGATTTGCAAATTCGATGCGGTGGTGAGGAGATCGGTGGGAGTCTGATGGCGGAATCAGAAAAGATTTGCACCATACAAATCGACGCAAAGCCCGTCTCCGTGCCGGTGGGGACGACCATCCTCGAGGCGGGGCGGAAAGCGGGAGTCGAAATCCCCACCCTCTGTCATCACCCGGCGCTCGAACCTTATGGGGTTTGCCGGGTTTGCATCGTCGAACTCAAACGCGGCAGGCGCGTCCGCGTCGTGACGGCTTGCAATTTCCCGATCGAGGAAGATGGCCTGGAGATTTCCACCAATTCGGAGAGAATTCAGAAGGACCGCCGCACGGTCATTGAATTGTTGCTCGCCCGGTGTTGGAGTTCTCCGGTCATTCGTGAATTCGCGGCCAAGCACGGGGTTCGCGACACCGATCTTGAGAAGATGGAAGGCGAAGAGTGCATTCTCTGCGGCCTCTGTGTGAATGTTTGCCGGGACCTCATCGGCCAGGCTGCCATCGGATTCGAGAGCCGGGGCGCGGATCGTAAGACCGCGACACCCTTTGGCGACCCGAGCGAAGACTGTATCGGGTGCGGAGCCTGCGCTTATGTATGCCCGACAGGTTGCATCCAGTTGGAAGACCTTCCGCAGGAACGAATGATCGATCGCTGGATGACTTTACTGCCGGTCTTCAAGTGCCGCGAGTGTGGCCAATCGTTCGGATCTGTCCGTCAGCTCGAGCTTCTGAAGAGTCGACAGCCAGTAGTGAAATCTTATTTGGAACTGTGCCCGGAATGCCGCGGCAAATCGCTGGGCACGGCATTGTTAGGGCTGCCGGCCTGTCATTCTGAGCGAAGCGAAGAATCTCTGCGGTTCGGCTCGCGTACTTAGGGTGCAACGAACTGCGGAGATCCTTCGCTTCGCTCAGGATGACAGCCGCTTCGCTCAGGATGACAGCGAATGGGCGCAGAGTAACGGTGCTCAGAAATAGACGAGGAACTAAACCATGTCCAAGATTATTGCTTCAGCCGCCATTCGTGGCGCGCACTACTACATGACGCAAGCCCGGCAGCAACTCAGTCAGGCGATTGAAAAGCATGGCCCGGAAGCTCGTGTTGCCTACCCCAACACGGGTTACAACCTGCCCCTGATTTTGGCCATGCTGGGGAAGAGAGTCGACAAGTTAAAGGATTGTCAGGACGCACTGGACGAAATCCAGATTCTGCTTCCCGAAGTGCCCAGCGACAGCCTCTGGCTTCCCTATCTTGGCTCGGCACTGGATGCGGGGATTGCCACCCTGGTGGCCGAAGAGGTGATCGAGGCGCTCAAGTATATGGATCCCCAATATCGCCCGACGCCGCCCTTCATCGGGTTTACCGACGACTCCATCTTGCGCACCCAAGGCATCAAGCTCGTGGACGGCCGCATGCCCGGTTTTGCAGCCTGTGTGGGCGCCCTGCCCACAAATAAAGAGGCTGTGGCCCTGGCGCGCGAACTCCAGGAGAAGAACATCCTGGTCTTTATGGCCGGCAGCAGCAATGGCAAGTCGATGGCCGAGCAGTTGGCGGAAGAGGACGTGGAAATGGGTTGGGACACCTACCTGGTTCCTTACGGCAAAGACATGAGCGCCGCCGTACACGCGCTTAATTTTGCGTCACGCGCTGCCATGACTTTTGGCGGCGTCAAACCGGGCGACATCGAGGGAGCACGCCAGATTCTTCTCTATAACAAGGAACGCGTGTTTGCATTTGTGCTGGCGCTGGGCACCGATCCGGAAGCTCCGCCGGACCAGTTGATCACGGATCAGAAATACGCAACGGCGGCAGGGGCGATCAACTTCGGCTTCCCGGTGATTGCCGATTCCGCCATCCCCCAAATCCTGCCGCGCGGTATTTGCACTTACGAGCACGTGGTCTCGAAGGTGCCACTGGAGCGCATCGTGCCCAAGGCAGTCGAGGTTCGGGGTCTCAAACTGAAAGTTTCAAAGATCCCTATTCCCATCGCCTACGGCGCGGCGTTCGAGGGCGAGCGGGTGCGCAAGGAAAACCTCCAGGTGGAATTTGGAGGCAAATACTCGCAGGCTTTTGAGTACTTGCGCAAGCGGAACATGGACCAGGTCGAGGACGGGAAAGTGACCTTGGTCGGTCCCGATATTGATACGGTGGAGCCGGGCAAGGCCATGCCGCTCGGGATCGTGGTTGAAGTCGCGGGCCGCAATTTCCACGAGGACTTCGAGAGCGTCCTGGAGCGGCGCGTCCACAAATTCACCAGTTGCGCCAGCGGCATCATGCACATCGGCCAGCGGGACATCAACTGGATTCGCATCGGCAAGGAAGCCTACCAGAAGGGCTTCCGCATGAAGCACCTGGGCGAGTTGCTGATCCACAAATACCACGACGAATTCTCCGGCATCGTGGACAAAGTGCAAGTCACGATTTATACCGATGAGAAACAGATGCAGGACTCGCTCCGCGACGCTCGAGCCGCCTATGACAAGCGCGACGAGCGCATGGCCGGGATGAAAGACGAAGATGTGGACCGCTTCTACAGTTGCATTCTGTGCCAGAGTTACGCGCCCAACCACGTCTGCGTGGTCACCCCGCAGCGCCTCGGCTTGTGCGGCGCCTATACGTGGCTGGACTGCCGTGCGGCGTTCGAGATGGATTCGCACGGCCCCAACCAGCCGATTGCCAAAGGAAGTTGCCTCGATCCGTCGCTCGGAGTCTGGGCGGGTGTCAACCAATACGTCTCCAAAGTGTCGAATGGGCACCTGCAACGGGTGACCATGTACTCGATTATGGAAGACCCGCAAACCAGTTGCGGGTGCTTTGAGTGCCTCGTCGCGGTCCTGCCGGAAACCAACGGCGTCATGATAGTCAACCGCGAATTTCAGGGCATGACCCCCATCGGCATGACGTTCTCGACCATGGCCGGCGAAGTGGGCGGCGGAGTGCAAACCCCGGGTTTTCTGGGCGTCGGCAGGATGTATCTGGTGAGCGAGAAGTTCATTTCCGCAGAGGGCGGATTGCAGCGCGTGGTGTGGATGCCCCAGGAACTTAAAGACGATATGCGGGATCGCCTCGAGAAGCGCCTTGCGGAAATGGGGCAACCGGAATTGCTCGATAAGATTGCAACCGAGAAGGACACTGTCTCGGTGGAAGAATTGGTGGAGTTCTTACAGAAGGTGGAACATCCAGCCTTGGCGATGGCCTCGGTGATGGGGTGATTACCTTCTCCGTGTTCTCTGTGCCTTCGAAGCTTTAACACAGGGATCACGAAGCGCCTCAGTGAACTCTGTGTTAGATGGTTTCGATCACCGAGGACACGGAGGCACTAATCAAGATTTCTTAGTTCATCGCAACTTTTTGAGAAGGAGTGGAGCACATGGCAAAGCTTACAGGAATCGGCATTTATAAACTGTTGCCCAAGACGAACTGCGGCGAGTGCAATTTTCCGACTTGCATGGCCTTTGCGATGCAAGTGGCGTCCAAGAAGGTGGCTCTCGAGGCCTGCCCGTACGTTTCCGAGGCTGCCAAGCAGGAACTGGCCGAATCGGCGGCCCCCCCGATGCGCACGGTGACGGTGGGTGCAGGTCCCCGAGCAATCCAGATTGGCGGCGAGACCGTCCTGTTCCGCCACGAAGAGAAGTTCCACCATCCGGCCGCTTTTGCCGTTCGCGTCCAAGACACTGGCGACGTGGCAGCGGAAACCAAGGCGATTCAAGACTTGCGATTCGTCCGCAGCGGAAAGCCAGTCGCTGTCGAGTTGATCGCGCTCGAGCAGGCGGGTGACGCCGGTTCCTACGTGGCGGCGGCAAAGCTGCTCCGCGCCTCGACGGAACTGCCGGCGGTGTTGATGAGCAGCGACGTGCAGGCGCTCACTGGGGCGCTCGAGGTGCTGGCCGACCGCCGGCCGCTCATCTTTGGTGCGGACAAGACCAACTGCCAACCAATGGCCGAGTTAAGCGTCAAGTTCAAAGCGCCGCTGGCCGTCAAGGGTGCGACGCTCGAGGAACTCGCCGACCTGACCACCAAGCTCAAGCAGGCCGGCGTTGCAGACCTGGTGCTGGCGCCCGCCATTGGCAGCATGAAGGAAGGCATCGCTAGCCTTACGCAGTTGCGGCGTCTGGCCCTCGAGAAAAACTTTCGGCCGCTCGGCTACCCCGTGATGGCCCTCACCACTGCGGCGGACCCTGCTCAGGAAACGCTCGAGGCCATCACGTATTCGTGCAAGTACGCCTCCATCGTGGCGATGCGCGGTCACGAGGCCTGGCAGATCCTTCCCGTGCTCACCGCACGCTTCAACATCTACACTGATCCCCAAGTTCCGAATGCGGTCGAGGCGAAAGTGTACAAGGTTGGGGATGCCGGTCCGAACTCACCCGTGCTGGTCACCACGAACTTTGCCCTCACCTATTTCACCGTCGAGGGCGAAGTGGAGAACAGCAAGGTGGCGGCGTATATTACGGCCGTGGAAACCGGCGGGCTGGGCGTGCTGAATTCTTACGCCGATGACAAGCTCACGGGCGAGACAATCGCCAAGGCCGTCAAGTCCACGGGGGTCATGAACCAGGTGCAGCACAAGAAGCTGATCATCCCCGGGCTGGTGGCGGTTCTGAAGGGCGAACTCGAAGACGAATCGGGCTGTGAGGTTGTGGTTGGTCCTGAGGAGGCGGCGGGACTGCCCAATTTCCTGAAGACGCAGTGGAAATAGGCCGTAATTCCCCTCCTCCGTGGGAGAAGGGGAATCAGTAGCACACATAGGTAAACGGATGACGGCAGCAACCGGTCAAACCCCAAAAGAGCGTCGCGCGCAGGTCACCTTCTGGCCTGAAGGCGAGCGTGTGAGTGTGCCGCTCGAGACCAGCCTCTTGGCGGCGGCGAAGCTGGCAGGCGTGGATTTGGCGAGTTCTTGCGGCGGTGACGGTCTGTGCGGGAAATGCCAAGTAATCGTTCGTAAGGGGAACGTGACTGCGCTGCCCACCAGCCTGCTGAGCCGTGAGGAAATCCGGCAGGACCGCGTGCTGGCGTGTCAAACCAACGTGGCCGGCGACGTGGAGGTGGAGATACCGCCTGAATCCCGCGACGAAGCCGCGCAGATTCTCATTGACGTTGACGCCCAGCGCTTTCGTGCCTTATACCCTTCCGCAGCAGCCATCGAAGTGCAACTGGCCCCGCTGACTCGCAAACTTTGTCTGGATTTGCCGCGCCCCAGCCTGGATGACAGCCTCTCCGACCAGTCGAGGCTGTTCCGGGAGATTCGCCGCCGCTGTCCGGCGCCCGTCATGCAGCTAGGGCTAAAAGTGCTGAAAGCTCTTCCCAAGCTGCTGCGCCAGGCAGACTGGAAAGTGACCGTCACGCTGGGGTGGCGCGGAGGCACCTGGGAGGTGCTGCAAGTGGAGCCGGGCGCGGCTCCGCGCCGGAATCTGGGCGTGGCCGTGGATGTGGGCACGTCGACGGTCGTCGCCCATTTGCTGGACCTGGATACGACGGAGCGAATTGACGCCGAGGCTGTGTGCAATTCCCAGCGCGCCTGGGGCGACGAGGTGACACGACGCATTATCCATGCCGGCACGCCGGGCGGTTTAGACGAACTACAAAAAGCGGTAGTAGGTAATATCAACGGTCTAATCGGGGCGATGGCGCAGCGCCAGCAGGTGGCCCTGCACGACATCACGGCGGTGATTTGTGCGGGCAACACCACCATGACGCACTTGTTGCTGGGGTTGGATCCCAGCTCGATCCGCAAGACGCCCTATGTCTCCGTCTCCGCCGACACGGCTCCGGTGCGGGCCTTCGAGGCCGGCATCCAGATTAACCCTCGAGGGTTGCTGTACACGGTCCCGAGCATCGGCGGATGGGTCGGGGGCGATATGACCGCGGGCATCTACGCCGTCGGGCTGCGCCGCTCGGAAAACGTGCAGATGCTCATCGATATCGGCACCAATGCCGAAATCGCAGTGGGCAATCGTGACTGGACCATTGCTTGTTCCGCCTCGGCCGGCCCGGCCTTTGAAGGTTCGGGCGTAAAACACGGTATGAAGGCCATTCATGGGGCCATCGAACGCGTGGAAATCACCCAGCAAGGACTGGTTGAGTACCGGACCGTCAGGAACGGCCGTCCGCGCGGTATCTGTGGGTCCGGACTGATCGATTTGATTGCCGAGCTGTACAAGACGGAAGCGGTGGATCGTTCCGGGCATCTGCGTCCGGGCGCGAGCGAGCGTATCCGCGAGCGCGACGGGATGCTGGAGTTCGTGGTGGTCCCCGGCTCCCGTTTGGAGAGCGGCCAGGATATCGTCGTCACGCAAGCCGACCTCACCAACCTCCTGAACGCCAAGGCGGCCATTTACGCCGGCGCCGAAATTCTGGCGCGCGCCATTGGTCTCGATTTTGGCGAAGTGGAACGAGTCTACATCGCGGGGGGATTCGGCAGCTATCTGGACCGTGAGAAGGCTATCGCCATTGGGCTGATCCCGGATTTGCCGGTGGACAAGATCCGGTTTGTGGGCAACACCTCAATTCTGGGCGCTGATTTAGGCCTGTTGTCGGAGAGTTCGTGGCAGGAACTTCGCGCCGTAGCGGAATCTGTCACTTACTATGACCTTATAAACTACCCCAGTTACTACGACGAATTTCTGGCGGCGAGGTTCATCCCGCACACCGATCTCAGCAGGTTCAAATCCGTGAAGCATTCGCAAGAAGTGGAGGCTTGGACGTAGATGGCATTCACCCTGGCCGTGGCCGGCAAAGGCGGTACCGGCAAAACCACCCTGGCGGCGTTGCTGATCCGAACTCTGATCGAGCGCGGGGACGGCCCTGTCCTGGCGGTGGACGCCGACCCCAATCCGAACCTCGGTTTTGTAATGGGTTGCAAGGTGGAGAAGACCATCAGCGAGTTGCGCGACGAGCTACTGGATCATATTCGCAAGCTTCCTCCCGGCGTGACCAAAGATGACTACCTGGAGATGGGCATTCAAGAGTGTCTGTGGGAAGGGCGTGGCGTCGATCTGCTGGCCATGGGGGCCGGAGAAGGGCCTCGTTGTTATTGCGCGGTCAACAACGTTCTGCGCCGCTGCATGGACCGCCTGCGAGGTGCGTATCGTTATGTGGTGATGGACAACGAGGCGGGCCTCGAGCACCTTTCCCGATGCACAACCCAGGATGTCGATGTGCTTCTGATTATAAGCAACGGTCTGCCCGTCGCGCTTCAGGCGGCTTCGAGGATCCGAGAGCTGACCAAGAGTTTGGCGCTGCGGATCGGCGGGCAGTATCTGGTTCTCAACGACTTCGACGGAGCCGGGGCGGATGGCCGGGCGTCCCAATTCGCGCAGCAGACGGGCCTCGAGTTGCTCGGTGTAGTGCCGTCGGACAGCCGCCTGCGGGAACTCAGCCTCGGGGGAGTGCCGTTGAGTCAACTGGCGCCGGATTCGCCGGCTCGAACAGCGTTGCGGGATATCCTGGAGGCGGCGCTGGCGCCGAGGTTAGGGGTGTCATTCTGAGCGAAGCGAAGAATCTGCATTAGTTCGTCTCGGGCCGGAACTGCAGATCCTTCGCGGAGTTTACCCTGAGCGAGCAAACTGCAGACCCTTCGCTTCGCTCAGGGTGACAGCGAAGGGCTCAGGATGACAGCGGTTTTCATCTTCATGGGTGGGCAGCAGGCCCATGCCCGCTCAGGATGATAGAGACGAGAGTTTGAGGAGGAAAACAAATGGTTCCAGATGCGAAGAAAACCTGGGGTGGAAAAGTCAATGCATTGACCATCGGAGCAACCCAAGCCGCGGGAGGTACGCGAGGGTTCACCGTCACCATCGGAGGATCCGCAACACTGCCCTTCCTGGATTTCGAGGGGCCGTGCGGCCAGCCGGCGGTGGCCATGGAGATTTGTGATGTCTGCCCGCAAGAATGGCCGGACATGCTCAAAGAACCCTTCGGCGATGCTTTGAAAGATCCCGTGAGCTGGGCGCGGAAGTGTCTCGAGATGGGAGCCGACCTGATCTGCTTGCGCCTCGACGGCTGCCACCCCGATCGCGGCAACCGCTCGCCCGCCGAAGCGGCCGAGACGGTGAAGAAGGTTTTGCAAGGAGTGCCGGCTCCGCTGATCATCTGGGGTACGGGGAACGCCGACAAGGACAACGAGGTATTTCCAGCCGTGGCGGAGGCAGCAGCGGGTGAAAACTGCCTGATGGGCAGCATCACGGAGGACAACTACAAGACGCTGGTAGCGGTTTGCACAGCCTACAAGCACAAGATCATCGCGGAATCACCCTGCGATATCAACATGGCCAAGCAGGTCAACATCCTCGCTCAGGACATGGGTTTTCCGGTCGAGAATATTGTCATCTACCCCACCTGTGCCGCCTTGGGATACGGCTTGGAATACATTTACTCGGTGATGGAACGGGGACGGTTGGCCGGTTTGAAGGGAGATCGGATGCTGGCGCAACCGATCGTTTGCGATATCGGGATTGAGGCTTGGAGCGTCAAAGAAACGCGCGTGTCGGAAACAGAGATTCCCGAATGGGGTCCCCAGCGCCAACGCGCGCCCCTCTGGGAAGCCAGCACAGCCCTCGCCTGCCTTGTGGCGGGCGGCGATCTTTTCATCCTGCGTCATCCTGAGGCCGTGCAAGCTCTCAAGAAGAGTATTGCCGAGCTGAGCGGAAGCGTGGTTACGGCTGCCGCGGCGTAGACTTCTGTGGCTCGACAGCCCTCTCCCCTGGGGAGAGGGCGGAGACCAAATCTCCAGGAGGAGAATTTATGGGAATCATCTTAATCGGTGAACGGATCAACGGTTCCTTCAAGGACGTGGGCCGTGCAATTCAGGAACACGACAAGACTGTGATCAAGGATCGCGTCGCCAAGCAGGAGGCCGGCGGCGCCGACTATCTCGATGTGAACTTGGGGGCGGCTTCGCGCAAATTGGAAGACTACGCCTGGCTGGTTGAGACGGTGGCCGAATCCACCAGCTTGCCGCTCTCGCTCGATTGCCCGCGCGCCGACATGTTTCGGGCGGGGCTCATGGCGTATCGAAATACGGTTGGGGAGCGGGCGGTGATTCTGAACAGCACCACCGCCGAAGACAGCAAGCTCGTCCCGCTGCTCGAACTGGCCAAGGAATTCAAGGCGTCCATCATGGGCGTGGTGATGGACGAGCGGGGTAGCCCGCAGGACGTGGACCGGCGGCTGGAACTGGGCGGCAAGATATTCGCCGCGGCGATCGAAGCCGGACTTTCTCCCACCGAGATCTATCTCGACCCGATCGTCATGCCCGTCAAGTTCATGCAGGACCAGCCGAAGAATGTGCTCAATGCCATTCAGCAGATGACCGCGCTTTCCGATCCACCCTGCCACATTTCCATCGGGCTGAGCAACGTCTCCTCCAAGACCGAAGAGCGCAAACTCATCAATCGCACCTTCATGGTCATGGCGCTCGCGATGGGGTTGGATACGGCCATCCTGGACGTCTGCGACGAGGAACTGCGGCAGGCCGTGGCCACGGCTGAACTCCTGCTCGGAATGGAGATTTACAGCGATGGCTACTTGAAAGCCTATCGCCAGCGAACGGCGCCGGGGCCCACCGCTGCTGCAGCTTGATCCGAAAACCCTTCACCACAGAGGTCACAGAGATCACGGAGGAACGAACGAGGCGAAGCATGTGGGAGGAGGGCCGTAACTCTTAGTCGTCGCAAGAGCGTTGCCTGTTGGCTCTGTGTTCTCCGTGTACTCTGTGGTGAATCTTTTCTTCGCCCTTAATGTCGGACACCGAGGTAACTATGAACCAAAAGAGCGTTGACCCCGCAACTCTGGAAATGCTCCAGATCGCCGATAATCAGCACTTCGAAACGATCTGGGACCGCTGGGAGGAGCAACAGCCGCAATGCGGCTTTGGCAAGCTGGGAGTGTGTTGCCGAGTGTGCAATATGGGCCCCTGCCGCATCGATCCGTTTGGCGCCGGGCCGCGCCTGGGCGCTTGCGGAGCGGATGCCGACACCATTGTGGCCCGGAACCTGGTGCGCATGGTGGCCGGCGGTGCGGCGGCGCATTCCGATCACGGCCGCGATGTGGCGCATACCCTGCTTTTGGCGGCGGAGGGAAAGGGCGGATACGCCATTAAGGACTCTGCCAAGCTGCGCCGCGTGGCAGCGGAATTCGGCGTCGCCGCCAACGGGCACAGCGATGCGGAGATTGCCAAGGCCCTCGCCGAGCGCGCCCTCTCCATGTTCGGTCAGCAGGAGGGCGAGCTCCAGTATATTTCCAGGGCTCCCGCTCGCCGCCAGGAACTCTGGCGCAAGCTCGAGATCAGCCCGCGCGGCATCGACCGGGAGATCGTCGAAATCATGCATCGCAGCACCATGGGGGTTGACACCGACTACCGCAACATCCTCATGCAGGGGTTGCGCGCCTCGCTGGCGGATGGCTGGGGCGGCTCGATGCTCGCGACCGATCTTCAGGACATTCTCTTTCGTCCCCCTAAACCGCTGCGCGCCGCGGTCAACCTAGGCGTCCTCAAGAAGGACGCCATCAACATTGTCGTGCACGGCCACGAGCCGGTCCTATCGGAGATGATGGTGGCCGCCAGCCGCGATCCGGAGCTTTTGAAAATGGCCGAGGCGCATGGCGCCAAGGGTATCAATATCGCCGGCATCTGCTGCACGGCCAACGAAATCCTGATGCGCCACGGCGTACCGGTGGCCGGCAATTTCTTGCAGCAGGAGCTGGCGGTCGTGACCGGTGCGGTCGACCTCATGGTGGTCGATGTACAGTGCATCATGCCGTCCCTGTCGAGCATCTCGAGTTGCTTCCACACCAAGCTGGTCACCACTTCGCGCAAAAACAAGATGCCCAATGTTGAATCCGTTGACTTCGACGAAGCGCGGGCCTACGAGGGCGCGAAAGAGATCGTCGCCAAGGCCGTCGAGAGTTTTACCCGGCGCGACCCGCGCAAAGTGAATATCCCTGACAGCCGCTCGGACCTGATCGCCGGCTTCACCACCGATTCGGTCTTTCAGTTTTTGGGCGGACGATATCGCAGCACCTTCCGGCCCCTCAACGACGCCGTCATCGACGGCCGGCTGCGCGGCGCGGTGGGCATTGTGGGCTGCAACAACCCCAACATGCTCCACGACTATGCGCACCTCACGCTCACTCGAGAACTGCTGAAGAATGACGTGCTGATCGTCAGCACCGGCTGCGCCGCCATAGCGGATGCCAAGTGCGGATTGCTTCGTCCAGAAGCGGCGTATAACGATGCCGGAGCCGGTTTAAGAGAGATTTGCGAAGCCGTCGGGATCCCTCCCGTGCTGCACCTCGGGTCGTGTGTGGACAACTCTCGCATTCTGACAACTCTGATCGAGATCGTGGGTGAAGGCGGCTTGGGCGAAGACTTTTCCCAACTCCCGGTGGCCGGTTCGGCGCCCGAGTGGATGTCCGAAAAGGCTGTTGCCATCGGCTTCTACTGCGTGGCTTCCGGCGTGCTCACTCACTTCGGAACACCGCATCCGGTGCTGGGCAGTCCCGCCGTGCACAAATTCCTCACGGATGACGTCGAAAAGCTGACGGGCGGAAAGTTCTTCTTCGAACCCGACCCCGTCAAGGCCGCCGCGCGCATCATCGAGCACCTCGACCAGAAACGGGCGGACCTCAAGCTCGCGCCGCCCATGTACACTGCGAAGAAAACGTTTCAAGGCGTTGCGCTTGGGGCGTAGTACGGCTATCAGCTCTCAGCCGTCAGCTATCAGCAAACCCCACGACTTGAACAGCCCTCTCCCTCGGGGAGAAGTTCGGTGGGACAGGCACTCTTGCCTGTCTCCAAAACCAGATGCGCCGGCCAGGAAAGACAGGCAAGAGTGCCTGTCCCACTTCAACCGATTGCGGGTTTGCTGAAAGCTGAAAGCTGAGAGCGTCTGAATTTATGCGCGTAAATCCAACTTGGGCGGCCAGCCTTGAAAAGCAATTCCAGGAGACGCAAGAGGCGCTCCGGCGACGCGATCCGGCGGACGTAGCGCTGTGGTCAGGCACGGCGTGTGAAACGGTGGCAGGCGAGGCCCG
>Ga0187782_10000184_pt1 | contig 38343 bp, 27 predicted proteins | sample 0715_SJ02_MP15_2_FD_132454 | JGI IMG/M metagenome (GOLD analysis project Ga0187782, IMG submission 132454) | Tropical peat soil microbial communities from peatlands in Department of Meta, Colombia - 0715_SJ02_MP15_20_MG | ecosystem: Environmental > Terrestrial > Soil > Wetlands > Peat | place... | reverse complement strand
GTTGTCGATTTCCGGGTATCCCGGGATCTGCGAATTGACGTACGGGATAACCTGATAGGCGCTCTCCCTGGTGTAGCGAGCGAATACGCTGTCGCTCGGTCCTATGGTGTAGTCCAGGCGGCCGACAACATAGTCCTCGTTGCCGATGTCGAGATCGTGCGAGCAGAAAAGACCGGTGTTCGGCGCAAACGCGATCGCGCTTACATTGGGACATTGAGTCGCGCTTTGGGCCAGCGGATACAAACCGAATATGGCCTGCGACACGGGATTGATCGAATTCCCGTGAGCGTCTACATACTCGCCACCGGGGCCGGTTGGCGTAAAGCCGCCTGCCGCGAACAGGGCGGGTAACGACACAGGTACGACTGCTCGCGAGGTCTCGCCCAGACCCTCGCGAAGGCCCTCATAGTTGACGAAGAAGAAGGCTTTATCCTTGATGATCGGACCACCTAGCGAACCGCCGAATTGGTTTCTCCTGAAAGTCGGTTTAAACCCGGGGACGTCGAACTCGTTCATCGAGTCCAGGACGCTGTTGCGGAAGTATTCGTACGCCGAGCCGTGGAAACCGTTGGTGCCCGACTTGGTGACCGCGTTGATGGCCGCGCCGGTGCCGCCGAATTCCGCGCTGTAGGTGTTGGTCAGAATGTTGAATTCCTGGATGGCCTCCATGCCGAGGGAAGTGCCCAACACACTGACGCCCGCGCCATGGTCCAGCCAGTTGCGGATATCGGTGTTATCCAGCATGTAGGCCAGTCCCACCGGGCGCGAACCGGAAACGGAGTAGTTGGTTTCTTCACCGTAGACGGTTTCCGACTGGCCGCCGCCACCGACGGTCGGCGCCACGGGCGCCACGCCCGGCGCCAAGGTGAGGAGACTAGTGAAATTGCGGCCGTTGATCGGCAGATTTTCCATTTGATTGGACGAAACCAGTTGGCTCACCGCAGCGGTTTCGGTATCGACTCGGGAAGCCACGCCCTGCACCTCGATGACTTGCTCGGCTCGGCCTACTGGCAGTTTGAAGTCTAGGATCGGCCGCGCGCCGACACTCAGCACGACGCCGGTTTGGACCATTTGCTGGAAGCCGGCCTTCTGGGCCGAAACCTCGTAAGTGCCAACCTGCATTTCTGGGAGAACGTAGCGTCCCTGCGCGTCGGTATCGCCGGAATAGGTGATGCCAGTGTTGACGTTCTTCGCCTGGACCTTGGCGCCGACTATGACCGCGCCGCTGGTATCGGTGACGGTTCCGGAAAGTGTAGCTTTTTCGACCTGCGCATATAAGTTGCCTACAATAAGGACGCACAAGAAAGGTATGGCCAGCGCCGCCCGAAACACGGCGCGAAGCAGACTCGAACAACGAACCGCACTGCGATCCCTAAGAACTCGATTGTGGAAGGACATTTTTGCCGCCTTTCTTGGATCCTACGTGGATGCACCCACCCTACGCGCGCCTTCCGGCGCGAGTATTCACGGACTGCCCGAAAGTATGTCGCCAAGCGACAGGCGCGTCTTGAACGAACGCGCAGGCCAGGACCGGACAAAAGCGCAGCGCCGGTCAGTTGTGTTTAAGGTGGCGATACTGACACGGGCTTAGCCCGAAGTGCATCTTGAACCTGCGGGCGAAGTAACCCGAGTCGTTGAAGCCGAGGTCAAAGGCCAGGTCCGTGATGCTGCCGAAGTCGTCGCCGCGCTCGAGGATCTCGGCTGCCGCCGCAAGCCTCTTTGACAGAATGAAGGCGGTCGGCGTAGTGGCCATGGTGGCGAAGACGGTCTGGACGGAGCGAGGCGATAGTGACAGCGCCTGCGCGATCATGGCGGTTCGCAGTCCGCTATCCGCAATGTTCTTTGTAACAAAGGAGAGGACTCTTTCACGGACGCTGGCGTTGCATTTCGACGGGTTTTGCGGATGCAAACTAAGGCAACGGCCGACGAGCTTGAGGAGCGCCTGGCCCAGAGCTTCTAGATCTCCCTGCTCGGGCGCTTCCGCCCAGCCTTGATGCAAGAACGATCTGAGAAAACCACACAACATGCGAACTGCCGGCGCGGCGCCGTCAATGCATTGGGCTGTGGGATGATGCGGCTCGATAGCCAGTTCGTCCGTTGGGCAATCGATTACCAATGACTCGTTTCCTTCCGAAACCGCGAGCTGGTAGGGCTCGTCCGCCGAAAAAATCGTGAGATCACCCGGGGCGACCGTTGCCGAGTTTCCTCTCTGGGAGATGACAAAGGTCCCGCGCTTCGATAACAGGAAGTGGAATGCCTCTGTCCTTGGTCCAGATTTCGCCTTCGCGCCGGACCTTTGCACCAACGCTTTCTGCGACTGCACGTCCGCCAAGTGTACGCCGCCCAGGGACCACTGCGACCAACTGGCGGCAATCTCCCGGCTGGCGGTGATTCTCATTCCGGGGTAAACGCCGTCCATCGCGTGGTTCCAATAGTCCAACCTGCATTCACGCGGCTCGCCCAGGGTTGAGAAACGCGTGAACATTGCTCGTCCTTGGCTAGATACCATAGAGCACCGGGAGAGTACCTTGCGACCGAGTCTCGCGGGCAGGGCATGTCCACCGATTCCTCTCGGTTCGCGACGCTGTCAGATTTCGGCTGTTCTTAGCCCGCCAGGAATCGGATCCGGGTATGACGACCCTCAGAATTAACGTTTGGTTCCCCCATCCAATGAGGCATCCACGAGACATATTTCACTGCGCCAAGACGGTTCCAAATGTCTCACGATCCCCCGCCTCGCCGAGTTCCTGGAAAGCAGATACGTGACAATCCCCCCTTTTCGCCGCGTTTATCACCGGGCGAATGTTCATGTCAAGGGGAATATGCATACACAGGCCGAGTTCTCGCGGATCGCGGCAGAAGTATGCCGGTATCGGTGATCCATATCTTTTTCGCATGATTGTCCGCATTTCCGGATGAGACTCGTCGAAGTGCCGACGAGACCTCAGCGGCCGTGCGGGGAATTCTGGATAACTGTGAATACATTGCAGGATCCAGAACGGCTAGGTCGGCGTCACGCAAACGCAGCGCTGCACAAACGCCGGATCATTGCTAACCGGCGTCGCGGCGGTGGAGCAGGTAGGAGCGGATGAAGGGGTCGATATCGCCGTCGAGCACCTTTTGGACGTCGCCGCGCTCGAACTTCGTGCGATGGTCCTTGACCATCTGGTAGGGCTGCATCACGTAAGACCGGATCTGGCTGCCGAAGCTGATCTCGGGCTTGGAAGCGTCGAGTTTGCGAGCTTCCTCGCGGCGCTTTTCTAGCTCGACTTCGTACAGTTGCGAGCGAAGGAGCTTCATGGCCATCTCGCGGTTCTTGTGCTGGCTGCGCTCGTTCTGGCACTGCACGACGATGCCGGTGGGGATGTGCGTGATGCGGATGGCCGTCTCGACCTTGTTGACGTTCTGCCCGCCCTTGCCACCGGAGCGGTAGGTATCGATGCGCAACTCATCCGGGTTGATGGTGATCTCGATGCGGTCGTCAATTTCGGGGATCACGAAGACCGAGGCGAATGACGTGTGCCGGCGCGCCTGCTGGTCAAACGGCGAAATGCGCACCAGGCGGTGAACGCCGCTTTCGCCGGCCAACATGCCGTAGGCGTTTTCGCCTTCGATCTGCACGGTGGCGGATTTGATGCCCGCCTCTTCGCCGGGCGTCGATTCGAGGACGTTTGCGCGGAAGCCTTTACCCTCCGCCCAGCGCAGGTACATCCGGAGAAGCATTTCGGCCCAGTCCTGTGAATCGATGCCGCCCGCACCGGACTTGATTGTCAGAATTGCGTTGAGGCGGTCGCTTTCACCCGCGAGCAGCGTCTTCGTTTCGAGATCGGAGACGTACGCGTCGGCGGCACCGAGCTCTTGGGCGATGTCATCGAGCAGAGAGTCGCGCTGCGCCGTGTTCGTCTCTTCCTGCGCAAGGTGGAAATACGTGTCGAGATCGCTCGTTTTGGTCGCGAGCGTCTTCTCGGCGTTCACACGGTCCTCGAACTGCTTGCGCTCCTGCAGGACGGCCTGCGCCTTCTCCTGCTCCTGCCAGAAATTCGGATCGCTTACCTTTTCTTCGAGAGTGGTGAGCTGCTTTTGCGCGGATTCAATGTCAAAGATAGCTCCGCACGAGCCCGATGCGTTTCGTCAGCTCGGCGTAGCGTTGTTGCAGGTCTTCGATGTGTTCAGCCATGTTGTCCGGGAGCGTCCCGACTTGGTGTGCGGTGGCTCTTACATTCCATTTTAGCCGGAAGTTCGCGCGACCGCCAATCCGATCAGCGCGACAGACGCGACGACGCAGAGCCAGGCGAGCCAATCCCCGAGGCGGGCGTAGAGCGTCAGGTCGCTGCGAAAATCGTAGGGGGCGTCGAGCTCGCCGCGAATGTCTGTCGGGAGCTGCGCGACGGTGCGGCCGAAGGGATCGACGTCAGCCGTGAATCCGTTGTTTGTGTCGCGCAGCAGCCAGCGGCGGTTCTCGACGGCGCGCACGCGCGCCATCATCACATGCTGCGCTGGTGCGGCGGAACGGCCGAACCAACCGTCGTTCGAAATGTTGATCAGCAGCTGCGCGCCATTCTCCGTGAACTGCCGCACCGCGCCTGGAAACACGCCTTCATAGCAGATGAACGAACCAAACGAGCCCCCCGGCAACTGGCCGACGCGGTACTCCGCTCCCGGCGTGAAGTCGCCGATGTCGGCCGTCAGCTTGCCCGCGAAGGTCAGCCAGCGGCGCAGCGGAACGTATTCGCCGAACGGCACCAAACGAATCTTGTCATACGTGAAAATGCGGTTGCCGGAAGGATCGAGTAGCACGGCGCTGTTGGTCGCGATGAATTTCCCCGCGGCATCATGCTTCCAATCCTCGACGCCGACGAGAAAATCCTGTCCTGAGTCACGCGCGACCTGCTGCGCGCGAGCGGCAAAGTCAGCCTCCTGCAGGCTGAAGGGCGCGGGCACCTCCGGCCACACGATCAAGCCCGGCATTTTCCGCGCGGAGTCCACGCTGATCTGCTCGAGCCGGTCGAGGTCCCCGGTATGCTGTGCCATCCAATTGGGAGGATACGTATAGGATTGGGCAAAATTCGTCTGAACGAGGTGGGCGACGTAGCGGGCTTGCGCGCGCGGCACAAAATAGCCGCCGCTCACCGCGATGAGAATGAGCACGCCTGTGGTGACGATCGCCGCTTTCCACGCGCGCTGCCGCCCGGCGAGAATCGCGTACGCCGCAAGCGCGCCGTAGCCCGCGACCACGAAGCTGAGGCCGTAGATTCCGGTAAGCGCCGTCAGCTGTACGAGCGCGAGATTGCCGCTCGCTGCGTAACCGATCAAGTTCCATGGGAAAGCGATGATTGGAAGATTGCTGCGCGCGAATTCAAGCGCTACCCACAGACATGGAGCAAGCGCACAGGCGAATGCCGGCCCTTTCTTCGAAGCGAGCGCCACGCCCCACGTGAAAAACGCGCAGACGATTCCACCGGCGATACCGACGAGGCCTAGGATTCCAGCTGAGGTCAGCGGATCGACGTTTCCGTATTGCTGCATGACCACATCCATCCATGGCAGCGCGACCGGATAGAAGACCAGTCCGTGCAGCAATCCGTAGAGCGGCGCGACTTTCGGCCGGGCGCGATAGGACGCGAGAATGAGCAGCGCCACCGAAATCCAGGCGAGCAGAGGCAGGTTGTAGTTCGGAAACGAGAGAGCCAGAGCGGCGCCGCTGGCCAGGGCCAGGAGCGAGCGCTTCTGCCAGGAGAGATTCGCGATATCCATTGCGTGTGATGAGGATACAACGAACCGCTCGCCAGGGGTTTGAACATGTCCGGTGGCCCGGCTCATCGGGGCTTGAATCTGATACCTACTTCAAGCCGAACACGAATGCGCGTATTTCGCGTAGCACATCAGCCTGGTTGGTGATGAAGATGTAGTGATATGTGTCGCGAATCCGGATCACACGGGCGGAAGGCAAGCCCTTCTGGAATCCATCGGCGATGGCTTCGTCGTTGGCCTCGGCACGAGCGAGGGCTGCATCCCGGGCGACGGGATCCTTGTCCGCATAGGGCCCCAGGCGGTGTCCTACAACATAGATGGCGAGAATGGGAGCGCGAATATCTGTAAATTTTTGATCGCCGCGGATGATCGCCAGGGTGGCGACCTGTTCGTCGACGTGTTTGCCGAGCCCTCCGCTGGGCGTCATCTCGAATTGCACGCGGATTTCCGCCTCGGGTACCGCATAGCCGAAAGTAGCCTCCCTCCAGGACTGAAACGCCGCGACGCTGGCGAGATCGGCCGGGCTTGGGTCGGGACTTTGCGGGTTCGCGACGTCCAGAGTCTTGCGCATGTTCGTGACATCATTTTCGAAACGCGGCAGTTCTTCCTGAAGTTCGCCTAGGAGGCGCTTTTCGTCATCGGGACCAATGCCCAACTTCAACTGCTCCAGCGTTGCTCTTACCTCGCCGAGATCATAACTAAAGTCACCGAGCGATTTGTTGTAGTAGGCATAGGCGTAGCCGGCGTCGAGATAGACGAGGCCGGCGACGCGCTCGGGATGGCGGGAACCGATGGAGCTGAGTTCTTCCCCGGCGATGGAATGGCCGACCAGAACGGGCCGATCGAGCTTCAGGGCATCGAGCACCGCGAGCACGTCATCGCCGAGGCGGTCGGCAGAATAGTTGTTGTCATGCGGAGCGGGTGAGCTGGAGGCGCCGAAGCCGCGACGCGTGATGCCGTACACGTGGAAGGAACTGGTGAGTTTGGGCGCGAAGTCGTCGAACACATGCGCTGTATTTCCCAGGCCCGCCAGGAGAACGAGCGGCCGTCCGGCCCCGCCCCAATCGAGCACCTCGAGCTTCACGTTGGTATCAACGGTGACGAATTGAACTGTGTGTGGGGAAGGATCATGCCATCCGACGGGTTGTTGCGGCGCAAGATTGGGCGCGAAAAGCAGCACGGCAAGGCCGGCAACCAAGACATGAGGACTCATTGCGTTCACATCTTAGCGCTTGATGATCGCTTTGAAACCGGCGTGGTCAAGCGCGGCGCGGGCGGAGTCGGCGGCGTGCTGGTCCGGATATGGACCGACTTGCACGCGATAGAAATTGTCCGCGGTGGGTGTCACCACGAACGACGGGAAATTCTTCTGCTGGAGGGCGTCCGCCATCGCCAGCGCGTCGCTTTCGTGCCGGAGCGCCGCGACCTGGAGTACGATCGCGCCCTTGGTCATCTTGGGTGCCTGAAAGCGCGCGGAGGCCGGCATCGTATGGGCGCCGGGTGCTGGCGCAGGAGCCGTGCTTACATCTTTTTTCGACGTCGAGACAGCAGGCTCAGAAGCCTTCGCGGCCGTGGCCGCCGGGGCGGGCACCAGCCGATCGTTGTTGTTCTTTGAGTAGAAATCCCATTCATTGTTTGCAGGGGCCGGAGCGGGCGCCGGCGTTTCTTCTGGCTCGGCGGGTTTCGCGGGCGTGCGAATTGCGGATGCGGTTCTTTCGAGGATATCGGCCGCGTGCACAGGCCCGCCATACTGGTTGTGGCCCATCACGTAGCCGAGTGTAAAGAAGACGGCGCACAGAAGGACAACGCCCAGAAACAATCCGACCAGATGCCGGCTTTCGAGCACCCGATCTCCCCCGCGTTTTCCCCCGCCTGCCATGCGTTCTACTTCTTTGCTCCCGTTCCGCCCATCCACTGCGAAAGAAGGTCGATCGGCACCGGGAAGACCACTGTCGTATTTTTCTCGACGCCGATTTCCGTCAAAGTCTGCAGGTAGCGCAACTGGATCGAAGCCGGTTGCTTTTCCAAGACCGCCGCCGCGTCGGCCAGCTTCGTCGATGCTTCGAATTCGCCGTCCGCGTGAATGATTTTCGCGCGGCGCTCGCGCTCCGCCTCTGCCTGCTTGGCGATGGCGCGCTGCATCGACTCCGGAATATCGACCTGCTTGACCTCGACCTTCGTTACCTTGATACACCAAGGCTCGGTATCCTGGTCAAGGATTAGTTGCAGCTTCGAGTTTACCTTTTCGCGCTCGGAGAGGATTTCGTCCAGCTCGAACTGGCCGACCACGCTGCGCAGATTGGTCTGCGCGAGCTGCGACGTGGCGTAGAGGTAGTTCTGCACCTGCGAAAGCGCGCGGTTCGCGTCCACAACACGGAAGTAGCAAACAGCGTTCACTTTCACTGAGACGTTGTCGCGCGTGATCACGTCCTGCGGAGGCACGTCGAGGGTCTCGATTCGCAGCGACATCCGCGTCAGCTTGTCGATGGGATAGAGGACAAGCTGCAATCCCGCACCCTTGGCCTCCGGGAGCATTCGCCCCAGGCGCAGCACCACGCCGCGCTCCCACTCCTTGATGACGTAAATCGAGTTGAACAGCCAAAACAGCACGATGACGACAATCGCGACTGCCAGGATCGACATGAAGTTGAAATCCATCGCTGCCTCCTCGACTTCGCCTACGAAGATCCAGAATGTTGTGGCGTGGCCGGCTCGACTTCCAGCGTGAGACCGTGAATGCCCTTCACGCGCACTCGCGCGCCTTTCGGAATGCCCCCGTTGACCGATGCGGCGGCACGCCAGAGCTCGCCATGAACGCGGACCATTCCGATCGCTGGTGACGCGCCGACTTGCTCGGTGACTTCGCCCTCTTCGCCGACGAGTTCTTCTCTCCCGGTCGCCTGCTTCCAAGTGCGTGAGCGCAGGACGGCTCGCATCAGAATGATCGCGATCACCGCAAACGGGACTGCCACTGCCAGCGCCGTGGTCGGCCGAACTCCCATTCCTGTCCAGGGCGACTGGATCAGCAGGATCGCGCCGAGAATCATGGCAATGGTGCCGCCTACGCCCAGAACACCATGCGTCGGGAATTTCGCCTCCAGAACAAATAGGGCAAGCGCCAGGCCAATCAGCACGAAGCCCGTGATCGTGACAGGCAACATGTGCATTGCATAGAGCGCCAGCAGAATGGAAATGCCGCCGATCACGCCCGGCGCAAACATGCCGGGGTGATTGAATTCGACGTAGAGGCCGAGCACGCCCACTATCAACAAAACGAAGGCCACGTTCGGCTCGACGATGTGCGTCAGGAATTTTTCGCGCGCGGTCATATCGACGGCAGTAAAGACCGGATGTGCAAGCGAAAGCTGCGTGGTCGAGCCGTCGAAGCGCGTGAGTGTGCGGCCATTCAGTTTCGCGAGCAGATCGTCTTGAGACGACGCCACGAGGTCGATGAGCTTGCCGTCGAGCGCCTCCTTGTCGCTGAAGGCCTTCGCATCGCTGACGGCCGTGGCGGCGAGATCGGGATTGCGCCCGCGCTTGGCAGTGTAGCTGCGTAGAAACGCGGAGGCATCGTTCGTGACTTTCTTGCGCATCGTGTCGTCGATCTGCACAGTCTGGCCGAACATCTCGAAGACGGGAGAGGCTGCGCCAGTGTTCGTGCCGGGAGCCATCGCGGCGACGTCGGCAGATTCAAGGATGAAGAAGCCCGCAGAGGCGGCCCGCACGCCCGAAGGCGCCACATAGATTACGACCGGCACGGGCGACGCAAGGATCGCTTGGACGATTTCCCGCATGGATGTGTCCAGGCCGCCCGGTGTGTTCATCGTGATCAGGACAAGGCTGGCGCGCTGGCGCGCGGCCTCGCCAATCCCGTGGACGATGTACTCGGAGAGGATCGGTTCGATTTCGCCGTCAATCCTTAGTGTCACGATGCCAGCCTTGGATAGCGAGGTGGCGGAGGAAATGGCAGGAGCGTCCGGACGTATGGAACTACTCAGCAACAGCCCCATGAGAGCCGCCGCGTAAAGTAGCAGGCGCCGCAATGACCGAGCAGCCATTCCGGACGGGTATTATAGCAAGAGAGACGACGGAAACTGTGAAGCGTTTCGGGCGCACGGGCGAAGTCGAAGCGCCCCTGCGAAAGCGTGGCTGCCGAGCGCAATCTGGAACAGGGAAACTCAGTTTGTAACCGGCTTCCCCTGCTGCTCCTCGTAGGCGGGGCGACGGTGCAGCACGTCCTGCACCTGCGGATCCTTGATCACGCGCGCAAAATCCGGATCCTTTTCGGCTGCCATCAGGTTCTTGTAGCCGTCGTCGCGGGCGATCTTCAGGTAGCGCGCCGCGCGCTCGGCATCTCCTGCCTTTGCATATGACTTCGCGATGAAGTAGTTTAGGGTTCCCTGATCCGTGTCCGAACGTTGCTGAACAATGGCTCCGGCTCCTCCTCGCTCTTCGAACACATGGGGGTCGATCGAGAGGGCTTTGCTGAATGCCTCCATGGCGCGTGGAAACTGCTTCATGGCGCAATAGGCTGAGCCCATGTTGGAGTAGACGGATGCCAGGTTGCCGCCGCTGGCGTCGATCGCCTTCTTGTAATACTTGATCGCCTTACCGTAGCGCCCTTTGCCGTGCTCGATCGTTCCAAGGTTATTCAAGAGAAAAGGCGAATTCTTGTCGGCTTTCAGCGCCCTCTTGTAGAAGCGTTCGGCGAGTTCGTCTTGATGAAGCTGCTGGTAGGCGATGCCGATTTGATCGAGGATCTCCGCGTTATTCGGATCCTGCTCGAGAACTTTCTGATAGGCGACGACGGCTTCCTGATAGTCCTTGCGAGCCATCATGATTTCCGCGCGCATCTCGGCCACTTGCCGCGGCGTCATTTGCGTCGCATCCGACTCCGTACTGGGAGCGCTCTGCGCCAGCGGGGTTGTCTGCGAATCAGGAGCGCTTCGGGCAGCTGCGTCCGCGAAACCCAGAAGAAGTGAAACAGCGAAGAGGGCTGAGAATTTCATTGCCCTTCTCCTCAGCGCACCGGCGTTCCGGTGCCCAGGATTGTTGCTAGGGCTTGGAACTGCTCGCCGGCTGCTTGTTATCTTCAAAGATACCAAATATCCGATCGAGAAATCCCTTCTTCTTTTCTGGCTCCTTGGCTGGCGTTTCGCCTTCTGGAGATCGGGACTTCGTTGACGCCGCAGGCTTCGTCTGAGAGACGTTTGCTGATCCGGGCGTGCCGGACGGGCGATCCGTGGTTGTGGGCGGAGGCTGCGCGGACGAGTCGCCTCCTTTGCCGAATAGGTGCGCGAGCCACGAGCCTTGCGACGACTGGGCGACCGGTCCGCCGCCATGCATCTCGCAATACTGCGTCGGCTCGCTGCCCGCTATGAAGTATTCACTCACTGTCTTGGGGCATGATTGCGTTGCCAACTGGCCGGTCTGCGGGTCGATCACGGATTGTGTGATCCCGGGCGGCGGCACAAACTCCTGCGTGTTGCGGTACTTCGGAAGCGTGACAGCCCGCTTCATGAACTCTCCCCAGATCGGCGCAGCGGCCTGACCACCAGCCAATCCGAGATCGCGATTGTCGTCAAAACCCACCCAGACGACGCACAAAAGATTCGATGTGTATCCGGCGAACCAGCCGTCGCGAGAGGTGCCGGTCTTGCCCGCAGCGGGCGCGTCGAATCCGAGCGCGCGCACGGGATAGCCCGTGCCGTGGTTGATGACATCTTCCATCAAGCTCGTGGTGAGATACGCGACGCGCGGATCGAGCACCGCACGCGTGACGGGCGCGGCGGACTCTTCGACGCTTCCGTCTGCGGCGACAACGCTGCGAATGAAGAGGGGCTCTGCGCGGATGCCATTGTTGGCGAACGCAGTGTAGCCGGCCGCAACGTCGATCGGCGTCATCTCATACGCGCCGAGGGCGACCGCGGGCGTGGCCTGGATGTTGTTGCCGAGGCCCATTTGTCGCGCGACATCCACCACGCGCTGATAGCCGATCATCTCGGCGATCTTCACGGTTGCGACGTTGAGGGAATGCATGAGCGCGTCGTGCACGGTAATGGGCCCATAGAATTCCTCGCCGTAGTTGTCCGGCGTATATTCCTTGCCGTCGAATTCGAATGTGGTGGGCGAATCGTCAACGGTCGTGGCCGGTGTGACGACGGGCTGAAGGTCTTGCACGGCGTTGTCGAATGCGGCCGCATAGACGAAGGGCTTGAATGCCGAACCTGGCTGGCGGCGCGCGAGCGCGTGGTTCAGCTGGCTCTCGCCGTAGTCGCGGCCGCCGATCAGTGCGCGAATCTCGCCTGTGCGCGGATCGAGGGCCACCAGCGTCACTTGCGCCGGAGGGACGGTCTCGCCCTTTTTCTTCCACACGGCGTAGCGGCGGACCAGCAGCTTATCGAGGTTTTGGACGCCGATCTGAATGGCGTCGGCCGCGGCGCTCTGAAGATTCGGATCGAGCGTCGTATAGATGCGGTAGCTCTGATTTTCGAGATCGCTTTCGGAGAACTTCTCGAGCAGGTGGTCCTTCACCATGTCGACGAAGTAGGGTGCGGAACTACTGCCCAACCCGCCATTCGTGAATTTGAGTTTGGACTTCTTGGCTTCAGCCTCCTGCTGTGGCGCCAAAAAACCGTCCTCGACCATTTCGCCGAGCACGCGGTCGCGCACGTCGTCGGCGCGGTCCACATGCCGCTCAGCGGACGAGTAGCGATTGGGAGCGCGGATGATTCCGGCAAGGAACGCCGCTTCAGCCGGCGTCAGCTCGCGGACATCCTTGCCGAAATACGCGTTCGCGGCCTCGCCGAAGCCGCGGATCGCAAAGCTGCCGCGATTGCCGAGATAGATGTCGTTCGCGTAGAGCTCGAAAATTTGCTGCTTGGAGAAGCGCTCGTTAATCTCGGCGGCCATCAGGATTTCTTTCAGCTTGCGCCGCCACTCGCGCTTGGTCGAAAAGAAAAAGGTACGCGCCACCTGCATATCGATCGTGCTGGCGCCCTGCGCCTTGTGGCCGCGCGTCACGTCGTAAAATGCCGCGCCAAAGACGCGCACCATGTCGAGTGCGCCATGCTCGAAAAAGCGTTTGTCCTCCGCCGCGAGCACGGCGTGGATGAGCACCGGCGGAAGATCGTCAAAGCGGACCACGCGGCGCTTTTCGCGCGAGCTATCGAACAGGTTCGTGAGCAGCTCCGGCTCGACTTCGGCCGAGTCCACATCGGTGCCATCGGGAAGCAGCACGATCTGCGAGATCTGCGTTCCAGAAAAGCTTACGCGCAAAGCGTTGCGGCCCTGAAAGTAGGAGCTTGGCGATGGAAGTATCTCGACAGTTGAAGCTGATACGCTGAACTGCCCGGGCGAGCCGACCACCGAACCTTCCTGATACCCGGCGCGCAACATCTCGCTCGCCAGATCGCTCGGCCGCATCGACTCGCCCACGTAGATCCGGCCGGGTGCGGAATAGACTCGCGACGTGTTCTGGAAAACCTGTCCGGTGAGCCGTTGGTCAATCAGATGGCCGAACTGAATGTAGTAGTAGGCAACGAAGCCGGTGCCCGCCAGCAGCGCCACGAGTATCACCACCAGCAGCGTCATGCCAAGCCGGGATGTCAAAAAACCGCTAGCGATTCGAATCCGCAATCAGTTTCTCCGGTAGAACCCGCTAAGAGCTCCGAGAAGCGCTCGATGCCGAGGCCGGGCGGCGCGGCATTTCTGGGAGCGGATGTCCCAAGCCCCCATCCGAATGGCCCAATTAGGATAAAACCCTATTTTAGATCGTATGGTTGTCTGCGTGGGGATGAAATTCGTGAGTCCATTGATACACAGCCATGTCAACGGTGACGACGTAGTCGACCGAGATATCTACGTTGCCGCTCGTCCCGTCGACGATCACTCTGATGCTTTCCTTCTTGGTGGGAATGCTGAGCTCCTGCGCCTTCTTGAAGATATCGTCCCGGATATCGTCAATGCTTTTCCTGGGATAGCTGCTGAGCGCGAAGCGCGCCTCGGTTTGCATGGCGTCTTGAAACTGATAGTTCGCGAAATACACCGGAACGAGCTTGACCCCCGCGAAAATGATCGCAGCCAGAACAAGCAAGGTAATGATCAGGTTCAGTTTCGAACCGCCGCGTTCCCTAGCTGCGTTGGGTCGAACCATTGCCTTCCGATACCTCCGCACCAGCCTGTCGAGGCTGTTCCTGAAGTTCAAGCTAACACAGGGCAAAAGTCGGCGGCGCAGGCGCGTCCACCGTTGTTTGCGATGAGTAAACGAGGGTATTTGCGGGCAGGCGGCTATCTAGTAGGCGCGGGCGAAGATCGCCTTTTCGCTGGCAGTCTGGCCGCAATAGACGCACTTGCCTGAGCCGCCGGGCTGTTCGAGAGGAATGCAACGCATCGTGGCCTTCGTCTCTTCCTTGATCTTTGCCTCGCAATCGCCGCTGCCGCACCACCAAGAAAGCGCGAAGCCCTTTTCGACAGCGTTCTTGAAGTCGGCGTATTCGGTCGGCTCGGATGTATTGGCCATACGGAACGCCAGCGCTCGGTCGAAGAGCGACTTCTGAATGTTCTCAAGCGTCTGCGCTACCGCTGCGGCAATTCCCTGTTGGGGGACGAACGACTTTCCTTCCTTGCCTGGACGATCGCGCCGCGCGAGCACGACCGACCCCTTCGCCACATCCTTCGGCCCAAGCTCGAGCCGCAAGGGAACTCCGCGCATCTCCCAGTCGTTGAACTTGAAGCCGGGACTCATTCCTTCGCGCTCGTCCATCTTGACCCGAATCCCCGAATCGACGAGCTCCTTGCGCAGCCGCTGTGCATTCTCGAAGACGACGGCCTTTTCTTCATCCGTCTTGAAGATCGGCACGATCACGATCTGATGGGGAGCGAGGCGCGGCGGGAAAATCAACCCCTGATCATCTCCATGCACCATGATGATCGCGCCTACGAAGCGCGTCGAGAGGCCCCAGGAAGTCGTCCAGCAGTACTGCAGCACGCCATTCTTGTCCAGATACTTGATCTCGAAGGCTTTCGCGAAATTCTGGCCGAGGTTGTGCGACGTGGCGGATTGCAGCGCTCTGCCGTCTCCCATCATCGCTTCGATCGAATAGGTTTGCTCGGCACCGGCGAACCGCTCCGCGGCCGATTTGCGCCCCGGAATCACGGGAATCGCCGCCTCACGCACGGCGAAATCGGTATAGACATCGAGCATCTGGCGGGTCTCGGCCTCACCCTCTTCGGCCGTCGCGTGCGCGGTGTGCCCTTCCTGCCAGAAGAATTCAAGCGTGCGCAAAAACAGCCGCGTGCGCAGTTCCCAGCGCACCACGCTGTTCCACTGATTGATCAAGACCGGAAGATCGCGATAGGACTGGATCCACTTCGCGTACGTATGGCCAATGATCGTCTCGGATGTAGGCCGAATCACGAGGGGCTCTTCCAATTTCTCGCCGCCGCCGTGCGTCACCACGGCGAGCTCCGGCGAAAAGCCGGCCACGTGTGACTTTTCCTTTTCGATGAAACTCCGAGGGATCAGCAGCGGAAACGCCGCATTGACGTGTCCGGTCGCCTTGAAACGCTGATCCAGCGCCGCCGTAATGTTTTCCCAAAGCGCCCAGCCGTACGGACGCACGATCATGCAGCCGCGAACCGGCGCATAATCGGCAAGCTCCGCCCGCAAGACGACTTGGTTGTACCATTCCGAAAAGTCTTCGGCGCGCGTTGTCAGTTTCAGATCGGACATGATTCTTCGTTGTTCTCCTGCGCTTGGCGGATCCGCACGTTCAAAGATTAGCGCGAGATGTGCTGCGATAGGCGAATTAGGTTAGGAAAATCTCACACCTAAGTCAATCAAGGTCAACGGTTTCAGCTTGACAAAAATTCGGGCATGGAGTATTGGTCAGCAACCTTTTGGCGGACGGGGGGACGCCATCGCGCCGGTTCGTGCTGGATCGGCGTGAACCAGATCTCGGTTAGCTCCTCTATCACAGCCGTTGCGCCCGGGGCGGGCTCGCGACTGAAACAACAACCGCAATCGAAATCCAAAACTTGGGGGGGTGGGCAATGCGTTCATATTTTGCCGCAATGAGAACTGCCTTTGCCGTACTGGTGTGCTTGTTGGCGCTGCTCGTTTCGGTTTCATCAGTCCAAGCGCAGAGCGCCACGACGGGAGCTCTGACTGGCACGGTGAGCGATCCTTCCGGCGCGGTCGTTGTGGGTGCGATGGTCACCGCGACGAACGTCGCGACGGGACAATCTCGGTCGGCGACGACGGACACAAACGGTCTGTACAAAATCTCCCTGCTGCCGCCCGCAAACTACAGCCTGAAGTTCTCCGCGTCAGGCTTCAAGACGATTGAAGTTCCGTCGGTGACCGTGGATGTTACGGAGACCGTTACTGTGAACCGCAGCCTCGAGCTGGGCGCGCAAACGCAGCAGATCACTGTGGAATCGACGGTCGAGACGATCCAGGCCCAGAACGCGACGGTTGGCGGATTGGTGTCCGGCGAGACCGTCACGGATCTGCCTCTCAGCACTCGCAACTACACGCAGGTGATCGACCTCTCGCCCGGCGTGGTCGCGAATGTTGCGACCGCCACTGCGGTCGGCAACGGCACGATGGATATCAACGTCAACGGCTCCGGCTCCGACCAGAACACGTACATGATGGACGGCGTCATTACCACGAACTACGGCAGCGGCGGCGCCGCCCAGTCCGGAAGCTACGCCGGCATTCCGATCCCGAACCCGGACTCGATTCAGGAATTCAAAGTGCAGACGTCGCAGTACGACGCTGCCTACGGGCAGAACCCCGGTGCCAACGTCAACGTCGTCACCAAGAGCGGTACCAACCAATTCCACGGCTCAGTTTGGGAGTTCAATCGCAACAACTTCTTCAACGCCAATGATTTTTTCTATAAGAGGTCGGAGGAAGGCGAAGGTCTGCCGAATAAGCCGCCGGAAGTGAAACAGAACCAGTTCGGCGGGACGTTCGGCGGGCCGATCCAGAAAGACAAGTTCTTCGTCTTCGGCTCCTTTCAAGCGACTCGCCAGCTCAACGGTATCGGCAGCAACGGCTTCGCCACTTCCTTGACTGAGGTCGGCTTGCTACCGTTAAACGAGCCGGGCGTTCCCTTCGCGAACGCGCGCGCCGACGGCAACGCGGGCGTTATCGACCAGGACTTCAAATCGGGCGGGACACCCTGCCCCTACAATACCTATAGGGAATATCTCGGATGCGCGTTCGCGGGCGAGACGGACTTCGCCAGCGGTTTAGGCGAATCAGGAAACTTCGTCAACCCGAACGGATCCAACATCAGTAACACCGCCATCAATCTCCTGCGGCAGACCGAGAAAATTCCGCAGGTCAAAGGCGGATTTAACAACGGCTATTACCTTCCCAGCTTGCGCTACACCACGGGTAAGGACGGTTTGCCCGCGCCCTTCTGCATCGCGACCAGCACGTGCGCCATCCCCACAACGATTTCCCAGGCTACGATCGCGAATGAAAATCAGTACATGCTCAATTCGGATTACGTTCTCAACAGCAAGAACACAATTACAGAAAAGTTTTTCTTCTCCGCTGACCCGCAGACGCAGAGTTTTAGCTGCATCGTAACTGGCTGCGATCCCGGCGCCCCAGAAGATGCGCAGTACGCGTCGACTTCGGCGGTCTTGAAGCTCACGACGGTGGTCACGAACAACTTCGTGAACGAGGCGTGGGGCTCCTTCCAGCGACTCTACCTCAACGTGACGGACGGCAATACCATCCAGTCCTGCGCGGGTGACGGCATTACGCCGCTCAACATCACCCCTGCGATCAATGACGGCACCCCTTGCCCGCTTTCAGCAGCCGCTGCGGGCAATCGCGAGGACTCCTTGATCCCGGTCATCGGCAGCTTGGGGATTCCCGCGGGGTCGCAATGGGGTTCGTGGACGGAAGGAGGGAATTTCTTCTCGGCGACCCATAGTCTCCAGCAGAGCTATCTGACCGGCGACCAGATTTCCTGGAACCACGGCAAGCATTCGATTCGAGCAGGCGTCAACACCCAGCGCATCCAGTGGAACTGGGCGCAGCCGAACCGAGAAAGGGGTTGGGTCGTGGCAGGAGATATGGCCGACATCCTCTTGAGCAACAGCGGCCTTCCCTCCGACGAGGCCAACGGTCTCCCAGGCGCCGCCGTTCCCGCCAACTACTTCATCAACCTTTCCTATCGCCTGATACCGAATGGCTCTGGTAATCCTCACCACTGGCGCGTCAGCGAATACTCGACGTTCGTCCAAGACGACATCAAGCTGACCCGAAAGCTGACCGTAAACCTCGGTCTCCGCTGGGAATACGACGGCTGGCCCAGCGATGCGCATGGCGTGTTTACCAACTTCTCGGCCGCGGCTGCAGGCTTGGTCGATACCGGCACGGCACTCTTGAACAATCCGGTGGGCACTCTGGCTGGCTGGATCGTCCAGAAGAACTACAACCGCGCGATTTACGGAAACCTCACCGGCGAGTTCGGGTCCACGGGCATCCTGGTCAACAGCAACAACACTTTGCTGAATGGCTCGCCCCTCGACAACTTCTCGCCGCGCATCGGTGTCGCCTGGCAGCCATTCAGCGAAAAACTTGTCATCCGCGCAGGCTACGGAATGTTCTTCGACCGAGTTTACGGAAACCTGGTGGGCGATAACATCGTGGGGAATATGCCACCTTACGCCACTGGCATTGGAGCGAATCCAGGCCAGACACTGCAGAGCCCGTTTTGCCCTGTATGCCCGCAGTTCCTGGGATTCATTCCACGGACCCTGTTCGCCGGTCCGGCACTGACGGGAGCGGAAGCCGGATTCGGCCTGAGCAACATAACGGATAGGTTCGGCAGCCCGGCGACCGGCCTTCTCAATTCCGGAGATGACCCGGCCATGCGCACTCCGAAGATTCAGCAATACAACCTGGACGTTCAGTACGAGTTCGCGCACGGCTGGGTGGCTGACATCGGCTATGTGGGATCGCATGGAATCCACCTCTACGATTGGAACCGCGACCCGAACCTGGCGTATCTCGTTAACTGCGGCCCCGCCTCCGCTACCTGCAATCCGCCCACGGACCAGGTCAACATCAATCTGGAACGGCCTGCGAGTTCATTCCCTATAAACGATAACGGCAACAACCGGGTTCTCGAGAACACTACTTCAAACTTTCTTGGCCGAGTTGCCTACCTCGGCGTCAATCCCGGAAACCTGCAGCAGGTTGAAACGGACGGCAACCACCTGTACAACAGCCTGCAGATGCAGTTGCGGCACACTTTCTCTCACGGGCTCACACTCCAGGCTTCCTACACCTGGAGCAAGCTCATCACCGACATCAACGCCAGCGCAGCCGGTGCCGGCATTGCCACCCCTGGCAACGTGCTGTCCGGCAGCGCATCTTCCAACGATCCTCTGAACCACCGGCAGCAGTACGGGCTTGCGGCGTTCAATCGCCCTCAGCGCTTTGTGGTCAGCTACAGCTACCAGATTCCCTACAAAAGCGAAGGGTGGAAGGAGAAGGCTTTGGGAGGCTGGGGCATCTCCGGTGTGACTACGATTCAAAACGGCTTGCCGTTTAGCATCACCGACGGAAACAATGGCCTTGAAGCAACACTGTTGTACGGTGCTTCCCTACCAGCCACAGGCCCCGTCGATCGAGCCGAGCTTTCTCACCCCGTCGATTGCAACGCTGTCACGGGCAACTGCAAGTCGGGAGAGAACCTCCGTGCTACGGGCAACATGCTTACCCTTGTGGAGAACCATCAATCAATAATCAATGCGGGCGCGTTCATGCCAGCTCCCTTGTTTGGGGGAACTCCGACAGGAGCTGTGGCCCCGACTGGCACCTGCACGGGAGCCAATCCAGCATTCGTCGGCTGCGGCACAGGCTTCGGCGACTCCGGCGTGGGTATCATGAGTTGCTGCACGCAGCTCAACTTCGATGCGGCGATCATCAAGAATACGACCGTCGGGGGACTGCGGGAAGACGCCAGCCTTCAGTTCCGCGCGGAATTCTTCAACCTTTGGAATCACGCACAGTTCAACGAACCGAACAACAGCTACAGCTTTGGCTCGACCACTTTTGGGGTGATCACGTCGAGTTCGGTCCCGGGTCGCATTTTGCAGTTCGGGTTGAAGTACAGCTTCTAGCGGTTGCTACTCTTTCGAAATCGGCCTGACCGATGCTCGTTTTGGGCACCGGTCAGGCCGATCTTTTTTTTCTTGCGGTCTTTCCAGCGCTTTCCTCGCCACTCCACACGGCTTTTGCTAAGATGAGCGAGCCATGAGCAAAGACACGCCCGAACTTCGCCGGATGAGCCGGTCCCTCGAAGAAACTGATCCCGAAATCGCCGCGGTACTGTATGAAGAAGTCCGCCGCCAGGCCACCGGCCTCGAACTGATTCCTTCTGAGAATTTCGTCTCCGAGGCGGTGATGGAAACGATGGGCTCGGTCCTCACGAACAAATACGCCGAGGGCTATCCCGGCAAGCGTTACTACGGCGGGTGCGAATTCGTCGATCAGGCGGAGCAACTTGCCATCGACCGCGCGAAGGCTCTCTTTGGCGCCGATCACGCCAACGTGCAGCCGCATTCGGGCACGCAGGCCAACATCGCGGTCTACATGACTGCTCTTAGGCCGGGCGACACCGTCCTCGGCATGAATCTTGCGCACGGCGGCCATCTGACGCACGGTCATCCGCTGAATTTTTCTGGCATCACCTACAATTTCGTGCCGTACGGCGTGGCGAAAGATACAGAAGTCATCGACTACGACGATCTCGAGCGGCTCGCGCGAGAGCACAAGCCGAAAATGATTGTGGTCGGCGCGAGCGCCTATTCGCGCGCTTTCGACTTCGCGCGCATGGGCAAGATCGCGCAGTCAGTGGGCGCGCTGCTATTCGTGGACATGGCGCACATTGCGGGCTTGATCGCCGCGGGCGTGCATCCGAATCCCGTGCCGCACGCCGATTTCGTCTCGACGACCACGCACAAGACGCTGCGCGGCCCCCGCGGCGGCTTGATCCTTTGCCGCGAGAAGTACGCCAAGGATCTCGACCGCGCGACGTTCCCCGGGATTCAGGGTGGGCCGCTGATGCACATCATCGCCGCGAAAGCGGTCTGCCTGAAGGAAGCGAGCGAGCCGGGATTCGCCGAGTATCAGCGGCAGGTTGTGGCCAATGCGAAGGCGCTCGCGGCCGGCATGGCCAAACGCGGGTTCCGCATTGTGAGCGGCGGCACGGACAATCATCTCTTCCTAGTCGATGTGAATTCACGCGGCCTGACGGGCGCCGTGGTGCAGCCAGCACTCGATCGCGCCGGCATCACCGTGAACAAGAATTCGATTCCGTTCGATCCGCTTCCTCCGCTGAAGGCCAGCGGCATCCGCATGGGCACGCCGGCCGTCACCACTCGAGGCATGCGCGATCCAGAGATGGACAAAATCGCTGGCTGGATCGCGGAGGTACTGAACCACATCGACAACGCCGCGACCATACAGCGTGTTCGCGGTGAAGTTGCCGCGTTCGCTTCGCAATTTCCTCTTTACGCCCGCCGCCTCGAGGCCGCCGAAGCCGCTCTCGCCAGCGCCCGCTAGGCGCAACTTTGGTGGTTGTCATTCCGAGTCCGCCGCGGCGGACGAGGAATCTGCTTTAGCAATTAGGGCACGAGCTGAATTTCCAGCTCCGTCACGCTCCCATCGCGAATCGAAAATGCACGCACGGGTTTCGCAGCATCCGGGCGCGGCGAGAGGATGAAGTAAACCGCCTCGGAGTAGTACGCGCGTTCGATGTCGCGCGGCGAGGGCACGTTGTCACCACTCGGATGCGAATGGTAGATGCCGAGGAATTCGAGTCCCTGCGCGCGGAACTCCCGCAGCAGCCGAACGATTTCTTTGGGCGCCAGCTCGTAGTTTCGCGTCGGATCGGCCGCCACATTTTCGGCTGGAAACGCGTGCGTGATCACGCCCTCGCGCCCGGCCAGCAGTCCGCAACATTCCTGTGTGGACTTTCGGCGTGATTCGACAAGAATCGTCTGAATTACGCCATGGTCTACGCGCAGCACACGTGCAGCTAGGCCTTTTGGGCCTGGCGGCGAAGGAACGTCGGCACGTCGAGATCATCCGCCGCAATTTCGGGCGCGACGTCGCTGATGTTCTGCGCGACTTGCTGCACGACGTTCGTTTGACTCGGGGCGACCGGCATCTCGCGCCCCGCTTTCCACGTTTTTGGGAGATAGGACGGGCGCGTATGCGTCTTCCTGCCTGCGACCTCCCGGAACCCGGCAGCGATCACGGTGATCTTCACCGATTCCTTCATCGCGTCGTCCTGCACGGCGCCAAAGATGATGTTCGCATTCTCGTGGGCCGCTTTTTGGATGATCGACGAAGCCTCGTGCACCTCGTGGAGCGAAAGGCTCGACGATCCGGTGACGTTGATCAAGATGCCCTGCGCGCCGTTGATGTTGTTGTCTTCCAACAAGGGAGAATTGATCGCGCGGTTCGCGGCATCGATCGCGCGGTTCGAGCCCGACGCGACGGCGGTGCCCATCACGGCGTAGCCCTGGCCGGACATGATCGTCTTCACGTCGGCAAAGTCGCGGTTGATGATGCCCGGAATCGTGATGATGTCGGAAATGCCCTGCACGGCCTGGCGCAGAATGTCGTCCGCGATTCGGAACGCCTCGAAAAAGCTCGTTCCTTGCTCGACGCACTCCATTAGCCGCTCGTTGGGAATCACGATCACGGTGTCCACGCTTCCGACAAGTTCGGCGAGCGACTGCTCGGCCTGCAACATGCGGCGCTTTCCCTCGAAAGCGAACGGCTTCGTCACCACGGCGACTGTGAGAGCGCCGAGTTCGCTCGCGAGATTCGCGACGACCGGCGCGGCGCCGCTTCCCGTGCCTCCACCGAGGCCGGAAGTGACAAAAACCATATCCGCGCCGTCGAGCGCCTCGAGGATTTTCTCGGTGTCTTCGAGCGCTGCCTTGCGGCCAACCTCAGGGTTGGCTCCCGCTCCGAGTCCCTTGGTCAATTTCGCGCCGAGCTGGAGCTTCACCGGCGCCTGCGAGAGCTTGAGCGCTTGCAAGTCGGTATTGGCCGCGATAAATTCGACGCCCTCGACCTTGGCGCGGATCATGCGGTTGACGGCGTTTGACCCGCCACCGCCGACGCCAATCACTTTGATCTTTGCGCCGTCCTGCGGCTCTTCGCTAAATGAAACTCGAAGGCTCGATTCTTTTGGTGCCATGCTCCCTCCCCAGAGAAGATTTCAAATCTCAGATGCCCCGTTCATGCCCCCGCAAACATGCTTTTCAACTTGCCCATGAAGCCTGTGGGCCGCGCGCCCGCAACGCGCCGCGTGCGCGCGCCGTAGAGAACGAGCCCGACGGCCGTTGCATACTCAGGCTGGGAAACTTCTTCGCTCATTTCGGCCAAGCCGCGCGGCACGGCGACGCGCACCGGCAGATTGAAGACGCGCTCGGCCAGCTCCGGCAGGCCGCGGAGGCGCGATCCACCGCCCGTGAGCACGATGCCCGCAGGGATTTGCGATTCCAGTCCGGCGCGGCGCAATTCATCCTGGATGAGCATCAGCAATTCCTGAGCGCGGGGCTCGACAATTTCCGCCACCATCCGCGCGAAGATCGTGCGCGGCGGGCGGTCGCCAACGCTGGCGATTTCGATCGCGCCGTCTTGCGTGAGCAGTTCGCGGCACGCCTGCGCGTGTTCGCGCTTGATTTTTTCGGCCTCGGGGATCGGCGTTCGCAGGCCGACGGCGAGATCGTTGGTGAAATGGTCGCCACAGACCGGAATCGCCGCGGTGTGCCGCACCACGCCGCCCGCATAGGCAATCAGCTCGGTTGTCCCGCCACCGATGTCGAGCAGGCACGCGCCGAGCTCGCGCTCGTCCTGGGTGAGGCACGCCTCGGCCGAGGCGAACGGTTCGAGGACGGTGTCGTCCACGCGCACCCCCGCGCGATTCACAGCGGTGACGATATTCTGCGTCGCTATGCCGGATGCCGTGACGATGTGCACGTTCGCTTCGAGCCGCTGGCCGACCATGCCGATCGCGTCGCGGATGTTGTCGTGGCCATCCAGGAAGAACTCCTGTGGCAACACGTGCAGCACCTCGCGGTCCTCCGGAAGTGTGACGCCGCGAGCGGCTTCGATCGCCCGGCGAACATCTTCCTTCTGGATGTCCCGCGGCTTTGCGCCCACCGTAATGCCGCCGCGGCTGTTGACGCCCCGGACATGCCCGCCAGCCACGCCGATCACGGCCGATTCGACCGGCACACCCACGACCGTTTCCGCCTCTTCCACGGCGCGCCGGATCGAGCTGACCGCGAGATCGAGATTCACGATCTGTCCCTTGCGCCAGCCTTTCGACTCCGCGGCGCCCAGCGCGGCGAACTTCACCCCTCCGTCGTCCTCCATTTCGCCGACGAGCGCACACGTCTTCGTGCTGCCGATATCGAGCGCCACAATGTGCCGTTCTTTCTTGGTCAAATCCTTCGCTCCTTGCCCGGCACGTGCAAAACCATTAGTGCAACAATGCGTTTGCCGCCTTCTTGAGCGGCGCCTGCTGCGCGGCTACGCTCGTATCCTGGTTCACGACGGCCTCGCGGCTGAACCGCAAGTCCACGGACTGAATTCGCCCGGCCTTTGCGGTCCACGCGCCGAATTGGTCCACCAGCGTCTGGTACTTTCCTGAGAAGTCGCTATCGCCGAAATGCACGAACACAGGCGCGGCAACCGCCGAGCCAGAGGGCGAAGCCTGTCCAGCAAAACCACTTCCGAGACCAGTCAGCGTGGCACGCAAATCGCGCGCCTCGGCAAGATCCACCTCGCTGACCTGCTCATCCGCTCCGGTGCGCACCGACCCGATTTCCTGCATGAATTTCGAGAAGAGCTGCATGCGCTGCTCGCGGTCTGCGAGCGGCGTGTCCGCGTCGATGCCGGTCACCACAGGGAAATGAAACTCGCCTTCGACGGGCCGATCCAGGATCACTCCGTGTGCGTCGATCAGTGCCAGTTCGCTGCCGTCGCGCAGAAACGCGATCGGTGCGCGCTCCGTGATATCGACCTCGATTCGATTGGGCAGCGCGCGGCGCACGGTCGCCTGCTCGACCCAGGGAATCGCTTCCAGTTGATGCCGCCGCTTCTCAACCGGAATACGCAGCACGCTCTTGCCGCGGTCCGCCACGAAGATTTCGCGCACGCTTTCCGGCGTCACGTAATGATTCCCGGAAATGCTGATCTGATCGGGATGAACGAGCGCCATCTGCGGCGACACCAGCAGGAAGCGCCCGCATTCAAGGGCTGCAACCGCACCGGCAAGTCCGATGGCGGTCCACATCGTAACGCGAAGATACGTCTTCCACGCAGCTCGCCCGAACTTCCGCCGCTTGATCTCGACCGGCTTCTGCCGGCGAAGATACCTCGGCTCCTCATCCGCAAGTACTTCCTGCGGATACGCCTCCGCGTCGATGGCCTTTAGTTTCGCCAGACGATCACCTCGTTTTCGAGCTCGATGCCGTACGCCGTGCGCACGCGGTCGCGCACTTCGTCGATCAGTTTCAGCATGTCGGTGCAGGCCGCGTGCCCGACATTGACGAAGAAATTTGCATGCCGGTCGCTCACCATCGCGTCGCCTACGCGGTGACCTTTCAGTCCCAGCTCGTCGATCATGCGCCCCGCCGAGCCGCCCGGCGGATTCTTGAAGATGCAGCCCGCGCTTTTCTGATTGAGCGGCTGGCTTCCCCGGCGCTTCTCGTTGCAAACCTTGATGCCAGCGAGGATTTCCTTGTATGGCTTCGACGGCAGTTCAAGCTTCACGCGGAGCATTACATCGTCCGGGGCAAACGACGTGTGCCGGTAATCGAAGCGGATGTCGCTGCCTCGGAGCGTTTCGATCTCGCACGTCGCGGCGCGATAGAGCTCGACTTCGCGAACGTGCGGACCGATCTGCGTGCCATATGCGCCAGCGTTCATCCGCAGCGCGCCGCCCACGCTTCCCGGCACTCCGATGAGACCTTCCATTCCGCCAAGATCGTGCTTGGCGCAATACGTGACGGTGCCTCCGAGGTCTGCCGCCGCGTCTACGTACGCGGTGTTCCCTTCCACGCGCATGCCCGGGCCGGTGCTGGGCAGGTGCAGCACGACGAAAGGCAACTCACCATCGGCAACGAGCACGTTCGTCCCGCCGCCGAGAAAGCGGTGCGGAATTCTTTCGTCGGCCAGCAGCTGCATAATCTCCGGAATGGCTTCATAGCGGCGCAGCAGAATCTCGTCGGTCGTGCCGCCGATGCCAAGCGAAGTCTGTTCCGCAAGCGACACGCCCCGGCGCAGCTCGGCCCCGAGCTCTTCCAGTCGCGCCGCCACTTTGTCGCTAACGCGCATGGTGAATCGAAACCCTCGACTCGAGCAGCATCGCCAGCTCTTCCGTCACCCGGCCTACGCTGCCCGCCCCGATCGTTAGCACCGCATCACCGGGACGCACTTCCTGCAGGATGAACTCGATTCCGCCCTGCAGCGTGCTCGCGTAAACGATGCTCTTGTGTCCGGCGGTGCTGATCGCTTCAGCCAGGCGCTCGCCAGTGATGCCTTCGATCGGGGACTCGCCGGCCGCATAGATGTCGGTGATCACCAAAACGTCCGCCTGATTGAACGACCGGCGAAAATCCTCCCAGAGATGCTGCGTGCGCGTGTAGCGATGCGGCTGGAAGAGCACCAGCAGACGCTTGTGACCGCAGCCGCGCGCCGCTTCGAGCGTGGCGCGAATCTCGGCGGGATGATGGCCGTAATCGTCGATGAGCGTGACGCCGGAAAACACTCCTTTGATCTCGAAGCGCCGGCCGACGCCGGAAAACTTCGCCAGGCCGGCGCGAATCAGCTCCGCCGGGACATTCAGCGCAAGCGCGACCGCAGCCGCGGCCGCGGCGTTGCGCACGTTGTGGATTTCCGGCGGAGCGGGCAGCCCGAAAACGCCGAGGTCCTCGCCGTGATACTTCAGCCGGAATTCGCTCGAGAGGCCTTGAAGCTTCACGTCTGAAATCACCAGGTCTGCCTGGCTCGAGGTGCCATAGGTGATCACCGGGCGCTTCACGCGCGGCAAAATCGCCTGCACGTTCGGCTCGTCGAGGCATAACACAACGGAACCGTAGAACGGCACGCGATTGGCGAACTGCAGGAACGCGTCCTGAATCTCTTCCAGTGAATCGTAGTGGTCGAGATGCTCGCGGTCGATCGTGGTGATCACGGCGATCACGGGCGCGAGCAGGAGAAACGAGCCGTCGCTCTCGTCGGCTTCGACAACCATGTATTCGCCTTCGCCGACACGCGCGTTCGAGCCCGCATGATTCACGCGCCCACCGACGACAAACGTAGGATCGAGTCCTGCCGCCGCGAGCACCGCGGCGACCATCGACGTGGTTGTCGTCTTGCCGTGCGCACCGGCCACGGCGATGCCGAATTTGAGACGCATGAGTTCCGCGAGCATTTCCGCACGCGGAATGACCGGAATCTTCTGGCGGTGGGCTTCCACGACTTCGACGTTATCCGCAGGAACAGCAGACGACACGACCACGACGTGCGCCCCATGGACGTTTTCGGCCGCGTGCGACTCATAGATCGTCGCCCCGAGTTTGAGCAGGTGCTGGGTGACCGGCGACGACTTCAGATCGGAGCCGGAAACGGCGTAGCCGCTCGAAAGCAGCACTTCGGCGATGCCACTCATGCCGCTGCCGCCGATCCCGACCAGATGAATGCGCTGAAAATTGCGAAACGTAACGTTCATGCCCGGGCCACGCTTTCCAGGAGATCGACGATGTCTTCCACCGCGCGTGGACGCGCCAGCGCGCGGGCGCGCTCTTCCATTTCTTCGATTCTCCGGGGCTGGTCCAGGAGGGAGAAAATCTCAGTTGTCAGGCGCTCCGGCGTCAGTTCGTCCTGCGGGAGGAGCCGGGCGGCGCCGGCGGACTGCATGGCCTGCGCATTGCGTGTCTGGTGTGCGTCGGTGGCTGCGCCGAAAGGGATGAAGATGGCGGCGCGTCCGGAGGCGGAAACCTCCGCGACAGTGATCGCTCCCGACCTGCAGACGATCAGGTCGGCCTGGGCAAACCTCTCCGCCATATTTTCGATGAAGGGGACGACCTCCGCCTGAATCTGGCGCTCTTCATAAGCTGCTCGCACGGCATTATAGTCGCGTTCGCCAGTCTGATGCACGATGAAAAGCTGATTTTTTCGAGCTGCAAGGCCGTCGAGCGAAGCGATGACGGCGCGATTGATCGGCAGCGCGCCGCGGCTGCCGCCGGTAATCAACAGGGTGAACGGCTCGCGATGCTCTTTGCGCGGAACGGCGAAGAACTCTTTGCGGATCGGGCAACCGGTCAAAACGGCTTTCGTGCCGAGTCGGCTGGCAGTCTCCTGGTTTGCCACGGCGATTCGCGTGGCGATGCGCGAGAGAACGCGATTTGTGAATCCGGGCTCGACATTCGGTTCGAAAACGACCGTCGGGATGCGGTGCATCGCCGCGAGAAGCATCATCGGGCCCGAGGCATAGCCGCCGACCCCTAGCGCAACGTCGATTCGGTGACGTCGTAGAATTCTCTCGGAATCCCAGAGGCTTGCCGGAAGCATCGCCGCGTTGCGCAGGAACTTCGTGCCGCCGATACCCTTGAGCCCAGCGACGCGGATCAACTCAAGCGGCAGTCCCGCCTGCGGCACCAGCCGCGCTTCCATTCCGCGCTCGGTTCCCACAAACACAACGTGCCTTTCCGCCGAGCCTTGCTCGTCACCTTTGCGGCGAAGCCATTCCTTCGCTACCGCCAGCGCCGGGAAAACGTGCCCGCCTGTGCCGCCTCCGGCAATCAGTAGGCTCGCAGCACCTGCGCTCTTTGCGCCTGGGCTCACACTTCATCCGCATGCTGGCTGATGTTCAGCAGCACGCCGGTAGCCAGCAGCATGCCGATCAAGCTGGAGCCTCCGTAGCTGACGAACGGCAGCGGAATGCCTTTCGTCGGCATGAGCCCGAGCACGACGCTCAGATTCACCAGCGCCTGGCCTACGACCATCGCCGTGATCCCGATTGCCAGCAGACGCCCAAAGGCGTCCGGAGCCTTCATCGCCGCCACGAATCCGCGCCAGCCGTACACCGCAAACAGCGCCAGCACGATGACCGCGCCGATAAAGCCGATCTCCTCGCAAATGATCGAATAGATGAAGTCCGTGTGTGCCTCGGGCAAAAAGAACAGCTTTTGCCGGCTCTCCATCAGGCCCACGCCCGAAAATCCGCCTGATCCGACCGCGATCAACGACTGTGCCAATTGGAAGCCATGCCCCTGCGGATCTGCACCGGGCGCGAAGAAGGACTGCACGCGCTGCAGACGGTAGGGCACGCTGGCGATCGCGATGTAGACGACGGGTACTGCGGCCAGTGCGGCTCCGAGAATGTATTTGTAGGAAAGGCCGGAGATGAAGAGCATTACAGCGGCGATGAAGAAGATCATGCACGCCGTGCCCATGTCCGGTTCCTTGTAAACCAGCGCGACCATCGCGAGTACTGTCCCCAGGGCCGGCAGGAGCGTCTGTCGGACGCTGTTCACTCCGGGCCCTCGCGGCGCGCACCGGCTTTCGAGGAACCACGCGAGGTACGAGATCACGACGAGCTTGGCGATTTCCGACGGCTGCAAACTCAGTGGTCCCAAACGGACCCAGCGGTGCGTGGCGTGGGACCGATCGAGGAAAAAGACGGCGATTAGCAGGACGAGCGTCACCGAAATCGCGGTAAAGATCACTCGCGGCTGTCGCAATTTCCGGTAATCGACGCGCATCAGCCAGAACATCCCGGCCATCCCGATTGCCACCCAGAGAAGCTGGCGCAACAGGAACGAGTAGCCGTTGTGGCCTTCCTCGCGCAGCGTGACGGCCGACGCGCTGAACACCATCACCGCACCGATCAGACATAGCGCCATGGTCGCGATGAAAAGCTGCCGATCGTGTTGCAAGCTGCGGGGCATTCGTATCCTTTCGGGCCTTATCCCTTTCGCGCAGCAGACCGATTTTCGAGGCTGTGCACGAGCTCCTTGAACGCACGCCCTCGATGCTCGTAATTCTCGAATTGATCGAAACTCGAACATGCCGGGGCGAGCAGAACCGTATCGCCCGGCTGGGCGCCGCTCATCGCGAGCTGCACCGCGCGATCCAAAGTCCCGGCGTGGACGTACGGGACGGCCTCGCCCAAATCCGCTGCGATCCGATCCGCCGCCGCGCCGATCAGGATGGCCATGCGTGCGCGTTGGCGCAACGGCTCGATGAGCGGCGTGTACGGGCTGCCCTTGTCCTTGCCGCCCAGTATGACTATGAGCGGGCCGGGAAACGCCTCGATTGCTTTCAGCGCAGCGTCCACATTCGTCGCTTTTGAATCGTTGAAGAACTCAACGCCGCCGATTTCAGCGACGAACTCGAGCCGATGCTCAACGGCGCGGAACGATTTGACGCCGCTGGCGATCGCGCCTGGCTCCGCGCCCGCCAGATACGCAGCGGCGCACGCCGCAAGAACATTCTCGACGTTGTGTTCTCCGCGCAGGGGAATCTCATCGCGCCGTCCGACCGTCACTTCCTCACCGTCATGGCGGAAGACGATTTGTCCGTCGCGCAAGAACGCGCCCGCAGCCACGCGCTTCTGCCGGCTGAACCAAAAGATCTGGCCTTTCGAAGGCATCCGCTTCGTCACTTCAGGATCGTCCGCATTGAGCACCGCCGCGTCGCGGTCGAGCTGATTTTCGAAGAGCCGCATCTTCGCCGTGGCGTATTCCTCGAACGACGCGTGCCGATCGAGATGATCGGGCGTCAGATTGAGCAGCACTCCGATTTCCGGACGAAACGCTTCAATAGTTTCAAGCTGAAAACTGCTAACTTCCGCGACCGTAACGGTCGAGTCTGCCGAGGATTCGACGAGCGCGAGCAGCGGCGTGCCGATGTTGCCGCCGACGAGCGTCTGAATCCCTGCCGTTTTCAAGATGTGCGCCACGAGCGCCGTCGTGGTGGTCTTGCCGTTCGAGCCCGTGATGGCAACCAGCTTGCCGCGCAGAAATCGCCACGCCAGCTCGATTTCGCTCCAAACCGGGATCCCGGCGGCCCGCGCGTGCATGAGCGGGGGCAGGTTGGCCGGCACTCCGGGGCTGAGGACGATCAAGTCTTTGTCGAGAAACGTCTCGGGCGTGTGCCCGCCGAGCTCGAGTTTTACTCCCGCCGCGCGCAGCTTTTCCGCTGTGGCGGCGAGTTCACTTTCCGGTTTCTCATCCGTCGCCGTCACCGTCGCGCCATAGCCCGCGGCAAAGAGCGAAACCACTTCACCCGTGCGCGCCAATCCCACGACCAGCACGCGCTTGCCTTGAAAGTCGAACCCGGGTCTCACTTGGCCCTCACCTCAATTTCAAAGTCGTCAGCGAAAACAGCGCCAGCACCAGCGCCATGATCCAGAACCGCACGATAATTTTCGACTCGCCCCAGCCGCCCAGTTCGAAATGATGATGCAGCGGCGCCATGCGAAAAACGCGTTTGCCCGTCAGCTTGAACGAGCCAACCTGAATGATCACGGACAACAGCTCGATGATGAAAATGCCGCCGATCGATAGCATCAGAATCTCTTGCTTGAGAATCACGGCGACGGTGCCGATGGCCCCGCCCAAAGCGAGCGAACCGACATCGCCCATGAACATTTCGGCCGGATGTGCGTTGTACCAGAGAAAGCCCAGCGACGCGCCTGCAAGCGACCCGCAGAAGATGGTGAGTTCCGCCGCGTCGGGGATCTTCTGAATCTCGAGATATTCCGCGAAGCGCACGTTGCTGGACAGATAAGTGATCACGGTCAACGCGACCGAAGAGATCAGCACGCAGCCAATGGCGAGCCCGTCGAGACCATCGGTGAGATTTACGCCGTTTGAAAGTCCGGCGATCACCAGCACGAGAAAAAGGACGAACGGGACGTATGCGACGGGCCAGATGAAGCGGCGGTTCAGCAGCGAATCGACGACGAGATCCGGATGCAGCTTTTTCAGGAACGGCACGCTCAACTGCGTCGAATAGACGCCCTTCGCTTGCAATCCAACCAGCACCGCGCCCACAAACGCGCAGGTGAGCACCTGCAGCAGAAATTTTCCGGCCGCCGTAAGCCCGCGATTGTGCTTCCGAACGACTTTGTTGTAGTCGTCCACAAATCCGATCGTTCCGAACGCGACGGTGGCACCCACGGCCAGCAGCACATACGGATTCCGCAAGTCGGCCCAGAGCAGTGTGGGAATTGCGATCGCGGCCACGATGAGCAATCCGCCCATCGTGGGCGTTCCAGCTTTTGCCTGGTGGCGCTTCGGGCCCTCCTCGCGGATGTACTGCTTCACCTGCATGGCGCGCAGTCGCTCGATCATCCACGGCCCGAGCAGCAGCGAGAGCCCCAGCGCCGTCAAGCTCGCGACAGCCGTCCGCACCGTGATGTACCGGAACACATTGAGCGGGCTGAAATGCGGGCGCAGCGCGAAGAAAAAAAGGTAATAGAGCATCTCAGTTGCGCCCTCGCCGACCGGCCTCGACGACTTCGGGCGCGGCCTTCGAACCGGCGCGCGGATGTTGCGCGTCGATCGCTTCGAGAACTTTCTCCATCTTTGTGCCGCGCGATCCTTTTAGAAGCAGCAGGTCTCCGCGCGTGATGAATTTTTCAAGAAACTTCCCCGCCTCCACGGAGTTTTCGAAGAACTGCGTGCGCTCCTGCGGAAATCCCGCCTCCACCGCGCCGCGAATCAACTCGGCCGCGTGGCCTTGCACGCCAAAGATCCAGTCGATGCTGCCCAGACTGGCCGTGGCGTGGCCGCATTCCCGGTGAAGTTGCACGGATGAGTCTCCCAGTTCCAGCATTTCGCCCGCAGCAAGAATCCGGCGCCGATATCCGGGCGTCTCCGCGAGCAGCCGCACAAGCGCGTTGAGAGCCGTGGGGCTCGAATTGTACGAGTCGTTGATCACCGAGAATCCTTCTTGGAAGCGCACGACTTCCCCGCGCTTGTCGGCAGGCTTGAGTGACGGAAAGACTCGTCGCGCGTCCTCTGCGCCAATACCCCAAACGCTCGCTGCCGCGAGCGCCGCGACCGCGTTCATCGCATTGTGCCGCCCGATCAGCGGCAGTTCGAGTCGTGCACGGCCCGACGGCGAAACGAAGTCAAATGCCGTACCTTCCAGTCCCCGCTCCTCAATTGATTCGGCGCGAAATTCGGCTTGCGGACTCGTCCCGAAGAAGATCACCCGCCCGCGCGCGACATCGGCGAATTTCGCTGCGCGCTCATCGTCCGCGTTAAGGACGGCCGTCGCATTAGGCCAAGCGAGGTTCTCGATCAGCTCGCGCTCGGCCAGCGCGATCTCTTCGATCGACGAGAAAAATTCCAGGTGCTCCACGGCCACGCGCGTCACCAAACCGACCTCGGGCGAACAAATCCGTGCGAGCGCCGCCAGTTCGCCCCGATGCGACATTCCAAGCTCTACGATCGCCGCGCCATGGTCGTCATCGAGCTTCAGCAGCGTGAGCGGCAATCCGTATTCGTTGTTGAGATTCCCCAACGTCTTCAGCACTCGGAACCGCGCGCCCACGAGCGCCGCCAAAATCTCTTTTGTAGTCGTCTTCCCGACCGATCCGGCCACCGCGCCGATAATCCGGCCCGCCTTTGCGCCGCGCCAAATCTCGCAGGCGCGCGATGCCAACCGCTGCAGCGCCGCGAGCGTGTCGTCCACCGCGAAGAGTCTTCCCTGGATCGCGCCCGGGTATTCGCCAAAGCGGCCGCGCGCCACCAGCCCGGCCGCAGCGCCGCGCTCCAGCGCCCCAGCCACGAAACCGTGTCCGTCGTGACGCAGTCCGCGTATGGCGATAAACAGTTCCCCTGGCTGGACAGTGCGAGAGTCAATCGAGACGCCGGCCACCCCGGCCAGGGGGTCGAGCCGCGCGGGCGCCTGGACACCCAGCGCTTCAGCCAATTGAGCCACTGTCCACCGCATTGCGTCTCCAATGAGCTAGGCGTCACCGATTTTTTGCTTCACCGGCCCTATCTAGCTGCGACTTTGGAATATCCCTTGCGACGCAGGATTTCCCGCGCCTTTTCGCGATCGTCGAATTCAATCGTCCCGCTTGCCAGCACCTGGTACGTCTCATGCCCTTTTCCTGCCAAAAGGACGATGTCTCCAGGCCGCGCTTCTTCGAGGGCCGCCGTGAGCGCCTGCTCACGGTCCGCCTCGACTCGGTAGTTCGCATTCACTCTCTGCAACCCCACGACCACGTCATTGATGATTCGCAGAGGATCCTCGCGTCTCGGGTTGTCGCTCGTCAGCACGACGAGATCGCTCAACGAGCCCGCCGCTTCGCCCATCAGAGGGCGTTTCGTGCGGTCGCGCTCGCCGCCTGCGCCAAACACCGTGATGATGCGCGAATTGGGACCGAGTTCGCGCGCGGTCGCGATCAGATTGCGCAGTGCGTCGTCGGTGTGCGCGTAATCCACGACGACGAGAAACGGCTGACCTTCGTCGATGCTCTGAAATCGCCCGGGAACGAGATCGAGACTGGCTACACCCTCCGCAATTTTCGCGACTGGAACGTTCAGGCCGATTCCCGCGCCGATCGCAGCGAGAATATTGTAGACGTTGATGCGTCCCACCAGTCTCGATCTCACCTCGATCTTGCCCGCGGACGTTTCTGCAGTAAATTTGAGCCCCTGAAAACTGAGAGAGAGATTCGTTGCGGTCAGATCTCGCGCACCGCTCAGCCCGTAGGTAAGCGTGCGCCGTGCAAGGCCCGTGAGTTGCGTGGAATATGGGTCATCCGCGTTGATCACCGCCACGTCCGGCGCGCCCGTCCCCGTTCCTGCGAACAAGAGCTGCTTGGCGGCGAAATACTCCTCGAAAGTCTTGTGATAATCCAGATGGTCGCGCGTGAGATTGGTGAATATCGCGACTGCGAAGTGACAGCCCCAGAGCCGCTCCATCGCGAGTGCGTGCGAGCTCGCCTCGAGCACGACGTGCGTACCGCCCGCGTCGCGAACTTCCGCAAACATCTGCTGCAAGTCGAGCGATTCGGGAGTCGTGTTGCCTGCGGCGCGGCTGCCCTTCGGAGTGCGATATCCCGTGGTGCCGATCAGACCCGTGGTATGTCCCGCCGCGCGCAAAATCGAATCGACCAGAAATGTCGTGGTCGTCTTGCCATTTGTTCCGGTGACGCCGACGAGCTTCAGCGATTCCGCTGGATGCCCGTACCAGTTTGCCGCCGCGCGCGCCAGACCGCGCCGCTCCGATCCATCAGGCAACTCAATCCACGCCACATTTTTCGGCAGCGAGTCAGGCCGGGCAGCGGCGCTTGCGATGGCGATCGCGCCGCGCTGTACAGCGTCTTCGACAAACTTCGTGCCATCGAGCGTTTCGCCGTGCAACGCAAAAAAAAGGCTCGCCGCAGAGGCTTTTCGACTGTCGTATGCGACAGACCGAATTTCCGCTTCCATCGGCCCTGTCGTCCGACTGATCTCCGCCCCTGACAAAAGGTCCCTGAGTTTCATACCGGGTATTTCCAGTCTCGCGCTCCGCCGGTCATTTCTCAACCCGCGCTTCAACTCGGGTTGCCGCTTCAGACTGAGGCTCAATTCCCGCCCTTTCTCGCCGATACGTTTTCGATTTCTCCAGGCCTCCCGAACCGCACGGTCACGGAACTGCCTCGCAGCACTTCTGTCCCCGGCTCGGGAAACTGCTCTACTGCAACTCCGCTGCCGATCAACGTCGGCGCCAGCCCGAGCTTGGAGCATTCCTCGGTCACGCTGCGGACGCTCTGGCCGGAAAGACTCGGGACGACCACGCTTTGATCGCCAAAAGCGACGGTCGGAGCAGAAGCCGCGGGCCTGCTCGCGTGCGCCACCGCGTCCTCAAACCGCTGGCGACCCAGGTCGGTTTCGGTCGCCCCACGTGAGCCTGGTGCTGCCGGCTTGCGAAAGTTCTGCGCCGTCTCGACTCCGGACGTCGGAGGCACATCGTGCGGTACGCGCAGATATGCGAGCACCTGCTCAGCAATTCGCTTGAACACCGGCCCGCCCACCTGCCCGCCGTGGTGCTCGCCCTGCGGCGAATCCAGCACGACCAGGATCGTGACGGCCGGTTCGTTCACGGGCGCGAAGCCAACGAACGATGAGTTGTACCGCGTAGCCGAATAGCGGCCGGTCTCCGGATCGATCATTTGCGCGGTGCCCGACTTCCCGCCGGATGTGTAACCATCGAGCTGCGATTTCTTACCTGTTCCTTCCAGCATCACGCCTTCCATCAGCTCCCGCATCGTCGCCGCCGTCCTGCCGTTGGTCACCTGCCGAGCCCCGGGCAGCGCGCGTAACGTCACGGGATCTCCGCCTTGAATTTCGCGAACTACATGAGGCGGGTAGAGCGTCCCGCCATTGGCGACCGCTGAGATCGCGGAGATGATCTGAATCGGCGTGACGTTCACTTCCTGTCCCATCGCCAGCGATCCAATCGAGTTGGCCGACCAGTTCTCGAGCGGCCGCAGGAGTCCGCGGTTTTCGCCCGGTAATTCGACGCCCGTGGGCTGCCCGATCCCGAATGCGCGAATTGTGTCGTAGAACTTCGGGGCGCCCAGCCGCAGGGCTATCTTGATCGCCCCCACATCGCTCGAATTCGCCAGCACTTCCCGCACGCTGAGCACGCCGAACTTCTTCCAGTCGTGAATCAGCCGCCCGGCCACGAGAATCTGGCCCATCTGGCAGTCGATCAGTTCGTTTGGATTCGTCACGCCGTTTTCGATGGCGCCGGTCAGCGTGATCACTTTGAAAGTCGACCCGGGTTCGTATGCCGATACCACGGCCCGATCGGTGCGATCCTCATCGGGATACTGTCCAGGATCGTTGGGATCGAAGGTCGGCCAATTCGCCACGGCCAGCAGCTCGCCTGAGTTCGGATCTTGCACGACCACGGTGCCGGCCTTCGCATGCGTGTCCTGGATCGCCTGTGCGAGTTCCTTCTCCGCAATGTATTGGATCGTTTCGTCGATCGTGAGCGTGACGCTCGCGCCGGGATCGGCGGCTGCTTCATGGCGGTCGTACCAGTTTCGGCGCCCGTCGGCCATCACCATCACGCGGCCCGGTCGTCCGCGAATTTCCTTATCGAGCGAGTATTCGATTCCGCCGCTGCCCTTCTCATCCACGTCCACATAGCCGAGTACCGATGCCGCCAGCTCTCGCTGCGGATACACACGACGGTTTTCCTTTTGGAAGAACACGCCTTTCAGATTCATGTCGGCGATTCGCTGGACTGTTTCCGGAGACAGCTTGCGAGCCAGACGGACAGGGGTACGCGCCGTGCCGATCCTTGTCTCGAGTTCATCGGCCGGGATAGCAAGAACGCCCGCTAGCAGCCGCGCGACCATCCCGACATCGCTGATTTCCGCCGGATCGGCGAAGACCGAATCCATCGGCAGGCTGACGGCGAGTTCGCGCCCCTGGCGGTCGTAGATCGTCCCGCGCATCGGGCTGACTTCGAAGATGCGCTGCTGCTGACGCTGTGCTTTCGCGAGGTAGTCGCTGTAGGAGAAAAGCTGCAGGTAACTGAGGCGGCCCAAAATGACCGCGATCCAGACAACCGCCAGGGCCCAAACGATCAGCCAGCGGAGACGCGGATTGCGCTGCTCGATCAACTCCGGCCTTCCCGATCGGAAATCACGCCCCGGCGGCTGTATTGACGCCGAAGAAAAAAGGGTCCGCCGAAGCGGACCTCTCTTTCACGCCGATCTCATTTGTGCGGATATCAGGGCCGGGTTGACTGCGCCACCGGGCGCGCATCGGCCAGCACGCCGTCGTTCGGCACGTCGACCGGAGCCACTTGGCCAGGCACGGGAACCGTCAGTCCGAGCTGGTTCCTGGCAATCGCATCGACGCGCATCGGGGAGCGCAGCGTGGCCACTTCCAGGTGCAGCTGCTGGTTAAGCTCTGCCGCTTGCGCGCGCTCGCTCGAAAGTTGCTCGAGCTGGTAGCGAAGCTGGATGCACTCGAAGTGCTGCCAGGCGTAGAACAGCAGGCACGCCGCCATCGCGATTCCCGCTAGCAGACGGTGCTGAAACTCCCGCAACTGCGCGGCTGCCACAGGTCGCGACAACCGCGAATTGTCGATGCGCTTGACTGTGTAGTATTCGGTCATGACCGGCTCCCAGCCGGGCGGGCATCCACCGGCGCGATTCTTTCTGCAACGCGCATCTTTGCGCTGCGCGCCCGAGGGTTATTTCGGATTTCTTCTTCGCTGGGCCGGATCACTTTTCGCGTGAGCACGCGGAAGCTGCCTTCGCGCTCCAACCGCCGAAAGGCTTGCTTGACGGGGCGGTCTTCGAGCGAGTGGTACGTGAGGACAACCCATCGTCCTCCGGAATTCAAAGTGGCAGGGGTCCGACTGAGAAACTGCTCGAGTTCCTCCTCTTCTCGATTCACCGCTATCCGCAGCGCCAGAAACGTTTTTGTCGCGGGCTGCAGTTTCTGCCTTCCCCTTGCTTTTTGGGCCCCTGCCACAACCGTTGCCAGGTG
>Ga0187782_10000183_pt1 | contig 38482 bp, 30 predicted proteins | sample 0715_SJ02_MP15_2_FD_132454 | JGI IMG/M metagenome (GOLD analysis project Ga0187782, IMG submission 132454) | Tropical peat soil microbial communities from peatlands in Department of Meta, Colombia - 0715_SJ02_MP15_20_MG | ecosystem: Environmental > Terrestrial > Soil > Wetlands > Peat | place... | reverse complement strand
GGCCCACCTTTTCAGCGCCCTGCTGACCTTCACGGACTATCTCGACGCCATCCGCTACAGCTTTGCCGACCGGGCGACGCTCGAATACCTATGGTGGCCCTCGCCGTTCGATCACTAGCGCGCGCTCTCCGCAGTGGCGACGCGCACGCAAGATCCCGCCGCGGTCCGCTCGGTCTCACGGGGCGGGAGGACGATGCGGAGAGGACGTTCGCACCCGCAAGCCGGAAAGCGTTTTGTTGTTTTGCTCCGGCGCGTTTCTCGATAGGGTCCGCGCTTTCCTCGGGAGGACAAGCAATGAAAAGATCAATCGGCATGGCAGCAGTGGGGGCGGGGGTCGTCTTCGCGGCGCTGAGCGTCGGAGTGAGGCGCGAAGCGTCCGGCAACGACCTGAGCTCGTCGGCCCTTTCGGCCAAGGACGCCGGAGCCCCCGCCGAGCCGAACGCCCTCTTCGCCAAGGACGCCGGAGCCCCCGCGAACCCGCAGTGTACCGGCAACGCCAAGGACGCGGGCACGACCTTCACCCGCGGCGCTGATCTGAGCGGTTCCTGACCGCCCTCACGGCGAACGCACGATCGTCGCCACCACGGGAGCGTGGTCGCTCGTGCCGACCTCCGCGTAGACCCGGCATTCGACAGGCGTGAGGCCGCGATCCGCGCTCGCCAGCACGTAGTCGATTCGCCACCCCTGGTTTTTCTGCCTCAACCCTCGCCAGGGGGGCCACCACGTGAACAGACGATCGTTGCCGGGATCCAGCGTCCGCGCGACGTCTTGCAGGTTGCACGCGAGTATCCGCTCGAAGAGCTCGCGCTCGTCCGAGCGCTGCCCGATTGCCCCTGCCTTCCGCTCCTTCGGGTGAACGTCCGCGTCGGTTCGCGCGACGTTCAGGTCGCCACAAACGATGAGCGCACTGCCCCCGGCCTGGAGTCGGTCTGCGTACGCACGAAGTCCCTCGAGAAACTTGAGCTTCGCCGCGTAGTCCTTTCCGCCGTTCGGCACGTACACGCTGAGGACCGCCAGGTTGGCGTCGACCCTGGCCTCCACGGCACGACACTCGACATCGAAATCGGGATGGCTGAATTCCGGGCGTGTCGCGAATGCCTGCTTGCGAAAATGCAGCGAGACCCCGCTGTAGCCCTTGGGTCCCCCGTGCCAGAAGCTCCAGAACTCCGGGAGCATCGTGAGCGTCTCGCCGAGTTGCTCCGGGGTGGCTTTGATCTCTTGCAGGCACACGATATCGGGAACGTCGCGCCGGACCCAGTCGACGAACTGACCCTCGCGAGCGCGGATTCCGTTCACGTTCCACGTCGCAATCTTCAAGGCGCGTCGCTCCTGCGTTTGGGCATCGTGACGTCGGGGGGACGAACGTAGACGGGCTCGAGGCCGTCCGCATCCTCAGGCGTCCGGGCGAGCGCGATTTTCGCGATCGCTTCTGCACGCGGAACGTCGTGCGGCGGGTCGACGGCCAGCTCGACTCGCTCCGCGCAACACGACCAGTCCACTTCTCGCGACGCCTCGCCTGCGATGACGATCGAGCCGGACCAATCGAGCGACGCAATCCGTCCCGCAGTCTCCGAGACCGGCCAGTGTGCCGGCCCGACGACCACTCGACCCGAAGCCTTCGCCTGCACGAATAGCTCGCCTTTTCCCGCCGGAAGTAAGCTCACGACGAGGAGTTCACCACGCGAACGGCCGCCAGGGGACGCGACGTCCTCCTCGCCCAGGCCGATCGCCAGAGCTTCGAATGCCGTCACGCCGACGATCTCCGCCCCGGTCACAAGGACAATCGCCTTCGCGAGCGAAACCCCGACTCGCACGCCGGTGAAACTTCCCGGCCCGATGTCGACGCCCCAGCGCGCGACGTCCGTTGCCCTCCAGCCGACGCGCGCAAACAGAGACTCGGTCATCGGAAGAAAGTGCTCGCCATGCCCGCTGGGCACACGTCGCTCGTCCCGAGCCACCAGCGCGCCTCCCTCGAAGAGTGCGATGGAGCCAACCGCCGAGCTGGTCTCGATACCGACCACACGCACGGAGCGCATTCTACGTCCCGCGAGCAGCTCTGCGGGGCGAATGGCCCCATGATCCTGGGCTCGCCCCTACGGGGCACCTGAAATCCGGCGGCGAGCCGCCAACCGAGCTACCCTTCAATCCGATGAATCCGGGCGGCAAGCAGGCGGGCTCCACGCGGCTCGCGATCGTCGAGAAGTCTCTCGTCGACACCCTCGAACGGCTCCACGATCTTGCGCCGGGGCCCAGAGTGCGCGAGCTTCGCGCGAAGGCCGAAGGGTACCAGCGTGCGCTCCGCGCCTGGTCCTCTCGGCCACCCACCGAAGAGCAGCGTTCTGCCCTCCTGAAGCTGGTGCTGGAGCTCAACATGGAAGTGATCGCCCTCGGCCGATCGGCTGGGTGACGCCCACGCCTCGATGCGAGCGCGCTGGACCTCGTTCGCGCCGGTCGCCTTCTCGATGGCGGCGTGTGGTGGCGCGACGGCAAGGGCTCCGGATCCGGCCACCCCCAGCCCCATCGAAGCCGACGCCGGCGCGCCCTCGGCTGCCGCGGCTCAGGCACCCGCGGTGCGAGCCGACGGGCACCTGCCGCAGACAGCTGTCCCGCTCGGCTACAGCCTCTCGCTGCGGATCGACCCCGCGCAGCCCCGCTTTTCCGGCACGACCACGATCGTCGTCCAGGTCAGGGATCCGACGCAGTCGGTGGTGCTGAACGCGACGGGAATGAATATCACCCATGCCATCGCGACCGTCGGCGCCACGGAGATTCCCGCATCGTGGCTGCCGCGGCGGGCCCACACCGCCAACGCCGACGACGAGGTCGTCTTGAGCTTCCGGCAGCCCTTGCCGGCAGGCACCGCCACGCTCGCGGTGACCTATGACGCTCCCTTCGCGGCTGATTTGCTTGGCCTGTACCGCGTCGAAGAGAAGGGCCGCTGGTACGCGTACACGCAGTTCGAGCCGACGCACGCGCGCCGAGCGTTCCCCTGTTTCGACGAACCCGAGTTCAAGACTCCGTACAACGTGCGCATCACGGTCCCCCGAGGATCGATCGCGCTCTCGAACACGCCGGAGCTGGCGCACGCCGACGACGCCGACGCGATGGTGGTCTACGATTTTCAGCCCTCCCCTCCACTGCCCAGCTACCTCGTCGCCTTCGCCGTCGGCGACTTCGACTTCGCCGCAGGCCAAACCGAGCCTTTCCCGATACGCGTCGTGACCACCAAGGGTCGCGCATCTCTCGCGATCTCGGCGCTCGACGACGCTGCCGCTCTCGCCGAAAGACTCGGGGAGTATTTCGACCTCCGCTATCCGTACGCCAAGCTCGACCTCGTGGCCGTCCCGGATTTCGCCGCAGGGGCGATGGAGAATCCCGGGCTCATCACGTTTCGCGATTCGCTTCTTCTGGTCGAGCGCGACCGCGTAACGACGGCCCTCAAGCGTTCGCAAGCCGCAGTGATCGCCCACGAGCTCGCGCATCAGTGGTTCGGCGATCTCGTGACGATGCGATGGTGGGACGACATCTGGCTGAACGAGGGATTTGCGACATGGGCTCAGGCCAAGGTCGTCGACGAATGGAAGCCCGGTTTTGGCGCCACTCTCGAGCAGATCGCGGGCGTGCAAGGGGTCATGGACCTCGACGCGCTCGCGAGCGCCAGGGCCGTGCGCCAGCCGGTTCGGTCGACCGGAGAGGCCGCCGAAGCTTTCGACGGACTCACGTACGACAAGGGGGCCGCCGTGTTGCGAATGCTCGAGGCGTGGCTCGGAGCCGACACGTTCCGTCGCGGCATTCAGCGTTACATCCACCAGAACGCCTGGAAGAACGCGAACGCCGACGATCTGTTCGAAGCTCTCGACTACGTCTCGACCCAGAAAGTAGGCAAGCTGGCCAGCGCCTTTCTCGACGAGCCCGGGGTACCCCAGGTGCTCGCGCGCTGGTCGTGCAACGCCTCCGGCGAAGGAAGGATCGACTTGCGACAGTCCGAGTGGCGGCCCCTCGGCGAGCCTCGGCGAGACCCGGCGCGGAGCTGGACGCTTCCCGCGTGCGTCGCGAAGGGGGGCGACAAGACCGCGAGCTGCTTCACGCTCGGTGCGGACCCGATCGTCCGCTCTCTGGGCCCCGGATGCCCGGCGTGGGTGTTTCCGAACGCTGAGCAGGCAGGCTACTACCGGTTTCTGGTCGACCCCCCCCAGCTCGCAGCCCTGGTCGGCGCTCGGCGCTCGCTCGGTGTGGCCGAACGGGTCGGCCTGATTTCGAACGTCTGGGCCGGCGTCCGCCAGGGGGCAATCGCACCCGGCGCCCTCCTCGATATGCTCGCGGCGTTCGACGGAGAGACGAATCGCCTCGTGCTCGATCAAATCGTGGGCGTGCTCGGCGGCATCGAGCAAGCGCTCGTCGATGGCCCGGATGTTCCGGCATTTCGCCGGTATGTCTCGGCCCGCCTCGCCCAGAGAAAGCACGCCCTCGGATGGAGCAAGGCGAGTGGCGCTGATGAGGACGACGATCGGGCCCTCGAGCGCCGGAGTATCCTGTGGACGCTGGGCGTCCTCGCGGGCGACGAGGCGACGCTGCGCGAGGCCGAAGCATACGCCCGGGCGTGGCTCAAGGATCCGCGCAGCATCTCGGCGGACGTCGCTGCCATCGCCGTGCCGCTTGCGTCCATGAACGCCGGCGAAAGCCGACTGGGCGAGCTGCGGTCGGCGGCGAGAACGGCGAACGTCCCCCAGGACCGAATCATCGCCGTAGGCGCAATGGGAATGTTCGACGACCCGGCGGTGCTGCGCGAAGCGCTCGACCTGACTCTGACCGACGAGCTCCGACTCTCCGAGCTGAGGTACGTCTTCGGCAGCGCGCAGAATCGACGGGCAACGCGAGGCCTCACGTACGCCTGGATCAAAGAGAACTGGAGCAGGCTCCGTGCACGTCTTCCTCCCACGGCCCTCCGTGGATTCAGTGGCATCGCCGGCGCGGTTTGCACGCCGGCGCAGCGGGACGACGCCCGGGCATTTCTCAGAGCGGCCATGCAGGGACTCGACGGAGCCAAACGCGGCCTCGACGAGGCGCTCGAGAGAGCCGACCTCTGCGTGGCCCTGCACCAGTACGGATCGGCTGAAGTCAGCCGGTATCTCGGCCGCTTCTAGGCCGCTTCGAGGCCGCGTCCAGCCCGCCGCCAGGTGTTGCATCGGGCACGTTGCGCGCCGAGCTCCTGCGTGGAGCGGAAGGTCGCTACGATTGCAGCCGGATGCAACGCCGCGTGCTCATCGTCGACGACGACCGCGATCTGGCGGAGACGCTGGCGGAAGGGCTCGCCGATCTCGGTTACGAAACATCGCCTTGCTCATCGAGCGGCGACGCCGCAAAGCGGCTCGACGCCGAACCATTCGACGCGTTGGTGACGGATCTTCGCATGCCCCAGCTCGACGGAATGGACCTGCTCGCGCGCTCGCGCGCTCAGGCGGCGGAGCGTCCGGTGATCGTCATGACGGCCTACGCGGCCATCGAGAGTGCAATCGAAGCGATCCGGCAGGGCGCCTATCACTATCTCACCAAGCCGTTTTCCATCGAAGAGCTTGCGCTCTTTCTCGGCCGCGCGCTCGACGATGCGCGCCTTCGGAGCGAAGCACGCGCGCTGCGCGCGGCCCTGCGCGACGAGACCTCGCTCGACAAGCTCGTCGCCGTCAGCGCTTCGATGCGCCAGGTGTTCGATACCGCCGTCCGTGTCGCCGAGGCGACTGTGCCCGTCCTTTTGCTCGGAGAAACGGGAACCGGCAAGAGCGCGCTCGCTCGAGCCATCCACGTGACGAGCCCCCGGGCGGCCGGACCCTTCGTGGCCGTCAACTGCGCGGCCCTGCCCGAGGCCTTGCTCGAGAGCGAGCTGTTCGGGCACGTGAAGGGCGCGTTCACCGGCGCCACCACCGCGCGTGCCGGTCTTTTTGCCGAGGCGAACGGAGGGACGCTGCTGCTCGACGAAATCGGAGAAATGTCTCCCGCGCTGCAAGCGAAGCTGCTCCACGTTCTCGAACGAGGCACGGTACGGGCGGTGGGCTCAGGAAAGGAGAGGGCGGTGGACGTTCGCGTCGTGGCCGCCACGCACCGCGACCTGCGCGAGCGCGTACGCGCAGGCGCCTTTCGAGAGGACCTCCTGTATCGGCTGGACGTCGTCACGATCGAGATACCGGCGCTTCGTCATCGTCGCGACGACATTCCGCTGCTGGTCGACAAGATGCTTGCAAGGGAGCGGTCGAAGCACGCGCATTCACCCGTCGAGCGCCTGGCGCCCGACGCCATGGCAAGGCTCCTCGAGCATCCCTGGCCCGGCAACGTGCGAGAGCTTGCCCACACGATCGAGCGGCTCGTGGTGCTGGGCCGCAGTCCCGAGGTCACGGCCGCCGACCTTCCACCCACGCTGAGCGGGCCGGCAGCGGAATGGATGCCGAGCACGCTCGAACGCGGCGTGCTGCCCATCCGCGAGGTGCAGCGCCGGTACGCAACCTGGGCGCTCGAGCGCTTCTCCGGGCACAAGGCGCGGACCGCGGAGGCGCTCGGCGTCGACGGCAAGACGCTTGCAAAATGGCTGGGAAGCGACCTCGAGCGGTGACGGCGGCGGCTCAGGGGAACATGCCGCTCCGGAGCTCTCCGATTCTTCGCGCGAGAGCCAACACGAGCGTTCCCATCTTGGACTGTTGGGGGACGACGTGCGGCGGGACACCGAGCTCCGCAAGCGCCTGCGCGCTGGTCGGGCCGACGGCGGCGACGATGAGCCGCTCGCGCAAAGCGTCGCGCAGAGCTTCCCGAGCCGCCATGGATGCGGCCACGTCGAACAGGTTTCTCGCTTGCACCTGCGTCGTCACGACCAGCGCGTCGACGGTGCCGGAGACAATCGCACCCACGAGCTCGCGCATCGGCCCAGTGTCCTCAGGCAGCGCCCATTCGTACGGCTGCACCTCGATGACACGCGCTCCCCGCAAACGCAGGGCGTCGGGAACGGTCCGGCTTCCGCCGCCATCGTGCACGAACACGGCATCGCGACCGCTCACGTCGATCGTTTCGAGCGATGCTAGAAGCTCGGTCGTCGTATGAGGCGCTTCGGCGCGAACGTGCGCCGCGAGTCCCTCGCGCTTGAGAACCGCGACGGGCTTCGGCCCCCGGCACACCACCGTCGCCCCTGCCAGCGCCTTGCGAAGCTCGTCATCGCGCCCGAGCGATTTCGCGATCGCCAGACACCGATCCAGGCCCACGCCCGTGGCGATGACGACCACGGCTCCTGGTTGCGAGGCGGCGTCGATCGCGCGGCCGAGCTCGTCCACGCACCCACGCTCTATTTCGCGCATCGCCGGCACGCAAATCGCCACACCTCCGTGACGCCGCACCAGCGAGGCGAGCTCGCTCTCCCTGCGCGCCTCGAGAAGCGCGACGCGGATTCCACCGAGCGATTCGCTCACGAGCCACACGCCCCCGCGGTAAGGGTGCTCCCGTCCACGGCGCCCAATTAGCACGCGGCAGGCGCTGGAGCGTTAGAGTGCGCACACGAACGCTTGGAATCCCTCACGAAACGCAAGGCCCCTTGGCGGAATCGGCAGACGCAGCGGATTTAAAATCCGCAGCCGCAAGGCATCCGGGTTCGAGCCCCGGAGGGGCCACGAGGCGCACGGTCCTTCACGTCGAGGGCTACCGGCGCCCCACATGTGCGAGCCCCGATGCCGAATGGACGGTCGGCCGATGCACCCGGAGCGCGACATCGCGTACGCTGTTCTGATGGCCCAATCGCCGCTGCCGGTGCCTGTCACGTACAACTCGACGCCACCCCCGCCGATGACCGTCCGCCGCGCCATTCGGATCGGGCTCGCGCTGTCCCTCGGTGTGCTTGGCGTCGTCGTCGTGCTGGTATTGGCGAGCTGGTGGCTGCTGGATCCGCTCGCCTCGCGATAGGGCGAGCGCGCCCCCCGGACACGCGGTCGCGTGATCGTGAAGCCACGTGAAGCCACGATGTTCGAGGCCGCGAGCTTCGCGAGCAGAGACGGAGACCCCGTGCCAAAATGATCGAAGTGAAGCTCTCCGCGCTCCTTCGAACGCTCCGCGCGACGCTCTGGCGTCAGGAGCCGGTGATTTACCCCGAACGGTTGAAGCATTCAGTCGATGCCGAGGGCAGGCATCACCTCGAGCTCGTGCTCGAGGCCGGCGAGGTCGAGGACGATCTGCCCACGTGGGTGGGCCGCCCGGTTGCGGGGCTATCGACCGCAAGCGCGGGAAAGAAGGCGGACAACGACTAAGCGCGCCGTCAGCGGTTCACCGCTCGGACTTCGGCAGTCGGCGCGTTACCGAATGGAACTGCTTGTGGATGAGTGGGAGAAGCGCGTCGAGCGTCTTTCTCGCCGCCTCGCTGCGGAATCCGGCGGCCGCGCACTTTCCATCCGCTCCCTCGTGGATCTCACCGATGCGTTCGCGCGGGGAGGACAGGCGATCGATCTGGTAGACGAACGAGCCGGTCTGGGTCGATGGGCGAACGGTGACCGAAAAGCGCTCGCTCCCCAGCTCCACGTTCCACTCGTTCGCCATGTGTCAATCGTAACCGGACATCGATCGCAACGGAAGGTTGCGCACCGACCGCAAAAACACGGGCCCCGTGGTCGCACCGTACTCCACGACGGATCACGCGGTCGTCGATCGCGCTTCCGGGCTTCCGCCCGGAAGCACACGATTTCGCGGTCCGTCCGCACGGCGTCCGCACGCGCACACGGGCCCGTACGCGGCGCCCGCGTCTTGCCATTCCGCACGCGTGGAGACCCCCCGCACGGTAGGCTCGCAGCGGTCATCGCCTCGGCTTTTTTGCCGGCCAGCGGGCAACGTAGGCGCGGCGGATGAGCTGACGCACCACATCCGACGCCGAAAGCCCGTCCGCATCCACCAATGCGTCCAACATCGCGTCCTCCTCGTCGGAGAGCAGCATGTGGAGCCTCCGCGATCGCTTCGCGCGCACCATGGTCCACTATGCACATTCGATACGCATGCCGTCCAGGACCGGCAGCACGCCTCGGCGGTCGCCCCCCAAACGCGCTCCCGCGCGTTGGCCAGGAAGAACCCTCGGAACGCCGCTCTAGCGCATCGGTCCGATACGCTCTTCGACCGCGTCGACGAGGACGCCCCTCGCGATGAGATCTTCGGCGAGCGCGATGTCCCGGTACAGGGGCCGGTCCTCGTCGAACGGCGCCACGTGCGCGCGCAGGGCAGCGTGGGCTGCAGCCACGCCCCGGCTCGGCGTGAGCGGCGCCCGCTGGTCGAGCCCGGCCGCCGCAGTGAGCATCTCGATGGCGAGAGCATGGCGTACGTTCGAGACGACCTGCTGCAGCTTGCGAGCGGCGATGCTGCCCATGCTGACGTGGTCTTCCTTGCCGGCGCTCGAGGGGATCGAGTCGACGCTCGCCGGGTGGCAAAGCACCTTGTTCTCGCTGACGAGAGCGGCGCTCGCGACCTGGGCGATCATGAACCCGGAGTGCAGGCCCCCGGGTCGAGCGAGAAACGGCGTCAATCCGGTCGACAGCGCCGGATTGACCAGTTGCTCGACCCGCCGCTCACTGATGTTCGCCAGCTCCGCCACCGCGATGGCAGCCAGATCCAGCGCGAGGGCCAGGGGCTGACCGTGGAAGTTGCCGCCGCTCAAGATGTCCGGTTCGTCTCGGTCGATGAACACGCTCGGGTTGTCGGTGACGGCGTTGACCTCCCGCTCAAGGACCCCGCGCGTCCAGGCGAGGGCGTCTCGCGTCGCGCCATGCACTTGCGGCATGCACCGCAAGCTGTAAGCGTCTTGAACCTTGCCACAGTTCCTGTGACTCTCCATGATTTCGCTTTCGGCGAGCAGGCCACGCAAGTTCGCCGCCACGATCGCTTGGCCCGGATGAGGACGAACGGCCTGCAGGCGCGGGTCGAAGGGCCGGCTGGACCCCTTGAGGGCCTCGAGGCTCATCGCGCCGGCGATGTCCGCGACCCGGCAGAGGCGCTCCGCGTCGAGCAGTGCGAGCGCTCCGAGCGAGGTCATGAACTGGGTGCCGTTGATGAGCGAAAGGCCCTCCTTCGCTTCCAGGACGAAGGGGGGGAGGCCCACGCTCCGCAACGCTTGGGTCGCAGGCAGGAACGGACCCGACCCGACCCGAGCTTCGCCTTCCCCGATGAGCCCGAGAGCGAGATGGGCCAAGGGAGCCAGATCGCCCGAGGCGCCGACGGAACCCTGGGCCGGGATCCTCGGGTGGACGGCGCCGTTGAGCATCGCAACGATTGCGTCGACGAGCTCGGCGCGCACCCCGCTGAAACCCGCAGCCAGGACCTGAGCACGAAGCAGCATCATTCCACGAACTTCGGCGACGCCGAGATCCGGACCGATGCCGGTCGCGTGGGAACGCACGAGGTTTCTCTGCAGCTCTCGGACGTCGGCTGGGCCGATTCGCGATTCGCTGAGCGCCCCGAACCCCGTGTTGACCCCATACACGCCCGGCGCCGCGTCGCCCGCCGCTGTGATGGCGTCGATCGCCTGGCGACTGCGGCAGACCCGGCTTCGTGCCTCGGCGTCGAAGGTCACACGACTTCCTCTGCGCGCCACGGCTTCGAGCGCTTCGAGCGTGAGCGGCGGACCGGCAGCAACGAGATCGGGCATTGGCGGACTGCGTCGCACCGTTCGCGCCGCAAAGGGCCGTCCTAGCCCGGCTCCGAACCGACTTCCACCCGCGTCCGCTTTTCCTCGTACGCTGTACGCGGGTCGCGCGCTCGTCCGCTTTTTCCTTGTCTGCCTGCGGTTGAGTCGACGTTAGACTCCGCGAGGCCATGAGTCACCCCCTTCGATGGACGGCGAACGCCATCTGGCCCGCGCTGCGCGCCTACAACAAGAGATTCGAACGCTCGTCACCCCAACCCAAGTGGGCGCCCGCTCCGCTGATCAAACGCCGTGATCGAACCTTTCCGCCGCTGGGCTGGCCGAGAGAAACCGACTCGCTCTGCCCGAAGTGCGTCAAAGACGTTCGCACGGCGATCCTCGACGGGAGGACGGACCCGAAAACGCTCGTCGACGGGCGCCCCGGGGAGCTCCGAGCGCGGATCGAGGAAAGCGCCGGCCGCATCGTGATGACCAAGACCTGTCCGACGCACGGTTCCTTCGAGGACGTCATCTCGATGGACCCGGCCTTCACCGCGCGCATCGAGGGTCTCTTTCCCGGGCGCGATTTCGAGTCACCGCCGAGCGCGCTCCGCAATCACGGATCTTCGACGATAAAGTACGGCCGCGGATCGGTGTTGACGGTGGACCTGACGAACCGCTGCAACATGATGTGCGATCCCTGTTTCATGGACGCCAACCAGGTGGGCTTCGTGCACGAGCTCGAATGGAGCGACGTTCAGCGCATCCTCGACGACTCGCTCCGCATAGAGCCGCGGCGCCAGCTGAGCGTTCAGTTCTCGGGCGGTGAGCCCACGCTCTCGCCCCACTTCCTGCGCGCCGTCGAGTACGCCGTCCGGGTCGGCTATTTCTGCGTCCAGTGTGCAACCAACGGCATTCGCTTCGCCCAGGAGCCGGCGTTCGCGACTCAGGCCAAGGCAGCGGGACTCCGCATCGCGTATCTGCAGTTCGACGGCGTCGGCGAGGAAGCAAACGCTCACCGCAAGGTGGGCAACCTGTTCGACGTCAAGCTCAAGGCAATCGAAAATCTGCACGCTGCCGGGATCGACGTCGTCCTCGTCGTGACGGTCGTGCGCGGCGTCAACGACGACCAGGTCGGACGCGTGGTGCGCTTCGCGATCGACAATGCGGACAAGATCACCGTCGTGTCTTTCCAACCGGTGAGCTTCACCGGCCGCGACGAGGACGTCACCGACGAACAGCGAGCGGCGCGCCGCTACACGCTGTCGCATCTCGCGCATGATCTGCGCAACCAGCTCGGAGCGACCGAGCCGCTCCGCGACTGGTTTCCGCTCTCGGCACTCGGACCGTTCGGCGATTTGACCGATCTGCTCCTCGCCGATCGCGCCGAGTGGGGCGCCCTCAAGTGCGGCTGCCATCCGAACTGCGGCATAGGCACGGCGCTGCTCGTCAACAAGCGGACGCGCCAGATGGTACCGCTCGCTCAGGTCCTCGACCTCGAGGGCCTGCTCGAAGACATCCAGGAGATCACCGATGCGGCTCAGCCGAAGGCGGTGACGCTCGCGCAGCTCGCCGTCGCCCTGTGCCGGCGCTTCGATGCGCGTCGGGCGCCCGGGGGGTTCGGCCTGCCGACGCTCCTGCGTCAGTTCCTCAGCCAGACGGGCGCTCGCGGCAGCCGAATCGGCGAGCACGCCAACGACGCGAGCGAGTTCGAATGGCGCGTGCTCTTCGTCGCCGGGATGTGGTTTCAGGACCTCTTCAATTACGACTTCCGCCGAACCGAGATGTGCATCATCCCGTACGGAACGCAGGAAGGTGAGATCAGCTTCTGCGCGTACAACACCGGCGTCGGATGGCGGCAAATCGTCGAGAAGATGCACTCCACCGCGACCGTCGCCGAATGGTACCGGACGCACGGCCGCCATCCCGTCTACGCGAAAAATCAGCACTTGCCGCTTCCGACGTCGCCGAGGATGGTCCGCCTCCCGATCGTCGGGTGACGCTGCTGCGATCTCGACGACCAGCCCGAGGACCGAAGGCAGAGGCGCGGCACGGTCGACTCGCATCGGAACCCACACGGCGGTGCCTCTCCGTTCGCGTCGGAGAGCCGCGCTCGCTAGATTCGTCTCATCGTGCCTCGACGCTCCACGTACGCGGTCTGCGCGGCGGGCCTTTGCATCGCAGTCGCTCAAACGAACACCGCCCGGTCAGCCCCCGGCGAGCCGACCGGATCCCGGGGGCCCGGCGTCCAGTCGGCGGCCGACGTCAAGCCGGCACATTCTCCCCTCGGCGACAGGGCGATCGGTGCGTCGATCGTCCCGGAGACGCTGCGCTGGACCGATGCAACGCCGGACGCCATGCTCGCGCGCGCTTCGGCCCGCGCTCTCGCCGCGAACGCGAGCCCGCGCGACCAGCTCGCAGCGCTTGCCACGATCGCTGCGCTGTCGGGCCGCGCGCAGGACGGCCTCGCCAAGACCGCGTTCGATCTCGTCGCCCATGGGCCCGGAGTCGGTCCGGACGTGCGAGGAGAGGCCGCCCTGCTGGCGCGCATGGTCGCCGCGGACGACGGCACCGAGGCGGGTCAACGGGCCGACGAGGCGCTCGGAGTGATCGATTCGCTGGCCATTCTCGGTCCATTTCGGGACACGGGCGGGGGCCTCGGTGCGCACGACGGCCCGGAGGCAGCCGGCGCGTCATTCGGCGACCTACGGGCGAGTTACTCGTGGGGCGCCTACGAAGTGGCCTGGCGCGCGGTGCCGCGCACGTTCGCGCCCGCCGAGGGCGTTCCACTCGATCTCTTCGTTTTTCCTCGCAAGGAGAGCTGCTCCTGGGTCGCCACGAAGCTCACGCTCGGCTCGGCGCAGCCATTGGTCGTACGTCTCGCGTCGACCGGACAGGTGCGCCTCGTCTTCGACGGGGTCGATGTCGGAAGCGACGAGACCGTGCACGAAGCCTTGCGGTTCGATCGTCTCGCGGCGCACATCCGGGCAGGCGCCGGCACGCACTTGCTGGCGGCCAAGGTCTGCACCGGTGCCATCGACGACGAAGGACGCGTGCGCCTGCGCGTCACCGGCGAGGACGGCGCACCTCCACGCGACGTTACTGCGACCGCAGACCTGGGCGTCCCGAGCGGTCGCTCTCGATCCGCCCCGGCGCCGCTTCGCTTCGAGCGGGTTGCCACCGGGCTGCAGCAAGCTCTGACGCAACCCGCCCCGAACGCCGACGCGCAGCTCGAGGTGGCCGTATTGCGCACGTTGGGAGGAGCCGACGATCTGCGCAGCCCTCGGGCGCCGGGAATGCTGGCGGCGCTGACCGAGGAGGATCTGAATGCCGACCGCCTTGCCCTGGCCGCGTGGATCACGCCCAGCGGTGCCAACCGTAGTGCATGGCTGAATCGCGCTCGGTCGATCGCCTCGTCCGATCCAGCAACGCTCGCGTTCGTCGAGAGGCGGCGAGTCGAGCGTCACCTCGAGGGGGGACTGCCGGACTGGGCGATGGCCACACTCGCGGGAGCCAAGATCGACGGGACCGACGACCCGGAGGCCGCCCTGCTCGCCTCCCAGGTCGACGTCGCGCTCGGAACCGACGCGCTCCGCCTCCAGGCGCTGCGACGGCTGGAGAGCGCGGCCGCAAAGACGCCTCACGCTTGCGACGTGCTGCTCGAGAATCTCGCGGACCTCGCGGGATCCTACGACGCGTCTGTGGCCGCATCCGCGCGTGAACGCCTGGCCGAGCGGGGCGAAGTGGGGCCGGCGCGCGTGCTCGCGCTGCAGTCGCGCGGACGCCAAGCCGTCGTTGAGGCCGCGCGCAGGGCCTTCGCGGGAGGCATCGACAGCGCCGACGATGCCGTGGCCATCGCGGAGGCGGTCGTCCGCGCAGGCGCCCATGACGAAGCGCGCGATCTATACTCCCGCCTCGCCCAGTGGGCGCCCAATCGCGCCGCTGTCTGGGCCGGGCTCGCACAGGAGCTCGGAACCGGACCGCGAGATGCGACGCGCGACACGATCGTCGCTGCGGCGCTCCGGCGAGCGCGCGAGCTCGACCCGGGCGACGCCCACTATCGGGCGGAGCTCGCGCTTCGCACTCACGCCCCTGCCGGCCGCGAGGAGGAGATGCACGACGACGAGAAATATCTCGTCTCGTCGCAGGTCATCTTGGCCCGGCGCCTCGGCGCTGTCCCGAATGGGGTCACCGTCGCGAAGAACGACCGGGCACCGGACGCGGCCGACGGCCGGCCATCACCCCCGGTGGCTCGCGCCGGGCAGGAGCCGGCCGCGGGCTCGTTCGTGTCCGACTCCCCGGACGTCGGCGATCGCGAGCTGCACTGGCTGCGCGCCGTGATCATGCACCCCGATCGCAGGGTCTCCGAGCTCGTCCACTATGCTCGTGAGATCGTCATCCCCCCGCGGACCGAGGACGACCTCTACGAGGACCTGCCGGCCGAGGGCGATCTCACGGAGATCGTCCGAGCCCGGGTGCACCGCAAGAACGGCGAAACGGCTTTTCCCGTCGAGCAGACGAGCGACGGCGCACGTCCGCGCATCCGATGGCCGGAGCTCGCGGCCGGCGACGTGGTCGAAGTCGCCTTCCGCTCGTGGACGGCCGGCCCCGTCGGCGGTCGTGGAGATCCACCCTTCTACCGTCTCGACTACGCGGGCAGTCAGTCGACCCATCCGGTCCTGCACAACGAGGTCATCATCGACTCGCCGTCCGATCGTCCGATCTACGCCGATGTCGTCAACGGCGCCCCCGATCGGCGTGAGGAGAAGGTCGAGGGGAACCGCCACGTCGTCCGACTCGTGTGGGAGAGCCCGGTGGCCGTACCGGACGAGCCGCTGGCGCCTCCGCTGAGCGAGGTCATCCCCACGGTCGTCCTGTCCACGTTCAGGGACTGGAGCGCGTTCCGCGGCTGGTACGGCGAAGCAGTCCGGGGATTCACCGAGCCCGACGCCCAGGTCCGACAGCTCGCGGCGAGACTGACGCGGGGCGAGACGAGCCGCGACGGCAAGCTTCGAGCCTTGTTCGACTTCGTTGCCGACGACATCCGTTACGTGAACTACGTCAGCGGCGAATGGTGGCTCCCGAACCGTCCGCAGCAGGTCCTGGCGCGGCGCGAGGGCGATTGCGACGACAAAGCGCTGCTGCTCATCACGCTGTTGAAGGCGGCCGGCATCGATGCCCAGGAAGTGCTCGTTCAGACGCGTTTGACGGGCCAGCCGTCTCTCTTGCACACGCACGAATCGGTGGCCCCGATTTTCGACCACGGCATCGCCTACTTGCCGGGCTCCGGCGGGGGCACGTACCTGGACGCGACGAGCCCGCAATCGAGGCTCGGTCCGCTGCCTTCGATGGACGCACGCGCCGTTGCCCTTCGGATGGATGGCCCCGCGGAGATCGTGACCCTGCCTTCGAGCTCGCCCGAGGACCACGGCGTGGAGTCGAGCTGGACGGTCGCGCTTCGCGCCGACGGCAGCGCCGACCTCCAGGGCGAGGAGCATGCGAGCGGCGACGATGCGTTCTGGCTGCGAACCTACCTGACCGAGCGGGGCTCCCGGGCCCCCTGGGTGGAAGAACATCTGGTCGGGCCCTGGTTTCCGACCGTCGAGGTGGACAAGAGGGTCGACTTCCAAGGCGATCTCCCCCTGGGCGCCGCGACGGTGCGGTGGCGAGCGACATCGAGCGGACTCGCTCGCCACGAGGACGACGAGCTCGTGGTCCCCCTGTCTCCCTCGCAGACGACGGCCTCCCAGCTCGCGCCGCTCGTCAGGCGCACGCTGCCCGTCTGGCTGCCGCCGCACATCGCGCCCCGCAGGGAAGCGCGGACGATCCGTGTCGTTGCCCCTCGCAACTGGACCTTCGACGGCATCCCGCCGGGCGGAGACGAAAATGGTGGGTCGTTCGGTAAGGCCCACCTCGACGTCGTGCGCGAGGGAAATGCGATCGTCGTCCACAGGACGGTCGTCTTCGACCAGAGCACGATTTCGGTGGCCGAGTACCCCAAATGGCGAGCGTGGGTGCAGAGAGTGGACTCGCTGATGCATCGGAGCGTCCGCCTGATGCGAACGGCCGGGGACGCACGATGAGACGGCTCGCGACCCTCCTCGCGGCCTGGGCGTTCTCGATCGCCGCATGCGCACCCACGGCGCGCGCGCCGATCGACACGGGAAGAACTCTCCCGTCGCTGTTCGCCGAAGCCTTCCGGACCGAGGCAATCGGCGACCCGGATCGCGCCGTTGCGGCGTATCTCGACCTCGTCGTGCGCGCGGCGCAAGCCGAAACCGACCCATGGCAGGTAGCCACCCTCGAGGCGTCGCTCGACGCGCTGACCGATCGGACGCTACCCGCCCTCGGCAACGCCGCCCGCGACGCGGCTCTCGCCAAGAGGACCCACCAGGCGCCGGCGATCGCCGACGGCCTCGGCCGCGCCTTACTGCACGCGAGGGGCCCGTTCGCAAGGGGGCTCATCGCGAGCGCGATGATGTCGATGGCGGAGCATCGAGGCGACGCCGCCGCGGCCCGAAGCGCCCGCACCGCGAGCGGATGCGTCCAGGAAGCGCTGGTGATCGGACCCGTCGAGTGGCCGGCCGTGACCGGCGTCGACGACCGCGGACCGCTCGATCGCGCAGACGCTCGCATCGAGGGCGCCTATTCGACGGGAGGAGCGTTCGACGTGCCGGCTCACCCCGTCGCGGTTCGCGGGCGAGGCTGCGGCATCGATCTGTCGGCGGAGCGTTCGCGACCCGGAGTGCGCGAGGTCGTCGTCGACGTGGCGGTTGCGGCTCCGCAGACGATCGGCGTCGTCCTGCGCGCCCACGGCTCCGCGGTCGTGCGCGTGGCGGGCGCGGCGGTCATCGATCGCCCGTTCGAGCTCGGCGACGGAGATGCGGCTCGATTCGCAAAGGTGCGCGTGGACGCCGGCAACGTGCGCATCGTCACCCGTGTCGGCACCGCCAAGGAGGACGATTCGATCGAGATCGACGTTTTCGGCGAGGACGGCGCTCCCCTTCGCGCGAGCGTCCCTGCCGTGGGGTCTGCGTCTTCGGCGCACGCAGTCGCAGTCGAGCCGCTCGTCCTTCCCTCGCACGGCGCCGACGACGAGGCCCTGCTCGCCGCGGCCGCCGCACTGGCCGGGGGCGCCCCGCGCGAGGCCGAACGCATGCTCTGGAGCGCCGCGACGCGTCCGAATGCGAGCGCCGACGTCGCGCTCGTTTACGCACGCGCGGTCGAGAGTGCGCGGGATCTTTCGGCGGCAACGCGGGGCGAACGCGCGCGAAACGCCTACGAACGCGCGCTCGAGGCGTGGCCGGCGAGCTGGGAGGCGGTCGTGGGCCACGCGATGCTGGCGGGCGTTCGCCGAGGTCAGGAGGAAGCGGGGCTGGAGATGCTGCGCGATCTCGACGAGCTTCGCGCAAGGGACTCCGAAGCCACGTCGCCGGTTCTCGACGCGTTCGATGCGTTGATCGCCGGCCGGGAGAAACTCTTCGATCGCGCGACGGCGGCGCTCGACAGAGCGCGAGCTTCACTGGACGGAACGACTCTCTACGCCGATGCCCAGGACGCGTCGTCGCCGCGCGTCGGCTCCGATCTCGCCCTGTCGGCTTGCGACCTTCGTAGGCCCATCGCGCACGACACGGTCGCATGCCTGGAGGCACTGCGATCAGCCGGGGATCGACCTCGGGAAGCGGCCGAGCTGGACCGACTGCGCACTCTGTTCGGTACGCCCCAGCGCTTCTTGCCACTGGAGCTCCGGGACACGTTGGTGGCGGGTGACCTCGTTTCCGCTCGACGCATCTTCGACGCGATGCTGCCCGCGGAGCGCACACTCTCCGCGCTGGCTCTCGTAAGCGAACCCGGGCCGAGCCCCGGCGACGCCCGCGCTCGGCTGTTATCGCTCGCGCTCACCAGCCGTGATGCGCCAGGCTCGATCGCTCCACTTCTGCGGGCACAAGGCGAGGACCCCGGGCAGGCACTCGACGATCTCGCGGATCGCATTGCGCAAGAGGACCGTGCCCATCCGATCCTGCCCGACGCGGCCACTGCCGTGCTCGCTCATACCGAGCGATACGACGTCTCGCCGGACGGTCTGGTGCACTGGACCTTGTTCGACGAACGACGCGTCAGTGGAACGATGGATGTCGACGAGAACGCGCAGGCGGCTACGCCCGACCTGCTCGGCCGCGCCGCCCAGCGCGCCGTGCGCCGGCGTATCCTGAAGAAGGATGGGCGCATCCTCGAGCCCGACCGTGCGCCGCGCGCCACACAGGCGCATGCCGACCTGTCGCAGCTGGAACAGGGCGACGTCGTCGAGGCTGTGTACGAAGGGTGGTCGCTGCCCGGTGACAGCGGCGACGTCGGGATCGACACCCCCGATCTGTTTCCCGAGCGCACGGCCGTCCACACCGCGTCGATCGAGCTGCACCTTCCGCCCCGCTTGCAGGGCTCGATCTGGAGCCACCCGCTGCTCGGAAAGGCCACCGAGCGCTTCGAGAGCGGCGAGCGAGTCCTGACCTGGCAGCTCGTCGATCGGCCGTCGCGCCGCCTGGAAGACGGCGTCCCGAAGATGGATCGAAACGTGAGCGTGAGCTTCTCGACGGCTCGATGGGAAACGATCGCCCACGCGTTGCGCGAGACGATCGCGGGGCTGGACGAGCACGACCCCGAGATCAGCGCATGGGCCCGGGACGCGGTGGCCGGCGCGGACGGCTCGCCGCGTTCCTGCGTGGACGCGCTGGTGGTGGCGGCCGGGAAGTCGCTGCGCGAGTCCGACCCGGGGACGCTCAGCGATTACGGCGGCGGCACGGCTCCGGTACAGAGTCAGACGGCGAGGACTTTTCTCGCATCCCACGACGGCAGTCGCTCGTGGCTCGTACTGCGCGGGCTTCGAGAGCTCGGCATACCGGCGGACCTCGTCGTCGCCGAAAACGACCCCTACAGCGCCGATCCGGCCTTTCCCCCGCATTATGGGCGTTTCGTGCACCCTCTCGTCGTGGCGCATGTCAAGACTGGCGAACGCGTGGACGACGTCTGGATCGACGCCGACGTGTCCGGTCCACCGCTTCCCGCCGGGCGGATCTCGCCCGAGCTGCGCGGTCGTCTGGCGCTTCACACCGACGGCAGGATCGCTCCGCTGCCGCCGCTCGATTCCGGCCAGCAGCGTGACGAGGTCGACGTGCGACTGGCTCTCGACTCGAAAGGAGACGCGCGCGGATCATTCGCCGTGCTGCTCCGGGGTCGCGAGGCGCAGGAGCTCGCCGAGAGCCTGTTTCGCATCGTGGGAGCGGAGCGCCAACGCGCATTGCGCGAAGTGGTCCTGGCCTGGCTTCCCTGGGCGAACGTGGATGACGTCGAGCTCGCGTCGAGCGAAGGCAGCTGGCAAGTGAGTCTGAGAGCCAACGTGAGCGTCAGCGGCTACGCTCAGGCCGAGCAGCGCGCGGGTCAGCGCGCGAAAGCCTGGCTGCTGCCGGGTATCGACGCGCTGCATTGGTCCTGGCCCCACGCGCGGGTGTCGAGTCTCGCATCCACTTTCGCAACGCAGGCCGGCAGACAGAGCGCGCTCGCAGTCAGCACGGCCGTCGATTACCACGTGCATCGGCGCATCGAGCTTCCCTCGAACGCGGTGGTCACCCGTACGCCCGGTCCACTCGACGTCAAGGCAAAGCTGGTCGAGGCATCTCGCACGATGGTGATCGACGGCGCCGCCTTGCAGGACGATTTCGTCCTCGGAGTGACCACGGGAACGGTTCCGACCGACGACTACGGTGCCTTTGTCGCGACGGCTCACCGCGTGGACGATGCCTTTCTGGCCAGCACCCGGTTGTCGGTCCCCTGATTGCCCGAAGGTCGACTCGTCGCCCTGGTCCCAACTCTGCTAGGCTCGTCGTCCCGCGCTCGAGCCGGGGGGCTCGGCAAGTCAGGCGGTAATCAAGAGATGAGCGGCCATTCGAAGTGGGCCACGATCAAACACAAGAAGGGCGCCCTGGATGCCAAGCGCGGCAAGCTCTTCACGAAGCTCATCAAAGAGCTGACCGTGGCGGCACGTCTGGGCGGGGGGGACCCGAATGGCAACCCTCGGCTACGCAAGGCGATCGCCGACGCCAAGGGCCAGTCCATGCCCAACGACACGATCCAGCGCGCCGTCAAGCGTGGCACCGGTGAGATCGAGGGGGCGGCTTACGAAGAGATCACCTACGAGGGGACCGGGCCCGGCGGCTCGCTGCTGTTGGTCGAAGCGATGACGGACAACCGCAATCGGACGGTGGCAGAGATCCGCAAGATCTTCGAAAAACACGGAGGCGTACTCGGAGCGGGTGGCACCGCCGGATGGGCTTTCGAACGCAAAGGGCTGGTTGCCGTCGGCAAAGAGGCGACGGAGGACCAGCTGATGGACATCGCAGTCGGTGCCGGGGCCGACGATTATCAGCGTGCCGGTGACGAGTGGCAGCTCACCACGGCCGCCGATTCTCTCGCGGCCGTCGTCGAGGCGCTGGAGAAGGCCGGGATCAAGGTCAAGTCGAGCAGCGTCGCGTCCGTGCCCAAGCTGAAGAAGCCCCTCGCGGGCCGGGACGCCCAGGTCGCGCTGAACCTGGTCGAAGCTCTCGACGATCACGACGACGTGCAGAACGTCTACGCCGACTTCGACATTTCGGACGAGGAGCTCGCCGCCCTGGAGGGCGCCGGCTAGTGCCCATCGTGCTCGGGCTCGATCCGGGCACGCGCCATTTCGGGTGGGGTGTCGTCGAGCGAGCTGGAACGCGACTTGTCCATCGGGCACACGGCATCGTCCACACCGATCCGGACGCGCCGATCGCGGCACGCCTCGTGGTGATCGAACGGGCCCTCGTCGGCGTCGTCGGCGCGCATGCGCCCCAAGTAGCCAGCATCGAAGCGCTGTTTTACGCCAAGGACGCGCAAGCCGCCGCGAAGCTCGGACACGCCCGGGGCGTCGCACTGCTCGTCTGCGCGCGCGAAGGCCTGGACGTGCACGAGTATGCTCCCGCCCTCGTCAAACGAGCGGTCGCCGGGAGCGGGCGCGCCGAAAAAAGCCGGGTAGCACAGATGGTGCGCGTCGTGCTCGGACTGCTCGAAGCGCCTCCTGCCGACGCAGCCGACGCGCTTGCGCTCGCCGTGACTCACCTTCAACGCATCCCGTGCTTGGCAGCGGCAGCCTGGCCTTCACCCGCTCGCGCCAGACACGGCAGGCTGAGGTGGCGAAATCCATCCGGTTGACTTACGTACACGTTTCGGCACGTTTCGGGCGAAGCGCTCGAACGCACGTCGACCGCGTGTCCTCACCCAACCCGCTTCCAAGGCATGCCTCCCCTTCGCCCTCTCGTGGCTCTCGCGGTCCTCGCGCTTCTGACGGGCGCCCTCCCGGTGATCGCAGAGCCCGGGTCGCCTCCGGCCTCGGCGCCCGACGCGCAGACGGTGCAGCAGTCGGTCGCAAGCGTCCAGTCGTTCTACGACAAGTCGATCACGTTCAAGAGCGAATTCCAGCAGAAGTTCTGGGTCAAGGCATACAACCAGGAGAAGACGTCCCACGGACACGTGACATTCGCGAAGCCGGGGAAAATGGACTGGGTCTACGACGATCCGAAGGACAACCGGGTCGTTTCGGACGGAACGCTCATCAAGGTCTACGAAGCTGCCAACAAGCAGATGTACGAGCAGCCCATCGACAAGTCGCAATACCCCGCAGCATTGTCGTTCCTGACCGGCACGGGCAAGCTCGCCGACTCGTTCGATTTCGAACTGTTCCCCGGCGATCAGATGAAATTCCCGGGTGGGTACGTCCTCGTCGGCACCCCGAAGCAATCGACACCTTCCTATGCGAAGGTTCTCTTCTACGTGGACTCGGCCACCTCGCAGGTGAGACGGGTGATGGTCATTGACGGGCAGGGCAACCGCAACCGCTTCGATTTTTTGGACCCGAAAATCAACGAGCCCGTCGCGCCCGGTCAATTCTCCTTCACGCCGCCGGCCGGCACTTCGGTCGTGCGTCCCTGACATCCATGGCGCTTGGGCGACTTCCCAGCTCGAACGATCGCGCCGTGCTCCGCCTCTTGTGAAGCTCCGCCGCTCGCTCTCTCACGTCGGTGGTCCAGTCACTACGTGGGGAGACCGCGCGATTGCGGCCGATCTCGCCGTCGCGCTCGGCGTCACCCCGGCGCCGCGACCTCTCGCGGGCGGCGACCCTAAGCCGCGAGCCGCCGGGGGCGACGATCCGGATCGCGCTCACGTGCACGGATTTCACACGTACCCGGCCCGCATGCACCCGACCACGGCGCGACAGCTGGTCCTGACGGTCAGCGCGCCCACCGCGACGGTGCTCGACCCTTTCTGCGGATCCGGCACCGTGCTGGTGGAAGCGATGCTCGCGGGACGCCGCGTCATGGGCACGGATCTCAATCCGCTGGCGGTCCGTCTCGCGCGCCTCAAGACGACACGATTTGGCGCTGCCGCTTTGCGTTCCATGGCCCAGCAAGCGCACTCGATCGCCCTCTTCGCCGACACCCGACGACGCCGCCGTGCGGGGGCCTCGCATCGTTACTCACGCGAAGACGTGGCGCTCTTCGCTCCGCACGTCCTGCTCGAGCTCGACTCGCTCGCAGTCGGCATACGGCAGCTTGCGCCGGAAGACGCTGCACTTCGGGAAGCGCTCGAGCTCGTTCTCAGCTCGATTCTCGTCAAGGTGAGTGTCGGCGCCTCCGACACCTCCTCGAGGCCGCAGCCCCGGCGGATCGCGGCAGGTTTTCCCGCCCGCCTCTTTGCGCGCAAAGCGGAGGAGCTTGCCCGAAGGCTGGGTGAGTTCTCGCAAGCTCTTTCCGAGGCTACGCCGGAAGCTCTCGTGACCGCGGACGATGCCGGCGCACTTCGCAGCATCCCGGCAAGCTCCGTCGACTCCGTGGTCACTTCGCCGCCGTACGCCGCCACGTACGATTACCTCACGCACCACGCGCTGCGCTTGCGCTGGCTCGGGCTCGACTCTCGGCCCCTCGCCGAGGGTGAAATGGGGGCTCGCAGAAACTACGCCAAGCTCGACGCCTCGGCGGCGGCTCGGACGTGGGCTCGGGAGCTCGATCGAACACTCCGAGCCCTGCGCCGTGTGTGCCGCTCCGGTGCACGAGTGGCGTTTCTCATCGGTGATTCCGCCGTCGGAGCGCACGCCATCCGCGCCGATGAGATCCTCGCGGCCGTGGCACCCGACGCCGGGTTCACGCTGCTCGCCCGCGCGTCGCAACCGCGTCCGCACTTTCACGGCCCGAGCAGCCCCGCATTTCGGCACGGCCCACGAACCGAACATGCGATCGTGCTGCAGAAGCGATAGAACCTGCTGGTGCCCCTCGTCGTCTTCGAACCGCTCGAAGGCCCCGCGTTGGTGGTTTGGGCCCCCCATGGAGGTCGCGTCCTCGACTTGTGCGACGAGCACGGCGCTCCGGTTTCGTTCTCCTGTCGTGGCGCAAGCTGCGGAACGTGCCGAGTGCGCGTGCTCGAGGGCGGCTCGCTGTTCGAGCCGGCCGCGAAGGATGAAATCGAGCTCTTGCGCGTGATGGGCGACGACCCCGCGTGCCATCGCCTCGCGTGCCAGGCGTTGCTGCGATCGGGGACAGGTCGAGTCCGCGTCCGCGCGCTGCGTGCGGGTCGCGAGTCACCCTGAGATGCCGTCTCCTCGAGCAAGAGAAAAGTCAGGGGTTTGCAGGTAGAGCTGGAACGAAGGGCTTGCGGTGCTTGGCGACGGCGAGCTCGAAGGGCGGCATGGCCGAAGGGCGTGAGTCCAGCCCGCTTGGGGGCACGCTTGCCGGAGTGCTGAAGTCCGGGAACGACGCCGACATGGGCGGCGAGCGCTTCGATGGTGCCAAAGGCGGCGATGTCGCCACATTCGGCCACCAGGCGTGCCGCGGTGGTGGGGCCGATGCCGTCGATGGTGGTCCAGAGTTTGCCGACCTCGTGCCGCTCGAGGGCGTGGCGATCGAGGTGACGGCGCATCGCGGCGCGGATCTGCTGATCGAACGAGCGTACCCGCCGACGCAAGGTCGCGATGTCCTCGCAAAGCAGCTCGGTCTGCACGCGGCAGGGATGCGAGTGGCGCTTGCCGACCGAGCGCTTGGCGGTCTGCACGAGGACAGGAGATCATTGCCATGGCAATGATCTCGCCAATTCACGTCGAACGAAGAGCCTCTCCCTCGAGGCCCCGCGCAAAAATCGATTCCGGCACGCTCACGCGTGCTTCGCGATCCATTCGCCCATTCGCGCGGCGATGCTCGGCCATTGCGGCTCGTTGAGCACTTCGTGAAACAGCCCCTCGCACGGGTCCCACGTCTTGTCGGCAACCCCGGCGGCCTGGAAGAAATCGCTGGATCGTTCGACGTCCGTGACCCGGTCTCGGGTGCCCACGGCGACGTAAAGCGGTAGCGAGAAGGACTTCGCGCCGGCCACGACGCGGTCCTGCGCGGCGAGTGCCTCCGTGTACCACCGGGCACTCGCGTTCTTGAAGACCAGCGGATCCTCGTCGTAGGCGCGGGCAATCGCCGCATCGTGCGTGAGATCGGACCCTTTCACGCCGGCGGGCAGGCTGAAGTCGGGCAGGACGCTCGAAGCAACGCGACCGGCGAGCTTCTTAAGCGTAGGAACCTTGACGGCAAAGCCGAAGGCCGGACTGCTGAGAATCACGGCGCGCCAGCGCGACGGCGAGGCAAGCCCCTCCGCCGCCGCGACGAGTCCTCCGAAGCTGTGGCCGAACAGGAACGCGGGTAGTGGGTGGGTGCGTTCGCGCAGGTGCTCCACGAGCTCCGCCACATCGTCGAGATAATCATCGAAGCGTCGGCACGAACCGCGGCGTCCCTCCGACCGACCGTGCCCTCGCAAATCGACGGCGACCACGCCGACGCCGCGCCTCGCCCAGCTCTGCGCGACGTGAGCGTACCGGCCGCCGTATTCCGCATAGCCGTGGAGAAGCGCGACGACGGCGCTCGCCCGCGCCTTGTCGGGATACCAGCCTTCGACGTGGAGCCTCGGCCCCGGCGTCTTGCGTCGGATGAGCGGCCCCTGGTCGTGGCTGATGTCGTCGGTGCCTCCAGCGCTTCGCTCCGCGCTCTCGCTCGACGTTGTTCCCATCGAGCGAGATTACTTCAGACACTCCGGCTTCACGTGCTTAATCCCGCTCTCGTCGAAATAGAACGGATTGGCACACGCAGGAGCCGGCGGCTTTTGAATCGGTACCGCCGACGGGCTCGGCGGTGCGGCGACAGCAACGGTGCTCTTCGCGGAAACGACGTGCCTTCCCGCTGCCGGCGACTGCGTCGCCGGAGCCGGCGAGAGGGCCTCCAGCCCGATGTCGAGCTGTAGCGGCTCGCTCAGCCCTGCCATTCGCGTCTGAGAACGATAGCCCGGCGCGTCGGCGCGGATCGTGTGCCGCAGGGAGTCGCTCGGAACGTCGCCTTCGAACGGATTCTTCGGGAGTGGAGTGTCATCGAGGTACAGAGTGGCCGTGGGCGGCGTCGCCTGGATGAGAAGGTGCACCGACTTCGCCTCGACGACTTGCGGCGTCGGTGCGGGCGCAGGCGGCGCCGCCGGAGTAGCCACGGCCGTGCGGGCTTGAGCTTCCCCATCGCGATGTGCATACCGGAGCGAACCCAGCGCCACCGCCGCGGCCGCGGCCGAGACGCCGACCCCGACGAGCCAGCGCCGCCGCAAGCGCCGTCGGCGCGCCTGATTGGCCTGCAGCGCACTGACCGAAATGGTCGACGGCAAGCCCCACAGGTCTGCGCTGATGGCTGCGTCCTCGGCCGCAAGCACGCCATTTTCGTCGGTCACGACGAGGCTGACGGGCGAGGCGTTGTCGTCTTTCAGCTGATCTTCGATGACCTTCTTCGTCGCCGCTCGCAATTCGCCGAACGATTCCGCGACGCGCTTTCCGACCTGACGACTGCCCATCTCGAGGCCGAGCTCCTCGATCGCCTTTTCGAGATCCGCCTGCATCGACGCGGCGGATTCGTAACGCGCATCGAGGTCGCCGGACATCGCCTTCAAGCAGATGCCTTCGAGTGAAGGCGGCACGTTCTCGGCGACGCTGCTCGGAGCCGCAACCTTGCCATCGACCAGGTTCTGCATGACCTGCAGGTCGGTCAAACCTTCCCACATCCGGCGACCGGTGATCGCCTCCCACAGCATGACACCGACGGCGAACAAATCCGCGCGCCGGTCAAGGCGGACCGACCCCACCAGCTGCTCGGGCGACATGTACCGGACCTTTCCCTTGATCATTCCGGTTTCCGTGTTTCCCGAGGACCCAATCTTTTTGGCAATCCCGAAATCGAGCAATTTCGCGTGACCGTCGTACGTTACGAAAATGTTATGTGGCGAGACGTCGCGATGCACGAGATTGAGGGGGGTCCCGTCGAGGTCCGACAGGTTTTGCAGGTATTCGAGACCCGTCAGCACCTCTTTCAGGACGAAAAGCTGGAACGGCAGCGCCGCTTGTGCGCGCCGCTCTCCATGGAGGATCCGCGAAAGAGGCTGCCCGTCCATGTACTCCATGACGAGCACGGGCCGTCCCGCAAAGACGACGACCTCGTAGGTTTGCACGATATTGGGGTGGTTGAGCGTCGCGGCGAGTCGTGCCTCGGCGAGGAACATCTCGCGCACCTGCGGATCGCTCACGAGCTCGGGGCGTATCGACTTCAGCACCACCAGTTTGCGAACGCCCGCCACACCACGCACGACAGCGAGATGCACGAGCGCCATTCCGCCTTCGCCCAGCTTGGCGATGACGTGGTACTTCTTTTGGAGCTCTTGCGGTGCCGGGTCGTGCCCGGCGAGTGTGCTCATGGCTTCTTCGACTTCAACGACATTCGGGAAATGCTCCCCAATCGGAGCCTGCACAACCAATTAGAATTTACGCACGAATGATCCCAGGTCATAAGTCTGCCAGGTGGCGGGGACGCGTGCCCTAATTCGGTGCGCACGTGTACGTCGATCACTTCGCGGGTGGCCCCGCGGAGTTCCGCGTATTCGATGGTCCTTTTTCTGACTGCAAGCCCTCGGCGATTATGCGCCCGGCGGCAAGACCGTATATTTGTGCGCTGGGCCAAGACGCCGCGAAACCCAGGACCCATTCGAGGAAGCGGCGAACCGAGAAGCTCATGCCATTCATCGATCGCCCGCGGAGACTTCGACAGCTGATCGGGATCGGGAGCCTCCTCGCCTCGTCGACCGTCAGCCCGCCGTCGTGGTCTCAAGCGATGAACGACACGACCAAGGTATGTGTCGACGCCTACGGCAGCGCTCAGGAATTTCGCAAGAACAACGACCTCTTGAAGGCGCGGCAAGCGCTCTGGACGTGCGCCGGCGCAGCATGCCCGGCGATCGTCCAGGGGGACTGTACCGCGTGGCTCAGCCAGGTGGTCGACGCCATTCCCTCGGTCGTCCTCGAAGCGAAAGTCGATGACGACAATGTATTCGATGTTTCCGTATCGATGGACGGCGCTCCGATTGCGACTCAGCTGGACGGTAAGCCGGTCGAGATCAATCCGGGCCTTCATTCTTTCGTTTTCGAGCGCCCGGGCGCGGCTCCAATCGAAAAAAAGGTCATCATTGCGGCCCATGCCAAGAGCCAGGTCATCGTGGCCGTGTGGCGACCGCCGCCGGTCGTGCGAGCTCCGGCGAGCGCTCCAGTCATCCATCCTGCCGCCGAAGCGGCTCCCCAGACCTTCCGCCCCGTGCCCCCGCTCGCTTACGTGCTGGGTGGTGTCGCCGTGGCTGCGCTCGGAACGTTCGCCGGCCTCGGCCTCAGCGGCGACATCACGAAGCACGACCTCGACACGTCCTGTTCCCCGCGCTGTTCGAGCGGGAACGTGAGCTCCCTCGAGACGCGTTTCCTTGCCGCCGATGTCGCCCTCGGCGTCGGCGCGATTGCCGCCGCCAGCGCAGTCACCGTGTTCTTCCTGCGTCCTGAGCAGCCGGCGCGGGCGCTCGCCGTGACCGCGGTAGGCGTCGCTCCTGCACACGGAGGCGCCGCACTCCAGTGGAGTGGCTCGTTCTGACCGACTTTTGGAGATCGATAGTGGCGGGTTCTCCCATGTCCCAATTTCCCAGACACGTGACTCACCGCTTGATGGTCGCTTCCACCGCCCTTCTGGCCGCGGCCGCAGGCGCCTGCTCGTGGAGCCTGAACTACCTCGATTCCGGCCCCGCCGACACGGACCCCCACCCGGACGTGGTCGTCCCCTCGACGGACGCCGCCTCGATTTCGGACGCGGCCTCGGGAGGCCCGAACACGGACACCGCCCAGGGCGCGGCCGAAGCCGCCGACAACGAGGCATCGGCCGCCCTCGGCGACGGAGGAAACCTCATCCAGAATCCTTCCTGCGAAGACGGCACGACGGACTGGTCAACGCTCGGGCAAACTCCGCTGGAGTCGTCGACCACGTTCGTCCACACCGGCGATACGGCCAGTTGCCACGCCTACGATCGCGTGCACGAGGAAACGAGCGGTACGCTTCCGTCCTACGACGGTCCCATGCAGGACATCACGGCCGTGGTCGTGCCGGGGCACCAATACGGCGTCAGCGCATGGGCCCTATGGGCACCGCCGACCGCGCCGGACTCCGGTTCGGACGAGGCCGAGGGCGGGCCGTCCCAAGGCTCGGATGGATCTTCGGACGGAGCGGGCGGGGCGACGGATTCAGGCACCGACGGGGGCGGGGGATATGAGCAGCAAAATGCGTATATCACGGTGAAAGAGACCTGCGGCAGCTCCACCAGCTATGTGCGCCTTGCCTCGGCGACGAACCTGCCGGAAGAGACGTGGACGGAGGTGGACCAGGCAACGTCCCTCCTGACGGTTCCAGTCGGCTGCACGCCTCTCGATCTTCAGCTGTACATCGAAGGGCCCGACGTCGGATTGGACCTGTACGTGGATGAGGTCACGCTCCAGCTCGTCAACTGACCCTGAGCGGGTCGCTCGGTCTTGTCGGGGCCTCTCCGTTCAGCCCTAGGCCCGCGGGTGCGAACGGACCGCCCGGTCTACGGGACGTTACCGACAAAGGTCGTGACGCTCTCCGGCTGAAGAGTGACGGTCAACCGGGCGTCCGACAGGGCCACATCCGGCTGAGGCGAGAGATCCGCCGTCGCCGATGTCACCGTCGGGGTCATCTGACTCGGCCACCCCGCGCCGGATACGAACATCGACAGAGAGGTCGGGTCCCCGTTGGTGTTGATGGCGACGATCACGACGGCTCCGCCGGCGGGATTGTCGAATGCTGCGACATGGACGCCGCCCGGAACCGGTCCCGACACGTCGATCCGCTGGTAGCCCGGACGCACGAACTTGCTGAAGTTCCCGACCGTGTAAAGCCGCTTGGGCGGGCTATTGATGTCGCCTCCGCCAGGCCCCTGCCCGTTCGGGAAAAGCAAGCCTTCGTTGTCCGTGCCTCCCAGAGAGACCAGCCACCAGTAATGCCACGCGCTCGCGCCGCCGGTCACGAGCGCCTGGTAGATCCAGTCCGCCACCGCGATCCCGTTCGAGATGTCGATGCTCGGCCCGGCCTGAGCCGAGCCCTGAACTCCGGATACCTCGGTCTCCCAGATCGGTTGCGTCACCCACGAGGGGGGTGCGATGGGCTGGAAGGCGTAGTCGTGAGTGGCGAAGATAGCGACCAGCGAATCCGCCGCAGGGTCGGAGTGGATGCACGGGCCGTAGTCGTTCGTCTGGCTGCAGTCGGCGGCTCCCGTCCAGAGGTCAGCCCACGCTTCGGGCTCGGGCGCGATGAGTTTGACCGGGGGGCTCAGGTTCGAGAGCATCGGTCCCAGCACCTCGATGAAGTTGAGCATTTCGCTACCCGTGTAGAGGCACGACGCGTAGCTGGCCGCGTAATCGGGCTCGTTTTGTGGTGAAATGGCGTAGACGGGAACGCCGGTCTGAGACGTCAACCAACCCGGGAAGCTCGCGAGCGTCGTCGCCCACGCGTAGTAGTCGCCGGCGCTGCAAACCCCTTGTCCCGCGGCCGCACACAGGTGCCCGCCTTCGTCTTCGTCATTGTTGTCCTTGTAACCAGGAGGAGGAGACCAGGGTGTCGCCCACACGATGGCCCCGTAGGATGCAGCGACCTGCACGTCGGAGATGACCCCCGACCCCAACGCTTCACCGTTCACGTCGATCCCGACACGGAGAATCGAGAGCCCGATTCCATCGTTGGGATCGAAGAACAATCGAGCTTGCTCGGACGTCAACGGGCCGGCGGCGAACACGTCGGCGGCGCCGAAGCCGCTGATGGTCTGATGAGCAAGGCGCGGATTGACGATGACGTCTCCCGTTTCGGGCGTGCCGGCTTCGCTGCCCGACATGGCGTCCGCGACGTCGGGTTCTGGGCCCGCGTCGGGGTCGCTGCCCGCTGCCGCGTCCGTCAGAGTGATCGCCGACGCCTCCGTGGCGACGCTCGATCCGCAAGCGGCGCACCCCAGCGCCGCGGTCGCGAGGCCCCATCGCGCGAGAGTCGGCCCCATGCCGGTCGCTCGAATCCTTTTTTTCTGCAGCGGCCCAAAAGGCGCACTCCAGAGCATTATCCCATAGCTTGTTAAGCTTTCTCTGGTCCGTCAAATCTCATACGTGAGAATTTGCTCGATTCTTGGTTTGATTGGAACAGCCCAGCCGAAGCGCGGCGAGCGGCACCACCCGGAACGCGACGCGGTAGGGGGCACCGAGTGCGACAGGACACGAGACGTGAGGTAGCGTTACGCGGTGCCCGCGGTGCCTTTCGCTACCAGGCTTGCCGTCTGCCTGTTCGCGTCGCTTTCGAGCGCGACGATCGACGCTCGGCCGGCGTTTTCCGAACCGGACACGCTTCACGGCGGGGGTTTCGCGTCGAAGAAGGGGACCCCGATCGAGGGCGGCGACGATTTGCCGATTCTCGGAACGCTGTGCCAGGTCCACACGGGCGAGCTTCTCGTCGTCGATGCCCGGTCGCCCGACCAGGACCGGTTCGACGCGCTCATGGCCGACCAGGCGACCGGATCGAGCCACGCCATCGATCCGGAGCTCCTCGGGCTTCTGAGAGATCTCGCGAAGAAGCACCCCCTGTCGTGGATCGAAATCGTCAGCGGCTATCGAAGTCCCAAATATAACGAGATGCTGCGCAAGAAAGGACATCACGTGTCACCGCACAGCCAGCACTCGCTGGGGCGCGCTTGCGATTTTCGAATCGTGCCCCCCGGCGAAGATCGCGGGCTCGACCCCCGCGTGCTGGCGCAGGAGATCCGTTCTCTCGGCTGGAGGGGAGGTATCGGCGTCTATCCCTCCAAAGACGACTGGTTCGTCCATGCCGACGTCGGCCAGGCGCGCAGCTGGGTCAATTGAGCCGCCTCTGCCGCTAGCGCCGCGGGGGATCACCGGAAAAGCGACGTCCCCAGAGCCGACGTCCCCGCGGCACGTCGTTCGCACGGATTCCAGCCCGCTCCAGCAGAGCCAGCGGTCGATGAGTTTGTCGCCCAAGCCCATGAGATCTGCCGCCTGGACAGCCGAAGCGAATGGGACGGCATCAACGCTCGTCTCGGAAGCGCCGCCGCCCATTTCGCTCGAGCGTGTGGCGCATTTGCCACCGGCGCAGCCTGGCAGGGTGATCGCCGATATCTACCGCGTCATCGGCTCGCTGGGCACGGGATCGATGGGCATGGTGCTTCTCGCCCGGGACGAAAAGCTCGATCGTCGCGTCGCGATCAAGTTCATCCGGGGCGACCTGCTCGACGCCGCCTTCCGGGCTCGCTTCACCGACGAAGCCCGAGCCATGGCGCGCGTGAATCACCCGAACGTGCTTCACGTCTATGCCTTCGGCGAGCACGAGGGCGTCCCTTATTTCGTCATGGAGTTCGTCGACGGGACCACGCTCGAACAGTGGCTCGCGCGCATGCCGTCTCCGATCGACATCGAAATCGCGCTTCGGATCCTCGACGAAACGTGCGACGGCGTGTCGGCGATCCACGCGGCCGATACGGTCCACCGCGACCTGAAGCCTGGCAATATCTTGCTCGACACCAAGCTCAAGCCGCGCATTGCGGACATGGGCCTGGCGATCCTTCGTCGAGACGACGGGGTGCGAAAGCCCGAGATCGCCGGCACGCCGGCGTACATGGCGCCCGAGATCGCGTTCGGTCGCGAGATCGAACCGTGGCATCGCGTCCGAGCGGACGTCTACTCACTCGCGTGCGTCGCGTACGAGCTCTTGACAGGTCGCGCCCCGTTCCAGGCGGAGACGCAGGTGGCGCTGATGCTCAAGCACGCCTCGGTTCCGGTTCCACCGCCAAGCTCGGTCCGGCCGGCGCTGCCGCCGGAGGTCGACGACGCGATCCTTCGCGCCATGGCAAAGAACCCCACCGAGCGTACTCCCACCGTGGACGTCTTTCGACGCGAGCTGATGGCGACCCTCGAGAAGTCTCCCGACCCCGAGCGCATCCTCGTCGGAGAGGCCGACGCCGAGTCGCGGGAGGCGATCCGGATTCACCTCGAGCTCAAGTTTCCCGACGCGCAGGTCGATTGCTTCGCGGACGGCGTCGGCGTCGTCGCGGCCTTCGCGCGAACGATCCCGACGGTCGTCGTCCTCGATCTCTGCATGTCCGGCCTCGACGGATTCCAGGTGACCGAATGGATCCGCGCGCAAGAGGAATCCAAGAGGATTCCCATCATCATTTTGACGGCTTCCGGCGGTCCGGAGCAATGGAAGCGACTCGCGGCTCTCGGCGCCGACGGCTTTCTCGTCAAGCCCGTATCGCTCGACGACGTCGTCGCGCTCGTCCGCCGCTCGCTTCGCGAGCGAATCTCCGGCGTCTTCTCGCGATCGCAGGTTCCATCGACGCGTCTACCTGGGTGACGACAGGGCGACGCCCGCGGGGAGACACGCGCTCGCGTCCAGCAGGATTCCCGGCCCGCGCTTCAGAAACCGACCCGTGCCTGGGCAAACGCGAACTGCGATACGCTGGGCACGGCGCCGAAGTTGGCACGAAGCGCCGCTTGCGCGCCATCACCCAGGAAAAGCACCGAATAGCCGGCCTGCAGGTGAACGGGCACCCAGGGAGACCACGCCAGCCCGGCGTCGATCTCGTGGCCGAGGCTCGCGTGTGCGTTGCCGGGAGCCTGGCCGAGCGTCAGAAGGTATGCGCTCTCCCATGCCGCGCCTGGCTGCGCGAGGCGCGCGTAACGGTACTCGACGGATACGCCGCCGTCGCTCCATGCCGCGGCGGCGACACGAGCGCTCGCCTCGGCCTCGTTCGACCACGAGAAAACGTCCATGGCGCCGTGCCATTCGTGAACGTCCGGAAGCAGCGGATCGAACCCGGTGTAGACGCGGCCGCCTCGATCGCCGCTCGCGTAGGCTGCCCCCAGTCCGACGTCGGGACGCAACGCGACGTCCGAGAGCGTCCGCCCGAGGCGCGCCGCAACGGCCCACGCCGTCCGCGGCCCCGTGAAGATCGACTGCCCGCGCGCAGCGCCGTCGACGTGCCCGACCTCGAGCACCCCCTCCGCCGCCCAGCTCCACCCCTGCCCGGCGCCGTGAAGCCGCGCGGCGCCGGCCCCCGTCTGCCCCTCGACGCCGCTTTCGTAAGCCGGATTGAACTGAGCGAGCCGCGCGAGCACGTACGCTTCGGCGGCGAGAAGCGGATCGAACGCCCACTCTCCCCGCGCCCCGAACAGCTCGCCGTATGGGGTCTCGGGAAGAGCGGTCCCCTGGGCGTCGTCCTCGAGGGCTGCCGCGAGCAGCTCCACGGCGCCGTCGCCGAACGCCAATCGACCGCGAACGGCATCGAGGGAACGACCGGTCGGCGACCAGTCCGACACCCCGAGCAGCCGCCCTTCCCCCCAGACCACAGGCTGACGGCCGACGCGAACGAAACTGGGATGCGCCGAAGCCGTATGGCCCTCCACCCAAGCCTCGTAGGCGCCGACCAGGGCGACGGGCAGAGGCCCCTCGACGGGAGCCGTGCCGGACAGCAGCAGAACGCGCGCGTCCTGCAGAACGACGCGCCCTTCCACGGCTCCGCGAGACCCGTCCAGACCGAGCCGCGAGCGCTCGATGAGGATGCCGCGGTCCTGGTCGTCGAGGTCGTGACGATAGTCTCCGTACGCGCGCACGTCCAAAACGGGCGCGAGCAACCAGTCGCCGAGCGCCAACGTCTCCGGCGCCGGCGGTGAGACCTGCGCGTTCGCCCTCACGACCGTCGCCATCATCGAGAGCGCCACCCCGATCGCCGGGACTTTGATCACGCGGCGACGCTAGCGCGTCTTGCATTGCCTTGGAACGGGACATCGTCCCGCGCGTTGTCGCCCCGCCTACGCCTCTTTCACGTGCTCGGTTTCGAGGTACTCGCGCGCCCGCGCAATGAGCTGCTCCCGCTCGTTGAGCGCAGGCTCGTTCGTGACCGCTTCGAGCAGCGCGTCCAGGATCTTGCCAATCACCGGCCCCGGCGCGAGCGAGAGATCGCGCATCAGATCGTGGCCGTTCACGCGCAGATCCCGTGTCGAGAGCGCGGCGCCCTGGGCGAGGACCCGCGCCACGTGGGCCTTGAGCTCCGACAGACTCGCGAGATCCAGACCGGGATCGCGACCCTTCGCGCGAACGTCGGCGTCGTTCAGCGCGTACAGGTCCTCCAGGCGGTCGCGGCCCACCCGACGGATCCACCGGCGAACCGCTGCGTCGGTCCAATCGTCCGAATAGTGGAACAAGTGGTTTCGCACCAGCGAGACGATTCGGGCGCGATCTTCGTTGGAAAAGCGCAGCCGAGCGGCGATCGGATCGGCAATCTCCGCGCCGACGCGGTCGTGATCGTAAAAGGTGTAATCCCCCGTCTTGTCCGACCAACTTCGCGTGCGCGGCTTTCCTACATCGTGCAACAGAGCGGCGATCCTCAGGACGGGGTCGCCCACGCACGCATCCATGCACTCGAGGCCGTGCCGCCAGACGTCGTACGCATGCCACCTGTTCTGCTCGAGCCCGACTCCCTCGAGCAGCTCGGGACACGTCACACCGAGAATTCCGGTTCGCTGCATCACCTCGAACGCGCGCGATGGCACCCGGGCCGCCATCGTCTTGACCCACTCGTCGCGGATTCGCTCCTCCGCCACCTTGCGGTAAGTGTCGAGCGTGGGCCCGATGGCGGCCTCCGTATCGGGGTCGAGGCGCAGCTCCAGCGTCGCGACGAACCGAGCTGCGCGAAGAACTCGCAGCCCGTCCTCGGCAAACCGCTCGCGCGGATTGCCCACCGCGCGCAGCACGCCGCGCTTCAGATCGCCTCGGCCGTCGAACGGATCGATCAGCCGACCGTCCACGGGGTCGACCGCGAGAGCGTTCACGGTGAAATCGCGCCGAGCCAGATCTGCGGCAATGTCGTCCACGAACGCGACCCAGTCCGGTCGACGGCCGTCCGAGTACGTTCCTTCACCACGCAGCGTCGTGACTTCGTACTGGTGACCGGAGGCCACCACCGTGATCGTGCCGTGCTCGATTCCAGTGGGAATGGCCCTCGGGAAGATTCGAAGCAGCTCGTCGGGACGAGCGTCGGTTGCGATGTCCCAGTCGTTGGCATCCCGCCCGGCGATCAGGTCGCGCACGCACCCGCCCACGATCCAGGCGCGCCGTCCACGCGAGCGCAATCGCTCGCACAGAGCGAGGACGTCGGCCGGGATGGCGGCCAGATCGGCGCGATCGAAGTCCACGCCGCTTCTCTACCACGCGCGGTCGGCCGCCACTTCGAGCGCGCAGGTCGAGCCGCGCACGTCCGCGACGCCAGAGGCGAGCCTGGGCGCCGACCGATCGGGCCTTCCTGAGCTCGGTCGCGACGACCGCTGGCCAGCCGTAACGGAAGAAGGCATCCGTGCATCGGATGGAGTGCGTCCCCGACATTGTCCGGATACCCGCGCGTTTCCCCGGAAATCCCATCCGGGCCCGACTTTCTGCCGACGCCCCGACTTTCTCCCGACGGCCCCCGCCCCTTCTCTGGACATTCCGACCTTCTCTGCGAGATACGATGGCGACATCCGTCCCCATGGCTGAACAATCGCTGACCTCCACCGCCGTCGCCGCCCCCGCCGCCGCGGCCGCTCGACCGGGAGTCTCCCGTCGTCTGGTCGTCACCCTCGGCGTCGTGTTGGTGCTTGCCAGCGCGGCGGTTTCCTACTGGCTCTACGCGAGGCATTTCGAGGAGACCGACGACGCCCAAATCGACGGCAACATCAGCAACGTCAGCCCGCGCACCAGCGGTTCGGTGATCACCGTCGAGGTGGCCGAGAACCAGCCGGTGAAGGCCGGCGACCTGCTTGCGGAGATCGATCCCACCGATCTTCAGATTGCGGTGGACCAGGCGCGGGCCCAGGTCGCGCAGGCGCAGGCACAGCTCCAGGCCGAGGATCCGTCGGTGCCAATCACGGTCGCGTCGAACGAGAGCGCGCTCTCCGCGGCGCAATCGGATCTCGCAGCGGCCCAAGCCTCTCTCGCAGCCGCCCGAAGGGAGGTCGCACAGCTCGACGCGCAGCTCGCCCAAGCGCAGGCAAACGATCGCACCGCGCAGCTCGAGAAGCAAAGGTCCGAGAAGCTCATTGCCGAAGGCGCCGTCTCCCAGTCGGACTACGACACACGGTCGAACGCGGCCGCCGCTTCGGCCGCGGCAGTCGATGCGATCAAGCAATCCCTGGCCGCTGCCAACGACCGCGTCGCGCAGCAGCAGGCGCAGATCGCTACGCTCAACAGCCATTTCGTCGAGGTGAAGTCGAACGCCCCCCGACAGATCGCGACCCGGCGCGCATCGGTGGTGTGGCGCCAGGCATCCCTCGAGCTCGCCAAGGCACAGCTGGCCCAGGCCGAAAAGAATCTCTCGTACGCGAAGATCCTCGCGCCGGTCACGGGGATCGTCGCCAAGAAGGCGATTGCGATCGGCGATCACGTGGCGCCGGGGCAGGACGTCTTCGCGATCTCGGAAACGGACTCGCTCTGGGTGACGGCGAACTATCGAGAGACGCAGCTCGAAATCATGCATCCTGGACAGCCCGCCACGGTGCACGTCGACGCCCTCGGCATCACGCTCCACGGCTCCGTCGAGAGCATCGGGGGCGCGACGGGGTCGCGCTTGAGCGTTCTTCCCCCCGAGAACGCGACGGGCAACTACGTCAAGGTCGTTCAACGCATTCCGGTGCGCATCAAGATCGACCCGGGACAGACCGGGTTCGATCGACTCCGCATCGGCATGAGCGTCGAGCCGAAGGTCACCGTGCGATGAGCGCCGCGCGGTCGGACCCCGCGGCTGCAGCGCGGCCGGGGACGGCCGCTGCCGCGAAGCAAGCGCCTCCCGCCTACTTCGCCACGGGCTGGACCGGCGGCCGCAATCCATGGGCCATCGCTCTCGTGGTGACCATGGCGACTTTCATGGAAGTGCTCGACACGAGCATCGCGAACGTTTCTCTGCCGCACATCGCGGGAAACCTCAGCGTCAGCGAAGACGAGAGCACCTGGGTGCTGACGAGCTACCTCGTGTCGAACGCGATCGTTCTGCCGATCAGCGGCTGGATTTCCAGCAAGATCGGTCGAAAGCGCTTCTACATGATGTGCGTTGCGGTATTCACCGTCTCGTCGTTCCTCTGCGGCGTCGCGCCAACGCTTCCGGCACTCATCTTCTTCCGCATCGTGCAGGGCATCGGCGGCGGCGGCTTGGGTCCGAGCGAACAGGCCATCCTGGCCGACACGTTCCCGCCCGCCAAGCGAGGCATGGCCATGGCCGTCTACGGGATGGCCGTCGTGCTCGCACCCGCGATCGGTCCCACGCTGGGCGGCTTCATCACCGACAACTTCTCCTGGCGCTGGGTCTTCTTCATCAACGTCCCCGTCG